>Ga0187860_1000273_pt1 | contig 50900 bp, 25 predicted proteins | sample June2016WEW_10_4_FD_132981 | JGI IMG/M metagenome (GOLD analysis project Ga0187860, IMG submission 132981) | Peatland microbial communities from SPRUCE experiment site at the Marcell Experimental Forest, Minnesota, USA - June2016WEW_10_40 | ecosystem: Environmental > Terrestrial > Soil >...
CGGTTTGGAGGGTGGCGGCGCCGTCGCTACCGGGAAAGGGAGCGTCCATGTGCACTAGTTGCGTGCGGCACTTGAGCAGCTTGGCGACCTCCTCCTCGCTGATGTTTGTCTCCTCGCTGAGCTTGGCGATGTCCTGCTCTTCGCTGTCGTGGTCGTAGGCGTTGGACGTCATCAGCTTGGCCAGCTGGGAGGCCCGGCGGACCGGCGTGCGAATGGTGTGGCTGCTGTTGACGGCCATGCGGATGGACTGCTGGATCCACCAGGTGGCGTAGGTGGAAAAGCGGGTGCCTATGGTGGGGTCGTACTTCTCCGCGGCGATCATGAGGCCCCGGTTGCCCTCGGCGGTGAGCTCCTCGATGTCGTGATGCGAGAACCGGTAGTAGCCTGCGCATTTGACGACCAGGCGGAGGTTGGATCCAACCAACTTGAGGACCGCCTCCTGGCAGGCCGTTTCCCTGGCGGCTTGCCGTTCGGGGTTTTCCAGACCGGCGTAGTGCTCCTGGAGCAGGCTAACCACTTTCTCGCGGGGGATCTTCGTTACCTCGCTGAGCTTCTCGATGTCCTGCTCCTTTCCTGCATGATTGAAGGCGACGGACTGCGTCAGCTTGCGCAGCTGGGAGACCAGGAAGATGGCGGTGCCTAGCTCAATTTCTTCTTGGTGGGTGAGGAGTGGAACGGTTGCGATCTCATTCAGATAGTTGCCGAAGTGTAGCGAACTCATGTTTGGACTTTCCTTTTTTACTTACTGCCGCTTCCTCGCGGAAGCAGTTCCGACTCCCTCGTTTTAGTCGGCCCTCCTTGTTTTCGAGACCCACGTTGAGCCTCAGAATCTAATAGATAGTTCAACCATAGAATTATTCAACGCATGTCTATAGCCATTTCTTGTCTTTTACTAACCATCTACAACATGATCTAATAGCCTCATAGAATCGTGTAGCTTGAAACATCGTCAAGCTACGATGACGTAGAATGAGCGTTGCTCAATGCGCGGTTCGCATGCGGTAAACGGGTATGTAGAAGCGGATCACCTTGGGATCCTCGCCGGCAGTCCCTGCGGGAATGCGGACGTAACGCTCGACGAATTGCCCGGTGGGCTCGAGCTGGGACAACTGGTCGCCGAGCTCGTTGACGCCCGCGGAGACGGACTGGTCCTCCTCCGCCTGCCGCTGGAGCTTCTTGAGAACGGCGGTGCGGGGAGCGCCTGTCGCAACCGGCGCCGGGCTGTCCAGGGAAGCGCCGGCCTGGACCGTGGCTGATGTGTCAGGATGAGCAGTTGCTGAATGCCTGGGTGTGGCCGTCGCTGGCGGCGCGGCGGCGTTTGTCGCCGGGGCGGAAGAAGGAACGTTGGTCTGAGCGGCCAGGCTGCCAGCCGCGAACAACAAGGCGAAAAGATAAAGTCGCATAGAAGCATTGTATGCTTTTTCTGCGTCGTTGCGCCGCGCGAAACGCTATAATGTTGCAGTGGACGTTAAGCCGGATTCCCCAGCCAGTGATTGCGCCAGCCCTGATGTAGCTGGCGGAGGGTCAAAGGTACTACATTTTAGCCTGCCCAAACCTGCCGTGAGTATCCCCTTAAAACGCCGGGTAGAAGCTCCGGAGCCGGGCCCGGCCAAGCCCGAAGAGGAAAGCGCCCCGCATTCGCGGGTGACCAAGGCCGCTGAGGCCCCCAGTCCGCCCGTGAAGCTTCCCGATAGCGTCGGGGTTCCTGCATCTGATCATCGCCCGCTGATCGAGTACCTCTCCAAGGTACTACCTCTCACGGAGCCGGTGACCGCGGGGGATTTTCAAAAATTCTGCCTCCACTCCCCGGAGACCAACGCGCTCCGCTGGTATGCCCTCAGCAGCGACACCTCCGACTCCTACATGACGGAAATCATGGCCAAGGATCTAGACCTTCCCATGATGCCGCATGAAAAGCTGCTCATCATGCCGCGCGCGGCGGACCTCTTCGTCCGCTGGTGCCAAGATCAGAGCACCGGGTGGATTCCGCTGTTTACCTCGGGCGGGTTCTTCTGGGCGGCCAATTATGACCCCTTCGAGCCGCTGCCTGCCATCATGCCGACCGCGCTGATCCAAAAAATTCTGGTGACCGCCAACGCCTATGATGGCTTGATTGAGAGCTGGCGGAGCGTGCTGATCGATTGCAAGAAGCCCGCTCCCCTGGGGCCTTTTCCTGAAAAGGAGGAAGAGCAGCGCGCCTGGTTTTCCAAGCTGGGCATTTCCGACGCGGAGGCGGTCCAAGCCTTGGCGCTGCTGAAGGTGGGGAGGGTTCCGCTGCCGTTGAAGGAGCTCTGCCTGAGGCTGCAGACGATGGAGATGGATTTTCTGTTTCTGGAGCAAAACTCCATTTTTCCGTACCACAAATTCCAGGGCAACGCCTTCGTGGCCGCGCCCATGAACCTGACGCAGAAGGAGGTTCAACGGCTGAGGAGCCAGCTGGAATACAAACTGGGCCTGACCGTCATCCTGGTGGTGGCGGACCTGAAGGAGATCAAGTCCGAGTTGAAGATATTCCAGTCGTTGCACGGAACTCAACGGCGGATTGAGGCGCCGGGGACGGAGCCCCAGGAGTTCTTAAACGGCGCTCTTGAATTCGCTTTGGCGAATCGGGTTTCCGACATCCACCTGGAGCCGCTGGTCTCTGCCTCTAGATTCCGCGTCAGGATGCGCCAGGACGGCTCCCTGGTGGCTTATGGGGCCATTTCCAACGAGTTCGCGCAGCAGGTGCTCAACCGCATCAAGATACTCGCCCATATCGATATCTCGGAGAAGAAGCAGCCGCGGGATGGCAGCTTTACGTACAGCTCCAACGGGCACGACTTTGACTTGCGTGTCTCCATCATTCCCCAGTTCGACGAGGGGGAACGGGTAGTGCTGCGCATTTTGGATAGCAGGCGTGTGCCTGGCTCGCTGGAGGAACTAGGCTTCGCTACTTCCGATATTTACCTCATTAACAAGGCTCTGGGATACGAGCATGGCCTGTTCATGGTCAGCGGGCCTACTGGCAGCGGGAAGACGACGACGCTGTATAGCGCGGTGAAGTCCCTCCCTTTGGACAGCCTGAGCCTTCAGACGGTGGAGGATCCTGTCGAGTTTAAGCTGGATGGCTGCGGGCAGTACCAAGCGACGCACGACTGCCCCGGCGAAACGCTCCTCCGGCACATATTGAGAGCCGACCCTGATTTTATCATGATTGGGGAAATCCGCGACCCGGAGACCGCGAAGGTCGCCGGCGTCGCGGCGAACACCGGCCATATGGTGCTCACCACCCTTCACGCCAATGACGCCGTGTCCAGCATCTTCCGCCTGCATGATTTTGGCGTTCCGTTCACCCTGCTGGTGGACGTGCTGCGGCTGATTATCTCTCAGAGGCTGCTGCGGAGGATCTGCAAGAAGTGCCGTTACCAGAAAGCCATGACAGCGGTCGAGCGCACAGCCTTCCTGCAGAATGGCTACCCCATTGCGTGCCTGGACGCGCCCCTCTACGCCTCGCGCGGCTGCCATGCGTGCAACAACTCCGGTTTTCAAGGGAGGTTTGCGGTGGTCGAATCGCTGTTCTTCTCCAGCGCCTTGACGGAGGCAATCCTGGGCGGGGCCTCCCGCGAGGTTGTCGCCAAGCTGCTGGTGGAACACAACTTCCGCTCGATGTACAAAGCGGGCCTTGCCTACGTGCTGCGCGGGGATACGCCGTTCAGCGAGCTCTCCTCGCTGGTGGTCCGCTAGGCCGGATTCTCCTGGAGGTACTCCCGGATTTGGATTTCGATGGTGTCCCACGTGATTCCGACCGAGGCGTCCGCCCTGTTGAGGCACTGCTCCAGGACTTCCTGGGCCTGGCCCCTGGTCAGCTTGATCTTCCTTCTTTTGCCCTGGCGCTCGGTAGTGAGGTTCTTGGCGCAGTCCAGCACGTCTTGGGCGTTCCAAACAATGGCGATCTGGTCGGTCCAGCATTTCTGGCGGAGGCACTTCATCACATCCTCCGTGGAGACTCCCTCACGGAGGAGCCCGGCCTGCTGCAGGGCTTTGGCCTGATCTTCTAGAATATGTGTAAACATGTTTTGTTGTTTCAGGATGAATTATCACAGGCTGAGGGGTTGTGGAAGATTACAATGGATGGTATATGAGTAAAGAATCTTCTGAAACAACATTGATCAGCACCTTTCTGGCCGAAACCGAGAAGGTCATCCGCGAGGAGCTTCCCAAAGGGAAGCGCGACGAAGTCCTGGCCAAGCTCAAGAAACGGTGGGAGTTCCTCAACGTACGGAGCCACTTTGACGAGTTCATGAAATCGTATAAGCTGAAATCCCTCGAGGCGGCGGAGATTTTTGAGGTCAAACGCTTCATGGCCGAGGTTTTCGCGGACGAAAAAGTAACCCTGGAGCCGGATGAGACGAACCAGACCCTGACGATCACCGTTCAGACGGAAGAAGGCCCGCTGGAGGGCAAGTTCACCGTGGAGCCTCCGGACGAGAATGAGAAACCCGTTAAGGTTGCCTTTATCCCGTTTGTTGCCTGCCTGAAGGGCGATCCGGGCGTGGTGTGGTTGTTTGGGCGTACCGAGAACCTCAGCGAATCCGAGGCGCGCATCGCTCTCAATGAGACCGAGTCGGAATTCTGGGCCACCAAGAAGGGCCTTAAACTGGTCTCCAAGGGCTGCCCCAAGACCTTCGAAGCCTTTGTCGAGCATGTTCCCGCGGGCCTCTTAAAGAACCGGGGATTGAAACGCCATTACAAGACCTTCGGCATCGTTACGGCCGTCGATGCCTTCGGCAGTGACTCTGCGGAATCGTCAAGCGGACCCTTCCCTGGCGAACCCCCGGCTCCGGCCGAACCCTCAACCGAGGCGGCGCCAGGCGCTCCGGACGGCATCAAAGTGGAGACGCCGATCGAAGTTGAAGCGGAAGTAGTCCCGGAAAAGGGCGCGTAACGGCGTGGTTGCTTTCTATCGAACAAAGGAAAGGGTGGCAACGCCCTTTTCCTGTTTTTCTTTCCTCAATACACCCCCGGCGGGTTAAAATGAGTCATGAAAATTGCCGGTGGACCAGAGACCTACTTTAGAGTACTTGCCGAACAGGGCATTCGCGACGTGATCCCCTTCCGCTCGTTGGACAAGCCGGCTGCACCGTCGCAGGCCGTGCCGCTGGCTGGAGGCGCGATGGCGGTTGGAGGCGCGGCGGCGCTGGCCAAGGAGCGCCTGGATCGGAAGAAGATCAAAAAGATCGTGAAGCAGGAGATCGAGAGGGAGAGGAAATCCCACACCGGTCCCGGCCTTAATGGCATCAGCTTTTTCTAAACGCGTTCCTCGGATTGCATTGGCTGTAGGACCTCAGCTTGCATAGACTGACGGGCTGCAGCCTCGCCTGCGTTGGAAGCTTCCAGTGGCTTTTGCGTTGCGCTGGTATTTTTGGGGGCGGGGCGGGTTCGTGGCCTCGGTACTGGCGCAAAGCGTTTGAAAACTACGTTTTGCGTTCGGATGACGATATACCGCTTGGTGGAAAGCCGCAACGCATTGATACAGGAGCTGCCATCCATGGCCTGGCTGACGGCAATCACTTTGAGTTCTTCTCCCTTTCTGATGCTGTACTGTGGCCGGACCACTTCAACTATCATCCCAGGTTCAATGGGCATGCTCACTGGTCTCCTAATCTACGTCCAGAGCAGGGGCTTGGAGCTGGCGGGCAGGTACAGCGGATGTTTGGGTTCGCCGCTGCCGGTGAGCCCAAAGTGATGCAGGACAGGGAGCAGGTCCCGGATTTGCCGGCCCCGCCCATTGATGGCGCCATGGTTTCCCCAGGCAGCAATTACGATCGAAGCGCGTTGGGACAGCCTGGCCAGCCAGGCATCGTTGTCGGGCCCAACCGGATCCGCGATGGTTTGGAGCATCTTGGGGCTGGTGGCGCGAAACGCGAACGCGTTGGTCATGAAAAGCCCTCCATAGCCAAGGTCTTTTGCGAAGCGCAAGCATCGGCGGACCGTGGGGTCGTTGAGCCGTTCGTCCGCGGTGCTGGGATTCAAGCCGATGACCATGGCCGGCGGGAGGCTTTTGTCCCAGATGCGGTAGAGTCCGTAGCGGTAGAGGCGGTCTTGGGAAAAGTCGGCGCCAAACTCGGCCAGGCCGTCGACTTCACCGTTGGAGAAGGTTTCCGAGTGCTGCTGCACTCGCAGTACCTGGATGAGGTCGCCTGCAGCGTGCGGGATGGTGAGGTCGACTTTTTGGCGCCCTGCCTCAGTGGCTTCCTTGACGTTTGCAGCTTCCACTTCGACCTGTCCGGACCAGCGCGGCTGCTGGTCGGGCGAACAGATCACCGCGGATACGGTGTATCGGTGGCTGCGAGAGTTTTCTGATCTTTGCTCCATCCCTTTATTCTAATGCGGTGGAGCTGAGGTTTTTTTGGCATCACTAAACCTCAAAGTGGAAGCCCCTGCGCTGCATCTGCTGGTACTTCTTCCGGTCAAATTCGTAGGTGGTCGCCGGTCTTTTGCCGGTAGGTACCACCCCCACCTCCCGCAGGATGCCCAGGGAATCAAACTTCTTGCGAAAGTTCCGTTTGTCCAGCGCCTCGCCCAGGATCACCTCGTAGAGCTGCTGCAGCTCGGCATAGGTAAACTGCTCGGGCAGGAGCTCAAACCCGATAGGCTGGTAATGAACCTTGCTCCGCAGCCGCTGCAGCGCCGTATCCACGATCCGGCCGTGGTCGAAGGCCAACGCGGGCCGCTTTTTCAAGCTGAACCACTGCGCATCCTTGGCGTCGCTGCCAGGCTTCACGTTGAACCTGTCTTTCCGAACCAGCGCGTAGTAGGCCACGCTCACGACCCAGTCTCCGGGGTGCCGCTCCGGATCGCCAAAGGTGTACAGCTGCTCTAGGTATATCTCCTGCTGGATGCCTCCTTCTTCCCCCAGCTCCCGGCGGGCCGCCGCTTCCGGCGTCTCTCCGGGGCGGACGAAGCCTCCGGGCAGGGCCCAGCGCCCCTTGAAAGGCTCCAGCGCGCGCTCGATGAACAGCCCGCAGACGTCTTCGTCGGCAAAGCCAAACACCACGGCGTCCACCGCCAGCGCGGGGCGCGGATACGGATACGAATACTTCATAACATTTTGTGTTCGAGGAGGTTGTCTCTGTTTCCGCATCAAACTTAGCATAAAAGTGTAAAAACTACACAAAAATAGTTGCAAAAGTGTCTGGCATACACTAATAATAAGTGTATTCGGAACACCAATCGTTCTGAAACGTAAACAAAAAGAAAGAGAAAGGCAATTGAAAATGAAAACGCAAAACGTCCACCTGGTCTGCATCGACCCGCAAAACGACTTCTGCGACAAGGATCGCGGCTCCCTTTACGTCAAGGGGGCCGACCGCGACATGAAGGCTTTGGCGGATTTCATCAACCGCGCTGGCGACACGCTCAGCGACATTTCGGTCACGCTGGATTCCCATTCTACCCTGCACATTGCGCACCCGATCTTCTGGCGCAATTCGAAGGGCGAGCACCCGCAGCCCTTTACCGCCATCGCCCGCCCCGATGTGGAGGCCGGCCGCTGGACCACCACCAACCCCCGGTGGATGAAGCGCGGGCTGGAGTACGTGACGGCGCTCGAAAAGAACCACCGCTACGTTTTGACCATCTGGCCACCCCATTGCCTGATCGGCAGCTGGGGCCACGGAGTTTACCCCGCCGTCTCCGATGCCTTGATCGCGTGGGAGAATAAAAATTTCGCACGGGTTTCCTACCTCGTGAAAGGGTCAAACATCCTCACGGAGCATTATTCGGCCGTGAGGGCGGATGTGCCGGATGACGAGGACGAGTCGACCAAGCTCAACTCGGCGTTCATTGACACCATGAGCGTCGCCGACCGCATCTACATCACCGGCGAAGCCCTGTCGCATTGCCTGGCCAACACGTTCCAGGATGTGGCTGAGGCCTTCGGCGAAGAAAACATCAAGAAGTTCGTGCTCCTGCGCAACACGACGTCCAGCGTGCCGGGTTTTGAGGCCCTGGGAGAGAACTTCATCAAGGACATGGTCAAGCGCGGCATGCGCGTCATGGACACCGCCGATGTCCGTTAACCACCAACACAACCTCAACAAAGAAAGGAAATTCGTTATGCCAAAGCTAATGGACAAAGACCTCGCCGAGATCAACACCGGCTCCAACTACAAGTTCAGCGCGACCAAGGTGGACGCGTTGGGGGCCTCGGAGTACACGCTCGCCACCCTGGTGGTGGATGAGTCTGGCTCCGTGGCCCAATTCAAAGCCGAGCTGGAGAAGGCCATGCTCGCGGCCAAGAATGCCTGCGAGAAAAGCCCGCGCTCGGAGAACCTTCTGCTGCGGGCCACGGCCTTTGCCTCCGGCCTGCGGGAGATCCACGGCTTCAAGCTGCTTAAGACCATAGCCGACGGCGACTATCAGAACTGCCTGCAGCTGGGCGGCAGCACTGCCCTGAACATGGCCGCGCACGAGGCGGTGGAAGCGACCCTGGCCTATGCTCGCACGCTCTCTCAGCAGGAGTATCTGGTAAACGGCATCATCATTCTGGTGACCGACGGCGACAATAACGTTTCCGGCGTGTCGGTGGATAAAGTCGCCAAGTCCCTGCGCGCCGCCGTGGCGGCTGAGAAAGACATCGAGTCGCTCTCAGTGGTGCTGGTAGGCATCACCGGCGTCCCGCAAGTCGTGCAGATATTGGATGCCTGGCAGAAAGCGGCTGGGATCACGCAGTTTATTGACGCCGGCAGCGTGACCCCCGGCAAGCTGGCCAAGCTGGCCCGTTTCGTCAGCCAGTCGATTTCCTCGACATCGGCTGCCTTGGGAACGGGAAAGGGATCCAAGCCGGTCTCGTTCGCATTCTGACGCGAGGGAGGACTCGTGAATGCCGACTCGTACATGGTAAAGGGTGACACCCACGATGTTTGTCAGGATTTTGCCCTGGCAGGCATCGTGGCCGGCTCAGGCTACGCGCTGCTGAGCGATGGCTGCTCCTCTTCGTGCGATGTGGATCTGGGCGCGCGCCTTCTTGCCCATGGAGCTTTGGACAGGCTGCGTTCTTGCTTGCTGGCGGATCACGATTTTGACCCCGTGTCTCTGGCCAAAGAAGCCATTAACAAAGCGGCGCTGGCAATCTCTCACTTCTCCAACATCGAGAAAGCGGCGCTGGATGCCACGTTGCTTCTGGCTGTGCTTCGTCCTGACGGGCGGCTGCGGATATGCGCTTGGGGTGACGGCGCCGTTTTAGTCCGGCAGGGCGACGCCGTCCAGGCTTTCCTGTTGCACTACGTAAAGAACGCTCCGTTTTATCTATCCTATAGTTTGGATGCGGGCCGCTTGGCAAACTTCAAGGCTGCAGGCGGTGGACGGCTTTCCGTGGAATCCTTGGGAAATGCGAAGGAACTGGTGCTCTGTCCTTCCTCCCCTCTTGAACCCTTTGTTGTCGACCTGGCGTTGGCCCCGGGCGACGCGGCCGTACTGGTAACGGACGGCCTGGGCCAGTTTGTGGATCAAGACAATGAATCCATATCTTGGGAACGATTGGTCCCCGACTTTCTTTCTTACAAGCAAACCCAGGGAACATTTCTGCGCCGGCGCCTGAATTTCTTCTTCCGGCAGAATAGATCCCAGAACGTGCGCCATTTGGATGACGTTTCCGCGGCGGCCTTGATTTTATGAGCAAGAATCTCAAGGTCAACGTGGGTGGCAAGGGTGTGGTCGATCTGGGAGGGCCGGGTTACCAGTACGTCGGCGCCGGCGGACAGGCCTCGATCTATGCGGGCCGGGGCACGGCTTACAAGCTCTTCAGCGATGCTTTCTCCACCATCCCGCAGGGCAAAATCCAGGAGCTGATGGCCATCCAGGCGCCCAATGTCATCCGCCCGATTGACTTGCTCTACGCTGCCGATGGGCGCTCCGTTGGCTACAGCATGCGCTATTTGGAGGACGCCATTCCAATCTGCAAGTTCTTCACAAAATCGTTCAAGGTGGACAACAACGTCGATCCGGCCATGGTCGTGACCTTGGTGAGGGCCCTGCAGGAGACCATTGCGGCCATTCATGCGGATCACTGCCTGGTGGTGGATCTGAACGAACTGAACGTGCTTGTGAGCCCTGACTTGGTGTCGCCCTATTTCATTGATACCGACAGTTTTCAAACCCCTCACTACCCGGCCACGGCCATCATGGATTCTGTGCGGGACCGCCTGGGCCGCCCCGGGGCGTTTACTGATCTGACGGACTGGTTTTCATTCGCCGTAATGGCCACCCAGCTGTACCTCAACATCCATCCTTACAAAGGCCGGCATCCGCGTTACCTGCCCAGCGAACTAAACCGCCGCATGGATGACAACGTGTCCATCTTTCACAAAGGGGTGTGCCTGCCTGCCGTCTGCAATCCGCTTTCGGTTATTCCGCCCAGGCATCTGGAATGGCTGAAGGCTGTCTTCCTGCGCCAGGAGCGCAGCTGCCCTCCCCTGCCCGACTCTGGCTTGCAGGTGGCTGTACTGTCTTCCGCTGTGCCGTTGCCGGTTGGCGGCCGTTTCCAAGCGCAGGAGCTTTTCTCATTGGATTCGGACGTCGTCTTTTGGATTCAGCTTTTTGGCGCCGATTACTTCGTGACCCGCAAGGCTATCTATTGCGGGCAGAAGGAGCTTTGCAAGGTTGACCCCGGCGCGCGCCGGACCCTGCTGACCTCTGCGGATTCAGGCGATCCCGTTGTGGTCTCCTGGGATGGTGGACGGAAGGTTTCATTCGCGGATATTACGGGGCGCGTGCTGGGAAAGACAGTTTCGCCGGGAGCTTTTATCCGGAACCAGGCTGTCTACACGTTCCACCGCGGGCGGGTCTTAGAGCACACTTTTGTGCGGATCGGCGCCAGCATCGTCTGCCGGAGCCGCGCGGCAGACCAGGTCTCAGAGCTGGGAACCGCGTTGTACCCGGGGTTGCTGCTGCAGAACTTGCTGGGGCGCCATTGGGCCACAATTCCCTATGCTTTAGGCCGATGCGCCTCTCTTCCTCTTCCTGAATTGGATGGCTATCGCGTGGTGGATGCGCGCTCCCAGCGCAATATTGCCGTGGTGGTGGCGGAGAAAAAGGGTGCTTTTCACCGCTTCGTCTACGATTTCGACCCTGCGTTCAAAGGCTACACGTGCCGTCATGCAAAGGACGTGAGCTACGATGGGATCAATTTCACGGTGCTGGATAATGGCCTCTGCTTGCTGCTGGCCAGCGACGCCCTCGAGCTGTCTAACAAGGGGCAGGTGCGCTCGGCCAGTGATTCGCCGTTGACGGCCGCCACGCGGCTCTTTCACAAGGCCAACAGCGTGTTCTACCTGAACGGACCCTCTGTTTTCTCCCTGAAGATGGCGTCGTAGCTACGCTTTTGGCTGCTGAAGGTGCTCTACCACTTGCCTGAAGGCTGGAAGTAGTTTCTCTAAGGAAGCCAGGCTCTGGCCTGCGATGTCCTGCAATTGACCGATTTGCTGGCAAAGCTCGAATTGCGACAGGATTGTCAGTTGGACTTTGACTGCCTGCTCCCGCTTCTCCGCGGGGATGGCATTTGGAGACGGGAACAGCTTGCTCGCTTCTTGGCAGAGCGCGTGCATGCAGTTACCACAAACTGAGCATCGGCCCGGCTGACTCCCTTCTGAGTTAGGTACTCCGTATAAAGTTCAAGCACGTTCTGCACCGTTCATTATAGAACCGTACCTGGTTGCAGGAGCTTTCAGGAAACCTGTTTGTGGTGGGGGGCTGCGGGCTGCCGCCCGGTCGCAAGCATGTACTCCAGATAATCGCCCATCTGCCCGATGAGCTGGCGAAAGATGCGGGTTTGAACTCCTTGTCCCAGAATCTCGGCCGCCGTCCGGTAAACGTGGCTGGTGAACCCTTTGGCCGGCACAAAGCCCATAATCCGCTCCATCTCGGCCTGGCGCAGCAGACGCAGGCCATAAGGGGTTTCGACAAACGGGCCGGAGTTGATGCGGGCATACGACTTCGTGATCGTGGGAATCTTGTTGCTGTCGTAGTTGATGGTCGAGAATCCGAACCGGTCGCCGACTGCGCGGTGCCGCTCCTGGTGTTTCTTTCTGCCTTCAATGGAGCCGCTGATGGCCTTGGCGTCTTCCTGGTCCCGAACGGGGTCGGGTGGGTCGAGGTAGTCCCCTGCCCTGCCGATAAAGGGCTGCATTGGGATGAATGGGTAGAACCTTCCAAAGAGTGTTGCCACCATGACTCCTCGGCGCCGGTCCTGGGGCTCGTTCCACTCGGCATGCGGAACGACTTCAAAGTAGTGGACATGGTACCCGATACGTTCGAGGTGGGTCTGCAGCACCCGGCCGGCGATCGCCTTTTCGCCCCAGAACCCGGGGACGTTTTCAACCATGACAGCCAGGGGCATGTGCGTGGCCACATGGTGGGCAAAAGAGAGGAAAAGGTCGCCGCTGTCCCCGGTCTCGCTGCCCCTTTCTTTTCAGTCCTTTTTTGGCTACCCCCAGAGGTGAGAAGCAGGTGCAGGGAAGGCTGGCATAAAGGAAGCCCGCTCTCGGCATTTCGAGCGGATTCAGGTCCCTGATGTCGCACTGGAAAAGTGGCACCGATGGATGCTCGAGCGCGAAGTGCGAGGCAAACTTGGGAGAGATTTCTACGGCGCCGACCAGGTTGAAGCGCGGGTCGGCGGTGATAGCTTGGGAGAGAGTCCCGCCGCCGGCAAAATACTCAACCGCGGGGATCGGCAGTCCTCTGGTGCGGTGCTCAAGGATGTTAATGGAGCGGCGTGAAGGCGTGACCAGGAGATGCTTGAAGGTGGCTTCCAGCCTCAGCTCGGTATGCCGTTCAAACCAGCCTGCTCAAAGTTGAGCATTTGGTCTTTGGACGCGGCGCTTCGGCGTCAGGCACAACGGGGTGCCATGGATCTGTTGCCAGACCCGACCTTTTCCAGCAGAGGGAAACCACTTTCTTTCGGTGGAGATACGCTCCCATCGCCTTACTCAGGTCACTTATCGCGCGGCCAGCACAGCGTTGAAACCGATGGACATCCGCAGACCTGTCCAATGAAGCACCTCCCTTTGCGGGGCAATCCTCCAACTGGCGGTCCATCATGACGCCTTCAGTGTTTACCGTGCAACCAAACTTGCGCTTCCTGTTGATGCGCAACCTGGTTCCCTCTCGGGTAGCCAAAATTCTGCATTGCTTTTCCAACCATGCATTCCCCTCATCCAAAGCGCGGAGTCCAATGATCGCTGCCGCAGCCTGGTCCCGTCCCAGATTGGGATACGAAGTCAGCACGGCTCCGAGAAGCGAGGTGTAATTGGATTTCACGTACCGGAGCACCACTCCTTGCTCCATGCACTTTCGTTCGAAGGCCTTCCTGATCTTCTTGTAGGGCATGACCCGCAGCATGGCGCCCAATTTGGTCCGAAGCCACCGTTTGCAATGCTCGAAATCCAAGTATTCCAGCACCACCATGTAGTTCTGAGCTTTAGCCTCGGATACGATCTCCCGTATTTGCTCATGGATCCAAACTTCCTTCTCCTCTTTGCTCCAGGAGGGATCGAACATCCGTTTTTCATGGCGAAGAACCAAGGGCGCTCCATCCGCGATCTGAACCCTCGTATCCGCGATGCTGTCACAGTTCAGGTCCACCCCAATGGCGCCCACGGGAGTGTAATCTGGTTTGGTCCCGTCCTTGAGGAAGGAGACGTGGACATACCAGTGGCCGTTTTCCTTGTGGATGAGCCAAATGGTCAAGGGAACCCGGCCAGTGGAGACTTTCCGGCTCACGAGTTTGCCTTTGTTCTTCCCTTGCTTTCCAACTTCCTTAGAACAGGTGAAGGGCTGGCAGTTGAGGGCTTGAATCGCTTCCAACTGCGCCCGCTCCTTGGGCTTGAGCGCCACTTGCCCCATCAGCTTTCCCGCATGAAACAGGTTGAAAACAGGTTTGTCACCAATGTAAACCGTCTTTAGTTGAAAAGTGCTGTTGCCGGCGGTTTCATCCGCGCTGCCCAGGCAACCAATCCTGTCGTTACGGGCATCATCGTAGGCCTTCTTCCAGCCAGCCGTCTCCTGCTCATGATAAAATCGCCTTCCAAAATGGATGTGTGGGCGGCCTAGTTGGGCCAGGAGCTTTTTCCGTTGCTTGTATAAACGCTTCAGCTTCCCGATCCGGCCCGGTTGTTCCTGGTAGGGGCCATTGAATGCCTCGACCACCTGCCGGTTAATGTCGATTTCCACATCCTCCAAAGCCACCTTCTGCGATTCGATGGCTGAAAGTATGAGCCCCTCGGCCGCTACCTTCGCCGTATTGTAAATTCTCGCGGGAAGACCGAAACTTTGGCAGAGAGCTGGTTTATCTGGGACCTGGCCTGCTTGGAGTTGCTTCACCAGCGTCCGAAGAAGACGGCAAAACGGCCTCCGTAGCAAGAGCATCGCATGGCCCTCTGGCGTGATGCCCTTTAATCTCCCTGTAAAAGTAACCGGAATGAAGTCAGCCACCGACTCGTAGTATTCGCAAATCGGGGTCGCTACTTTCCTGATGTCTATGGTTTTAACCATTCGGCTGCTATTACTATATCACCAACAATGGAGCATGCAACCATTTCTATTGACAATCCAGCAAATGGCCCTGAAACTCGGCGTTCATCCTCAAACCCTGCGCCGTTGGGAACGCCATGGTATAATGCCCAAACCTGAACGCACCTTGGGAAATCATCGCCGCTACCGAACTACTCCAATCGAGCTGGAGGCGCTCACCGTTGGCGATGCACGCGTCTCGTCCAATGACCAGAAGGAAGATTTGTTACGGCAAAAGGCTGCCGTAACCTCCCAAGCTGGAAAGCCGGTTGATCTCGTTATTTCCGATCTAGGCAGCGGGCTCAATTATAAAAAAGCAGGCTTTCGTCGTTTACTATTGCTGATCCTTCAAGGCAAAGTGAAGGAACTTGCACTGACCCACAAAGACCGCTTGCTCCGCTTCGGGAGCGAAATTATTTTCCAGATTTGCCAGTTCTATGGGGTCAAAATCACCATCCTGCCACCGACAAACCGCACATGGAACAGTTCTGCACCGATTTGGTGGAAATCATGACCGTGTTTTGCTCTAAAATCTACGGGCACCGCAGTGACCAAAATCGCGAACGCTCAAGTTTGAGCAGTAAAATCGCTGCTGCCACTTAACCCTACGAAGGCGGACAGCAGCGCCTGGCTGTTCAGGTCGATAATCGGGCAATCCAGCCGGCTCATCTGGCGGAAAGAGACTCGGTGGCGGGTTCTTTCCAAGCTGGGCTTCAGGCACAACCCCTCCCCCTGCCTCGGCTGCACCTGCAGGTAGCTTTTCGGGTCGAATCCGAGTTGCTGGAGCCGGGTGGACTCAAGCCATATCCGCGGGCTGCCCCTGAAATGTCCAATCTTGTGGTAGCTTGTCAGCATGCGACAACTTCCTCCCTGGCGTCCACAATTTCCTCCCTGGCGTCAATCGGTATCCAAGCCCTATGCCCCATCTCGATGATTTTCTGGAAGATTTCCTTGGCGTATGAACCGAGATTGCGAGGGTCTGTATTGGCAACCACGATCATCTCAGCCTCGGTCCAACGTCTCCAATCCCTTTGGCCGTAAAGGTCCCTCAGTCTCATCCTGGCCCCTTCGCTGAGCGCAGTGATTTCCGTCATGCCCTCCCTTGCCGGCATGGTCCTCGGCCCCAATGCAAGTTGCCTGAGGGTGTATCCGCCCGGGTCATATCGGTGGTCGTCCTCATTTGAGAGGCTGATGCAGGGATCCATTCCAGTAAAAACCCATTGTGTCGGATCGGCGTAGAAGATGATGCTGTTGCCTGGAACAGCAACTTGCACCCAGGAGTGCTGCTGGGCCAGGAAATCCCTGCGCGCGGCCCGAACATCGCTGCCGAGCCAGTGACCTCTCTTGATCCGGCATTCGACCTCCTTCTGGCGCAGGTCCTTCACGAGGGCTCCTGCTGCAGCATGGCAATTGCCCTCCAGATGGGCTTTTTCCACTGGAATTCTGCAGATCCTGGCGTAAATGCCCATGAACTCAGCCATGCTGGGCAGCTGCTGCTGAATCCAGGCGCGCCCCAGCCTGTCCTCGTGCTTGTAGTATGCCTTTTCGTAGCAATCAGGGCAAAGATCGCCTGCCCCAGTTTCCGGGCTGGGCATGGTCTGGCAGGAGTCAACCTCTTCTCCACATTGGTCGCAATGCGCTTCCATGCATGTTGATTCGGTTGCGCGGAGCGTCAATTCAGAACAGTTGACGCTGTCGGTGCTGGAAGGGACGGGGCCGGCGTTGGTAATACTCCCGGGGCCTGACCTTGGACAAGTCCTCTACCGTAACGTCTTCCCAGCCCTTCTGCTGGAGAACCATCCGGAGTAGCAACAGCGAACCGCACGCGTCGAAAATTGGGTTGTGCTCCTCGGCGGCGCCGCTTGAATGCTGCAACGCAAGCCGCTTGGCTTCTGAGTATAGATCGAAGTTCTGCAGGAGGTTTCCGAGCTGGTAGTTGGGGAGGCTGGCGTACAGGTATCGAATGACCTTGAGGGTGTCAATCCATTGAGGCGGAAGGTGCAGGGCCAGTGCGGACAGGTATTTTCGTTCACTGCCAAAATTGTGGGAGACGAAGCTGCCGCCCTGGAAAAACGCGTGCAGCTGGGGCCACAGCTCCGGCAGCCGGGGCGCGTGACTCAGCGCGCGAACATCCAGCCGGGAGGCAGGGCTCATGGCCGGGATTTCGAGATCCGGAGGCGCGTAAAGATTGGAGAAGAACTCGGGCTTGATTTCCAACGCCTTCATGGAGGCGACGGCGACCTGCAGCGGGCACTTGCCGCAGCCCTCGAAGTCCCAACAGACCAGGTTGGCTTCGCGGGCCTTCATGTTCAGTGCAGGACAAGGACGAAATTCGGCGCGACGGAGTAATAGCCCGCGGGCGCTTGCGTTTCCTCCACTACGTCTTCGACGAGGTCGTTTCCGTCGATCCGGCCTTCAATATGGCTGTCGAGCGCCACATAACGCGCGGTGCGAGTGACCCAGTCGCCTTGCCGGGTGTACGTGATTTGCCAGCTCGGACCCTTTTGCCAGCTCCGTCTGTAGCCATGCCCGCCGGGCGGTTTCCATTCGCGGGGAATGTAAATAGGCTTTGCTTGCCTGGGCACAATGGACGACCCCCATGTTCCCTGGTTAAAAGAATACGTGTAGAGGGCGGTGTCGGCCAGCCGGGGCCATGGTATCTGCAGCCTTAATTGGAGCTGATGAGCCAGAGGATAACGCGAGGAGCTTCGTATGACTGTGTCAAGGTGGTGCTCTGCCGCATACTTCGCGGCTTCTTCCTTGCGGCGTTCGGCCGTCAGCAGGTACCAGTGATACCATTCGGTGTAGGGCGCGTTCTTTGGGTTGGCCAGAAGCTTGTCGGCAAAGGCCTGCGCCGTTCCGGTATCCTGGATGCTCAAGCGTTTGAGGACTCCTTCCTCTGCAGGGGAAGCTTCCCAGTTGGTTTGCCACAGGGAGACGTACGTCTTCAGGAAGCGCAACCCGTTTTCGCTGACGGGAGCGCTGCAGTATTGCTCGGCAAAGACTCGAAGCTGGCTGGGCTGCGCGGGCTGCTTTGGAAGAGCCGGGGCGCAGTTCCAATTCAGGATGGAGCAAAGCACCGCATAGTTGTGGAGCTGGATTGAATTTGTGGAGCAAATCGGGCTTGGGTTGATCTGCGCAAAGGACCGGCCCAGCGCGTTCGCCTGGCAATCCAGGCTGACAACCTGGTTGCCGTTAATGGCAAAAAGCGTGGATAGAATTGCTGCCAGAACATGTTCCATAGCCTAGTAGACAAGATTGCCAGGAACCCCATTGTGCTCGAGGATTTGCTTGGGCTTGGTCATGATTTCAAGGGTTTGCAGATCGGCTGGCGATTGCTTTGCGACATAGTCGTGAACAAACTTGCGGATCTCATCGAGCTTTTTCTGAATTTCCGGGTCTTTGTTGGCGGTGCTGATCAACATTTCCACATGCATGACTTTTTCCGGATCAGTTTTTTTGAGGTCCGTAAAGGCCACCAGGCTCTTCTGGAACTCCTTTTGTTGCTCCACGGAGAGATGCGGTATCGAAGCCGGGTTGATCCCGTTCTGCTTAAAAATGTCCTTTTTTTGGAAACCAGGCGCGCCTTTCGATATCGTTTTGTTGAGGTTGGTGTAGGGAGTCACACGCCCATTGACCACGACGTAGTTCGGCGTCATGCCTCCATCCAGCAACTGGCCTTTGGGCTGGCCAACGACATAGACAGTGTTTCTGCTGGCATCTGCTTGCGTGCGCAACCGGGTCAAAGGCTTGAACCCATCGGGCGATGGATTGGTGAAAACGTTGGATGGAGGTGGTTTAGGAAAGGCCAACGCGGGCGTCGGGGTCGTCACTTGCTGGCCCCTGGTGTTAAGGGAGGCAGCCAGGAACAGGGCAAATCCGATGATGCTGATCTTGTTCTTCATACTCATAGTTTAGGTTGTTTTTGAGGAGTGATCTTGAAGGTCACTTGATACAGATTCGTTTTGTCGTCCAAGATCATGGCGTACTCCTGGGCTGGCTTGGTTTTATTGAGTTTAGCGCGGAATTCCAGCTTGCCCTTGGGAGGAACTACGTCGGTTTTGATCTCCACCGTTGTGCATCCGCACGAAGCTCCGTAACCCACGATTTGGACGGCGCGATCCGTCAAGTTGGTTCCAAAGAAGGTGAAAACCTGTTCTATGTTGGTTGTCACCAAGGGCTGTTCGAGTTCCGATGGGAAAGCCAGTGGAATATCCGGTTTTGCCTCCGGCGCCTTGGGCGTGGGGCTTGGCGCCTTGGTGCCAGCTGCCCAACAGGCGGCACAAGCAGCCAGGAGGGTTGTCAGGGTGATTGTTTTTTTCATGTTATTGAGGGATGTTGATGGTTGGAGTTCCGTTTAGGAAGTCCAGGCAGTCGTTTGTGGTGATGGTGGATACGGGTATGTCAAACGGAGGCAACCCGCCGAGGTTGAGCACGATGTCTATGGGCAGCTGGTTGGTCAGGCATCCGGGTATCGCGACGAGGTTGGTCGTGGAGAATGAGGTGCTGTTGGTTACGGTGGACAGATCCAGAATGGCGGAGTTCACATTGTTGGATTGCCAGGGCGCCTGGGCCATCAGCTGCATGTTGTCGTTATCCGTGATAATTGAGAGCGTGAGCAGCGAATTGGTCGAAGCCACCAGCATGTACCTCCCGGTCGTGCCTTCCTCGGTGAAGGCTCCGCCGGTGGCCTCCGGCGTCCAGGAGCTGGACTCGGCTATGCTGAAGTTGGTGATGCTCGGAGCTGCAGAGTCTATGGGGAACCCGTAGATCAGGTAACTCCCCGGATCGTTGGTCAGCGGAATGGTCTCCGACAGGGCGTCAAACGGGGGTATTGCGTACGTGTAATTGGTCTCCGTTCCATTGGTGGACAAGCCTTGCACGATGATGTTGGTGATGGCGTGGTTGAAGGTGACAAAGGCCCCGCAGGGCGATTCCGTCACGTAAAACACGACCTCCAGCGGAAGATTGGTCTCCGTGGGATTGTAGAATGGGCGGGTTCCGACCAACACCGAGGGGTAGCCCAGGTCAACGCACCCAAAGTTGAATGAGGCGGCGGCTTCGAGCGAGGGGGTGCTGCTCTCATTGGTGACCCACTGTCCATCGACAAGCTGGACCAGGCTTAGAGTGGCGTTGGTTGTGAGAGAAGCGGCTGTCAGAACGCATCCGTTTGTCTGATACAGGATTGGGAAGACGTTGAAAACAGTGCCGGCGTTGGTTTCTCCGGTTGGCTGCAATGGCACCGTCTGCGACGGAACCGCCCCGGCAGGAGCATCCGGCGTGTAGTTATACCACTGATCTGGCATGGAGGAGTTATAAAGGGTATTGGTCCAATAGCCGTTCGTCGGGCTGTTGAGCGCCATGTTGGTTTGGTTGTTTCCTCCGACGAAAATCGAAATAGCCCCGGCCAGCAGCGATTGCTGCGAGGGCGAGGATCCGAAGTTGGCGATGTTCAGGTAGCCGAATGAATACTGTGGCGGCGGGGTCTCCAAGGTCATGGGAAGCGTGCAGTTGAGCTGCAAGTTCTCCCCAAACAGCGCGCTGTTGAACTGCACGTAATTGGTAAAGACAATATTGGTGTCGTTATAAAGGACAGGAGGCAGGTTGATCTCCGGGGTTTCAACGTAAATGTGCGTAAGAGGCGCGGCGGCGCTGGCGGCGGCTGACCCGGGGGATGCGCTGGCGGATACGACGACAGCGCGGATATTGTTCGTCAGCCACAGGACGGCGTTTGAAAACGTTCCCGTCATCGTGAAGCCCGTTTCAGTATTCGAGATGGAATAGGTGATGTTAGTGCCCGGAGTCTGGTTGGTGATTTCATACAAAACGGTGCCGGGATTGCCTATCGACCCCAAAGTGGATGGAGTCAGCAATGTTGGGCTGTTTGGATTCGGATACAACCCATACTCGAAGATTTCGGGCGCCATGTTGGTCGGGACATCCATAGTGTTGGTGAACATGCCGCAGCTGTCGTCGATGGTGAGAGTGACGGGGGCAGTGGCTGTAACCCCGAATGTTATATTGTTGGCAGGAGTCTTCACGTATTGGCTGAGCAGCGGGTAGGGATCGCCCTGCTGCCAGATTGTTACGAGAGGGCAGGTTGGCCCGGAGGTCGGATCCTGATCCGTTGTGAGGCTGCCCAAAGTCCAGCTAGCATAGTTTCCGGCTGGCGTAGTGGTTAAGTTGGTGGTGATGCCCGAAACACTGACCTGTCCTCCTGTTGGTTGCACAGTTGTGGAGATGGAGTAGACGAAGCCGTCTGTGTCGATGCCTGCGAGAGTGATTTCCAAGCCCGAAAGCCCAAAGCCGGAGAGATCGAAGTCCCCTTCAATCACGACAGAACCGTTCGCTTGAAGATTTGTCGTTGTCGGCAAATAGGCTCTCGCATCCGGATCGGTGGAGAAGAAGGCCAGGTTGCTCAAATTGGTGGAGCTCCACGTAAGGGTCAATTGCTGTTGGTTTGGATGCCCCGTGTTGGGGCACAAAAGAGAAGTTTGGAGTTCAATGTCGTCAGCGGGAGAGCTTCCGTTTGGCCAAATAATAGGTCCAGTAGGCCATTGATAACCAATGGTCGTGCAGAGGCTGCCAGTCGGCAGTTGAATGGCGGTTACGCCGTTTACGGTGGTTGGGGTCAGTCCGGGGTTGTAATGCTCCAGTCCATAATCCAACTCGTCTGCCAAGGACATGCCGACCCCGTTGGCTGCGGCCAATGCAATCAACGGAGTCTGATCCTGTATGATGGCGGCTGTGCTTGGTGTTACAGCGCTCGTCAGGGAATTTGGCAAAGCCCCAAACTCGAGAAACATGTAGTCGTTAACGACGGCAATGGAGACATAACCCGACGTCAGACCTCCGTATAACTGCCCATTGGGCGAGGTCCATGGGAAAGGACCCCAGAAGCTGGCTTGCGGTGTGCTTTGCACCGGGGCGATCTCCAATTGCGGATCGAGGGTGTTGTTGAGCCACTGCTGAATATTCAGAATTAGAGGAATCTGTATTCCGACTAAGCAAGGGGTCGTATTGGTTGGGTTCGGGACGACTGGGATTGGATTGGTCGGGATTATATTTGTCGGATAACCGTTAGTAATAATGATGATTGGCGGAGGAATCACCGGGTTGTTGGTCGGATTCGGGTTTGGATTCACCGGGTTGTTCGTCGGAATCGGGTTCACCGGGTTGTTGGTCGGATTCGGGTTTGGATTCACCGGGTTGTTGGTCGGATTCGGGCCCGGATTTGGGTTCGGCTGATTGGGAGGCGGCTGGGGAGTCACTGGTCCAATCGTTGGAGATTGGCCAGGAAAATAGTAAGTGAGCGCCTCGTAGATGGTAATGTACTGCCAGCCCTTGACATGGATGTATCCAGTGGCCCAGATCGTTCCCCATTCACTGTCGCCGCCGCCCCAGCCCATGCCGCCCCAGCCTTCTGGGCAGCCATCGCCCATGACGGGCGGCATGGCGCAGGGACAGGTCCACTCCGGTACTGCCCCAATGATCATGTCTTCAGTAAGATCCTGGTACAGCAGCCCTTCTGCATAAGCTCTGCAAGCCGTGGCGGCATCTGTAATCGGTCCAGCCCCGCCTGGCCATACCGCGGTAATGACGACGCCATTGGCGCCGCCCGCCAGGTTGTAACTGTCACTGAGGTTGTAGTAAGACAGCACCGGGTCGGGGCTGTTTGGAAACAGCTGGCTGGGCCCCCAGTTTTGCCACCATTGCCCCCAGAAGAAGGGAATACAGCAAATGCCGTCCACCAAATCTGCCTCCGTCTCCGTGATCCACTCTCCGGTATAGTATGGGACGTAAACCGTGATGACGTGGCAGTTGGTTTGTGTCGAAGGAGTATACGCACCGGGGTTGACTATCTGTCCCGTGTATGGGTAAGGCGCCTTGCACCCGGTTGCATTTGTGATCACGATGCTGGTGGCGCCGCAAAACACGCTGAGATTCCCGGAAATATCCTGGGCCGGCGCCGTGAGGGCGCCGATGGCCATGAGGGCGGCAACTAGAATGGACTTTTTACTGGCCATAAACATTTAGAATTTGGAGCCCGTTCGGGATGAAGTTCGTCAGGCTGCTTTCGTTGTACTTGCTGTTGATCATCCACCCGCCGTTTGTTCCGCTAACCAGGCTTCCAAGGTTCGTTGTTCCATAAGGCATATTGCTGTAAACCCCTGTCATGGGGAACGGCAGCGGCAGCGGACTCGTTACCGCATCCGACAGGTTGGTGTCGTAGAAGACACCGACGTTCTGATACTGGTAATCTGACGCCAGCGCCACAACCACGTTCTGATTATAGCTCGCCCGGTATTGGGATGGCGTCAGCGTGCGGAACTTCATTGTGAAATAGTTTGTCGTGTTTCCATACCAGTACATAAGGTTGATGCAGTCGCTGGGGCCGTCGCCGACGTTTAAGTTGCCTGGAATCAGGTAGATGTTGGCATTGGTGGGGTTCCGGAGCGGAGACATGTCATAGTAGACTCCATTGCCAATGGCCGCCAAATTCATGTTCGTCCAGCTCTGGATGTGGGTGGGCATGTAGAAGTAAACATTGTCGTAGATGTTGGAATTGCCCGAGACCACCAAGCCCAGCTGGTTGGAGCTGCCGGTTGTTGGAAGAACCTGCCAGTCAAAATAGGAGGCCTGAACCACGGTGTAGTTGGTGGGCCCGTACTGCACCGGCGTGGAGACCATGCTGGTGGGGTCCTGCTCATATTTCACCACCTGATGGTAAATTGTGTATGTTCCCGGGGTGGTCAGGTAGAGGAAGGTGGCGGGCTGGCCTCCCTCCATCCAAACGAAGTTCTCGTAGCTGTAGGGTGGGAAATTGACCAGCATATTGTTGGTGGCAGTGACCTCCGCGGGCTGATCGGGATAAATGGTGTAGTAGGAGGCCACATAATCGACCAGGGAGTTGGGGTTGGGTTCGGCCGTGCAGCTGAACGTGGTAATCGGGCTGGATTGCCAGCCGGCGCGCGTGGCCATCACTTGGTACGTGTAATTGCCAACCTGCAGGAGCATCCCAGCATTCTGCAAAGGCACCCAATTTCCCGCATCGCTTGTCCGGTATTGATAAGCAAGATTGGGCGTAACACAGGAGAAAATCACAGGATTAAGCGAGTCGTAGTTTCCATCCGGCAGGGTGTCCGGCAGGGTGTACTGGACCGGTCCCACCTGAGCTGTGTAGGCGTTGGTTTGGGCCAAAAGAACCTTGCCGTAAGCTGACACCGTAGCGGCGATGGTGCCGGTGCTGTTCATGATGACCTGCTTGCTGCTTCCCACGGATGGGTATGAAATAGCTGGCGAGGTGGCCGTCTGGACGACCAGGCTCAGCAGTCCTTCTGAGGCGCTGACGGTAACCGGCAGATCCACGTTGAAGTTCGTGGAGGGCGGATTGAATGTCAGCTGGGCGTTGAATTGGGGCGTGAAGGTGTTGGTTGGGCTGGTGTTGGCCCAAGAGGATGAAGCGTAGGCCGTGTCTTGGATGCCGGTAACGATCGGAATCGTGGCCTGGCTGACGTTGCCCATGTTAATGCCGTTGATATAAAGAGCGCTTTGCACCTTGTTCGAGTTGACCACCAGCAGCTGATTTTCGCTTTGGATCATCTGCGGCATGGAGAGGGTCGAAGTGAAATGCAGAGTGGATTGCGGCCCCACTATGCTCATGGAGGGGGAGCCTGCGAAGGCCACCAGATCACAGGTGTAGTAAAGCTGGAGCATGCCATTGCCGGTCATGTTCGAACTAATGACCGTGGTTCCGTTGTGCAGGATATTGTACCAGGTGATCATGTTGGCGTTGGTGTTGACCAGGGTGACATCCAGCTCGGACGCTGTTTGGCTGTTGGTGGCAAACTGGATCGCTCCAAGATCAGCGGAAACTGGCGTAAAACCGTACGTATTGGAGCTGGAGGCCCATCCGGTCATGGAAGCAATGGCCGTTATCTGCGGAGACATAGCCAGCAATGTCACGTTATTGGTTGGATACGAATGCATGATCCCGCCTTGGACAACCGTAAGGCTGGCGCCGGGCGTGGCCGTGGTGATGGTCATGACCGCATTGGTGGTGTTAACGGCTGCGAACTCAGGAGTGGCCACGGTATTGGTATAGTGCCGGATGGCGCTGGTATATCCGTTCGCATCCGTGACGGTGAAGTTGACCTGAGCCGAGTTGGTGACGAGCAGACCCCCGGCGGGGAAGACCTGGGTGTTTTGCTGCGTCGGCGGCGATCCGTCGGCGGGGCCTTGCGCGTAGGTGACGATGGTCCCAGGAGGGACGGTGCCCGTCGTGACGAGAAGTTGATTGGTAAACACGCATGAAGGCGTGATGGCCATGGGAGGCAGCTGCGTGTAGGTGTTGGTGACGTGGTACGTTGCGAGGTTTGGAATTTGCACCAGGAAATCAATCGTCTGGGAATTCGTAATGACAAATGGCCCCGCGTAAAGCGTGCTGTTGGTTGTCGTTCCACCGGGGGAGTAGTAAATGACCGGCAGGAACGGGGGTTGTGCGATGGCCGAGATGGTGAGGGAGGCGAGGAAACTCTGCGAAGGCGTTATTTGCACCTGATCGGCATAGTAGCTGGAACTCATCACGCTGGTCAGTGTGATATTGCCGCTGGGGGGATTATTGGTGCTATAAACCCGGATGTAATCAACCTCGCCCGGCGCTGCGGTGTAGGTAATGGTGGTGGAGGCCAGGACTTCCGGCACGCAATTTTGAATGTAATTGCCCGCGTTCTGATAGAGGTCCATGAAGGCGGTGTCCCCTCCCAACGTGAACGTGTAGGTTTGGTTGGTCGGAGTGTTGTTATCGACCTGGTACCAGATGCTCCCGGTTCCCGTCGCATTTTCGTATTGCTGGATGGTTGACCCGTTCAGCGTGCCGCACATGGTTTCTGCGGAGATGGGCAGCGCCCCGTTGAAATTGTCGTTAACGGGGGAGGTGGGCGTCTGGTAAATGGTGAAGGCCAGAATGCCATTGGTGCCCTTGATGGAATCCATGCCAATCAGGTAATTTTGGCCTGCCAAGGCTTGAAAGGTGGCCTGGCCGTTGGTGAACAAGTATCCTCCGCTGAGGTAGTCCTCGTCTGGGAAAACCTTGACGATGGCCGGGACCTGGCTGTCGGAGGTGGTGATATACATGGGCCCCGTGACAAGAGCCTGCACAGTCCACCAAAGCGTCTGTCCGTTTCCTCCCATCCAATCGGCATCCACCAGGTTGGTAGCGGTTTCGCTGGTCGCGGCGTAGTTATTCTCCGCGTATTTCACATAGAGATTGCCGTATGGCTCCGTGCAACTGTCATTGACGAACCCCTCGCTGAGCACCAGCGGTGTGGGCGTGAGAATGGAGTCGTTTGCCGGGATGGCGCTGGGTGTCAAATTGAACGCAATGACGCCGGCTATGGCATCTTCGCAATCGCGGTTGACGTCGGTGTTGAGTCCTTGCATTCCATCAAGAGGAGTGTCGCAGGCTTGGTACGTTGACAGCAGAAAGAGGGCTGGATTTCCGGAGACAGTCAGCGCTGGCGGCGTCATGGCATCGATCAGGAAATAGTAGGTTTGCCCTTGGTTCAGGGTCAGTTCCTGATTGGGGCTGATTTGCTGGTAATTGCCCTGGGTCCAGGGGCTTTGAGGCGTCTCCAAAACCATGGGCGTGAAGTTGACCGAGTACCCAATGGTGTAGCGCGTGGTGGTTATGGGCGTGACTGTTTCCCACAGCGTTTGCCAGGCTGGATAAAGCGGCAGCTGTCCGTTGATAAAGGCGAGGTGCAGAGGGCCTGACGGAGCCAGGAAGGTCTCCTCCTGGTCTTCAAGCTCCCCATTAACCATTTCTCGAGTGGCGCCATAAATGGTGGCAAGCGAGGAATAGTTGTAGCCCCCAATGGTGTAGGGGTATTGTCCCTTGTAGTAGTAGGTTTGAGGCCCGCCGGATTGCGTCATGGCGACGGGACTCTCCATGGGGTCTCCGAAGGGAGCCTGGATCTGGGAAACGTCAAAGTCCACCCTGCCGGAGCCGCCAACCAGGCTGTCCACGCGGATGTCATACGTCTGGCCCGGGGCCGAAACAAAAGTGACCGTCGTATCGGAGGGGAAGCTGTTGGCCGAGGTCGTGGTGGAGTTCCAGGCAAAGAAGTCCCAAATGCTGTGCGGCACTTCATCCACCACCGGATTGGTGCAGACTTCGATGCTGAGCATATCGCTGGCCTCGCGTTGCTTGATGCTGAAGACGCCCTGCACCGGAGTTGTGACCTGCCACCAGAGCGGCCGGTCCGCCAGGGTTCCTCCATCGCGCGACATAAAGCCGGCAATGGGCTCGCCTGGTTCCGTGGTGGCGTTAAGGTTGTCCGAAACGATGTGCGCGGTGTATTTGGTCAGCGGCATGATGTTGCCGTTGACGGACACGTTGACGGTGGAAGGCCTGAGCGTCACGATCTCCCGGTTCGTGAACACGTCATTGTTGGCCTGGCTTTGCACGGAGAGCGTGAAATCCGTATTGGATTGGGCGACAATCGTGCGCAAGGTCACCAAATTTGTGTCCGTGAAGGAAATGTTAAGCGGAGGCTGGGACATGAGGTTGAAGGTCTGCTGGCCGATGACCGTATTCTCCTGGATCACCTGCAATGTGATGGCCTGTCCGTTGGTTGCCGGAGCGACGTAAAAAGCAGCCTGCATTTCAAGGGTCGGATCGTATATGCACCACAGGTCCGCGGCGCCCGAAATGACCCCATTGGGAGGCACCCCCACAGTGCTCATGGTGCCGTAGGTCGAATAGAAGAGCATGTCCTGTCCCACGGGAACCGGTATTGCGTTAGCCAGTTCGTCGTTGCTGGGCGGCGCCCTGAAATCGATGTCCAGCGTGTAAAGATCGATGTTGCCGCCGACTGCCAGGGTGAGATTGTCGTTGAGATTGCAGAAAACGGGGTTCGTCAGCGTGCCCATGCCCGTCTCCGAAATCTGGTAGGCGACGTTGGTGGAGTTGAGGCTGACGCTGGCATAGCCCGATTCAGGGGCGGACCAGTCGTACCACGCGCAATGATTGAAAGGAGCGCCGGTCTGGTTGGTGCCGTTGTCCATGTCGGTGATCGTGTATTCGTACACGAGCCCATCCGCGTATTGCTCGGTCGAATAAGACGTAATTGGGGTGGGCGACTGCTGGCTGTCATTGGTGGAACCGGTATAAAGAATGAACTGGACGTGCCCATCCCCTTCGTCTGCATTCGGAACGGTCAGCTTGAACAGGTTGGGTATATTGGGCAAAACGTTGTACGTGCAGCGGGAGGAAGTTGTGTCGATGGGCTGCGTCAAGGTCGTGCCGTTGAACAATTGCCAGTAGGTTGTCGGATATGCCCCGTCGGTGCTGATGACGGTCAGTGTCCCAGGCACTTCAGGGTCCACCGTCCACCAAATGGAGTTGTTGGCCCCGGGAATCCGCGCATCGAGCGGGTCGGTGGCGGTGGCGAAGGAGTCGTAGACATAATAGGTTGTTGTGCTGGGAGCGCTGTTTTGCAGGATCAGCGCGTTGCTCACCATGTCGTTAGCAGGCGGCACGGTGTTGGTGGCAAAGAGGTTGAATTCCGTTTGGTCGCCGCAGACGGCCAGGTAAACGACGGTATTGGAAGCGAGAAGGGAGCCGTTTGCAAGCGGCACCAGGTTGGTCAGCGTAACGCCGGCGCCGTTTGGAATAATGTAAGGATAAACGGTGATGTTGTTGGTTGGAATCTGGCTGACCGCGGCTGCTTGGAAATAGGCCAAAGCCGGAATGGTGATGGTGTACCAAACGCTGTGGCTGTCCACGAGAGGTTCTCCCTGCTCCGTGGTGGCCCCATAATTCCCACCCGTTTGGCTGTATTCATAGCGAATGCCGTTGTCGTAAATAATCTCGGTCGGCTGCAAGGGGGTGGCGTTGGCAAAGTCGTCATTATTGGCCAAAGGGTAAAAGGTCTGCGTCAAGTTGTACTCGCCCGGGGAAGCCGAGGCGTCAATGCGCAGGTAATACGTGTTGCTGGGTTGCATGACGCAGGAGATGGTCCCTGGGAAGTTGTATGGATTGACCGCTGTGCTTGGATTTGGAACTTTGGAATCCGCTTGCAAGACAAGGTTGCTGAGATTTGTCCCTTGCCACAAGGTCAGTTCGGGGTTGAGCAAGCTAAAGGAAAGCACTCCCGCGCTGCTCACGATGTCGAGGAATCGCTGGTCTCCGTAACCGGTGACCTGGGCCGAATAAGTGCCTCCTTGAACGGGGAGAATCTGGTACCAGACAGTCTGCCCGCCCATGACAAGCTGTTCCCCGGGTTCTGTCGTGGCATAGATGTTGTAGCCATTGGAGGAGATCGAAGTGGGCAGGCCGTTGGTCGTTTGCGGGCTCCACGTCAAAGCGTTGCTGAAGTAGTCGTTGGAGGGAAGCTCGCGCAATTGCGCCAGCAGGTTGTATTGCCCTGAATTGGTTCCCTGAATGGAGATCATGTAGCTCTGGTAGGCGTTGAGATAGACGCTGGTGAAAGGTTGCGCGGTCAGAGGATCGGCCTGCAGCACATTCGTCGGAAACTGCCAGGTCAGGCTGCTGGGATTTTGCGCGTTCTGCACGGTCACGGTGCCGGTTGAGGAATTGGTGGTCGTGCTCGCGACCGTGTTGACGCCCGGATTCTGATAGCTTGTCGTCTGGGCATTTCCCTGCCCGTTGTAGGACCCTGTCCAGATGGTCTGATAAGCGTTGGTGCCCGCCAGGGTCAGCGGCACCACCAGGAAGTTGGTGCCCCCGTTGGTCGTGATGGCGTAGGCAAAATAAGAGAGCTCGTTGTTCTGCAGTGTCATCGTGGCCACCTGCCCCGGCAACACGTAGGCGAACTGGGCTGGAGCATAGTTGTTGGGCCCGGTGCCCTCATACAGCTCCCAATAAGGCGATCCTTGCAGGCGGTTGTTGTAGATGGTGAGAGTGCTGAGGTTTGTCACCATGATGATGGTCTGGTTCAGGGACACATAACTCGCTGTCGTGTAGCTGCTGCCCAGGTACCCGGATTTTACCGTTTGCATGGTGTAGCTGCAGGTGGTGGTATTGGTGATGGCGTTGGTATAGGCGGTGAAATCTTGGAGCAAGCCGCCGTTGGGATTCTCAATGGAATACATCACTGTTCCCCCATAGGTTCCCGGCACCGCGGTAACGACGAGGGCTCCCACGAAATTGGTCGAAGGAGGCGAAATCACCGGCGGAGCGGCTTGGAACGTGTAGGTAAGCTGGTTGGTCAGCGCGCCTGTGTAGGAGGTTTGCAGCGTGGCGGTTCCGTTGCCGTAGCCATCCAGGTATATTGGATTTGTATAGTTGAGCCAGTGCTGGGCGTCGAGACTGTAGGTAATTCCGCTGCCTCCGGTGAGCGTAATATTAATCGCGTTGCTGTATGTTCCTGGGGGCGGGCTGGCGCTCACTGGCTGCGCATACGTGTAAAAGTTGGTGACATATTGCGGGGTGTAGGCTGCCATGTTGAAGTCAGGGCCAAAGGAACGGGCGCCCATCCAGATGACCGTGGTGGTGTTGGAGATCGTAAGGCTGCCCACGAAAGCCGAGCCGCTGGCGCTGGTCAGCTGGGCGCTGCTCGTGGTGGGAAGCGTGCCGTCCGTGGTGTAATAGACCGCAAGGGGCGGGTATTCGGAATTGCCGCTGGGGCTGCTGGCCTGAACAGTAAGCGGAGCGTTGAAAACACAGTTGGAGGTTGTGGTGAGTTCGTTGACGACAAAGTTATACGTGGCCGAGGCTGCTGGCGCGGTCTCGCCGCCGGACCCGGTCCGCAAGGTGGCAACATAAGTGCCCGGCCCTTGGATGGAGTAATTTTCCGCAACTCCTCCGCTTGATGTGTAGTTCCAGTTGTTTGCGGCAGCCAGATAATATCCTGTGTTTCCGCACTCGACAAAAAAAGCAGGTATCGATTCCCCGCTCACGTCGATTTGCCCTTGGGCGTTGGTGGTGGTGTCGGTAGCGCTTTCCGGGATATAAGCATCCGGTTCCGTAATGGTAATGGTAGGTGCATTGCTAAAGGTGGTCCCGCTTGGCGGATCAAACACCGGTTGCTGCAGAGGCTGGAGGAAGGCCATCTGCACGTAATAAGGCGCCATGTTCCATCGGAAATAATTCGGCTTATAGGCTTCAAACATCAAATAGGACCGGTTGGTGATGGTGATAGGACCCGTGTAAATGTTGGTCAACGTCGGACTGCCAGACATCAAATTGGGGTCCTCTGGCGTTGAAACATGCGAAAGATCGTAGACAATGGTGGCGCCTTCGGTGGCGGTGCTTACCGTCACAGTGGCCGATCCAACCAGGTTCGAGTTGTAGTAGTAGTAGTCGCCGATGTTGGGGACCGGGCTGGCGACCAATGGCGCTATCATGAAATAGGCCGGTATGTATGAGTTTGTCCAGAACATGCTCCCGTCGTAGAACCTGACCGCCAGGTTGGCTCCCGTGGCTCCGAAGCCTGCATTTACGGGCACATTTGGGTTGTTGCCGTCGATTGGAAATGGCCCAGTGTAATCGGTCCAATTACCCCCATTGAGGCTGTATTGGACGGACGAGTATCCGCCGGGGACTGAAATGGTCTCCGTGATGGCGTTGCTGACGATGGCGTTGTTGGGCGAAACCGACAGGCTCTGGTCATTGGTAACGGTAAAGGTATAGGCGAACGTCCAGTATTGGCCAAAACGGAAATAGTTGGTTTTATAGGCTTCAAAGCACAGCCCGGCGTTTCCGGTGATTTGAATGGGGCCCGTGTAAACATTCGTGATTCCGGGAACGGTGTTGTTCTGATTCGGGTCCCAAGGAACTTGGTTGGTTGCGGCCTGGGCGTAAACGATCGTCGCGCCCGCGGTGGCCGTACTCATGGTTACCGATAAGGGCCCTTGAATGTTGGTAAACAGATATGCGCCTCCAGAACCCGATATGGCCGGATTCATTGGCGGGTTGCCCGCCAGAGGGGCGACCTCAAAGAGGGCTGGTGTATACGTGTTGGTCCAGAAAACGGATCCATCGTTGAAACTCACCTGGAGGGTGGCGCCGTGCGCGGAGCCGCCCGGTGTAAAAGGGTACCGTGGATCGTTGCCATCGATGGTAAACGGCCCGGTGTAGGGCGTCCAGGCTCCGCCATTGAGGTTGTATTGGACGGAGGAGTAGCCGCTCGGTATGGAAATAGTCTCCGTGATGGCGTTGTTGACGATGGCGTTATTAGGCGCCATGCCGAGGTTCGAGTCGTTGGTCACCGTGAACGTGTAGGCAAACACCGAGTACTGCCCCAATCTGAAGTAGTTGGACTTGTAGGCCTCGAAGCACAAGCCAGCATTTCCCGTGATTTGAATCGGCCCGGTGTAAACATTCGTCAATCCTGGCATGGCGTCATATTGGTCTTGATCCCATGGCACCTGGTTGGTGGCGGCCTGGGCATACACGATAGTGGCTCCTGCCGTGGCGGTGCTCATGGTCACCGTGACAGGCCCTTGAATGTTGGTAAACAAGTAAGCTCCGCCAGATCCTGAAATCGCCGGGTTCATTGGTGGATTGCCCACCAGGGGCGCTATCTCAAAAAGGGCTGGCGTGTACGTGTTGGTGGAGACGGTGGTTCCGTTATTGAAGCACACTTGCAGGGTGGCACCGTGCGCGGATCCGCCCGGCGTAAAGGGATACCTCGGATCGTTGCCGTCGATGGCAAACGGCTCAGTATACGGCGTCCAAGCCCCGTTGTTGACGCTGTATTGAACTTGAGAATAGCCGGCGGGGAAGGAGATCGACTCGGTAATGGCGTTATAGACGATGTTGTTGGTTCCGTTGGGGGACACCGTCACATTGGGGTCATTCGCGGTCTGGGCCTGCCCCGCAATGCAAAGCAGCTGGCAAAAAGCAAAGGCAAGCCACAGGGCAGCCCCTCTGGGCATCTTTCTCTCCATAACCATAATTTTAGGGCTCATCTGGTGTTCTTGCCTTCGTTTTATTGGGTTTGAGGCGCCAGTAAATAGGTTCCGATCAACGGCGAGCTAAGCTCGTAGCCTGGCAACTGTGCCTGAAATTCGATCATGTAGTTGCCGGGCTGCAGGGTCATGGTCCCGTTAAAGGTGCCGGTGGTCGTCGAGTTCGCGGGATTGGCCTGATTGGCATTGAAACCTCCTGCCACCAGCTGATTGATGGTCACCTTCGTGTAGAAAACCGGGGTTCCGCCGGTGGACGCGATCACGATATTTGAGCCCTGGAAGACGGTATTGAGCGGCGCAATCTGCGGCACCGGGGCAATGAACTCGACTGAATCAAATTGGGCGTCGTTGGTGATGCCGTTAAAGGTTTCCGTGTAGTACACGTAACCGCTGCCGGAGCCGATGCCATTCAATGTCACTGGCTGGGTGTAAGTCGTCCACGGCCCGGCGGCGCTAAAGCTGTAAAGAAGCTGGGCGCCAGGATTGTCGCTGCCAAGGGTGAAGGTAACCGGGGCGGAATACACGCCGTTTTGAGCCAGGCTGCAGAAAACCGAGCCTTGGTAGGTGTATGTAGCAGAGCAGGTTTCCGGCGTCCGCCCCGGCCTCGTGCCGAGCAGTTTGATCGTCGTTGTGTTGGTGAGCACAAAGGGCGAGGAATAAACCGCCGAGTTGGTGGTCGGAGTTGTTCTATCGGTTGTGTAGTAGATGGTGCTTAAACCGTAGATGTCATTCTCGGTGCTGACGCTGACGGTTAAAGTCCCGGAGAAGCCGCAGCTGGGCGGAATCAGCTGAATGTCCTGGAGCAAGGGCTGATATAGGATGGCCTTGGTTGGATCCGTATCGAGCCGCTGCAACCATCCGCCGCCTGGAGCGATCATCTGGTACCAAAGATTCGTCGCGCCAACCTGAATGTTATAGGGCTGCGTATAGACCCAAACTTGGCCGTTGGCAAAGGTGGCCCCGGAATGCGGGGTGATCCACTGAGCCGTGTCCGGAGTGCCATTAGCCACCGGCGGGCCTTCAGTGGTGGTGAGGGTGAAGATGCCCGGGCCTCCCGGTCCAATATCCGCGCTGATCATGATGTTGTCCCCACCGCTGAACAGGCCCGCCACCACGCCTGTGTTGTTGTAGTTGCTGGAGATCAGCTGGAGATTGCTCATGGTGGTGCCTTTCCAGAGGTAAAGCAGTGGGGCGGCTCCTTGGAGCGTCGTGGCTTGCACGGCCAAGGACCCGGCGAAGGGCATGGTCATGGACCACCAGGTGGAACCGCTTGATCCGGGCTGAACGACTTCGTTGGGCTCGATCGTCGCCAAATAGTCGTAGCCTGCCTGCTGCTGCGACTGGGTTTGCGACGTGAGGAAGATCGGCTGGGCAGCCGCACACGGAAAGATCGGAATAATCCAAACCGGATCAGGCTCAGCCATGATGAACGTGTATGTGCATGGTGTCGGCGTGGAAACCGTGCTGGGCGCCGCCCCCTGAACCAGCACCGACTGCACGTCCTGGAAGAGGATGTTGTTGGGAACTGCATAGAGGTAGGAAATACCAGGCCCAACCGGGAAGGCGGACAAATCAAACAGCCCGCGGTAGGTTGGGTCAACCGACGTATTGTTGTAGATCAACTGTTCCTCGTAATAGTCCCAGATCTGCGGGACGTTGATGGAATCCGGTGTGGCTCCCCAAACCTGCGGGTAGTAGAAGTGCGTGCCCTGGCCGAAGGTGACCTGATTGTAGTACATCTCCGTATTTTGTGCGGCGCCAAAATCATAGTACCCGCCTGTGGCATTGTCGGGTTGCAACACGATGACGTTCAGCAAATTGGTGGTGGATTCGATCCGATACCAGTTGCGGATATAGTGCCCGTCGCTGGCTCGGGTCCAGAATCCGGCCGGCGCTTGGAATTGATACTCGTAAACTTGCTGCCCGTTCCAGTTTGTCGGGATCACCGGCACAAAGTTTGTGATGGCGATGGGATTGGCGAATGGATCGTTATAAGGAGGCACAATCAGCTGGAGCGTGTGCGTCATAAGGTTGTCAAAGGCGGGCGAATTGTCAGAACACTGTATCCAGATGTTTTCGCCGGCGGTAACATTGATGAGGCATGGCCCCTGGTTGGCTCCGTAGAGCATCTGCAAACCGCTGAGAGTGCCGTCTCCGGTATAAATGGAGTCGCTGGTGTTGGCCGTCATTTGGCCGGTGGCTGGAGCCACGGTGTGGAACCAAACCTCGCGCCCGGCTGCGGGCGGCTCGCCCGGAAGGGTGAGCGCCCCGTTCAAATTGATCACATACTGCGCCCCGTAGATGGCTCCGTTTACGTAATTGGTTTGTCCCCAGGCGATGGAGGTTGCGTTGGTGAAGTAGGTGTTTGTCGGCACCGGCGCCAAGGTCAGGCCAAAGTTGGCAAGGGTGGGCCCGTCGGACTGAACGATGAAGTAATAGCCCGGCGTGACCGTGAAATAAGTGACGCTGTTGGCGATCGGGCATAACTGGTCATCGATCAGGTTGGCCGTCGCCATCGCAGCGGAGTTGGTCGCGTCCGTCTGGATGAAGTGGAGCGTGCTGGCTGTGGCCGTGTAAGGATATTGATTGTTGGCGATTTGCAGCAGTCCGCCAACGGGTATGTATACGGAATACCAGACACCGTTGTTGATGTTGTCGTCTCCACTGGTGGCGAGCCAGTTGCAAGTATTGGCTCCAGCAGTGTAGGTGGTTCCGGACATGGACATGGTGAGCGGCAGCGCCGTGGCGCGTGTCTGGTTAACGGGCGGCTCGGCATCCACCACCATGTAGAGCCCCGTGTTTGGGAAGGTGACCATGTCCTGGGAATTGCCGTTTTCCGGCATCAGCATGGTGTACTCGTTGGTGATGCCGCTCTGCACGACCAGGCAGGTGTCGTCGCTCAGGACAGAGGCGATGCCCAGATAGGTGCTGAGGGCAAGATTTCCCGGCGCGGGAACATTCAAGTAATAGGACCAGGGAGCTGTGTTGACGTTGGCGTTTGCCGTGTAAAGGGTGGCGTTGGCCACATTAGGCTGCTGCTGCCAGGCGAGCCCCGTAATAGTTTTTTGCACTATGGCAGCCGCGGGAGGACCATTGGCTGTGATGGTGACGGTGCCGGGATCGGAGGATTCGAAAGAGATGTAGTAGGTCGAATTGGTGTTCACTGCCAGGTTATAATCCTGATAGGTGGAGAAATTCGCGTAACCGGAGTTGTAAATGTCTTGCAGGTACCCGGCGTTGTATGTGTTATCCAGCAACAGGTTCAGATTGTTGTCATAAATGCTCAGCTCGATAACGTCGTTATTGGAGAACCAGAGAGGATACCATCCAACGGCCTGCACTGTCCCGCTGAGATTGCTCAAAGAGCCTGAGTTGTAGGCGAGCCAGACGGAATTGTTGTATTGGCACTGCTCAAAGCTCTCCCGGCTGGCGCCGTAATTGTAAATAGTCCTGGAGGAGCCTTGTAAAATCGCGAGGGCGGCCGATTTCATGTCGTCACTCGGAAAGAGCGCTGTGTAAAGGGAGAGCGTGAACGTGGCTGGCCCGTCGCAAACCGCAATATAGTAAATCTGCCCGGGCTGGGCCACAAAGAACGAGCTGTTGACAGGCTGCAGATTTTGCAGCGAAGTCCCGGTGTAAATGTAGAACGGGAGACTGCACTGCGGGTAAACCAATAGCTGGGTGGGCGCCAGCCAGCTGTACCAAACCGAGTTTGTATCCTGGGCGGGCTCATCCGGTTCGGTGGTGGCCCCAAAATTTTGGCCGTTCACGCTGAAATAATAGAATGATCCGTTATCCGTTGCGTGCGTTTCCCATGAGGTAATGGGAGCAGCCGCAGCAAAGTCGTCGTTGGTCGGCAGTGGATAATAAAGAGCCTGCACCTCAAAAGTGCTGCTGCCTCCGAGGCCGGCGAAGTTGTCCACCGACACGTAATACTGAACATTGCTGTTCAAGCCAAAGGTGATGGGAGTATACACGCTGTTGCTCCATGTCTCGGACTGCAGTATTTGCATGTTCAGCCAGTTGGTTCCCTGGTAGAGGGTGCCCAGTTGCGTTGGAGGGTTGTAGACTGCTCCGGGGCCTCCCTGCTGCGGAAGCGTGCTTAAGGTTAAGGTGCCGGCGCGGCTTGGAACGTAGCTCCACCAAACCGATCCTCCCAATGCTCCCGCCGGCAGAATTTCGCCGGGTTCCGTGGTCGCGTAATAGTTGTAGGCCTGGAAATCGGACAGTTGCAAGGGCAGCGCGTTGCTCAGCATGTCGTTGACGGGCACTTCCGTCAGCCATGCCTGGATGTTGAATGGAATCTCGCTGGCCGCCGAAACCTGGATGAAGTAGTTCGATTGCGGATAGGCCATGAAGGTGACCGTTGGGACGTAGGTCATTCCCAATGGCACCACGTTGGTGTAGGTGCTGACCGGGGTGCTCTGGTCGAGCGCAGTCTTTGTGGCCTCGGGAGCCCCCAGAAAAACGCCGCTGCCGCCGGCAGTATAGTTTGGATTAGGGGCTGCATAGATAAGGGAATAAACGGAATCGTCGGACAGTATCTGCAGTTCCCCCTGGAATTGCGGCTGTATCTCGTACCAGACCCCGTATTGGCCGGCGTTGCCGTTGGTCTGAATCGCTGCGCCCGCCAGGTTGCCTTCCCATGTCGTAAACCCTTCCTGGCCGTTTTCATAGGCGTAGGTTGGGATGCTGATCAACTGGGCATTGGCCAGATTGTCATTGGGAGGCTCGCCCGCAAACGTGCCTTCAATTTGATATTGGAAGCCAACGCCGCTCAAGCGGATGAAATAGTTCTGGCCGCCTTGGACGGTGATCGTGTAAGGCTGAATCAGCAAGATCTGGAAAGTCGCAGCCGCTTGGGCAGTCACTTGGATGTGATACGTTTCGCCCAGAACCGCGTCGAAAGCGCCCTGCGGATTAAGGGGCACATTTTCCACTTCATCCGCGGTGGCGCCTACGAACACGGTGGCGGACGCCCCGGCGGTGAGGACCTTGCCGTTGATGGGGCTGGTCCAGGCGAATGACCAGGGTGCGGTGCCGTTGGTCGCTGGGATCGTGATGACCTCGCTGGTGCCCGCCAATGGCCAGGATGAATCGAAGCTGGTGTTGGTGGCGCTGTCTGTGGTGTTAACGATTTCGGTGTTCGTCGGAACAATGCTTGGAATGCTGGTCAATGTCTCGATGCTTGTTCCTTGATAGATGTCGATCTGGTTGGGGTAAATATCTTCCAGTTCAGACTCGTAGCCGTTTGGCCGTTCAGCGCCGACGCTCAACTTGCCATAGGTCGGGGCCTGGAAGGAGTACCATACGGTCGCGGGACCGAGCGGATTGGCCGGCTCTCCTGCTTCCAACGAGGCGCCCTCGGACGTGTAGTTGTTCTGGTAATAGTACCTTGGCGCTCCCGTGGAAACTTCGTTGGCTGTTTGCGGAAACGCCATGGCTGCGGCAAAGTTGTCGTTGATCGGCGGGATGTTGAACTCAATCGTGATGGAGTAGTTCGTGGCGGGGCCGCTTATTCGGATGTAATACGTTCCGGCCTGCACCTGGAACGCAATGCCGTTGGTGTTGTACCAGGGGTTGGGATAGGAGTAGACGCCGGCGCCAAAGATGCTGTAGTAGAACGTTTGTATCCAGCGCGGATCCAACGGGGTAGTGTAAGCGGCCGGAATCCGGGTCAGGTTGTCAACCGTGGGACCTTGCCAGCATGTAATTTGTCCGCTGGTCGGATAGATTGCAATCGTCCCTTTCTGATAGGCTGTGTACTTAAACCACACCGTATTGCTGCCCGCTGGTTCTCCATTTTCAGTCGTGGCGGCGTAGGTGTATCCCGTATACTGCTGGCCGGGCTGCTGGCCGCCATTGGGCACAACATACGCATTGGTGAAATTGTTGTTGCTGGGCTCGGGGATGAAACTCAAATACAGTTGGAAGTTGGTCGATGTGTCGGCATAAGGATAAACTCCAATCTGATAAGTCTGCCCGGCTGTGACAGCCATGGTGGTTGGCTGATAGTTCTGCGCGGTGGAGGTGAAGTTATTGAGAGCCGTACCAGGTCCAAAGTCGAAAAGGAAGGCGTTCGTGGCGCCGGTGTCGTTGTCCAGCGTGTAGATGGTGGCCAGGCCATTGGCCGGCGCAACCCAGTTATACCACATTCCAGTCTGGCTGGTGATATTCGGCCCAGTCAGCAGATTGGTCCATTCCGCGGGCGGCAATGTTGCCAGCGATCCAATGGCCTCGTAGAGGTTCGGCATGGTCCCCATCGTGTAGACGGTCCCAGGCTGGACCAGTTCCATCGGCAGACTGTTGGCCATGTTGGTGGGAGTGGCAAACTGCGCGGTGATATAGAGCGTAGGTGAAGGGGCCCAAATATTAATGCCCATGGACGTGCGGGTATTGACGAATTCATACGTGCCGGCGTGCGTGAATGTGAACGGGATGGAGTTTTTAACAGTGTAATTGACATTACCCGGGTCAGGCTCGGCTTCCCAGACGAAGCCAGGCTCCGAGGTTGTAAAAATGTTTGTGGCTGGCGCGCTGATCACAATATTGGTGCCCAGAGACGATTGGAGCATGGGCATCACAGCCGTGAACAGGTTGGTGGCGGGTGCGCTGTCATAATATCCGTTTTTGCGGGCCACGAACATGTATTGCCGGCAGGTGCTGCCATCAAACGCCAGCGGAGCAGTGTAAAGATTCGTCAGGTCGGTGAAGACTTGGTTCCAAGGACCGCCCGTTATCCAGTAGTAGGTCGGCTGCCCCAAAAATACCTGCAGAGGAGTGGAGGCCGCCAACACTTGCCCGTAAGTCGGCATGTTCCCGTCAGTGTCACCGTAACCATAGTAGATGGAAGCGCCTGGCGTCGTGGTGGTGGCCGTGACGGTGATGGCGCCATTGACGATTTCGCTGGCGGGCGACGTTTGCGGCTGGGCCACGGCAAAGTTGGCCACAAAGGTGTTGGTCAAGCTGAATTGCGTGCCGACCTGCGCGAAATATTGGATGGTTGTCTGCCCGTCCACGGTGAACGGAGCCGTGTAGACCTGCCATTGCCCGTAATTGGTTTGGAAATAGATGGTTCCCTGGGCAAATCCGGTCAGCGTGAATTGCTGCGCGCTGAAGAACAGGGAGTTGGTTGGGGTAAGGCTCACTCCCGGAACAAAGGTAAAGGCGTTCGTCAGGTACTCTGGAGTGTATCCCAGCCGGGTGGCAAGCCATGTGATGGTCGTATTGGCGCTGATGTAAAGCGGCCCGGTGTAGAGGGTGGAGTTGGTCGTCGGCAGGCTGCCGTCCATGGTGTAGTAGATGACCAAGGGCGTCGGGTTGGACGGATCTCCCGCGGCCGTGATGGGCGCGTTCGGATCGCTCACCAGCGTGGCGGCCGGGCTGATCTGCAAATCCGCGACCTGGAACGCTCCCGTCCAGTTGGTGGTGGCGCTGGGGATCCATCCTGGCCGTGTCATGTAGAAGGTGTAGGTGCCCGACGCATTGGCGTCGAACGAGGCTTGGGGCGATGAGGTGTCGATGGTGTTGGTGGATCCGTCCGGGTTGAGGACATAAAAGGTTCCGCCAAATCCGTTGATGCCGCCCAGCAACCTGACCAGCACCGCATTGGTGAATGTTCCGCCGGGCGTCAAGATTTGCAGGGGTGGAACTCGCGCGGTGTAGTAATTGCTGACGAAACTGCTGTCCATGTAACCCGTCTTGGTGGCTTTGAACACGATGTCCCGGCTCCCGTTGATCGAGAGCGGGCTGGTGTACAGCAGGGGCGTCGCGGTCAGGTTGGCCAGGTCGCCTCCCAGGTCGCCCTCATAGTAGTAAATGACGCAGTTTGTCGTTCCTCCTCCGTTCGCTGTGATGGTGATGGGCTGGGTGATGGTTTCCGTGCTCGGGCTGACCACCGGGGGCAAAACCTGGAAATAATAGGAGAAGTTGTTGGTCACGCCGCCCGTGTAGTAAGCGGTAATCGCAACGGAGTCGCCGCCATTGCCTCCATCAATGCTTCCATCAATGGGGATCGGCTGCGTGTAGGTCTGCCAGGCCGCTCCAAGGTTGAAGTAGATGATCTGTCCGGCGGAACCGCTCAGCGTGATGTTGATCGCGTTGTTATTGGTGCCCGGCGCCGGGGAAACGACCAGCGGCGGAACTTGGGTGTAAAGATTGGTCAGCAATTCCGGCGTATAGCCCGTGCGCGTGGCCAGCCAGGTGACCGTTGTCGTGTTGGTGATGGTAAACGGCCCTGTGTAAGGCGTGCTGTTCGTGGTTGGCTGTGAGCCGTCCACGGTGGCGTAAATGACCAGCGGCAAGGGGTTGGCGGTGCCCAGCGAGCTTGTGGCGCTGATGGTGTTGGATGCCGTTTGGAAAGGTCCGCTAGGCGTCGTCACTAGATCGCTCACGGCGAAGGCGTAGGTGTTGCTGGCGTTCGCGGAATTGACCCACCCCGATCCGCTGGCCCAGGCTACGTAGGTTCCCGTTCCGTTGATGGTGAAAGTCGCAATGGGATGGCCGTTGGAGTTGTAACCCTGCTGCCAGGATTGCGAACTGTACCCATTGGGGCCAGTCAGGTTGAAGACCGTGTTGATGAAGGCGCGCGGATCCTCAAGGGTAATCGTGGCTTGATTTCCAAAGGGCGGGTTGTTGGCCGTCAGGAATAGGGGGGCCGGCAGAACTTCAATGTAAGATTCGGCAGCCTGTGCGGATGGCTGGTAGCCTGTCTTGAATGCCTGGAACACGAAGAAACTCCGATTGGAGACCGCGATGGGGCTGGAGTACGTGTTCGTCAAAGACCAGGTAATCAGGTTATCCGGGCTCTCCGAGTAGTTGATCGTGGCCCTTGCTGTTCCGCAGGAGGCGGTGACGGAGATGGGCCCGCTCAGGGTCAGGCTTGGCGGGCTCACGTTCACTGGGGCCGCCACAAAGTTAAGCTGGTAGCTGTTCGTCAGGCCAGAAACCCCATTGGTGTAGCACACCCACAGTGTTCCGGATCCACTTCCCATGCCGTCGATCGTGAAGGTGTTCGTGTAAACATTCCATTTGTTGCCGTCGTAAGAATAGAGGATCGTGGCTCCGGTCGCCGCCGTGCTCAGGTTGACGGAAATGGCGTTGGAATACGTTCCGGCTCCAGGCGAGAAGTTGATGGGAGGCAGGTACGTATAAACGTTGGTCGAAATTTCGGGAGCATACCAGGCCCGGGTGGCCAGCCAGATGAAGGTGGCATTGTTGCTCGCAATCGTGATGGGGCCGGTGTAGAGCGCCGAATTGGTCGTGGGCATGGTGCCGTTGGTGGTGTAATAAACCACCAGCGGGCTCGGGTTGTTGATGCTGCTTCCGGCCGTGACCGCTGTGTTGGCTGTAAAAACTCCGCTGGGCGGCGTGATCTGCAGGTCCTCAACCACAAAGCTGTAGGATTGCGACACCCAGGTGGAAGACTGCCAGTTGAGCTTGGCGTTTTGCACCAGGTATGTGCCCGTTTCGTTGATGGTGTAACTCAGGGTGTCGGAATAAGAATAGGTGTTGTTGGTCGTGCCATCAGGCAGCACGATGTTCCAGCCTGAGCCCGTCCCGAGGAGGCCGGACTGAATGGAGATGGTGGCCTGATTCGAGAATGTGCTCAATGGAGTAAGGATGGTCGGCGGCGGCAGCTGTCCGGAATAAATGACGGTGGCCTGCGCGCCTGCGTAACCGGGTTCAACGCCGTTGAACAGGAAATAGGCCGTGTTGGTGACCGTGATGGGACCGGTGTAGAGATTGGTGGCATTGCCCACGGTCGGGATGTTGCCATAGTAATCCACCGCGTAGTAAATGCTTGCCCCAGGCGATGCCGTGCTCGCGGTCGCGGTGATGGGGCTGCTGATGTTGCCGCCGGCGGGCGAAACAGATAGCGGCGCCACCGCGAAATTGTAGACCACGGTGTTGGTGGGGCTGAAGACGGTCCCCGTTTGGGTGTAATAATCGATCGACGCCTGGCCTGTTCCGTAGCCGTTCAGGCTGACCGGGGCTGTGTAATTGGACCAGGTTCCACCGTTGATCTGGTAGTAGATGGAGGAATTCGTGACGTAAGCCGTCATCGTGACTGTGATGCCTTGGTAATACGTGCCGGAGGCCGGCGTCACGACGCATCCGGGAGCGTAGGTATAAGTATTGGTCACGTACTCAGGCAGGTATCCCGCGCGCGTGCCCAGGAAGGTCAGGGTTTCCGTGTTGGTCACCGAAATCGGCGACGTGTAAACCGTGGAATTGGTCGTGGGCAGCGTGCCGTTGGTCGTGAAATAGATCGTCATGGGTGACGGATTGTAGGCGCTACTGGCCGTAACGGTGATGTTGCTGGGGAAATTCTCGCTGGCGGGCGTTGCGGTCAAATCAGCGCACTGGAACGTGTAGGAGTTGGTCACGACTGGAGACGGCAGCCACGGCGACAGGTAGGTCTGCAGCGTGTAGGCTCCCGTCTGGTTGATGACAAAGGAAGTTGTCCCGCTGGAGGCGTTGTTGGTCGCGTTGGTCCCATTGGGTTCCGTAAGCACAAAGGCCATGGCCGTGTTTAACGGCGAGGAGACCGTAATGGACGATTGAGAGGTAAATGTCGTGCTCGGAGTGACAAAGCGGGGCGCGGGCATTGTGGTGGAATAAATCTCCGAGACGTTCGAACTGTTGAGATAACCGGGCTTCTGGGCCTCGAAGATGAACTGCAGCGAGGAGTAGATCGTGATGGGGCCGGTGTATACGTTGGTGATGTTGGCCGTGGAAGCCGCTCCGCCGTTGGTGTTTCCAACCGCATACAGGATGGTGGCCCCGCTGGTGCTGTCCGTAGCCGTGATGGTGAGCTGTCCGCTGATGTTGGTGCTGGAAGGCGTGATCACCGGCGGCGTGGCTTGATAGATGAAGGTGTACAGGTTGGTGGGCCCTGGGCATCCTGTCGTGGCATAATCAACCGCGAGGGTGACCGTGCCGTTTCCAGTGGACGGCGCGTCGAGGGAGAACGGTCCGGCATACGTCTGCCAGCCTCCTCCATTGATCTGGTAGTAAATCGCGGTGGCCTGGCTGCTCGATATAGTGACCGTCTGCGCGCTTGAGAACGTTCCTCCCGCCGGCGTGACGGAGGCCGCGTTGAGATAGGTATAAGCGTTGGTTACGTAGGCTGGAGCATATCCTGAACGCACGCCCAAGCCGATCGCCGTGGCGGAATTGGTCAGCGTAATGGGTCCGTAATATTGCGGAGAAGACGTGGTGGGGAGCGTCCCATTTGTTGTGTAATAGAACGTGGGCGCCGACGGGTTTTGGGCACTCCAGGTGAAGCTGACAAGGGTCGGCGCATAAAGGCAGGAGACCGCCGGGCTGATGCCAAAATCAGTGGAGGCAAAGTTATATGTGTTGGTCACCGGGCTGGACGTGATCCAATTGTTGCGGGAAAGCGTCAGCACATAGCTGCCACTGGCGTTGATGAGGAAATTGGCCGTGGCGTTGGTGGTGGTGACGGTTTGAACCGGATAGCCGGCGGGTTGGGTCAAAGTAAATGTTCCGCCCAGTCCGTCGCCAGACTGCACCGTGATTTGCGCGGGACTGGTGAACGTATTGGATGGCGTCACAAAAGACGGAGCAGCGACTTGCGCTTCCAGCGTGAGCGTGTTGGTCGGGCTGTTGGCGTAATTCGCTTCGGTGGCGACGAACTCGATCACCGTCGATCCGGACGCGGTGATGGGCCCGGTGTAAACGTTGGTCAGCGGAGTGGCCGGCGGATCGCCCATGCTGTCGCCCATGGCGTAGTAGATGATGGAGCCGATGGTGGCGTCGCTGGCGGTGATGGTGTATGCCCCAGACACTGTGGATCCGTTGGTGGGCGTCGTGATGACGGGCGCCACCTGGAAGGTGACCGGCGTTGTGTTGGTCGGAGAATAGAAGCCGTCTCCCAGGTTGATGTAAGCCATGATGCTTCCAATCCCGTTTGGCGGAATGCCGTTCAGGGTGAAAGGCCCTGTGTAAGCCTGCCAGCCTTGGCCGCCGACTTGATACTCCAGGCCTGACGTTCCACCGGAAATCGTGAACGTGGCGGCGTTGGAGAACGTTCCCGACGGGGTGATGGTCACCGTGGGCGAATACGCATACGTCCCGGTTAAAAACTGCGGGGAGAATCCCGAGCGAGTGCCCATGAAGTAGATGGTCACATTCGTGTTGCCCAGCATAATGGGACCCGTGTAGGAAATGTTCGGGGTGATGTTGCTGACGTATGAATAATAAATGGACATGGGCCACGTGGAGTTGGCGTACACATCGAACGGGATGGTGGAATACGTCTGGCTGGGCGTAATGGTCAGGTCGTTGACAACAAAGGTCAGGTTCGTGGAGCTGGTGGCCGGCTGCAGGCCGGTCGGCTGCAGGTAGGCTGTATAAACTCCGCCGCCCTGGGGCACAAACGAAACGCTCGCCCCGCTGTTGGTCAGAAACTGGGTTCCGTTGGGGTATGTGATGGTCCAAAGGCCGCCGCATCCCGATGGCTCGTAAACTGTGATGGGATTGTCGTTGTAGAGGACAGGACCCGACACTTCAAAGACCGGCGGCTGCGTGTAGGTCGATGTGAAATTGATGGTCATCTGTGCGCTGGGCAGCCCGCCAGAGCGGAAATTGCCAAAGGAGTAATCGTTGCCCAAAACTGGGGTGAGCGTGCCGGCGTTTGGAGCCGAAGCCGTCACTGTTGGCGGTGTGCCCGGCGCCGTGATCGAGCTGTAGAGCGTGGCGTCTCCGTAGGCATTTGTGATCACCGAAACCGCTGGACTGCTCCCCTGGTAAAAGGACACGGGACCAACCACGGGTCCGACATCATACAACTGCATCTCGGCATAGAGGGCGCTGGTGGTGGTGACTGTGCTTGTGTAGAGGAGGCTGCCGTTCTGGTAGTAATAGACGGTGTTGCCCCGGCGTTCGATGCGGAAAATATCCCCCGGTTGGGTGGTTCCAAAAGTGCCGCGGAGGTTGGAGCTCTCATAGATTTGCAGGGTGCCGTAATTGTAAATGCCGTACGACAAACTGGTGAAGGATGAGGCGCTTGAACTGGTGGAGAGCCCAGCCGCCCAGCGCGTGGAGCTTTGCTGGGTGCCGTTCACCCAGTCCACCGAGCAATCGCCGGTGCTGGATTGAGCAGAGGTAATCCCTTGCCAGTTGTTTTGCCCGCTGGTTTTGTAGAGCATTTGTCCGTCGGTTGTCCCATCGAGGGCAAGCGGGCTTGTTACGCCGGTCCATGTCGGGAAGCTGCCCTTGAGCACAACTGGCGCTGCGGCTTGCACCGTGTAGGTCCAGGTGTTGGTTTGCCCGCCTGGAGAATAGGCGCTGAGGGTAGCCACGCCATTGCTGTTGCCGCTGCTGACCACCACCGCGGTTTCATTGGCTATGCCGCCGTTGCGCAGGTAGCAGGGGCCGAAAACGTCTCCTTGTTCATTCATGACGCAGGCCAGGTGAAGGGTGGCGGTGCTGGGAACCGCGCTGACGTAGAAAAGGCCGCCGTTATGGTAATACGACACGATTGTGCCGTTGCGCACGATCCGGAAGCGATCCCCGGGGTTGTATGAGCCGAATTGACCGCGTTGGGTGTTATCTTCGTAAACGTAAACGAGGCCAGCGCTGCTTATGTAAATCTCATAGTCGACATCGCTGTTGGGCACTGCGTAGGCGCCCTGCAAGCCGATGATGATGTTCCAGGTGTTGGTCGGCGCCACGCCTTCCGCGAACCCGTTCCCAGAAATGGTTTCAACCGAGTTGAAGCCCGCGTTCCAGCCCGTCCCGCCTGCAGTCTTGGTGGCGATGCTGCCGCCGAACGTGACGTCCGCGGCGTTTGTGGGCGTGACGGTGGGCCCGTTGGTGTAGACCTGGTAACCGGCTCCGTTGAGGCTGTAGTAAATGAGCCCGCCGGCGGGGGCGCTCAAAAAGACGTCGCCGTAATCAACGAAGCTCCCCATGGGAGGATCGGCATTCACGTTGCCGTTGCAGGTCTGGTTCGGCGTGATGATGTAGCTGTAAGCCGACCCGCTGGCGATCCCCACTTTGAAATAGTAGTTGGCTCCAGCGATGACGGGGATGTCAACCCGGCTTTGAAGGGTCCCATCGGACACAGTGTTGGTGCCAACCATCGTCGTCAAAGCAGTGACCATGCTCTGCACAGTCGCCGTGACGTTTTCCAAGGCGCACTCTGAAGCGCCCCAGGTTGCGCTGATGATGGTCAGCGAATGCACGCCGTCGCCAATGGTCATGGTGCCCTGGTTTTCGTTCATGGCGTTGGTGCCCTGGACTCCGTTGAAATTGTAAATGACGGTCAGCGTTTTGACATAGCCTGAGCAGTCATCGCCAAAATAGGTGTTCCCGTTGGCCACGTTGATGGAGAGAAGGGGCCCGCTCACATACGCGGCCAAATAGGTGGCGGCTGCGGATCCGTGCGTGTCGACTTCGAGTTCCCCCGAGCAGGCGGGCGAGTAGGAGTACCAGTTGACGTTGGTAGCCGGGTAGCAAGAGCCTGCCGTGGAAACCTGGTTCGTCAAGGGAACGGCGTTGGTCATGGAGTTGTTCGAGGGCGCGCCGTAAAACGTGTCCAGCGTCAGAATAAATGGTCCCGGAATGGTGCCGTCCACGCAGATGTAATAGGTGGTCCCGGCGTTGCCGTTGAAGGTGACAATGGCATTGGGCGTTGCGCCCTGAGTGGCGGCGCAACCGGTGATCCATCCGGAGTTGAAGCCGGTGTAAACCGCGATCAAATGGGCGCCTGGGCTGGTGGTGGCCATCTGGACGACGCCCGTGTTGGTTGGCGTGAAAGAGAACCAAACGTTCTGGTTGGGGCTGACTCCAATGTAATTGTTGAAGTTCTCGCCTTGGTTGCCTGCGGAAGTCGTGCTCCCGGCCACTTGGATCTGGAGGCCAGCCTGGTCTCCATAGTTCACCGGCACGGCGTTGGACAGGTAAAGCGGCTGAGCATTGGCAAACAGGTCGTTGGCGGGCGCCTGCGGCACTGTCACGGTGAGGTTGACTCCGCCTGTCCCTCCCGCCGGAGTGCCGAGCTTGCCATCCACCTCGATGATGTTCGATTGACCCGCGGTGACGGGGAAGGTCACTAGGCTCTGCACGGTGATTCCCGGAATGTAATCGTCGTTGTGATAGGGAGGGGTAGAGCCGGATGAGCTGTAAACTCCGGCTCCAAGCAACGTGTCAAACGAGCTCCCCTGAAGTGATACGGTCATGTTTCCCGTAACCGGTGTCGGAACGTTCCACCAGATGTTTTGATTCGCTCCGGAGACCCCACCCCAGAGATTAGCCAGAGAATAACCGTCGGCGGTGGCATACATGTTGTCGCCCACCGCGGTGGCGGCATAAACGACGTTCGTGACGGTGTAACCTCCAATGTACTGGTAGCTTGGCGTCGAAACCAGCGTCAGTGTGGTTCCAGGAAAGGTGTCGTTGCCCGGTGCCGCATCCACTTCCACCTGCAAGTCAATGAGCCCGCAACCCGCGTCCAGAGTTGTCCCATCGACGCAGATCATGTATTGAGTCCCGCCGGTGATCTGATAAGGGCCCAGGACGCCTGCGCTGTTGTTGGGGTACGAGCCCCAACCCGAAGTGACGCCTGCCGAGGCTGGTTTCACTCCAACTTGCGTCCGGAAAGTGCTGTTGGTGGCGTTGATTTTTATCCAGCCATTGGAGGGCGCGGTAAACGTCCACCAGACATCCTTGCCCGAAGAGGTCACACCCGTCCAGTTTCCTATCGCAGGCTCGCCGCTGTCCAAGGTGGCCGAGTAGTTTTGGCCGGTAAGCCTGGCGGTGTAATTGACGTTTGTGACGATGCCGTTGGGCAGCGCGTAGGGCATGTAGTTGGTGGTGAAAGGTATGGGGGCGGCGTTGACGAAAGCATCGTTGCCGGGCGAAGCGATGGAGGAAATCTCCAGGTTGACCAGGCCGTACCCCTGGTCCAGCGTGGTGCCGTCAACGCAAACCATATATGGCGTACCACTTGTGAGGTAGGTTGCGGCGATGTATCCGGTTCCGCTGATGGGATAGGAACTCCATCCGGCGCCCTCCCCGGCGCTGATCGGCTTGACGCCCACTTGGGTATGGAAAAGACTGTTGGTTGTGCAAATGCTGTAGTAACCCGAAGCCGGAGCAGTAAAGGTAAACCAAATCGAGCGTCCGGGCGTACCGTACCCAGTGTAAGATCCAATTTGTGCTTCCCCGCTTTCGATCGTGGCGCCAATGTTGTAGGAAGGGACTGCGAGGCTGTATTGGGTATAGATCACGGTTCCGTCTGGAAGCGTTCCCTGCAGTGTGTTGGTGTTGAAAGTCAGAAGTTGGGCTGAAGCCCAGTTGTCGTTGGGGGGCGTGGGGACAAGGCTGACATTCAGATTGATCCCACCCATGCCTCCATTGGAATCCTGGCTTGAGCCATCGATCCCAATCATATATTGGGTCCCAGAATTGACGGCCAGCCCAATAGCCTTGTTATTGCCGAAGCTGCTGAACGATCCGCCCACGCCGGCCGTCGCCTGCTTCATGCCAATCTCGGTAATGAACGAAGATCCAGTGGGATCCGCAGTCACGTAGCCGCTGGATGTTGGAATAAAGGTCCACCAGACGGAGTGCCCCGTGTCTGCCACACCGGTTTGAAAGCCGAGCTGGAACTCTCCATTGTCCAAGGTCGCTTCGTAGTTGTTGCCAGTGAGATTCGCCGTCAACGTGTAGTTGGTGACAACCCCATCCAGCAGAACATTAACCGTCGGGATCGATTGGAAGCTGAACAGCGTGGCGTTGCCATAGACATCGTTGCCAGGAGCGGCGGTGAGCACCAGGCTGACGCCGGTTTGCCCTTGGCCATTGATGCCGCTTTCCAGCCAGTATTGCTGGCCGGCGCTGGCGCTATAACTGATGCTGTTCCAGGCGCGCGTGATGGGAGAGTTGTTGTTAATCTGGCTGTAGGGCGAAAAGGCCACCAGGTATTCGGACACGCTGGAAGAATAGGGGTTGTTGACATAAAGCGTTTGCGATGCGGGAGTAATGAAAGTGTACCACATATCGCCGCCCGGGGAGCCTATTCCGGCTGGATTCCACTCAGGTCCCCAATATCCCTCCACCCAGCAGCTTGAAGCCTGAGCAATGAAATTGGTGACATTCACGATGCCATTAGGCAGAGTCCAGCTTAGCACGTTGGTCATAAAGGACAGAAGCTGCGGATCAACAATGTTGTGGCCTTCCGGAAGTGGGAAGAACTCTTGAATCGAAACCTGGGCGGTGTAGGGGATCAGGCTCAGGGGCGCCACAGAACCGGAAGCAATGGATGCTATTTGAGATGACGACAGCGCCACGTTGTGGAAAATCGTCAAACCTCCCAGTTCTCCTGCAAAGTAGCTGTAGCCTGATGGAGGCGTGCCCGCCTGCCAGCGGTCTCCAGTGGTGGAAAGCGAGGGAATGGACTGAGGCGTGCCTTGGCTGACGCCATTGACGTACAAAAGCTCCTGCCCTCCCGCGGTGGCGACAATGGCCACGTGATACCAGGTGTTCGGCTGGATGGCGGTCGTGCCCGTAACGGTGTAGCCGGTCCCTGATGCCGACTGCGTGTAATGCTCAAAGACTCCGGACGAAGCGATGTGCAAATCGTCCGATTCCACGGCACCAATGCCTTGGGAGGTAGTCCGGCCAATGATGCCCATCGCCTGGACAGCTGGCACCTTGACCCAGACCGAAATGCTGTAAGCTGAGGTGGGTTGATATGCATCGAGAATGTCCAAGTAGTTTTCGTAGTTGATTCCATTCGCTCCGCTGAGCCCGTTGAGATAAACGTTGTCGAGGAACGCAGTCCGGTCGCCCCCGCCCGAGTCGACGCCCTGGAATTCAAGCGTGTGATTGCCGGCTGTCACCGCAAAATTGCTGGTGGTCAGCGTGCTGAAAGTGGAACTGCTGACCTGGAAATAGCCCACGACCTTTCCATCAATGAGAACATTAAAATCCTGCATGGGGTAGCCTGGCCGGCAAGCGGACACAAAACTAATGTTGTACGTGCCAGCGATGACGTTGGAGAGAGTCTCATAGCAATAACCGGTCATCTGGATGAACCCAAACTGGTTTCCGTAACCTGAATTGTCTCCGCCCCAAGGACCGTTGTTCTGCGGAATGATTCCGCTGTCCCCGACGAACGTCCATGCCCCACCGGTTGGATTGTATGTGTAATTGCCCTCAGCCGGAACCTCGAAGCCCCCATCCGGAACCTGATAGACGTAAGGATTATTGCCAAAGAGCTGGAGAGACTGGGTGGCGCCCGGGTCCGGCGGAGGATCGTTCGTGAAGACAGGGCTGTTGTGGCTGTTGACGGTCACACCGAGACTGTTTTGCGTGCTGCCGTTGAACGGGAAATAGACGCCCTGCCCGTCCAATGGCGTTGTGCGAATCAGGTAGGTTGTCCC
>Ga0187860_1000275_pt1 | contig 50740 bp, 46 predicted proteins | sample June2016WEW_10_4_FD_132981 | JGI IMG/M metagenome (GOLD analysis project Ga0187860, IMG submission 132981) | Peatland microbial communities from SPRUCE experiment site at the Marcell Experimental Forest, Minnesota, USA - June2016WEW_10_40 | ecosystem: Environmental > Terrestrial > Soil >...
CACCTTCCGCCGACAGCTCAACGACTTACCCGCTTTTAGAACTGAAGTCTTTGACAGAACCGCCACACCCAAAGAGATGTTAAGAATGAAGGAACCTCCGGGGATGTATATGAAAACAAAGGATGACATGACAAAACGTCCGGCGAAATACACGGCTTTCTCCACGAAAATGCAGCAAATGAGCACTAGTTGACGAGAATCGGTGCGGCTTTCCGACGGAAAATCAAGGCTTCGCACGATTATCTGGGCGAAAAGCAGTGAACAATCAACCGTAGTCGGCGGTCGGTAGTCAGTGGTCGGTGGCGAGTGGGACGGGCATCCTGCCCGTAACCCAGAGACGTAGCGTGGGCGTCCCGCCCGCTGTCGTAGGGGCGTCCCGCCCGTACACGGTCATGGCCAGGATGGCCATGCCACGAGAGCGGAGCAATGCTTGCGAACCACGTTTATGTTGATATAGAATGCGTGCAGGTGGAACCTAAAACATGAGCTTCCTTCAAAAATACCTCATTGCCTCCAAAGTAGAGGAGGCTGAGGAAACAATGTCGTTCCGAGCACATGACACCTTAACTGGGCAGCAAGTGCTGCTGCACCAGATTGTGCCCGGACGGACTCCTCCCGAGGAGCCCGAATTGTCCGCGATGATTTTGCACTACTTCCCGGGTGGGGGCGAGCCGGGAACCGAGCACTTTCGGGAAGTTGGGAAAGACGAAGATCGCATGTTCGTGGTGACCGCGGACGTGCCGGAGTGCGTGGACCTTCGTCAGTGGCTTTATACCATTGCCGCCGCACGAGAAGACAGGGGAGTTCTCCCCGAGCCTTCCAGTGCTCAATCTGCCTGGCCGCAGAATTACGCCGCCGCACCCGCGGCCCCTCCGGCGCCTCCCGCAAGTCCGGAGTTAAAGGCGGAGCCTGAGGTCAGGCCTCCGGACAAGTCCACCCGAAGCCATATTCCCAGCGGCTTTGAGGTGGTTTACCAGAGTCGCAAACAAACACCGACGCATGCGAGCCCGGCGCCGGAGGCCTTGGCTCCCACACGTGTGATTTCTACGTCGGGACACGAGGCGGCGAGCGACGACGAGTTTGCCAAACTGTTCGCGGGAACGGGCGATCAGGCGCCGGCGAGTGCGCCGCCTCCAGCGGGCCAGAAAGCGGCTCCCGGAAAGTTCACCCAAATGTTCTCGGCCATTAGCCAGCCCAATGCCGGCCAGCCCGTTCCCCCAGCGTCCCCGGCAGCCGGCACGCCATCGAGTGCCCCTCCTTCACCCGATCAGAAAGCGAGGCCGGGCAAGTTTACGCAAATGTTCGCCGGCATAGGCCAGCCCAATGCCGGCCAACCCATTTCGCCATCGCCCCCGGCAGCCGGCGCTCCGCCGGGTGTGCCTGCTTCACCAGGCCAGAAGTCGGGTCCCGGCCAGTTCACGCAAATGTTCGCAGCCATGGGCCAGCCCGGCGCCGCTCCGCCTCTGCCACCACCGCCCCCGGCAGCCGGCCCAATACCGGGTGCGCCTCCTTCGTCGGGTCCAAAATCCTCGCCGGGTGGGTTCACGCAAATGTTTTCAGCCGGGGAACATCTCACTCCCGCTGAGCCTCTGCCACCATCGCCCCCCGCGGCTGGCCCGCCGCTTAGTGCTCCCCCTTCGCCGCCGGCAGCCTCGAAGCCGGTGGCAGGGGAATTCACCCGGCAGTTTGCGGGAGCGAGCCTCGGACCTTCGAGCCAGTCGCCTACGTCACTGCCTGCTGCGCCCAGTGGGCCGTCGAGTGCCCCATCTCCGCCACCTCCGGCCGGAAAAGCCGGACCTGGGTCGTTCACGCAAATGTTTCAAGCGTCCGCGGTGGGCGCGGAGTCCCCTGCGGACTCGCCCCTTTCTCCCGCCAAGCCCCAGGCGCCGATGCCCGCTTCATCCGGCAGTGCTGGCGGCGCCGGGGGATTTAGCCCGACTTTCCCGAGTGGCGGCGATCCGGTGGGGGGAACGAGGTCTCCCGGTTTTGGAGGCCCGTCCCAACCGACTCCACCTTTGCCCGGCTCGAAGAAAGGTCCGGGCGAGTTGACGGCGTTGATGCAGGGCTACAAGGGGCCGACGGGAGCCGCGGCAGCAACGCCACCACCCGCGCTCGAAGCTCCCCCGCCGCGTCCGGCCGCACCCGAACCCGCGAAAGGACCCGGCGAATACACCTTGATGTTCCGCCGGCCGCCCGAGGTGGGGACTCCGGCTGCCGCTGCCGCGGCGCCCGCTCCCGGCGTTCCGCCGGCTCCGCCCACTCCCGCCGCGCCCAAGCCGGGCGCCTACACCAGCATGTTTGAGGTGCCACGCGTGCCCGCCGCGGCTCCCGGAGCCCCGCCATCGGCTCCACAGATAGGCTATGGATTCCCCGCGGCGCCCGCGGCTCCGCCCGCCCCCGGGATGCCGGCATTCACTCCGCCACCGGCACCGGCGCCGCCGCCAGCTCCGCAATTCCAGCCACCGCCCGCCCCTGCTTTTGCCGCGCCCCCGGCCCCCAAGCCGGCGCCCGCCGCTGCTGGGGCGAAGAAGCCCGCGATGTTCTGGGTGCTGGTTCTGGGTCTGGGAGGCTTATTCCTGATCGCGGTGGTGTTGATCTTGTTCTTCGCGCTGCATAAACACTAGGCGCGGGATCATTCCGCTTGCGGGAGAAGGATAATCAATTCCGATTGGGGGTTGGGAATATCACCCGGAATGTAGGCGGCAATATTGCGAGCGCGCTGCACGGCGTCCCAGGCAACCCCGGATTGATTCACGCTGAAATAGTGGTAGTTGAGTTTGATGGGAATCGCGCCGGGCGGGGAAGGAACGTGCGTCAACTGCATCCCCGGAAGGGCCTGGCGAATGAGGGTTTCAATGTGGGTGGCGGAGCAGAGCTTGACCAGTTGAGGAACTCGCTTGAGCAAGTCGGCCTCCGACAGGTCGGCACTGATCGCCAAATACATCCGCGTGTTGAATAGATACTTGTCGTTGGCGAGAGCCGCCGCATAGATCGAAGGCTGGGTGATTTTCAACGGGAGCGAGACGACGTTGCTGGGAACCACGGTCTCAAGTAGCGCCCGCAGCTTTTCGTCGAGATCGGTAAAGCACGCGCCGAGATTGTCATGGTCATAGAGCGGGAGGTCGCGCGCTTGCACGGTTGTTGAGAATGTGGTGAGCGACCCTGCCAGGGCGAGCATGGCGGAATAGAGGCTTTCCGGATGCCCCTTCTTTGATTCAAAAAGATGCCGGAGAATCGGGAAGTAGCTGTTCGCGGTATAGAGGAGCCAGAAGTTCGCAATGTCAGAAGCCGTGAAGTCTGCCAAGCTCTGGTTCTTTTGCCGGCGAATTCCCGAAAGGGCGTTGGTCTTGGCGGCCAGGATTTCCACCAGCCGGCGCAGAATTGCCATCAAGTATTCGCTGACGGAAAGATCAATGACAGGAGGAACGAATTGCGGGTCCAACTTGTAGGTTCCTGCCGTGGTCTTCTGGATCCGCGCGATACGCAGGGAACTACTCCCCTGGCGGGGTTCTTCCTCCAAGAGCAAGCGGAAGTTCTTCTTGGCAATCTGCACGGGCCTTTCCGCCAAGCCTGAATTCTCATCGCGCAGCAAGGCTACTTCCGCTTGATAGCGCGTATCGCCATTGCGCTGCCCCATCGCGACGTTGAGGCCGCGATCGTGGTATTGGGGAATGGCGAGGTAAACATCAACCGTGTCCTGGTCGGGTCCGAAGGCCTGCTCCAATGATCGCGCCGGAGGGGCAGGATCAGAATCAGGAATCTCGAAGGCCAAACCATCCGGAAACAGCCCGGTGGCGCGGGGCAACAGCAGGGTGCCCGTGGAAAGAGCTTCCCGGTCGATTTGCACGTCCGCGAAGCCCCACGGACAGAACCTTAGGGCGCCTAATTTGAACTCCAGCACACTCTCGATAAACCGGTCCTGGAGCTGCATATGCTGTGGGGTGAGAAATGTTCCCTTTGCCCAGATGACTGGCTGAAGTTGTCTCATATGGTTTCAAACTAACAAGAGTTGGCGTTCAATGTCAAACGGGAAAGGCCTGTAAATCCGCCGCAATTGCCGACGACCGGAGCTGCCCGACGCCCCGAGAGGACTGAAATGTTTTCCCTGTTGACTACGGCGCAACTCAGTCTACCACAATCCTCCATAAAGTGCATCGCGGAGGTTGGGGTGGCGCTCGTTGACTTGCAATTCTGAAGGTTTGAGATAGACTAACAAAAGGTGATGAACCCACCGGATACAGCTAAATATTGCAAGTAGAAAGAGAAGAGCTATCACATGTCGTTCGACGACCCCCAACCCTCGGCGATCCCGGTCCAAAGCCGGGGCCTCTCAGCCTGGGTCGCCCCGATCACCGATGTGGGTCGAAAACGGCGGCAAAACGAAGATAGCCACCTCATCCTTCCCCTTGATGGCAGCGGCGCTCCTCAAAGCGGAGAGGTGAGCACCCTTTCCCTTGCCGAGCCCGGCTTGCTCCTCGTTGTCGCCGATGGGATGGGCGGCCACCATGGGGGCGATGTGGCTAGCCGGCTGGCCGTGGAAAATATAGGCAGAGAAATCGTGGCGCATCTGCGGCCATCCGGGACGGACCAGCCGGATTTGCCCTCAGCCCTGCAACGCGCAGTTGTGGCCACTCACCATGCGGTGATCGCTTACGGCCGGGAACACGCAGAGTATCAAGCGATGGGCACCACCGTGACCGCAGCCCTCATGTGTGGCGCGCGAGTCGACGTGGCCCAGGTCGGGGATTCGCGCGCTTATCTATTCCGAGAGGGTGACCTTATCCTGCTGACACAGGATCAGACCATCGGCAATCGACTGCGCCTGCGGGGTTCGGACCCCGGTTTGATTAACCCGCAATTCCGGGAGCTCCTGACCCAGGCCATGGGGGCACAAGCTGAAATTGACGTCGTCATGTCGGCCGTCGATATAGAAGCTCAGGATATGCTCTTGTTATGCAGCGACGGATTGTACAAAGTGGTCTCACCGGAGGAAATCGCGAATATCCTGGAACTCGAAATTCCCCTCGACCAAAAGGCGAACCACTTGATCACCCGCGGAAATGAGAACGGTGGGCCCGACAATATCACGGTGATTCTCGTTGAGATCTGCCCGGCTGAGGCGGCGGGCTAAGGCTCACACCTTCAAGCGGGCTTGCGCTTGTACGTCAGCCCGAACACGACAACCCACTCGCCGTCTTTGTTCTGGTGCTGGACATTCCAGTCATAGTCGTCCGGTGCGGTGTGGACGACGGTGGAGCGGAACGTGCGCGCGGTTCCATCGGCGCCAACAATTTGGAATTCCTGCTCCAGGCGGTCGCCATTCACCGTGGCTTCCCCTTCGGTCAGGTTTCCCTCCTTGTCGGTGTATAGGAAGGCGTATTTCTTCTTGGCGGGATGCCATGCGTACAAACCCTTATAAACCGGCACCAGCTTTCCGCCGATCAAGAACCAAGTGGTGAACTTGATCCCACGATGGTTCTCGGTCCAGTCCAATTTCGACTCGACGTGAAAGGGCTTCCCATCCGGACCTTTGTCGCCCTCGGCCGTCCAGGTGCCTCCGACCATCCAGGCCATTTGGTCCAGCGGGGTCTGAGGCGCAGGCTGACTCTGCGACTCAAGCGGACCCGCCAGGCCTATCAAGACTGCCACCGCCGAGACCAATACACGAATGCGCATGGGGTTGATCCACCTTTCTTGAGTTTTGAGTGTGACCCTGATTCTATTGGAGCACTTGTTTGCGGGCTCCTTCCGCCAACAATCGATCAAAGTAATCGCGAAGTTGCGCAACGGACGCGTCGTATGGCTCCAGGCTTTGTTGGGCGCGCGCTTGCATCACGGCGCCTTCCATCACTCTCAGAACGAATATGGCCAGTTGCTCACGATTGAGACTCGAGGGGAAGCGGTCCTTGGCTTCGTCCAGACAATTCCGAATCCAACCCCTCCACCCCTCGAAATTCCTGGCAATCTTCTCCCGAGCGCGCGGAAGGTCGTCACACACTTCCAAAGCCAGATTTCCGATGGGGCAACCTTGGGTGCAGCCCGTATAGACCAAACCTTGGCGGTATCCGTCGAGAATTCCGAAGACCCGCTCAATCGGGTCACTGACCCGCGAGAACACCGGCTCGATGACGATCGGCCAAAGCAAGTCCACATAGCGGTCAAGCACGGCCAGGAGCAGTTCCTCTTTGGTGCGGAAGAAATGGTAGAGGCTGCCGGTTCGCGCGCCGGCCTTCTCCACCACATCCGCCAGACTGGTAGCTTCGTAGCCGCGTTCCCAAAACGGAACCCGCGCTGTTTCTACCAGCCGTTCGCGGGTTGGGGACTGCGGATTCATATGGCTTCCAGGAAACTCATTTCTTGGTTCACAACCCTGGAATTTGAAGCATCAGCATTCGAGGACTAAACTCGAGCTCGGCGCTAAGATATACCCGAGAAATTAGTTGGTTGACCAACCAACAGTCAACTGCAATAAAATCAATCAGAATTGTCGTCAAGGTTCTTGACGGTGAATGACTCTTCGCGCTGAGGGTAGACGGATGGTTCTCGCGTTATTCGAGACAGTAGAGGGAGTCTTAGCAATCCATTCCTGACCGGCGAGGGCGGTGCGTTCTCCCGCCCTCACCAGCCTTTCGAAGACGGAGATGGCCTCAGCTTTCCAGCGCCTTCTTGCAGTACTCGAAACACTTCTTGACCTCGGTGATGGTGTCCATGCCAGGCTTGCCGTACTCGTACTCGATGTTGGCGGGAATCTTCCAGCCCTTGTCGCGCAGCAATTGCAGCACGGCAACGATGGGCGTGTCGCCTTCGCCAAAAGGCAGATTGGCGCCATGATTCTTCTTTCGATCCTTCAGGTGAAGGGTGACGATTTTTGCGTGGTGCTCAGTAATGTATGCGACGGGGTCCCCTCCCGCGGCGACGAAGTGGCCGATGTCAAGATTGACGCCGATATTGGGTGATGCGCCCTTCATGGCGCGGGCGAATGTATCCGGGGTGGAAAACTCATCCGGGTTGGACGTTTGGTCGTGTCCGTGGAAGCCCACCATGATTTTGTATTTCTGCGCGTACTTGTCGACGCGCGGGGCCACGCTGACATTGGAGGACGCGGTGATGTACTTTACACGCATTGCCTGGGCCATCTGGAATCCGCGCTCAATCTCTTCATCGCTGAAATCCTTGCGAAAACTGTAGTTGTAGGCGTACACAAGAATGCCCGCATCATCAAACTTCTTGCGAATCCCTTCGAAGTAGCTGAGCGGCGCTTCAACCCGCCACTTCTTGAGGTCCGCACCTTTGACGCCTGGGGGATCCACATGTCCCTCGAAAAGTTCGCACTCCCCCAACCCCACCTTGACAAAAGCATCGATGCAACCGTCGAGGGGCATGTCGCGGAACGAGTAGCTTTGCGCGCCAATCTGCACTCCCCGAATAACTGAATTGATCCTCGTAGCGCCGCGAAGTTTCCCGACTGGGACCAGAGCGCCTGCACATCCCGCCAATAGAAGCTTCCCCGCTTCACGTCGTGAAATGAAAGCCATAATTCCTCCTTAAGAAACATCAAAATTGTGACGAGAGTATAAGAGGTCTGCGGAGGCCTTGCAAGCTCCAGTTGGTGGGGACAAACCGGGAGCGCGACCTGACCGCCAACGCGGGGACCGCTCCACATGGTCGGTTTCAGAATCACCGTGCGGGCTGTTGCCCAGAAGATTGCCTGAGAAGGACGATGCCAGGTCAGAACGGAATCTCGCGGTCGTCCGATAGTTGAATTCCAGCGGCGTTAAGCTGATACGTGGCCAAGTGGCGCGGAGGGTGGCGTTTTTCCTCGACTGCGTGCACGTACTCATCCTCATTCAGGTAGCGGATGGTGACTTTATCACTTAGGAAGTCTATCTTTCCATCGTAGATGTCCCGGTTTTCCCAAAGCGACTTCAGGTTCTTCCCGTCAAAAGAATAGAGGACCACAGAGAGGCGGAGCTGGCTCTTTCCGGGGCGGAAACCGTAGACGAAGAACCGCAGGTCGTCCCACGCGAGTTGGGGCAGCATTTGATAGTGAAGGTCGACGCGAGGAATGAAATTCGTGACCATCACAAGATGGCTTGTGCCCGCACTACTGGCAAAGATCGCCACCACATTCTGACGGTCATAGGGGGTCCACCCCAGAGTGTACCCTGCGCCAACTACGATTTGGCCTTTCCAAGGTTGCGCGAAAGTCGAGGGCAGACCCTCCAGGGGATAGTGCAGGAGGGAGAAGGCGCTTTCCAATTCGCGGCGGGCTTCGACGTCGGTCGGAGTGCGATTTGCCATCCACTCGGCCATGTGATCCACCACCAACTGTTGAATCTGGCCGGTGATGGGCCCGGCATCTTCCAGCATCACACCGTAGAGCTGTTTCGCCAAATCGTTGATGCGCGCGGGCAAGCCGGAAGGCGGTGGCGGAGGGGCCTTCTTCTTCCCTTCCGCTGTACTCACGCCGAGCACAACGGAAGTGAGCAACACTATCTGAATGTGGAAGAGGACAGATCTTCGACCCGATAACACATGCATGCCGTTTACCCTCATGCCATAACGGAATAGGTGCGCCGCGGCGCGCATTCGGCGAGGACCCAAGGCCGCGCGCCTCGACATTTGCACAAAGATAGAAGTCTAACAGTTACCGCCGCGATCGACTAGTGCCGGGATTTTTCACCCCACATTCCGTTCCCCCCTGTGGCGGGGAGAGAGGTGGGACGCGGTCCGACAGGGTCCTCTTCCACGGGGCAGCCTGTGGATAAAATGGCCGAAACGGCCCAAGCCCGTGAAATGGGGGGGGGGGGACATAAAGTCAGGCTCTGGATCTGTCCTCCAGCCACTGGGCCATGGTCATCTCGATTGCTACGGCGACGGACTTTGGTCTCTCGCCGGCCGCAATCGATTCATCCAATATGCCCATGCCACGAATAGCGCAAAGAAGATCAAGCTGGCGACCGGCGCTGTGTGCGGATTCGGTGGCGGCTGCCCAGCGATGTTGTTATACCAGGCCAGGGTCAGAATCACGGCGGCAATCCAGAAAATGTATATTCCGGCGCGATTCGCAGGCCGCGTTGCACGCAGATACAGGATGATCGCCACCAGCCAGAAGCCGCCTTCCACCACCACGGTTGCCGGAACCGAGGTCCACAGACCCAATCCAAAGTAGCGAGGCACCCCGGGCGCCAGCGGCATGTCCGCCCGATGACTGACCCAGTCCAACACCCAATGGCTTACAACGGCGGCGAACAGCACCCACGCGGCGCGCGAATAGCGCCGGCGCCAATAGTATGCGGCCGCCAGCAGCGCACCCCATACGGCGTTCATCAGCAAGCTGTGACTCCATGAGATTTCGGTCGAGACAAAGTAATTCGCTGCGCCACGGCCGGATTCCACTACCACGTGCTCGGCGCCCGCCATCCAGAAGACGAAGAGGAGCAAATCGGCCAGGATCGCCGCCAGCAGCGCCGTGCCCAGCGAAATCCGGGGCTCGACGCGCTTGGCGATCATTCCCGCGGCGAAGTGTCCGACCAGCATGTCTCTTCCCTCTTGTACCCGCGCACCGCAGCCGCGGAGAACCAGTCCTCACGCGAAACACCAGCGGGACGCATCATGCGGAGGTCCGGCAGGCAACGGCCGCGGACGGCGCGGTCCGTGGTCAGCTTGGCGATCCATTCGCGGGCCGCGCCGGCCAACGCTCCGGCAAACTCCGTCAGTAGGAAGGCTGTGAGGTCGCCCCGGCCGCAGCGCTCCCCGAGGCCCGCCCGGAAAGCGGCCAGCATTTCGTCGGCGAAGGAAGCGGTGTAATCGCACGGATACAGCCTTAACAACGCGCGATAAGTTGCCGGCAGGTTCATCTCAAACCTCCCGCGTGCGTAGCCGCGCCCCGGCTCGCGTCAGTTGCTTCAAGCGCTCTAACTCCGCGCGCAGATGCCGCCACCCCGCCGAGGTCACGCGGTAGGCCTGCTTCTCGCGCGATGTATCGGCTTGAGCGAAGCGCTCGATCCAGCGGTCTTCCAGCAGCCGGCGCAGGGCGCCGTACAGCGTGCCGGTGCTCAGCCGCACCCGCCCGCCGCTTAGCGTTTCGATGTCCTTCAAAAGTGCGTAGCCGTGACTGGGCCGCTCCGCCAGGCTCATCAGGATTAGCAGCACGGGCTCGGAAAGGGGTCCCTGGATCAGAGTCTCATCTCGCCTTACGACATGTCGCATTGCGCCATATTGGATCACCCGGGAAACATTGTCAAGGCTTGCGGTTCGATAGTGGTGGTGCAGCTTGATATAGAGGCGGCTTTACGCTGCCATATGGCGGGGTAAACCCGCCGCTACGCCGCCATATGGCGGGGTAAACCCGCCGCTACGTCAAACTGCACCCTACCAGTTCGATCGGGCAGGCAACATAAAAGTGGGACGCTCACGGATTTCCTAAAGATGGGCGGGAGAATTTTGTAGCGCGGGCGTCTCGCCGGCTGTCGCGGGAGCGTCCCGCTCCCGCCAAGAATGCGCGGGCAGGATGCCCACGCCCCAGCGGGCGGGACGCCCGCGCTACGACCAACCGCCGCCCTCAGGGGCGGCGGTACACTCAACTTAGGGGGGCGCTAGCGAATTTCCATTTCCAGAGCGACTTTCCACTTCCAGCAGGACTTTCAGAGCCGAAGTCTGGTCCAAAAACTCGAAGGCCTCGAGCCCCAATTCCAGCGGAAACGTTTTGGTGATCAGGTGGTGAACGGTCACGTGTCCTTGGCGAAGCAACTCGATGGCCGGCGGGAAGACGCCGCAACGGGAACCCAGCATGGTGATCTCATCGACCACCAGTTTGGTTGCGTCAAAGTTCGCGGCGCCGTGAAAAGTGGATTTCATCACCAAGGTGCCGCGCGGCTCGACCAATCTTAGCGCCTCACTAATGCCGCGCGGCGAGCCCGTCGCTTCCACGGTCACGGGAAAGCTGCTGGGGGCAAGCTGCTCATCGCCTTCGCTCAAGACCTTGACGCCCCAGGCGCGCGCCAGATCCAATTTCCAGCCATGGCGGCCAATCAGCGTAATCTGCGCTCCGGCATGCTTGAGCACCTGCGCCACCAACAATCCCAAGCGTCCGTCGCCGATAATGGCCACGTGCGTCCCCGGCGCCAAGGTCATTTGCTCCAGGATTTCACAGGCCGCCGCCACGGGCTCTGTGAAGGTTGCAGCCTCGTCAGAAATCTCGTCGGGAACTTTGTGCAGATTTTCGACCGGCAGAGTCACATACTCCGCAAACACTCCCGGGCGATTCACGATCCCCAGAACCGATCGCGTGGGGCAATGCCGGCCCAAGCCCCTCGCACACCACGAGCAATGGCCGCAGGCAAGATTGATTTCTCCCACCACGCGCCGGCCCACCCACTGCGGTTCGTCACATTCCACCACGCGCCCCACGAACTCATGGCCGGGAATGCCGTGAAAGCCCGAATAGCCCTTCAGGATTTCGCGGTCGGTGCCGCAGATGCCTGCCAGCAAGACCTTGATCAAGGCCTCGCCAGGAGCGCGTCGCGGCGTGGGCACGTCGCGCAGGGTGAGTTTGCCGTCGAAAAAAAGTGCTTTCATAAGAAAAGTGACCAGTGGTTAGGGCTAGTGGCCAATCAAAGATGCTTCGCTAGGGTTAGCCCAAAGCAAATGGCTCAGTAAAACAATCTCGCGATTGCCCTTGGCATTCGCGGCGGCTCTTGCTGCCTACTGCCTTCTGCTTACTGCCTACTGGATTTGCTCAAACGCTTGCGCGATCAACTCCTCCTGGTCCTCTGCAACTGTCCGCAGGTCAATTATGAACTCGTCCTGGTCGACGCGGCCGAGGATGGCGGGCTTCTGGCGGCGGAGCATTTCCTCCAGCTTTGCCGCGCTGTGCTGGGTGTGCCGGACCGCTACCAGTGAAGTGGGGAGCACTTGCCCGGGAGTGGAGCCGCCGCCGATGACGGATTCGCCATCCCGGAGGACGGCCGTAAAACCGGGCACAGTGGAAATCCTCCCGGCGAGGCGGGCGGCACGCACACCAATCGCCTCCTTGGAAAGACGCATCATTCGCAGCGCCGGAATGGAATCCAGACGGTCCTGCAAATAAAGGGAGGCGGTCGCTTCCAGCGCCGCAATCGTCAGCTTATCCACTCGGAGCGCGCGAAACAGGGGATTCTTGCGGATGCGTTCGAGGGGTTCGCGTTTCCCCACCAGGATTCCGGCCTGCGGCCCCCCCAGCAGCTTGTCGCCGCTGAAGGTTACGACGTCGGCGCCGGCCTTCAAGCTCAAGCCCGCGGGCAGTTCATCCCGCACGCCGCAAGAAGTGAGGTCAACCAGGCAGCCGCTGCCCAAATCTTCCATCAGAATGAGCTTGTGCTCGTGTGCCAATTCCACCAGCTCATCTAAACTGGGCCGTTCGGTAAAACCCACGATGCGGAAATTACTGGGATGCACGCGCAACAACACACGCGTGCGCTCGTTGATGGCCGCGGCGTAATCACCGGCACGCGTTCGATTCGTGGTACCGACTTCGCGCAACACCGCCCCGCTTTTGACGCAAACGTCGGGAATGCGGAACGATCCGCCGATTTCAATCAGCTCACCGCGCGACACGATGACTTCTGAACCTTCCCCCAGCGTGTTCAAGGCCAGAAAGACGGCAGCGGCATTGTTATTGACCACCAGCGCCCGCTCGGCGCCCAACAGCCGGCGGAAGAGGCCATCCGTATGGGCATCGCGTTTGCCGCGCTCGCCACGCTCAAGGTCATACTCAAGGTTGGAATACCCGGCGGCAGCCCGGACCAGGTGAGCCAACGCTTCCTGCGCCAGGGGCGCTCGTCCCAGGTTGGTGTGGAGGATGACTCCCGTGGCGTTGATGACAGGCTGGAGCGAAAACTCCGCGGCCGCTTCGGCTTCCTTGAGGATTTCCGCTTCCAGCCGGTCGGCGGAAACGTCGGCCAAGTCGCCCCGGAGAATGTTCTCGCGCCGCACATCGAGAACCTTCCGCGTCACCTCGACCACCAGCCGATGGCCCACCCGCACTTCGAGCGCGCGCAAGTTTTGGCGATTCAACAACTCATCTACTGAGGGAATCTGCCGGAGTAAGGCGTCGGCTGCGGGTTCGGGACCACTCATAGGGGAGTCCATGGCACGTAATACGGGAAACGGGAAACGGGACTCGGGGGCAACTTTGATTTCTGAATCGCGTTAATCCCGGTCTGTTGAGCGTAAGGGTTGAAGCGGATCGCGAATCCCGTGTCCCGCATTCCGCGTCCGTCCGACATTTCAACACAGTCGGCTACGCCCGTCAACTTTCGCTAAATTGCAAAGACACTAAATTGCTGCGACATAAACTGCAAAGACCTTGACCTGGCAGGGAGGGCCGGCGCATAATGCTGCGCAAAAGTAAGGTTTAAATCGGAAATTTCGGCTGCTCTCCCTCTGCGGGAGGAAACCATGCGCAGTACCGCTCTTCTGCTGTTCTGTTTCCTCTTGTTGTTCTTGGGGGTACGTCTGGGCGCCGCCTTTCCACTGCAAACGCTGGCACCCAAAACCGCTGCGACGGTCGGCAGGTGTCGCGCAGCGGCGACTCGCGCTGCTTACCCGCTTCCAGCTCAATCATTCATTCCAGGAGGAACCCATGACAACTTTCATTCGCACCGTATTTGTAGCTTGTTTACTGCTGGGCCTATCGGCGCCCTCCGCGGCAGGACAAGATCAGGACGTGGAGGGAAGCAAGGACCATCCCTTGATTTCCCGATATCCCGGCTCGTATATCAGCCACTATCTCACCAAGGAGTTCGATGAGTTCACCCTTCCGCTGGGCCCGGTCGTTGAGGAGAATAAATTTACCAAGAGCCAGCCTCTGGAAGGGAAGATCACCCGCATCGTCTACGTGGCGCCCCAGGGACGCTCGGTGCTGGAGGTCTTTCGCAACTATCAAGGCGCGCTCAAGAAGGCCGGGTTTGAGACGCTCTTTACTTGCGGCCCGCAGGGTTGCGGGAACTCGATTGCAAATGCGTACGCCAACAGCGGCGATAACGCCGATTACTGGGGACCCCAGCACGGGATTCATTACGTTTCGGCGAAGCTCGCGCGGCCGGAGGGCGATGTTTATGTGAGCTTGCTGATCGACGACCAGGGCCCGGATTCCAAAACCAATGCCGAGCTCTACCTCATCGAAATGAAGCCCATGCAGTCGGATCTCATCACCGTGGACGCCGCGTCGCTGGCCAACGACATCAACCGCACCGGGCATGCTTCCGTTTATGGAATCTACTTCGACACCGCCAAGGCCGATGTCAAGCCGGAGTCCGACGCGACGATGAAGGAAATCGCCAAGCTGCTGCAAGGCGACCCCAAGCTGAAACTCTATGTCGTCGGGCATACCGACAACCAGGGCGGGCTCGACATGAACATGGATCTTTCGCGCAAGCGCGCCGACTCGGTGCTCGCCGCGCTCGCCAGTAAATACGCCGTTCCCGCCGGCCGGCTGCGGGCTTTTGGATGCGGACCTTACTCTCCCGTAGCCTCAAACGACGCTGAGGAAGGCCGCGCCAAAAACCGCCGCGTCGAACTGGTGAAGCAGTAAGGCATGGCGCCAGGCGTTCCGACGCCTGCTTACAGCGAGATTCTCGGCAAGAGGCGAACGCGGGAAATTCCCGTTTACATGAGGAGGGTTTCTTTATAGGAGAAAACTAAAAGGAGGAGACAACATGAAAAGAATAGCCGTATTTCTTGGATTGTGGATGGTCATCAGCGGGTTTTGCACCGTGGCGGCGCAAGACAAGAAATATGCCATCAAGTCGGGCATCGTCACCTTTGATTCGGCCCAGAAGGTGGGAGATATTGAAAATAAAGAAAAGTTCATAGTCTATTTCGATGATTTTGGTAAAAAAGAATGCCGGGACACTTACAATGGCGAGACCCTAAAAAGCTCGTATTTCAGCGATGGAAAGGAATGGTACATCGTGGATTACGGGCGAAAAACTGGTACTAAAACCTTTAACAAAGGGCCGTACTCCCCGGGAACAGAGATAAGGTATTTTTGGGACAGCGTTGCCGCCCGTGATAAACAATCGGGGAAGGCAAAAAAAATCGCCAACATGACTATTGCCGGTAAGAACTGTGAAGCTTTTGAAATGATCACCGGCGATACAACTACCCAATATGCCGGATGGAACAGTATTCTCTTGTATGTGAATGTGCTTTCAAAAAGCGTCACATCGACTACAAAAGCAATCAAAATCGAGGAAAACGCAGCGGTTTCAGCGGATAAATTCAAAATCCCGGCCGGGTTCGCGGTCAAATAGGATGGAGGCAGTCGCGTGCCCCATCCCGATTGACCATGTGCGGTTGCCTCGGGGATATGGGGCATGAGCGAGCGTAGCGCGGACCTGTTCAGTAGGTCCGCGGTTCTTCCCTTGAAATTGAAGCTCATCCGTGAGAACAAGAAACAGCCGCGGACCTAGCGAACAGGTCTGATGCGCTACGCTGCCTGCCGGAGGGGGTGGGCTGAAACCGCCGCCAAGACCAGTCGTTCCAGCATTAGCAAGTAGTTGGGCGCCTTTCCGCCACGGCGAATATCGCCAGAGGGAGAATGACCATGAGTCGTCCAAGCGAATGCCTGAGAATTTGCATGACTGCCCTTTTGTCTCTGCTCCTGGCCCATGCTGTGCAGGGTGCTGAGACGCCGAAGCCATGCTTCACTGTCGTTGTCGACAGCACCATGGCGGACAAGGATGGGAGTCGTGGCGAACAACACCATTTCGAGGAGGGATTCCGGCCTGCGACCATTGGTGACAGCGCCGATAACAGCGTCAGCTTCTACACGGGGCCGGAAGACTGTGCGATTGCGGCACTGCGTCCAGGAGACGCCAGGCGGTTCTTCCTGGAAGAACTCCATGGGGCGTACCGGGGCTGGCAGGGCACGATATCGGCAACGGCGAGGATCGACCAAATAGACCGCTTCCGGGGCATGAACGTGGTGGTGAGGCGCAAAGCGCAAGGCGCTACCATCGAGTTCTCGGCTTCTTCGCCGCTTCCATCGGACCGAAACGAGGACCTCATCGGGGTTTGCGCCGCGCAGAGCTTTGAGCCGCGGCCGCAAGTCTTCAATCTGACCGAAGATGACTTGAAGCAGTTCGCAACGCTCCGGAAGAGCATCCTGCTGACCATGCCGTTGGGCGAGAACGACTGCGTGGGCAAGGCGACTGCCGTTCTCTCGGCGATCCTCGAACCGGTCGATGACGAGTTGGTTTTCGAGCCGTCTGCCTCCTACGATTCCTGGATTCCGGCGCCCAAGGCGGAGGACATGCCGGGCGTGCGGATGGAGTCGGCAGCGCCGCTGCAGATTATTGCCCGGATCCAGCCTAAAAAGCCGGGCGGCAAAGCGCGTAAAGGCCGCATCAACTTCGTGCTGGACGAGGTAAGCCAGCACCGGGGCCAGTGTGGTAACTATCCGCGTGACGCCGCCCTCAAGGACGATCTGCGCTTCGCGGACAAGCAACAGGCTGGCATCGTTGTGGACGGCAAATACACCGCCCACACTTCCCATGAGGTGTCCGAGGCCGCCGTGATCATTGAGGCGACCGACACGGGTGCTTACGGCAAGCTGAAGGCCAGTGCTCCCGACCTCCAACTCGAGGCCATTTACAAACCCACCAACGCCCCGGTTCTGACGATTCCCCGCGATGACGACAGGAACCACGTGGCGGACGCGTGGGACCAGCAGATGAACGCTCACGGTACCCAGGATTCCGACGAAGACCAGGTGCCCGGACAGGACCGAACCGGGGACGGCCTTACCTACTTTGACGAATACCGCGGCTTCGTGGTCGTCGAGAACGGCGACAAGGTGTTCCGCCGCTTCGATCCGAAGCGCAAGGAACTCCTGGTGATCGACCCTGCTGGAATCTTCGATAGCGCGATCTGGGAGCAAGCGAGCGGCATCGTCGCCCACCTGCTGGACGAGAGCCTGATCGCGGGCGGGGGGGACCCGATAGCATCGCGCGTGGTCAATTTTAACTCGGACAGCGGCCACCCGAAGTACGCCGTGCGCGTGGTGAGTATGCCCGGCAGCAGCGATCCGGACGATCCGGAGGGAGAGAACCAGAGCATGGGTATAACTTACTGCGAGGGGTGCCGCTCACCGAAGGATGCCAAGTCCTGCAAGGTATTTCCGGCGCGAATTCGCGCCAAGATCGAGGACTTGTACCAATGGCTCGGACTCGCTCTGGCACAGCCCACGTCGCCGCAAGGCCAGGAACTCGCGGGTGCAGGTTTCCCTCCCTGGCTGGCGCAACGCGCCCACGACAATTTGCGGAGTCCGGCCAGCCGGGAGGCATTGGTTCGCCAGTTCACCACCCAGATCGCGATCCACGAGGTAGGCCACGCCTGCGGGTTGAGCGATCACCAGAGCGGATCGCCGCCGGGCTTGAGTGGCGCCCCCGTGAGGGCCTGTCCCATGTACATTCCGGCAGACACTACGTATCACCGGTTCATTCTTCTGCAAACGCTCTTCCGGCCCGATGCCGACCTCCCCATGCAGTATTCGAGATTCTGCCGGGGAGTGGGTTTGCCCGAGTTTGATTGTTTTCGCAAGCTCAATGTCAAGGACTGGTAGGAGACTCCTCGCGCAGGCTGCTGGCCGCGGATTCGGGTGAGAACAGTTTCACCGGTACGGGTACAGCGGTTTTGACGGGACATCAGTAAGCGGGCCGAGGTACTACAATTCTCAGTGGAACGTTCCAGTATCTCGAAGATAACCGCGCTCTGAGTATCACCTGAGTTTTTGAGATTTTCGGAAAAGGAGGATTATCATGACTCGTTTGCGTTTGTCATTCTTGGCATTCATTCTCATATGGGCAGGCAGTTTTCTCGCCTGTTCTAAGTCCACGCCCACTACGTCGCCTAACACGGCCAAAACTGCGGCGGCGCCGGCGACCCCGGTTGCCTCCACCTCCATCGGTCTACCCCAACCGTGCACACTCCTGACCGCAAAGGATTTTGAGGAGGCTTTCGGACCAGGCGCCCAAATGACACCGAATAGAGATAACTCATGCTCGATCGAGGGGCCAAAGGGTACTCTTGAGGGCGTTATGGGCGTGGCGATTCTGCCCCTCGATCCCGCCAAATGGGAGCGCAGCAAGCAAGCCGTATTTGCCGCGTTCCCCAAGGAAAAGTCCGTCTCGGGAATTGGGGATGACGCCTATACCTTCATGGAGGGCATCACCTTTCGTAAGGGGAAGGCGAACGTGAACGTCACCGCCAGCGCCTACACCGGCCCCAAACCGAAAGCCGAAGTCGCCAAGCACATCGCGGAGCTAGTGGCGGCGCGCCTGTAACCCTTCTCCGTCTGACTTCTTCCAGCGCGGACCTCCGCCCGGGAGGTCCGCGGCTACCAGCTTTTGAGATTCTCAAATTGGGAGGATTCCTATGACTCGTTTGCGTTTTTCGTTCCTGGCATTCGTTCTCATATGGGCAGGCAGTTTTCTCGCCTGTTCCAAGTCCACGCCCTATACGTCGCCTAACACGGCCAAGAGTGCGGCGGCGCCGGCGGCCCCCGCGGCCCCCGCGGCCTCCGCCTCCAGCGGCCTGCCCCAACCCTGCTCGCTCGTGACCGCTAAAGATGGTGAGGAGGTTTACGGAGCAGGCGCCCAAATCAAACAGAATGGCGATATTTCATGCGAGATCGACGGGCCAAATCTCATGACTGACGGCCTCATCGGGGTGGATATTAAGCTGATCGATCCCAAAGACTGGGATGGCGGCAAGCAATCCGTGTTTGCCATGTTCCCCAAGGAGAAGTCCGTTTCGGGAATCGGGGACGACGCCTATACCTTTAGCGACGGCATCGTTTTTCATAAGGGGAAGGTGGAAGTGAACGTCATCACCAGCGGATATTTAGGTCACAAACCGAAGGCCGAAGTCGCCAAGCACATTGCGGAGCAGGTGGCGGCGCGCTTGTAACCATTCTCCGTCTCACTGCTTCCAGCGCGGACCTCCGCCCTGGAGGCCGCAGGCTTTTCCTAGCCCCTAGGGGATGAACGACAGACCTGCAAATGCTCGCATTTTCATCGGCGGGCAAACGCATGCGGTGGATTGTCAACCCGCACCAGCTCTGCGGTTCGGCAACGCCAACGCCCGCATGCTCAGTAAAGACGGAACGTCCAAATGAGAGGGAATCATGGCCTCACGCGTTCGAATCACTGTTCAGGTCGTCCTGATTGCCGGGTGTCTGGTGGGGGGCTTGGCAGCGCAGACGCGCTACGTCCCCGACAAAGTGGGCAAGTGGACGTTAAGACCCCCCGAATACGCGGCCGGAAAGGACCAGTACAGGTTGAGCTCTGTCGAAAAGAGCAGATTCGAGGCCAAAATCGGCGCGCTCATCTCAACCATTCAACAGTCCAAAGTGTTCAACCCGCCGATGGGAATCGAACCCCAGGTGGTTGCCCGGTACTACGCTGACGCGTTCCCTGCTGACGACCCCGAACTATGCGAGAACCAGCCGTGCGTCCGTCATCCGCCCGGGTTCTATTTCTATATCTTTCCGTGGTTCTACGTCCTTACGGAACCGAAAGACAAGTTTGGACACCTCGACTATCATGCACCTCTTGTGGTGGGCCTTGTGAGGGAGGTACCACAAGAGGTGTGGGTTGCCGTCAATAACCTGACCCAGACCCTCGGCGACATGCCCTGGGCAGCACCCCGGCGACTGCCCGATGGCCGCCAGATCCGCTACATGCCGCGGGAAACAGCGACGCGCGTTGGAGGGTTTCCTGTGTACGAAAACCACTTGGGCGACCACCTTGTCTTGACCAAAAGGGACCGCGCCCCCTGGATGCCCGTGACCCGCGAGCAGTTTGTGTCGGCGCTCATCCGCGAGCGCGAACGCTTGATCGCCCCCCGAGCCGAAGAGAAGAAACGGATGCCGCCCCCGTGCGGAGATGCATACAAAGAATGGATGTCCGGCGGGGAGGAACGTCGCCAGACCACCGAGAGTGCGTATCAGACACTGAAGAAGACCGATCCGGCCGCAGCCGAGCAGTTCCGTGCAAGAATGGAGAAGTTGGAGGCTGACATGCTAGCCCAGTTGAAGGAGGGTCAGGCCCGCTGCGAGGCGGAGCAGAAGCAAGCCGCCCAACGACCGCCTGAGCAAGTGGCGCCGGACCGCGTACTCGAATCCCTTCGCGCCGAACTGGCCGGCATGACGCCCGCCGAGCGCGTCGCGTCGGCATCGTATGACAAACTGGCGGAGGGACCCGACGCGTCGGGGCTCGTGGCGCCCTACGCGCCGCGTGCAGTGGAACTGGTGACGACGAACCCTGATTTCCTCGACCGCTCGCGCCCGCGCACGGACTTTCAGGTCATCTCCGTTGACATCGAGTACGGTCCGCCGGTGGGCGCAGATCACGCCAACCTCAGTCAGGAAGACCTTCCCAACTGGCGGCTGTATGAGTTTCTAACCACCACCGACTGGCAGCACGTCGCCGCGCTGCTCGACTGATTCTCGCGCCGACGACGCGCCGCTCCCACTAGGGTTGGCGCCTGACGACCACGGCATCCAGGTTCACGCCTTCAAAGAGGACCGAAACACACTCCGCGATGATGAATTCGATCCTCGCGATGATCTTCGCATATTGAACAAGCCCCCCCAATGGGTGACTACATCCCAGAGGCAATCTGCTGAGCCACTTTCTTGACCTGATCTATGGGAAGCAGGGGCCCGGTGAAACCCAAAAAGGCGGACACCGTGCCGGAGCCTTTCCCTTTCTTGAAGCTGACAAAGTATGGGTAATTGCCCGGCGGTCCGATAAACGCGGCATCTCCCACCCCTTGGATGTCCTCCTTCACGGCCCCTTTCATGTTTTTGGTTTGTGAATAGAACATATCGGAAGAAAGGCTCCTATTAACCATCAGGATCAGCTTCCCATCCTTGTCGGCAAAATTCAGGTCGCCCCCGGCCCCTTTCGATGGGTCTGGGGGGACGAGTTTAACTCCATGAAGTCCAGTGATCTTCTCGACGTCCTGCACCGTCAGATACTGGGCTCCCGATGCCGCTTTGGTCTGAGAAAAAACCATCGACGCACTCAAAGCAAACATTGTGAATACAAACAGAACCGTCAGCCAGCGATGCATAATGACTACCTCCTTTAATTTGAGGGACCAATCTAATAATGAACGAATGGTTCGAGGGAGACGGGTAACACTTTCCTGTTTTGAGTGATGGGGATTGCGCCGTTTCCCTGTTACCAATGTCTCTACAGCGAGACGGCGCGCTATTTCGCCTGGGCGGCGAGTGTGAACCGTCCAGACCTGCACGAGTGTCATGGTCAGTTCGAGGAACCAATCGAAGGTCTCCCTTCGCTTAGGGAGAGTGTAAACCTTTACGGCCGGCCTTGCATCACAAAACACCTCGAAACACCTCGGAGAATATGCGTAAGGGGCACATCGCAGGATTGTGCCCCAAAACGCCCACAGTCGAGGCTGGCCAATCTTCCCCGCTACGTATTTCAAACTGCACCAGTACTGGCACGAGAAGATGGTCAAGTGAAGTTCTTCGTTTGCGGTATACTCTCGCCGCACACCGAGGTACAGTTTTGAAAGACTCGCGGGAGGGGATGAGTCCAAATGAAGATCGCGCGGTCAGCTTCTCTTTTGTTCCTCTTAGTTCTTAGCAATCTCAGCGTCGCCCAATCCCCTTCCCCGCAGAAGAAACATCTTCTGGTGGTGGGAGAGGAAAAGGGATACCGCCACGAGTCCGTTTCTCACGCCATGGCCACGATTGAACGCCTGGGTGAGACGACCGGACTGTGGGACACCACGCTCCGCACGGACACCGAAGCTCTCACCAAGAAGAAACTGGAATACAACGCCAAAAACCTGAATGATTTTGACGCCGTGCTTTTTTTCACCGGCGGGAGCCTAGAAATGGATGCGCAACAGAAGGCGGATTTTCTTTCCTTCGTCCATGACGACGGGAAGGGCTTCATCGGCGTGCATAGCGCTACCATCACCTTTACCGATTGGCCGGAATATGGCGAGATGATTGGGGGTTACTTTGACGAGCATCCTTGGGGAACGTTTAATGCACCCATCATCGTGGAAGATCCCAGTTTTCCGGGAATGCAGCAGTGGCCGCGGTCGTTCATCTTGCGGGACGAAATCTACCAGATCAGGAATTACTCGCGCGACAAGGTGCGCGTGTTGATGCGCCTCGACGCCGGCAAGCTCGACTTGGCGAACCCCAGGGTCCATCGCACCGACCGCGATTTCGCCGTGACCTGGGCAAAAATGTATGGCAAGGGACGCGTGTATTATTCCACGCTCGGCCATCCCAAGGAGAATTGGGATAACCCCGATCTGCAAAAGATGTATGCTGAGGCGATCAAATGGGCCACGGGATTGGTCAATGCCGGTGCCACGCCGCGGCCGCAGCCGGCCGAATAGGGAAGGATTTCCACGACGGGTTGGGGAAATGCCGGAGAACCCCGGCCCCATTCGGGACGAAGCGCACGTAGGGGCGGCGCCCCTACGAGAGCCGGAGTGATTTGATTCAGCACTGCGGGACCAGGACTCATGATCAACCGGAGAACCTTCGCTAAAACCGTCACTGGCGGCGTGGTCCTGGCGGCGCTACGGGCACTCCCGCTCGATGCTTCCGGCAGACTCAACATCGGCATTGGCACCTACAGTTATCACAACCTCTCGATCGACGACATGATCGTCCAGCTCAACGCCCTCCGCATCAAGGAAATCGAAATGTCGCGCGGAGAGTTCATGCTATTCAGCAAGCCGGAAGCGAGTCTCTTCCGTTCCACCCGGGAAAAACTGGACCGCGCGGGCATCCGCTGCGTTTCTTATTACACGGCCACGATCAAAGACGGCCAGGATCTCGATAACGCCATCCAATTCGCAAAACTGCTGGGCGCCCGAAACGTCACCGGCGACGCGACAGGTGGCATGCTTGCCCAGATCGACCAGCGCTTCACGCACGAAGGGATCACCTTCGGAATTCACAATCACTATTTTAAAGGGCAGAAATTCCCGTACGAGAGCCCAGAAGATGTTTTGAATGCATTGGCGGGAGTTTCACGGACCGTCGGCTCGACGGCCGATGTAGGTCAATTCGCGTCGTGCGGCTATGACCCCGTCGACGCCATCCGCAAGCTCGGGCCGCAACTGAAGCTGGTGCATCTCAAAGACATCCAGGCCCGGGACGGCGAGGTCAACGTGCTGCTGGGCACTGGAATCGCCAGGATTCCCGAAGTGATGCAGGAATTACACCATCAGAATTTCGGTGGGTTGGTTGCTGTGGAATACGAAAAGGAAGAACCTGTCGAGGATGACCTGCGGCAGGAAGTGGAGTTCGCACGTAAATTGGCGGATTGAAACCACGCTTGGCCAAATTACGATCCGGTCACCAAAGCGCGACCTGCGGCTCCGCCGCTTGCTTTGCGGAAAGGCTGCGCCTTTCCGTTGCGCGCAGCCACACAAGAAACTCATCCGCGCCGCCCGAAGGCAATGCCTTCCGGCGGCGCGGATGAGGAGAAACCGTGCGCGATGGGCCGGATAGGCAGAGCCTTTCCGCTCAGCAAGGGGCGGAGCCCCATCGAGCTCCACGTTCAATCGCTACTTTGGATAGCCGCGGACTGAACCTACGCTGTACTCACTCCCCTGGGAGACGGGATATGTGGAAAGTTCTTCTCTTACTCGCGCTCGCGCCCGCCGCCTGGGCCGGGACATCGCACCCCATTCTTTCACTCGGTTCGGCGGCGCCCAACTTTGAGCTTCCGGGCGTCGACGGGAAAATTCACAGGCTCGCTGACTACGCTTCCAGCCCGGTTCTGGTGGTGGTTTTCACCTGCAATCATTGTCCTATCGCGCAAATGTATGAGCGCCGCATCATGCAACTGGCGGCAGACTACCGTGACCGCAATGTGGCCGTCGTGGCGATCCAGCCCAATGATCCGAAAGCCATCACCATCGATGAACTGGATTCCTCGGACATGAGCGACAGCCTGGAGGAGATGAAAATCCGGGCGGAATTCAAGCATCTGACTTATCTGTACCTCTATGATGGGGAAACCCAGTCGGTGGCCGACGCTTATGGCCCGCAGGCTACTCCCCATGTATTTGTTTTTGACCGTGACCGCCGCCTCCGCTATGAAGGCCGCATGGATAATAGCTACCGCGTTGAGTTGGTAAAGACCCACGAAGCGCGCGACGCCATCGACGCCCTCCTGGCGGGTCGTGAAGTTGCCGTGAAGCATACCGGTGTTTTTGGCTGCTCGACCAAATGGAAAGAGAAGCAAGCCGCGCGTTTGGAGACCCTGCGGAAAATCGAGTCTCAGCCTGTGCAACTGGAAATGGCTTCGGCAGAAGATTTAAGAAAGTTGCGCGCGAACCCAACTAAGAAGACCTTGTTGGTAAGTTTTTGGGCCACCTGGTGTGGCTCCTGCATGCACGAGTTCCCGGATTTGCAGGACACCTTCCGCATGTACGGCGCGCGCGATTTGGAGCTAGTTACAGTCGCGGCCAACATGCCCGACGAAAAGAACAGCGTCCTGCGCCTGCTGGAGAAGATGCACGCCACCAGCCGTAATCTGCTGTTTGCCTCCGCCGATACCGCCGCCTTGCAGGCTGCATTTGATCCGAACTGGGAGTCCGCCGTGCCTTACACGGTCCTGATTGCTCCTGATGGCAGGGTGCTCTATCAAAAGCAAGGCGCAGTGGATATCCTGGAATTGAGAAGAACCATCCTGGCGAATCTGCCGTCAGACTACGAGGGCTTCAACAAGTACTGGTCGGGGCAGTAGGGTCCTAAATATGTGATTGTTAGAACTTGAGCCCCGCAAAGACCCAATGGCTGAGCTGATCTTCCTTTGCCCAGACCACGTGAGTCGGGATGGCATAAGGGAATTTCCTCTTGTCGATGTATCCCACCCACTCTCCTGGAAATAACCTAAGCGTGGTTCGAACGCCCACGCCGTCCGTGGAAATGTCGGTCGTAATCGCGGAGTTGTCCTCCTTGAACTCTTTGGGGGCCAACACGAGCCTGATTGGGATCGTTGCTGGTCGGCGCTCCCCCCGGCGGGGAGTAAGGGAGGTATCCTTTTCCATCGGCAGCTCCTCGTCTTTCGGTCAGACTACCGTGAATGGGTCTATACTAGCCCATCGAGTGGGTTTCATCAAATCGATCCCAACTTTCCGGTTGACGCGGCTTGTTTCAAACAGAGTATAATTCCGCCACCTGAGTGCGAATTGAGGCGCTTCCGTGACCGTTGACGAAGAGTTTAACAAACTCGACGACGATATTCGACGTCTCAAAATTGAGTACGAAGTCTACTTTAATGGCGGTACTCCTCGCCCTCCGCGCGATACCCTGTTCCGCGTGGAAACGATGATCAAGCGCTACTCCAGCGACCAATCGCGGCTGAATTTCAGCCAGCGGTACCGCTTTACAAACCTGGTGCAGAAGTACGCGGTCAACTCGAACCTTTGGCGGCGCAAGCTTCAGGAAAAGGAAGAAGGCCGCAGCCTGACCGGCCCGCAAAAACGCTCAATCGAAGTGCCGGGGGACTATGTTGGAGTGCGCGTGGTCTGTTCGGACCCGGATGTGGAGACGGAAAAGGTCAGCCAGCTTCTACGAGGAATGGAGAAGGCCAGAAGGCGGGCGGGAGAGCCCGCCCACCACATTGACCCGACCGCCTTCCATAAATTCATCAAAGCGAAGACCCAACAAGTAAAGGACGCGCTAAGCTGTGAAAAGGTGCGGTTCTCCGTTTCGGTTGAGGAAGGCAAGGTCAAGCTCAAGGCCGCGAAAGCGGAATGAGGAAGGCAGGAGACAGAAGGGTTTCTATGCGAAAAATTTCTCGGGCGTTGATTAGCGTCAGCAACAAGTCGGGTATCCTTGAGCTGGCCTCCGGACTTATATCGCTCGGCGTAGAGTTGCTCTCCACGGGCGGCACAGCGAAACTCCTCCGCGAGAAGGGCCTGAAGGTGCGGGATGTCTCGGATTTAACGGGATTCCCCGAGATGCTCGACGGCCGGGTAAAAACCCTTCATCCCAAGGTCCACGGCGGCCTGCTGGCCATCCGCTCAAACCCGGAGCATCAGGCACAGGTCAAAGAACACGGCATCGAGTTCATTGACATGGTGGTGGTGAATCTTTATCCCTTCGAAAAGACCGCCATGAAGCCCGGTGTAACCCTGGAAGAGTTGATCGAGAACATCGACATTGGCGGTCCCTCGATGCTGCGCTCGGCTGCGAAAAATTTCGAGGATGTCACGGTTCTTGTGGATGCCGCCGATTATCCCGGGGTCCTGGAAGAAATGAAGATGAATGGCGGCAGTGTTTCGCGGGAATCGCGAGCCCGGCTGGCGCGCAAAGCGTTCGCGGCGACGGCGGCTTATGACGGTGCAATCTCCACCACCTTGCAGAAAATGGCCAATGGAGAATTTCCGGAGGCACTCCACCTGAACTACCGGAAAGTGATGGATTTGAGGTACGGCGAGAATCCCCATCAGAAGGCCGCGCTCTACCGCAGCCCCGCCGCGTCCGGGCGGGGCTTGGCTTCGGCTCGGCAACTTCAGGGCAAAGAACTCTCCTACAACAACCTTGTGGACTTGGAGGCTGCCTGGCGCCTGGTGCAGGAGTTTGGAGAACCGACGACGGTCATCATCAAGCACACCAACCCCTGTGGAGCGGCAACGGGCGTGACGCTGGTGGAGAGTTACATGCGCGCCCTGGAAGTCGACCCGGTTTCGGCCTTCGGATCAGTGATCGCCTTCAACCGCGCGGTGAATGGACCCACGGCAGGAGAGTTGTCGAAGCTTTTTGTGGAGGCCGTGGTGTCACCGGGTTTTGAACCCGCCGCGCTCGAGCGGCTGGCAGGCAAGAAAAACCTCCGCCTCGTTGATATGTCGGCAACCGCGGGTGATGATATCGGGCTTCAGTTCAAAGCCGTGGGTGGAGGGTTGCTCGTCCAAACACCCGATTCTCTGCCGGCGCAGCCCCTTCTTTGGAAATGCGTCACTGAGCGCCAGCCTTCGCCAGAAGAGGCGGAGGCAATGATTTTTGCCTGGCGGATCGTGAAGCATGTCAAATCGAACGCCATCGTTTATGCGCGGGCAGGAGTCTTGGTAGGGGTGGGGGCGGGCCAAATGAGTCGCGTGGACTCCGTCAAGCTGGGCGCCCTGAAAGCGCGCGATTTAAGGCACGCGTTGGAAGGAACGGTGCTTGCTTCCGACGCCTTTTTCCCCTTTCCCGATGGAGTCGAGGAAGCAGCACGAAACGGGGTCGCGGCGATTGTTCAACCCGGCGGATCGGTTCGCGACAGCGAAGTCATCGCCGCCGCCAATCAGCACCACATGGCGATGGTCTTAACCGGCGTGCGGCACTTCTCGCATTAAGACTTCGGGGCGTAATAGCCCTCACGCGAAACAATGTGGTACTTCACCTTCTTGCCCTTTTCATTGAAAATCGTAAGGGGATTCCCCTGGTCGTCTACCACCGCCACCTTGAGCTTGTGGAATCTGCCGTCTTTGGTCGCGTCGGTGGGAACGAAACCTAGACTATACTGCATGCGAAGTTGCTGCGCGATCTGTTCGTAATCGCTGGGCACTTCCTGCTCGAAGCGCGGGAAATACGCCTGCCCGCCAGTGTATAGGGCCATGGTCTTGAGGGCATTTTCGGCCTGCAAAGTCGTGATGTTGTCGCCTCGGGGGCTGCGAACGCTCATGAATTCCAGGATGCTGATGGGGTAAATCGGCGTGTCCGATGCTTTACAGATTTTCAGGCATTGATCGTAGGTCAGCTTGCTGAAGGTATCAACACCGGTGACAACGGCCACAACAGCTTTTCGCCCCTTCACCTCTTTCATTCGGTCCAACACAAAAGCCAGCGCGTCGTAAATGCAGGCTTCACTAAATCCCGGGATGCGGAGTTGATCTAGACCCGCTCGTACCTCCATGCGATCCTGGGTAAAATCGGTGAGGATCTGAGGCTTCAGATCAAAAGACACCACCGCCACCCAGTCTTTGGGATGAATCACATTCAAGAAATCGTAGCTGTAGCGAAGAGCTATCACCAGGAACGGCCATGAGCGGTTGGCGAACTCAACCAGCATGCAAATCGTCATGGGGGCTTCGCCGGTTCCGAAGTTGGTGATGGCTTGCGGAACTCCGTCGTCGGTTAATTGGAAATTCTTCTTGTCCAGGTTCTGGAGCGGGCTGCCATTGCTGTCGACAACCATCACGTCCACGTTGACCAGGCTGGTGGTCGTGGAGAGCGAATAGACATTGTTAGGATTGATCTTCTCGGGCTTTGTCCCGGGCTGCGCGGGAGCCGGCTGCGCGGGGGCCGGTTGTGCGGGCGCGGTGGGCTGCGACTTCTTTGGAACCAGAACCGTCTCGCCCACGTCCGGCTGCGGCCCCTGCGTTTGCTGTCCCGGAGTTGGCGCGGGCTCCTGGGACTGGGCGAACCACTTGGGCGGGAAGCTCGCCAAGACCAGCAATCCGACCACTCCCACAAACAGCGCAAACGGCAAATACTGTTTCTTGATCTTCATGCAGCACACTCCACAAGGCCCTAAATCGATATTCTGTATGATGCCATTCGCACCCGTTTGGGTCAACTCGAAGGTAGCGGAAATTAATGGGCATCTCACCGCAAGCAAGTCACACGGATCAACGGGCTCCAGTGGAACCGGGCAGGTTAACCTGTTTCGCTGGCATGGTACCTTAGTACTATTGCCAAGGTACTGGGTTGAACTTAAAGTTGCTGGCGTAGGCAGAAGAGCGGCATTTGGAAGTTATAGATGCTGCATGACATTATGGCCGTTTTGGTAAAACGCAGGCGTGAGGCGTAGTGTGTTCAAAAGTATTGACATTTAGAAAATGAAAGTATAGGCTTTCGTCCCAGGTAGCCATTTTTTATATTGACTAACTTGGGAGGAAGCCGTGAAGAATTACTTTTTAGCTTTTGTTTTGGCGCTGTTGGTAGTATTGAGCAGCGTTTCGGTTCGGCGGAGCGTAGCGGGAATTGGGGGAGCTCCGATGCCGATACCGCCCATGGGAATTGGTGGAGCACCAATGCCGATACCGCCCATGGGAATTGGCGGGGCCCCAATGCCGATCCCGCCCAAGAAGTAAGTTGCTCCCGGTCCACATGAGCGACACGGAAGCAACCCAAGAAGAATTAAAGCTTCGTGACGCCCATGAACAACCAGATCCTAATCCACGCCCTTGAATACGGTATCTCCGTGTTAGAGGCGTTGGTGTGTGTGCTGCTCGTTTCACGCGGAGGGTGGCGGCAGCTTAAGGGTTTGTGCCTGTACGTAACACTACTCTTTGCGCTGGATGGAATTGGACGCGTTGCCATCCTCAACTATTACGGCCAGACATCCCGCCAATATGCCAATTTCTATTGGGTGACAGACGTCGTTTTGGCCTTAGGTGCTTTTCTGCTGACTTGCGGCTTCTTCCGCCGCGCCTGTGTGCGGGAGGAGAAGTTGTGGCGTTTGGTTCGCCTGCTCCTGGTTTTCGTCATCATACTGGTTATAGCAATTTCCGCTCTTGCCCTCACCCGCCATCAAGGCCAGCTCTACGCATGGTTCATTATTGAGTTTAGCCAGAACCTTTACTTTAGCTGCCTCGTCCTAAATACCCTGCTTTACGTAATGATTCAGCAGTTCGCGATTGAGGACGGCGAGCTTGGACTGCTGGTTTGCGGAATGGGCATCCAATTTGCGGGCGAAGCCGCCTGCCTGGCCCTGCTGCACCTGACTTCTGGAGAGAACTTCGCGCGCAATATTGCAATGGTGCTCCCGCCGGCCTGTACGCTGGGAATGTTATCGACTTGGGTTTACGCAATCCTCAGACCAACCCCGACAGATCCGGTTCGTTCGCGGGCGAGGAAACAAGCCTGGGTAGAGGCGGTTGCTGACTAGTATTATGCGGTGAGGTGGAACATGTTCATGGCGGCCCTGATTTTAATTGTTTCGACGGGGCTATTCGGCTTTTATCTCCAGGCTGTGTGCCAAAGGATCTTGCGCCGACAGTTCGCGCAGGAGTTCTTCCAATCGATCGTCAACGCTAATCGTCTGGAGTTCCCATCAGTTCGAAAGTCCATCGAGGCTCTTAATTCTCCTGTGGAATACCCAAGGCTGACTCTGACGCTCAAGTGTGATTTCCTCGCGCTCACTTACCTTCTTAAGAACGCTGCCAACATCAATCAGCGCTACACCTATGAAGAGCGTCTTTTGATTGTTTACTTCAAGCTGGTCTTCGCTTCTCTGATTACGTGCCACTGGCTGAAATTGAGCGAAAGACCGGCCGTCTTGAAATTGGCCAAGATCCTCGAGTACTTTGCGAACGTGGTGGGAGAGCGTGTGAATACAGTGAGATTCGGAAACCTGACGGCTTCCGACTATCTCCTGAACCTCTAGTCGCCCCCCTTCCTCTATGGGATCCTCAAATCCCTGTCTTCGCATTGGTATTTCCAGCGTCAACTGAGTTTGTTTTAGTCACGTGCCGGGATCCGCGTCAATCCGCGAGAGTTCAGGCTCGGCGTTCGGTGGCTGCCGCTAAAAACATCAGACTACGCGGCTACTGTGTTTTCCGGGCCACCTAATCCCCCATCCCCTGCTGATCCAGTTTGAGTTGACCCTGCCCTCATCCGGGTGTATGAATCGTTACAGCCGGTACATGCGCCCTTCGGGCGGAAGAGGTAGGTGGCTATGTTTAAGATCGCCCTTCGAGTTGTGACCCTTGCCTTATGCGCCATTATTGGTCTTTGGGCCGTAGGTCATGGATTTGCCCTGGCGGCGATGGCCAGCGCCGCCAGTCATGAAGACATGCTTCAGTACCTGTTGGAAGTAAGCATCTCCATTGCCGGCGGGGTGTGCGTGCTGTCCGTCGCGGTTCAGCAACTCTATTGCTGGCGGACCCACCATAAGGACGGTGGGCTGATCTAACGGTTTGCTCATCGTCAAGACATGCTGGGGGTTTGGTCATTCCCATGCCCTGATTCTGGTGATATATTGAAATGACGCGCTTTGCTTCACTGTAGTAAAGGGCGTAAGATGGCATAGTGGATATATTTCGGTTCGGCATCGCGATGGAACCGCTGGGCGGATTAGCCCCCCAAGTTGGTTGATAGCTCATGTTTGACGCACTCCAAGACCGGCTGCAAAAGGTTTTTAAGACCCTGCGCATTCAGGGAGTCCTGAACGATGAGGTTGTGGACCAAACCTTGCGCGAGGTGCGCCTAGCCCTTCTCGAAGCCGATGTTAACCTCAATGTTGTAACGGAGTTGCTTGAGCGTGTCCGGGTCAAGGCCTTGGGCGAAGAAGTTCGCTCCAGCCTATCACCGGTGCAGGAAGTCATTCGCATCGTGCGCGACGAGTTGATTCAGATTCTCGGCCGCGAAGCCTCGCTGCTGACTTTTTCGAAGGAATACCCCACTGTTTTCCTCATGGTCGGCCTTCAGGGCTCGGGCAAAACCACCACCTCCGGCAAGTTAGCGCTTTGGCTCGCCGGGCGCAAACGCCGCCCGATGTTGGTATCGACCGACGTCTACCGCCCCGCCGCCCGGGAGCAGTTGGCGATAATCGCCAAGGCCGTTCAGATTCCGATTTTTGCGGGTACAGGCATCAACTCACCGATTGAACTGGCCATGGCCGCGCGCAAAGACGCCGCCGACCGCGGTCACGACGTGCTGATCGTTGACACCGCCGGCCGCCTGCACATTGACCAGGAACTGATGAACGAAGTGAGTGAACTTCGCACCAAGCTACGGCCGAGCGAAGTCCTTCTGGTGGCCGATGCCATGATTGGCCAGGACGCCGTGCGCAGCGCGCAGGAATTCCACGAGCGGCTGGGTACGACCGGTGTGATCCTGACCAAGCTTGATGGCGACGCCCGCGGCGGCGCGGCGCTTTCCATTCATCACGTCACCGGTCAGCCCATCAAGTTCATGGGAATTGGAGAAAAGTACGATCAACTGGAAGTCTTCTATCCTGAGCGGATCGTCTCACGCATCCTCGGTATGGGCGACATCCTTTCGCTCATCGAAAAAGCCGAGGAGAAGATCGACAAGCAAAAGGCGATGGACGTCCATCGCAAGCTTCAGACCGATACTTTCTCATTGGAAGACTTCCGTGATCAGCTTAACCAGGTGCGCAAGATGGGGCCTATGGAGCAGATGCTAGGCATGCTCCCCAAAGTCGGAATTTTCAAGGATGCCAGCAAGGTCAAAGTAGAAGAGAAAGAGCTGATTCATATCGAAGCAATTATCAATTCCATGACTCCCCAGGAGCGGCGCAATCACGAAATCATCAATGGCAAGCGGCGAAAACGCATCGCCAAGGGGAGCGGCACTTCCGTCCAGCAGGTAAATCAGGTCTTGAAACAATACTTCCAAATGCGCAAAATGATGAAGTCCATGAGCACGAGCTTATTAGGGCGGGGACTTGGCAAGCTGGGCATGCCGGTGGGGCCGGGGATGAGATAGTCTCCGGGATACGAGATTAATGATGACGTAGTGAATTTTCGATTGCCGATGGTCGATTGGCGATAAATCAAGGCGAACGAAATGCCCTCAATCGATCATCGAACATCAAAAGGGGGAAGATTGTTAAGAATACGCTTGACTCGAACGGGGGCCAAAAAGAAAAGCAGCTACCGAGTTGTAGTAATAGATCGCGAGAGGGCCCGTGATGGGCGCTTTGTGGAAATTGTCGGCCATTATAATCCCCGGCGAACGCCGCCGGAAATCGTGCTGAATCGCGAGCGCGTTGATTATTGGATCGGACAGGGGGCGCAACCTTCAGAAACCGTGCAGAGTTTCTTGAAGAGGCTTCCCGCGCCAGCTCCTGCGGTAGTGCCGGCGGCATGAACCTTGAGGCCGGGGCCGATCGCGGCGCCCGCACCATTTGCGGTTATGCGTTCTCATACACACTGGTTCAGGACAACCTGGGCACGTCAGTTCAAGTGGGCGGGAGGGCCAGATGAAGGACTTAATCGAAGCCATCGCCAAAGCGCTAGTCGATAATCCCGAACAGGTTTCTGTGCGGGCCGTGGAAGGCGAACAAGTAACCGTCTTGGAATTGCGGGTTCATCCTTCCGACTTGGGGAAGGTCATCGGGAAGCAAGGGCGAACTGCTCGCTCCGTCCGCACCATCCTCAACGCCGCCGGCATGAAGCTCAAGAAGCGTTTCACGCTGGAGATCTTGGAATAGGGGGCCTTTCGTCTCACGTGCGGGTGGAAGCGGCGTGCGAGGCGTGAGGGGCATTGGCGGAAAACTCTACCGGGCAGTTTCTGGCCATCGCGCGCATTCTCCGGCCCCAGGGACGCAAAGGAGAGGTTGCCGCGGAGATCCTTACAGATTTCCCAGGGCGCTTCCAGCAAATGCAATCCGTTTTCCTGGAAGTTCCCGGCCAGACGCCAAAGCCCGTTAAAGTGGAATGCGCTTGGCCGCACAAAGGCCGGATCATCCTGAAGTTTACAGGCACGGATTCTATTGAAAGTGCTTCGGGCCTGCGCGGGCTCCAAGTTCTTATCCCGTGGGAGCAGCGCACCCCGCTTCCCCCGAACAATTACTACATGTGCGAATTGCACGGATGCCGTGTTGTTTGGGAACGCCAGGGACGGGAAATTGGGACAGTGACCGAAGTCGAATCCACGGGCGGCGTAGACGTGCTCCACGTCAGGCGTCCGGACGGAAAAAGTGAGGCCCTGATTCCCCTGGCGCAGGAAATCTGTACCCGGATCGATCTCGCCTCACAGACCATCATGATCGACCCGCCGGAGGAGTTGCTGGAGTTGAACGAGTAATAACGGGATGCGGGACACGGGATTCGTGATCAGGAATCCACCATCTGGAATCTTGGATCTGGAGTTTTCGATCTGAAATCAGGAATCTTGAATCTCGCGTCTGGAATCTTGAATCTGGGATTTGGAATCCGAGACAAGAGGTCCGGGACGCGGCTTAAGGCAACTTCCTTCCCGTGTCCCGAATCCCGTGTCCCGAGTATTATGACTTTCGACGTGGTCACCATCTTCCCGGAATTCTTCGGCAGCATCCTGGAGCACGGGCTGCTGAAGCGGGCCATGGCGTCGGGCCACGCATCGATCCGGCTGCATGACTTACGGGACTTTACCGACGACCGCCATCGGACGGTTGATGATCGGCCTTTCGGCGGTGGACCGGGCATGGTTTTTAAGGCGGAGCCAATATTCCGGGCGGTGGAAGCGCTCCGAGGGGAGGCCCCGGAGAAAACCCTACCGGTGATTCTGCTTTCGCCCCAGGGCCGATTGCTGACTCAGGCCGTGGCGGAAGAACTTTCGCACACTGCGCGCTTGGTTTTGATTTGTGGCCGCTATGAAGGCGTGGACGAACGCGTGGCGGAAAACCTCGCCACTGATGAAATTTCCATCGGTGACTTCGTCCTGAGCGGCGGTGAATTGCCCGCGGCGGTCGTGATGGAAGCGACGATTCGCCTCCTTCCGGGAGTGCTGGGCAACGAAGAGTCGCGCGAACAGGATTCCTTCGGGTTCCCGGCGGGAGCGGAAGTCCGGCACGGGTTGCTCGACTGCCCGCACTACACGCGCCCGGCGGAGTTTCGCGATTGGAAAGTACCGGATGTCCTGCTCTCCGGCAACCACGAGCAAATTCGCCAGTGGCGGCGACGGCGAGCGCTCGAAAAGACCTGGAGGCGCCGGCCCGATTTGCTTGCTCAAGTTCCCCTGAGTGAGGAAGACAGCCGGTGGCTGGAATCGCTCAATAACGCGAAGAGCGAGCCGGTAACAGGCCTCGGGTAAGGCACGCGGGGTCGCGCTCCATCGCGCGGAGGGAACGTAGAGGCGGCTTTACGCCGCCATATGGCGAGGTAAACTCGCCGCTACAATACACGACATTTCATTTCGAGGCCGGAACGGCAAGGCTGAATTCTGCCCCTGTGAAGTGATCTCGAAAAGTTTGGGAGAATAGAAATATGAATGCGCTCGAAAAAGTTGAACAAGCACAGATGAAGAAGGATGTCTCGTCGTTTCACCCCGGCGATACGGTGAAGGTACACGTCAAGATCAAAGAAGGCGAAAAGGAAAGGATCCAGGTCTTCGAAGGTACCGTGATCGGCCTTCGCCGCGCCCGCAACCATTCCACGTTTACGGTCCGCAAGATTTCCTTCGGACAGGGAGTGGAACGCATCTTCCCCTTGCACTCGCCCATCGTCGACAAGGTTGAGGTTGTGCGTTCCGGCCGCGTGCGCCGCGCCAAGCTCTATTATCTTCGCAAGTTGCGTGGTAAGGCGGCTCGCCTGCGTACCGTGCAAACAGAACAGGAAGCGTAGCCGGCCCGCACGGTCGTACGGCATATGGATCTCAAAGTGGGGCCATGCCCTCCCAGGGAATGGCCCCTCGGTCCCATTTTCTGGACGGCCACCAGTGAAACCGAATGGCTGCCCGCCCTATTCACGCGCCGCAATGAAAAGGTTTACCACAAAGAGCACAGCGCGGCAGAGCCGCGCTGTGCCATCTGTGCCCCTGCTGTCAAAATGACTGTGCCGAAGGCACTTTGGACTGCGACCGCGAAGCTGCCGCCTTTGCTGCGGTAGCAGCAGCAATCGCTTTGACCCTTTCGCCAGAATGGGAAACTGGCAAAACGACGGCGTTGGCTAAAACCAAAGGCGGCAGCTTCGCGGCCGCAGTCCAAAGCGCTTCGCGCATTTTCATCCATCGTTGCGAGCGGCAGGATCGTACGAATCTGTGGTGAAAGCCTTCCTGGATTGCGGTGTCAGCGCCGCGTCGCTGTAGTGAAACCCCTGATGCCCACTCCCCGAAACTTTCCCCTTGACAACCTTCAACCCTATATATAGGATAGAAATCTATAGGAGTCACGATGCTCGGAATTGACACCAAAATCAAACGCGGCAGCGGCGAGCTGGCCATTCTAGCCCTGCTCGACCAGGAGCCCTTGCACGGTTACGAAATCTCCAAGCGCATCGCGCAGCAAACCGGCGGCGTCCTCCAGTTCAACCTGGCCTCGCTCTATCCACTGCTCTATCGCATGGAAAAACGTGGATGGGTGAAGGGAAAATGGGAAGAAGCCCAGAGCGGGCGCAAGCGCCGCTGCTACCACTTGACGCCGAAGGGCAAGAAGCAACTGGCGCCGCTACGCGAAGAATGGAACTCCTTCTTTCAGGCGCTTCATCGCATCGCCGGAGTCGCCCATGCCGGATGATCAGGAATTGATCAAAGCACACTTGGGCAAGCTGGGGCTCGGAACTCGCCGGGAAGAAGAGATTGTGCGCGAACTCGGCGAGTATCTGGAAGACCACGCCGCCGCCCTCGAAGCGTCCGGCGTGGCCCGCGACGACGCCGCCCGGCAAACTTTCAATTCCGTGTCCAACTGGCCCGCATTACGCAATGAAATTGTATCCGCGGAAACTGGGGAGTCAATCATGAACTACCGTACCAAAGTCCTATGGCTACCCGCTTTGTTTGCTCTTACCCTGAGCAATGTAGTGTTGGCTCTCATGCAGATTTTCGGCACGCCGCCTCACTTTTATTGGTTTTACACAGGCGGGCGGATGGCCCCTTACTATGTCTTCGTTTTCCCCTGGCTCATCTCGCAGCCCGTGGTGGGAGCTATTGCGGCATATTCGTCGCGCCGTGCGGGCGGCGCCGTACTGCATCAGGTGCTCGCCGCACTAGCCCCGGCGATCGCCCTGCTGGGGGTATTCGTGCTGGTCCTGCCGTTTGCGATGATCCTGGAGGGCGGCCCGCACGACATTCATCCGAGCGCCTTCTTGATTCTGACGATGACCTGGGTGCTGCTCCCATCAGTGCCGCTCCTGATCGGCGCCGCGCCCTTCCTGCGAAAGCCCCAGGCGCAGTCCTAAGGAGGCGGGCCTAAAGGAACATCACCCAGTAGGGGCACGCCATGGCGTGCCCCTACTGGCGGAGTCGCCCATGCCGGACCATCACGCGCTACTCAAAAATTGCTTGGGGGAACTGGGGCTGGCGCCTCAGCGGGAGAGAGAAATTCTGCGCGAACTCGGCAATCATCTGGAGGACCACGCGGACGCGCTCGGAGCACGCGGCATTGCCAACGAGGAAGCCTTCCTGGAAGCGCTCGGTGGCGTCGTGGATTGGCCCGAATTCCGCGAGGAAATTCTTCGCGCGGAAACTGAGGAGGCAACCATGAACTACCAGGTAACATACCGTACCAAGGTTTTGTGGCTGCCCGCATTGGGTGCGCTCACCTTGAGCAGCAGCCTGCTGGCCATCTTCCAATTTTCCGGCCTGGTTCCGCGCTTTTACTGGCTGAGTGGAACGAGCTATCTATTCTTCACGTTTTATCTTCCCTGGCTCATCGTCCTGCCCGTGATTGGCGCGGCCGCGGCCTTCTGGTCGCAGCGCGCCGGAGGAAAAACCACTCATCGGCTGCTTGCTGCACTCGCTCCACCGCTCGCCATGCTGAGTTTCTTCCTGGTCAGCCCATATCTTACTTTGCCCATTTATTTGCTCCTTCCCTTGCTCACGCACAGATCGGTACTCAGACCCTTTGGACTCGCCGACCTCGCATTCGTAATCCCCGGGGTCCTGGTTCTGCTGGTTAATTGGGTGTTACTGCCGGCTGTCGGGCTCTTGCTCGGCGCCGTACCTTTCCTGCGAAAGCCTCAGCCACAGTCCACATGAACACTCTGCTTCAAGATTTGCGTTACGGCTTGCGAATGTGGGCCAAGAACCCCGGCCTAACAGCGGTGGCTCTGCTCACCCTGGCGCTGGGCATCGGCATGAACACGGCAATTCTTAGCTTTCTCGATCCCATTCTCAACTTGCGTTTTCCCATCAAGGACCAAAAACAAATCGCCAATCTGTGGGCGGCGAACAATACGAATGGAGTTACGAGGGAAAGCCTGTCCATTCCCGACTTTCTGGACTATCGTCAGCAAAACCGGGTTTTCGAGGATCTCGCCGCGTATTCCGGCCAGGCCTTCCACCTCACCAACGTGGCGGAACCGCAGCAGCTCTCGGGCAGCCAAGTGTCCTTCAATTACTTCCACGTACTGGGAGTGCAACCGGCGACCGGTCGCAATTTCCTGCCCGAAGAGTCTGAGGGCGGGAGCCACCGGGTTGCCATCTTGAGTCATGGGTTGTGGCAAAACAGTTTCGGCGCCGACCCGGCTATCCTCGGACGCAACATCACATTGAATCGCGAAAGCTACACGGTTATTGGAATAATGCCGGCCGGTTTCCGGTTGTTCGCGGGGGACGCCGACGTGTGGGTTCCGCTTGACCTACGTTCCAGCGCCATGAGCCGGGGTCTACGTCGGGTGATGGTGATTGGACGGCTGAAGTCCGGATTTAGTAAGGAGCAGGCGCAGGCGGAGATGTACGACCTCGCTCACCGCCTGGCACAGGCCTTTCCCAGCACGAACAAAGGCTGGGAAGTCCAGGTTGTTCGCCTCCAGGATGAGATCAATAAGAAGCTTGGCCTGGGGTTGGTTTTCATCATGGGTCCGGTCGTCATGGTGCTGCTGATCGCCTGCGCGAATGTGGCCAACCTTCTCCTCGCCCGCGCTTCTGTACGCGAGAGAGAGATGGCGGCACGCGCTGCCATGGGGGCGGGACGGCTTCGTCTGGTCCGGCAACTTCTTACCGAGAGCATGCTGCTTGCTCTGCTAGCGGGTGCTCTCGGCATTCTGCTCGGAATCTGGGGGATGGCCATCCTCCGCTCTCTGTTTCCTATCGTCATCAATGCTTCTCCTGATGGGTTGGGGTTGGACGCAAGGGTTCTCGGCTTCGCGCTGCTGGTCTGTTTGCTGACGCCTCTCTTGTTTGGCTTGGCGCCGGCGCTCTACGGCACGAAGTTGAACCTCAACGAAAGCCTCAAGGAAGGCGGAGGTGGTTTCCGCGCTGGCGGCTCGCATCGGCTCCGTGAATATTTGGTAGTTTCCGAGGTGGGCCTTGCTGTGGCGCTTTTGGGCCTGGGTGGACTGGTCGTTCGCCTCATGCTCGTGGTGGGCAATCTGCCACCGCATTTCGATCCCAAAAACCTGCTGACAATGACGGTCTCGCTACCCGAGTCCGCCTATCCCCATGACGGCGACGTGGCGGCGTTTTATCGCCGGGTTCTGGAGGCCGCTCAAGCCTTCCCCGGGGTGGAATCGGTGGGAGTCGTGGATCGACCGCCAATAGCTCTTCTCCTCGAAGATCGGCGGGCGCTCAGTCCTATTGACATCGAAAACGGACCTGGGGCGGAAGCGCGGGTCTCCGCCATTCCGTTAAAGGTGAGCCCGGGCTATTTCTCCGCGCTACGCATCACCCCGCGCCGCGGCCGCGCGCTGAGCGCCCAGGATGCGGCCAGCGCCGCGCGTGTGGCGCTCATCAATGAAACCCTGGCGCGCTCATGGCGCGGCGAAGATCCCCTCGGGAAGAGGTTGCGTTTGGCCAGCCTGGGCCCTGAACACCCTTGGATTACGGTGGTAGGCGTGGTCGGGGATTCCACCACAGACGGGCACAAAAGGCTTTTGCCTGCTGTTTACCTGCCCTTTGCTCAGAATCCTGAGCGCGCGATGACGTTCGTTGTACGCACGGTCACGCCGCCGCGAGGCTTGGAGGAGCCGCTGAAGCGCGCCCTCTGGTCCGTGGATAAGGATCAACCCGTTGAGGGCATGGGGACGCTTGAGCAGATTGCCTCCGACCAATTGGCAGGGCTGTATGCCATGGTAAGGCTGATTGTGGCCTTCGCCGCGCTCGCCTTGATATTGGCCTTGGTGGGAGTTTACAGCGTTATGAGTTATTTCGTAGCGCAACGCACCCGCGAGATTGGCGTCCGAATGTCGTTGGGAGCGCGCCCACGCGACGTTGTCCAGATGTTGGCAAAGGAAGCGATGCAGCTTATTGCCAGCGGCGTCGTACTGGGCCTGGTGGTGACATTCGTGTTCGGACGGCTCCTCGGCCACGAGTTAGGAGAGATCCGGCCTTATGACCCCCTGACGTTCTCGTGCGTCTCACTGGTGCTTATGGCCTCAGCACTGCTGGCCTGCTACCTCCCCGCTCGACGGGCAATGCAAGTGGATCCCATGGTGGCTCTGAGATACGAGTGACTGATGACCCTGAATTTTGGAAGGCGATGAACACCCTGCTGCAAGATTTGCGCTATAGCCTGCGGATGTTGGTTAAGAACCCCAGCCTCACGGCGGTGGCTCTGCTCACCCTGGCGCTGGGCATCGGCGTGAACACCGCGATTTTCAGCCTGGTAAATGGGTGTCTCATTCGACCCATGCCCGTCCCGGCACCCGAACAACTTGCCGTGCTGGCGGTCAGTCAGCAGGGCGCGCCGCTGGGAGCGCTGGGCCTTTCTTATCCGGAGTTCGTGGAATTCCGCACGCAGTCGGAGTCGTTTTGCCAGGTCATCGGCCAAAGGTTGGCGCTCGTCCCGATGAGCGTCGACGGCCGCACCGACCAGGTTCCGATGAGCGGGGTGACGAGCAATTATTTCTCTGTTCTCCAAGTAACCCCGGCCGTCGGCCGCCTTATCCTCCCCACCGACGGAGAGGATGGCGGCTCGCCTGGCGTGGTCGTACTGGGTTATTCCTACTGGCAGCGCAGATTCGGCGGTGATCCCGGGGTGGTGGGGAAACAAGTACGCGTGGACGGCAGTCCTGCAACAATTGTTGGAGTCGTTTCCAAGGATTTCGGATCGACCTCGATTCTTGAAATGGACGCCTATGTTTCCCTGGGCACGCTCTATCCTCAAGCTTCCGGAAGCAGGTTTTGGACCGAACGCAACATAAGACTGATCCTCGCCATGGGGCGGCTGGCAAAAGGCCTCACCCCGCGTGAAGCGCAGCGGCCCCTCGACGTCATCTCGACGCGCCTGGCCAAACAGTACCCGGCGACGGATCAAGGCGTCTCGGTGCGGGCTATCCCGGAACGGCTGTCACGCCCCATCCCTTACGCCAACAACGCCTTCATCCTGATCGGAATCTTGTTCCTGGTCCTCGGGGCGCTGGTTTTGCTGGTGGCTTGCAGCAATGTTGCGAACCTGTTGATGGCGCGCGCAGCCTCGCGACAACGTGAGATGGCCGTTCGCACCGCGCTGGGCGCCGCCCGCGGACGGCTGGTTCGTCAAATGCTCACGGAGACCATGCTAGTGGCATTGTTGGGTGGCATTGCCGGGCTCGCCCTGGCAGCTTATGCCGGCCGAATTATCGGGACGGCTCAACTGCACAATTTCCCTCTGCGATTGGACTACGCGTTCGACTGGAGGGTCTTTGCCTTCGCGTTCCTGACAGTGCTTTTCACGGCGTTGTCGGTGGGTTTGGGGCCTGCTTTGCACACCACGAGCCTGGAGGTGAATACCCTTCTGCACGAAGGCGGGCCCAACAGCACCACCAGCTTGTCTCGCGGCCGAGTGCGTGGTGACCTCATGGGTGCGCAAGTGGCGGGCTCAGTGGCATTGCTGATTGTGGCGGGCTTATTCGTTCGTAGCCTGCGCGCAGCCTCGAACGTAAGGCTGGGTTTCAATCCCGACCACGTCCTGAATGTCACCCTGGACCCCTCGGTGAACACCTACAGTGAGTCACAAACCCAACAGTTTTACCGCCAGCTTGAAGCGAAGATCCGCGCGCTTCCCGGAGTTCGCGATGAAAGCCAGGCGTCCTACGTTCCGATGGGCGATATCCCCAACAAACAATCCGTGTACATCGAAGGCCGGCCTGTGCCACCGGGTGAACACCCGCCCACGATGGTCTGCTCCAGGATAGGAACTGATTACTTTCCTGTGCTGCGCATTCCCCTCGTCCTAGGCCGCGAATTTACTGATTATGACGACACCGCGGCCCCGCGGGTCGCCATCATCAATCAAACCATGGCCCGCCGCTATTGGCCAAAGGAAGATCCGATCGGTAAGCGCTTCCGGGTGGAGAATGCCGTCAGCCCCCTGCTTGAAATCGTGGGAGTGGCTGGGGACGGAAAATACCAATTCGCCGCCGAGGACGCGCAGGCGTCTTTCTATGTCCCTCTCGCGCAGAACTATATTTCGCGACGATCCCTGCAAATCCGATCGGACGAGTCGCCGCAAATCCTGGTTAGCGCGGTCCGGAATGAAATCCGCAAACTCGATCCCGACATGCCCCTTTTGGACGCGCGCACAATGAAAGAAGTGCTGGAAGGAAACGCGGGTTTCTTTGCTTTGCGTCTGGGTGCAAATGTGGCGGCCATCTTGGGAGTAATGGGTTTGGTCCTCGCCGTGGTGGGAGTGTACGGGGTGGTTTCCTACGCCACAACCCAGCGGACACGAGAAATCGGGATTCGCGCTGCACTTGGCGCCCGACGAAGTAACATCCTGCGGCTGGTCCTCATTCAAGCCCTGCGAACTGTCATGATAGGAATACTTGTAGGTTTGGTGGGGGCTTGGGCATTGTCCCGCACTATGGTGCATTTGTTGGTCGGCATCAGCGCGAGCGATCCTGTCACCTACCTTGGGGTAATAGCTTTGCTGTTGGCCGTGGCATTGCTGGCCTGCGGAATTCCAGCGCTGCGGGCCGTGAGGGTTGATCCCGTCATCGCGCTGCGGCACGAATGAGTGGGTAGCACAGGCACTCTTGCCTGCGCCCAAGGGTCATCGACCCTCACCATTAGGCACAGGCAGGAGTGCCTGTGCTACATTTCAATACGTCGCTCTTCCGCCGGAGATGTCGTAGCACTGGCCGGTGGTGAACGACGCCTCCCTCGAAACCAGATAGTGTACGAGCGCAGCGATTTCCTCGATGGTTCCTGTGCGGCCCATGGGAATGCGGCTCACCATATATTCAACGGTTTCCTTGGCGATGGTGTCGAGGATTTTGGTCCGGACGACGGCGGGGGAAATGGCATTGACGGTGATGTTGCCCTTCCCTGCCACTTCCTTGGCGAGTGCTTTCGTCAGCCCGATGACGGCAGCTTTGGTGCTGGAGTACGGAATCAGCGTGGGGTTCCCTTCTTTGCCGGCAACAGAAGCAACATTCAGAATTCGCCCGTAGCCTTGGGCTAGCATCCCCGGAATCACCGCGCGGCACGTGAGAAACACACCCTTGAGGTTGACAGCGTACACCTTGTCGAGATCGCTCTCCTCGAGTTCCCACAGCGGCAACGTCCGTCCGGTAATCCCCGCATTATTCACCAGGATTTCAATTGGACCAAGCTGCCGCTGAACCGCGTCGATGGCCTCTGTGACGGAAGGAGCGGAACTGACATCGCAGTGCAGGGCCAGACCCTTCAAGCGGGCCGCCACCTCTTCCGCAGCCGCGCGATTCGTGTCGAGGATCGCAACGCGCGCGCCGGCCTGATTTAGCCGGGCGGCAATGCCTTCACCAATTCCCTGCCCTGCGCCGGTAACCACTGCAACCTGTCCTTGCAATGAGAAAAAGTTTTCATTCGCCATAGATGAGAGCAACGCCCTCCTTATCGATTAGGTCCACCACTTTGCGTCCTAAAATCACGCCTATTGGAGATGATAAGATACACGCATCTTTAGAATCGTACAGGAGATTTTCGATGAATCGTCTGGTGCTCGTTACGCCTGCCCTCATAGGCCTGCTTCTTGTGGTTCCGTTGTCGCCGCTTTCTTCCGAGACAGCCAAGCCCCAACCGCTGACTTTGTCGCTCGAATGCGCAGAGGGAGATTGCCCGCTACTGAAGGGCGTGCCGCAGACGGCGGGTATGCGCAGCGGCTATGTCCGCTTGAAGCCGGGTGAAACCGTGGGCTGGCATACGACGGGAAAAAACGAAGAGACGTTGGTGATCCTAACCGGGCACGGGGAGGCACGCCTGGAGGGCCAACCCACGCGGCCGTTTTCTGCCCCGGGTTTGGTTTACATTCCACCAGCCCTGAAACACAACGTCGCCAACACGGGCAATGAGATTCTGGAATACGTGTACGTGGTCGCGCCCGCCCAAACCCAAGAATAGATCCCGTTGCGGGTACCGAAGTGGGACGACGCCCGTCAACACGCGCTTCGGCGGGCCACCCTTGCAGCCCACTCGCCAACACGTGACAATAGGACGTTGCAAAAATGCTTGACGGCAGTGCCGCATTTGCGTAATATCAATAACAATATGGCTACAAGCCTTGTTCAATGTTGTTGTCGCACTGCGCCCTGCGCAGGGTGTTGCCGGTTGGTCTGTATCTAGCCGGCACAGCGAACGTTGAGCAGGCACTATTGCAATTCACCTCCATATAGTACATCCTGCTTACAGTCTCGTTTCTTGTGCCGGCCCGAGTCAGGTCATCGGTGGAGCCATGGATGCGCCTCTTTGAACTTGTTTTATGAATTTGCCGAATCGTCAAGGCGCGGCAATCAATCCGGGCTCCCAAAACAACCCAATCCCCGGGAGGTGTCCGGTCGACCGGATGCCCCCGCACCTACTCAGGAGATGGCCATGAGACAGCGACGTTTTGAGTTCCCTTTGGCGAGATTTGCGCAAACCCGCCCCCCTGCAGGCGCCTGGCGACGTCCAGTTGTGCTATTCCTCACTTCCCTGCCGGTCCTCTGGCTGGCGATAACCCTGGCACCATCGCTAGTTCGGGCGCAGGGGGAGGCCTCGATTTCCGGCCTTGTCACCGATGCCACCGGCAGTGCGATCCCGGGGGCGACGATCAAGATAATCAACATGGAGAAGGGCGCGGTGCGCACCATCCTCACCGACGCCGAGGGCCGATACGAGGCTCCTCTGCTGGCCGTGGGTGAATACGAAGTTTCCGCGGAAAAGGCGGGGTTCAACGTCGCGAAGCGGAGTGTCGCGCTGGTCCTGGGGCAGCACGCCAGTGTCGATTTGGTCCTGAACGTTGCGGGAATCCGCCAGGCCGTTCAGGTGGAAGCGACCCCGTTCGCACCCAACGTGACCAACGCCGATGTTTCGGGACTTGTGAACGAGCGCCAAGTGAAGGACCTGCCGCTGAATGGCCGCAGCTACGACCAACTCCTCACGCTGAACCCGGGCGTCATTAACTACACGTCACAGCGGGCCGGTGGCATCGGCACCTCGAACTCGGTGGTCGGCAATATGTTTGCGGTTTCGGGCCGCCGCCCGCAGGAGAATCTCTACCTCCTGAACGGCGTGGAATTCACCAGCGCGTCCGAGGTCAACAACACCCCGGGAGGGACGAGTGGGCAGCTTCTGGGCGTGGACGCGGTGCGTGAGTTCGCGGTGGAAAAGGACACCTACGGCGCTGAATATGGAGGGCGCCCCGGAGCCCAGATCAATATCGTCACCGCCTCCGGCTCGAACCAGTTGCACGGCAACGCCTACGAGTTCCTGCGCAACAGCGCGCTGGACGCACGGAATTTCTTCGACCAGGCGCAAATTCCCAACTTCGAGCGCAACGAGTTCGGGGGCTCCGTGGGCGGGCCGGTGAAGAAGGACAAGACCTTCTTCTTCGCCAACTACGAGGGCTACCGCCAAGCGCTCGGTCTGAGCGATGTGACGCTCGTGCCCGACGCCACTTCGCGAGCGGCTGCCGTGACGAGCATTCAACCGTTGCTGGGCTTATGGCCGGTCGCCAACGGGCCGGAGCTGCTTACCTCGACGGGGGCGAACAGTGGCATCGCCAAGGCCTTCAGCAATCCCCTCCAGCATATGCGCGAGGATTTTGGCACGACACGCCTGGACCAGATTCTTTCCGACAAAGACTCCTTCGCGGGCGTTTACACCGTGGACGACAGCACATCGAATTCGCCGACGACCAATCCGTTTAGCATCACCGATGTTTTCCTGCGCGAGCAGGTGGCAAGCGTGAACGAAACCCACGTCTTTACCCCCAACGTTCTCAACAAGGCGACGTTCGGATTCTCCCGCGGAGGATTCTATTTCAATAGTGGAGTCACTGGGTCTGCTTCCGCCGTGCCGGACGGTTGGATTCACGCGGCGCAGCCTGTTGGCGCCGTGGTGATTGGCGGCGGCACCACGCTCAACGGCGCGTCGCAGCTCACCAACGGCGGCACCAACGCCGGCAGCAACCTCGCGGCGGCGCGCAACCTGTTTACGGCCACCGATCAGGTGACCATCAACCACGGCATTCACTTGATTACCGTGGGCACGTGGTTCGAGCGGCTGCAATCGAACAGCGACCTGCTCCAGGACCAATATGGACAAGCTTCGTTTTCAAACCTCGCGGGTTTCCTGGCAGGCACAGTAAGCACTTACACCTACGCCCCAACGGCAACGCCGCTCGCGTGGCGTCAGCTCGAAGGCGCGTATTTTGCCGAGGACGCAATCAAGCTCCGGCCAAGCCTGGAACTTCGTCTGGGCTTCCGCGGCGAGTTTACCAACGGCTGGAATGAAGCTTTCGGGCGCGCAGCGAACTATACGTTTGGCGCGAATGGGGTAATCTCAACTCAGCCTGTTGTCGGCGACTCGGCTCTATCGGTAAATAACTCCAAGTTCCTTCCCGCGCCCCGAGTAGGTCTGGCGTGGTCACCCTTCGCCTCGAAGAAAACCATCATCCGCGCCGGAGGCGGCATCTATTACGCGCTGAACGACGCCCTGGATTACCGCTTGGACCAGGTGGCTCCCTTTAATACCGTCTACGCGGACAAGGGCATCGCGTTTTCGAGCATCGCTCCGGACGCGACGTATGCGGCGGCGAAGATCGTCCCGAGCGGCGTGCAGCCAAACCTCCAGACGCCGGCGGTTGAATCGCACGCTTTCAGAATCGAGCAGTACCTTTCTCCCAACACCACACTCAGCGTGGGCTATATCGGCTCCCACGGATACCACGAACTCCTTTCCGTCGATGCCAACGTTCCGTTTCCAACGATTTGCCCGGCATCGCCCTGCCCGGCAAGCTATGCCGCGGGGACCTGGTACAACCCGTCCACAGCAGTGCTCGCCAACAGCTCCCTAACGAATTCGACTCACTGGTTCTCGGAAGGCGTCAGCTCGTACAATGGCCTGGAAGTGGATGTGAACCACCACTTCAGCCACGGCCTGGAATTTCGCGGGGTCTATACCTTTGCCAAGGCGCTCGACAATGGCGATAGCCTGAATACCAGCGTCGCGACAAACTCTCCCGCATTCGCTTCCAATCCCCTTGAACCGAGTTGGGACTATGGCCGCGGTTCATTCGACATTCGCCACTCCGCGGTCGTCAATGCCACCTACAACCTTCCATTTGGAACCGGAAAGGCGTTTCAGGGTGGCCCCTGGGTGGATCACCTCTTCGGAAGCTGGCAACTGAGCGGAATTGAAACCCTGCAATCCGGCCTGCCCTTCACTCCGCAGTTGTCCTATAACCCCGCGAACGACGGCGACAGCCGCAACCCGGTTCGGCCGTCCTGGAATCCCGGCTTTTCCGGGCAGGTGATTGAAGGTGGGGCCAATCAGTATTTCAATCCCGCCGCCTTCATCCAACCGCTCGCGGGAACGTACGGCAACGTCGGCCGTAACATCCTCCAGGGAGCGGGACTCGCAACCACGGACTTGTCCCTGGCTAGGAAATTCAATCTTTCCGAGCGCGTCGGCCTGCAATTCCGCGCCGAGTTCTTCAACGCGCTTAATCGCACCAACCTCAATACCCCGAACCCGGTCGTCTACACCTCAGCCACCAGTGGACCCTCGCCCACGGCGGGGGTGATAACTTCCACGTCAACCACGTCGCGGCAGATTCAGTTCGGGCTGAAGTTGTTGTTCTGAGGCGCTTGTCTGGTCACCTGACTTATCCTGCAAGAGTACCTGTTGTTGGGGATAATCACAGCCGCGTCGACCTGCAAAATGAGAACAGTGAGTTCCACAGAATCGCACTGACCAATACCTAGAAGCACCATCGACTTCGACACCGTACGGAATATTGGACTTGCGTTGCCCGGCGTGGAGGAGAGCACAGCGTACGGGTTCCCAGCGCTCAAGGTCCACGGAAAACTTCTGGCCTGTGTACCTGCTAATCGCTCGGCCGAACCCGGTTCGATTGTCGTTCGCGTGGATTTCGATGATCGTGCCGAACTGCTCGCCGCGGCCCCCGATGTTTACTACGTGACGGACCACTACGCCGACTACAGCGCCGTTCTGGTTCGCCTGTCTCGCGTCCATCCCGACATGTTGCGGGGCTTGCTCGGCATGGCCCACAAGTTTGTGACCGCCAACGTAACACCCCGTTCCCCATCGCGGAAGCGCCGAAAGCTCGGACCAGGAAGATGAATGAGAGTCTGATCCTGACGAGCGACAACTCACTCAATGAAGGGCCAATCCCGCGGTCACGAGCACAAACGCGATGTTAGGCCCGCCCATCGGGAGTAAAGCCGGCTAGCTAACCCTTCAGGACCTCCGCAGGCGGTGCCCAAGAGGTCGGCACGGTCTGATGGGTCTGGAAAGTTGCGATGGCCCGAGTCAACTACTGTCTCATCGATTTTAGCGACGATCCTGACAGCTTTGATGCCGCAGCCTGACGTGCCTGCGTAGCAAGTGTCGGCGAGCGGTACAGCGTCTGGATTCTTGCGACATCGTTAGTGTCGAGCGCGTTGTTCGCGCCCGTGGCTTCGTAGTGCATGACGGAGCTGGGATCGTTGTTGTCTGCCAGACCCAAGGCGTGGCCGATCTCGTGCAGGATGACCTGATAAAGATTTGCATCCGTTCCTGAATAGGTGAGGGTGTTGCCTGTTCCTGCGACGAGGGGATCTTGAGATGGATCTTCAAGCCGGATGATGACGTCGGGCAGCAAGTGTCCTGACTCCGCCTGACACATTGTATGTCCCACCACGAGGGTTGAGGACGTGTTGAAATCACCCCAGCCCAGACGGATATCGGATTGACTGGAGTCTGCGACCTCCTCAAAAGTGAGGCCGGAAGCGGCTGCCCATATCTGGAAAGCTTGCTGAACAAGAGCTTCGTATTGTGACCCCATATAGCCGCTAAAGGGCGAATCGGCAGTGCCCGGACTATCCGCAATACTCCACGTTATAACGGAACCGCTGCTCCATTTCGCACCTTTGTAATAGGCGGTGTCAGTGCTGTTTTCATTTGCCGGTAACGGTGAGGCCCGGCCTGTCCGCGACGAAACGTTCCGAATTAAACCGGCGGCAGGATTCTGAGAGGGGAGGCTGATCTCCGTTTCTACGGTAGAAACGATTGGATCATTCGCCCAAGCCGTCCCGGTCGCCAAAGCGAGCCCGAGAACTGAACTGAAAACCAATACCAACATCTTGTAGCTCATCTAAGTTTTCTCCCCTCCTACCGGGAGGACCGGGCGGACGATTGATCTTAATTTCCTCAAAGCGGTGGCTTGCTAATTCCCGATTGCTTACGCGCTGGCGTTGTTCCATACGCGCTTGAACCGGTGGGATTGGCGCACAATCCCTCCCCCTCTTCATTTCATTCAACTATGGGCAATATGCGCTTTCACGCCGGCTGGGGTCAATTCACCATGTGGTCTAATCCATTTGGGTAATAGCGCGGCACTCCGGCATGGCTTATGCTTGTGGGCATTATGACCAAACCCGACACGAAGCAACTCCGTACCGCTCCGCGCTTTCGCCTGCAAAATCCCGTTCGCCTGTACGGATGCACTCTGCCGCTGGTCATGGTACCAACTGGCAAATCGCGCATCGTCGACGGGCGCGTTCAAAACATCAGCTCCGGCGGATTATGCCTCCTGGCGCAGAAACGCCTTAAGGTCTCCGAGATGCTGGTAGGGGAAATTGCCGTTCCCGGAACGCGGGCCAGTATCCCCACTCTTCTGCAAGTGCGGTGGCTCCGCAAGAATTCGTTCGGATCACGCTATAGTGCGGGGTTGCATTTTGTGCTTCAGGGAGGTATTACCCAAGCCTTGCAAACGTCCACAAGCATCGCCGGCCTCACTGCAAAGGGCGAAGGGGTCAGGCGCATACCAGCCAAAAAGAATTAGTCCGGAAAGCGAGTACCAGACCGGGAATTGGGATCCGAGGCGGGCTAGCTGCTGACGAACTTGCCGATGATTCCGGCGCGCGTGGTGACGCCCAGCTTCAACATGATCTGGCGCAGGAAGACCTTGACGGTGTTGGGACTTATATTCATGCGGGAGGCTATTTCCTTGCTGGTCAACCCACCCAATAGCAGCCGCATGGTTTCAATCTCCCGGTTCGTCAGATTGTACTTATTGCTGATGTGCGCCAGTTCCAGCAGTACGTGATGGCCGCGCTCGATGAGCAAAGCATAGGCGGGCTGAAGAGGGTGCTTGATATGAGAATCGAGGAAAAATGCCCGCAGCAGGTAACGCCTTTTGCCGGAGAGAAACTCCACCAGCGAGGGGCTCCCCAGGGAAGGCAGGTGGCCGCGTAGTAAGAAGTTTATCCGCTTGTTTATCGTCTGCATCACAGCCTTCGAAGGCTTCGGCGCTGCGGGGTAACAGAGGATGCCCACCGCATCTTGGTTGGCATAGATCGGCCGCAGCGAGGAATCGAGAAGCAGAAAACCCGCGTCGGAAGGTTGGAGTGGCGTTTCATCAACCTTCGCGCGCCGTGACGGATCTGCGGTCGGCAATTCGCCTTCCGCCCAGACCCTTCGCATAGAAATCAAAGTGGGCATACGGGGACCGAAGTCAACTGTTCAAGATTCGGCCCTACTATACCGCCAAGGGGAAGGCAGAAGCAAGGAAACGGCACAGCAACCCACGGTAAATTTGTTCTAACTAAGGGGGAGCGGAACAGAATGGCGATTGATTTTGGGAGTTGGGAGGCTGCCCGACATGCACGAGGAGGATTTCGGGCGTCGGTTGACAGGCGGGCCTGG
>Ga0187860_1000282_pt1 | contig 50079 bp, 45 predicted proteins | sample June2016WEW_10_4_FD_132981 | JGI IMG/M metagenome (GOLD analysis project Ga0187860, IMG submission 132981) | Peatland microbial communities from SPRUCE experiment site at the Marcell Experimental Forest, Minnesota, USA - June2016WEW_10_40 | ecosystem: Environmental > Terrestrial > Soil >...
CGGCCAGGGAGCGCGCGCCGTCGTCGTCGCCGCAGGCGACCAGCAGGCCGCCCGCGCTGATCCGGCCGGCGAAGGCAGTGAAGGCGGCCTCGATCTCGGCCAGGCTGCCGTAGTTATCCAGGTGATCGGCTTCCACGCAGGTCACGACGGCCGCGTCCGGGGCCAGCATCAGGAAGGAGCCGTCACTCTCGTCCGCCTCGGCCACGAAGGCAGGGCCGCTGCCCAGCTCCGCACCGCGGCCGGTCTCGGCCAGCACCCCGCCAATGACGTAGGAAGGATCGGCACCGCAGTGCCGCAGCACCGTGGTGATCATCGACGTGGTCGTCGTCTTGCCATGGGTGCCTGCCACCGCGATCCCCTGCTTGCCCAGCATGATCGAGGCCAGCGCGGCCGCGCGGTGCAGGATCCGCAGCCCGCGCCGCCGTGCCTCGGCCAGCTCGGGATTGTCGGCCCGGATGGCGCTCGACACCACCAGCGTGTCGGCTCCGGCAAGGTGGGAGGCCGAGTGCCCGACGTGCACCCGGGCACCCAGCGCGGCCAGCTCGTCGAGCTGCGGCGAAGGCGCGGAGTCGGAGCCCGACACTGGCACGCCGCGGGCCAGCATGATGCGCGCGATGCCCGACATCCCCGCGCCGCCGATGCCAGCGAAATGAACCGCGCCCAGCTCGCTGACGGGGACCGGCGGCACCGGTGTTACCAGGCCCATGACTGTCTCCTCCCGCCCCTTCCGTCTATCTGGCCCCTTCCGTCTATCTGGCCCCTTCCGTCCGTCTCGCCCCTTCCGTCCGTCTGGCCCCTTCCGCCCGTCCCGCTCACGTCCGTGCCCGGCCGCGACGCGCGCGTCGCCGGCTCCGGCCAGCGTCCGCGACCGCGGCTGCCAGTGCGCGGTCGGCCGCGGCGTTCCCGACCGCGCCCGCGGCCTGGGACATGGCGGCGACCAGCTCGGCGTCCAGCAGGATGGGCAGCAGCGTGCCGGTGATCCAGTCCGCCGTCAGCGCGGCGTCCGCCACGATCAGGCCGCCGCCCGCCGCCTCGATCGGCAGGGCGTTCAGCCGCTGCTCGCCGTTCCCGTGCGGCAGCGGCACGTAAGCGGCCGGCAGGCCCACCGCGGTCAGCTCGGCGCATGTCATGGCGCCAGCCCGGCACAGGGCGAAGTCCGCGGCAGCGTAGCCCAGGTCCATCCGGTCCAGGTAGGGCAGCACTACGTAGGGCGCGTCCCCATCCGGCACGCTGACGCCGGCCTCCGCGCGCGGGCCGACGACGTGCAGCACCTGGATGCCCGCCGACCGCAGCGTCCCGGCCGCCTGCAGGACCGCGCGGTTCAGCGAGCTGGCGCCCTGCGATCCGCCGGTCACGAGCAGCACCGGCAGGTCGGGCCGCAGCCCGAAATGCGAGCGTGCCTTGTCGCTCACGGCCAGCCGGTCGAGGCTGGAGATCTCCCGCCGGATCGGGATGCCGACGTACGTGCCGTGCCGCAGCCTGGTGCCGGGCTGCCCGGTGAAGACCTGCCGGGTCAGCAGCGCGCCGATCCGGTTAGCCAGGCCGGGCCGCGCGTTCGCCTCGTGCACCACGATGGGCACCCCGCGCCACCGGGCCGCCAGGTAGCCGGGGGTGGAAACGTAGCCGCCGAAGCCGACGAGCACATCGGCGCCGGCCTGGTCCAGCACGCCGGCCGCGGCCCGGACCGCCTCGGCCATCCGCCGCGGCACCGAGAGCAGCTGGACGGTGAGCGACCGCGGCAGCGGAACGGGCGGGATCAGCGCGAGATCATAGCCGCGGTTCGGGATCAGCCTGGTCTCCAGGCCGCGCTCGGTGCCCAGGCAGGTGATCCTGGTGGCCGGATCGGCCCGCCGGAGCGCGTCGGCCAGCGCCAGGGCCGGCTCGATATGGCCGCCGCTACCGCCGCCCGCGATGACCACGCTCAGTGACATCCGTCCCTTACCTCTCCTCCCGCCGCCCGCCCTGCGCCGCCCGCGCTGCCCGCCCGCCCTGCCGCGGCCGGACGGCCGCCTGCCGCGGCAGCCTGGCTGGCCGCCCGGCCCGCCGGCTCAGTTACGCGCCCGGCCCAGGCCCAGCCAGCTTAGGACGCGCCGCGGCACGCTCGGGCCGGCGGCAGCCAGCGCCTGCCGCGCGCCGGGCTCGTGCCGGGCGAACGCCATCAGCATGCCCAGCGCCAGCATCGTCACCAGCAGCGAGGACAGGCCCTCGGAGATGAGCGGCAGCGGGATGCCGGTGATCGGCAGCAGGCCGATCACGGCGCCGATGTTCACCAGCGCCTGCAGCACGATCCACATGGTCGTGGCCGCCGCCGCCAGCCGCATGAACGGGTCCTGCACCCGGCGTGCTATCCGCAGGCCGCCGTAGGCCAGGCCGCCGTACAGGAACGTCACGCAGAGCGTGCCCACCAGGCCGAGTTCCTCGCCGAGGATGGCGAAGATGAAGTCGGTCGTGCTGTTCGGGACCCAGCCCCACTTCTGCCGGCCGGCCCCGAGCCCGACGCCGAACACGCCGCCGGAGCCCACCGAGTACTCGCCCTGCAGCTGCTGGTAGCCCTGGCTGCTGGAATGCGCCTGGGCGCTGAGGAAGCCGGTCAGCCGCTCGGCCCGGTACGGCGCCACGACGGCCAGGACCAGCATGACGAAGACCATCAGCCCGATCATGCCGCCCAGCAGCCGCGCCGGGGTGCCGATGACCCACAGCAGGGCGAGGAAGATGACCACCAGGATGAAGGTGGTGCCGAGGTCGTTCCCGAGCATGACGAGCATGCTGAGGATGGCCGCTCCCGGCAGCAGCGGGATCAGCAGCTGCCGCCAGTCGGTCAGCAGGCCGAGCTTCTCCTTGCGAGCCAGCAGGTCGGCGCCCCAGATCACGAAAGCCAGCTTGGCGAATTCCGATGGCTGCAGCTGCACGCCGCCCATGCCGGGCAGGTTGATCCAGCGCTCGGCGCCGTCCACGGTGGTGCCCTTGACCAGCACGAGCAGCAGGCCCAGCACCGACAGTCCCAGCAGCGGGTAGCCGAAGGCCCGGAACAGCCGGGGCGGGAACTTCGCGACCAGCCACATCAGCGGCAGGCCGAGCGCGGCCCCCAGCAGCTGCTTCTCGAACGCCCCGAACGGCGGCGCGCCGCTGTCCAGCGCCACCGCTGAGGACGTGGAGAGCACCATGACCAGGCCGAGGGCGAGCAGCAGCAAGGTGCATCCGAGGACGAGGTAATACGACGTCAGCGGCCGGTCCAGCAGGGCCAGGGCCCCGGTCACCGGGCCGGCGTCGCGACCGCGGCCAGCGGTGGCGGGCGGGCCGGCCTCGGCGTCCTCCGCCGCATCTGGGTCGTCCCGCCTGCCGGACCTGGCGGGTCCGACGGTGGCACTCACCGGGCGGCTGCCAGCCTCGCGACGGCGGCAGCGAAGGCCGCGCCGCGCGCCGGGTAGTCACGGAACATGTCGAACGACTGAGCAGCCGGCGCCAGCAGCACCGTATCCCCGGGCCTTGCCAGCCTCGCCGCCTCTCCGACCACCAGGTCCATGACTCCAGTGTCGGTGCCGGCCGCCTCGATGACCGGAATATCTGCCGCGTGTCGCGTGACTGCCTGCCGGAATCTGTCCCGGTCAGCGCCCAGCAGCAGCACCGCCCGCAGCCGCGGGGCGACGGCGCGGACGAGCGCGTCCAGATCCTCGTCCGCGCCCTTGAAGAGCCCTCCCGCCACCCAGATCACCGAGGGGAAGGCGGCCAGCGATGCCGCGGCGGCATGCGGGTTGCTGGCCTTGGAGTCGTCGACGTAGTCGACGCCGCCGACCTGGGCGACCAGGCTGATCCGGTGCGGCTCGGGCTCGAACGCCGCGAGGCCGCCCTGGACGGCGGCGGCCGGAGCGCCGTAGGCGCGGGCCAGCGCCGCGGCGGCGAGCGCGTCAGCGACGTTGTGCGGGGCGGCCGGCCGCACGTCTGCGACGCCCGCGAGCCGGACGCCATCCCCGAACGCCCGGTCGACCAGCGCATCGCCGGTCACCCCGATCTCGCCGGGCCCCGGCTCGCCGAGCCGGAACGTGACCACGCGCGCCGGGCTGGCCGCGGCGGCCGCCAGCGCTGACGAGCGCGCGTCGTCCCCGTTGCAGATCGCGATGGTGCCGTCGGCGAAGATCTTGCCCTTGTCCGCCGCGTACGACTCGATGTCGCCGTGCCAGTCCAGGTGATGACCGGCCACGTTGAGGATCGCGGCGGCCAGCGGCCGCACGGTCGAGCTCCAGTGCAGCTGGAAGCTGGACAGCTCGACGGCTACGACGGGATAGGGCTCAGGGTCGGCGGCCACGGTGACGATGGACGTGCCGACGTTGCCCGCCGCGATGCTCCGGTACCCGGCCGCGGCCAGCATCGCCGCCACCATCCGCACGGTGGTGGTCTTGCCGTTGGTGCCGGTCACCGCCAGCCACTGCTGCCGGCCGCCGCCGGGCAGCACCGGCCTGATCCGCCAGGCGAGCTCGACGTCGCCGATCACCGGGATGCCCGCCCTGGCCGCCGCGACGAGCAGCGGCGTGTCCGGCCGCCAGCCCGGCGTCGTGACCACCAGGCTGGTGCCGGCCGGGATGGTCGCGTCCGGGCCGGCCTGCGCCTGGCCCAGCAGGACCCGGACGCCGGATTCCGCCAGGCCGTCCGCCAGCGCGGCAGCGTCCGGGCCGGTGCCCGAGTCCAGCACCGTGACCCGGGCGCCGAGGCCCGCCAGCAGCCGGGCGGCCGGCGGCCCGGACACGCCGAGGCCGGTCACGCAGACCTGCTGGCCGGCCAGGCTGCGGGCGAAGCCTGCCGGGCCGGCCGCGGCGCCGCTCATCCCGGCACCTGCAGCCACTCGACGTAGAAAATCCCCAGGCCCAGGGCGATGCACAGGCCGCAGACCAGCCAGAACCTGACCACGACGGTGGTTTCCGCCCAGCCCAGCAGCTCGAAGTGATGCTGCAACGGCGCCATCCGGAACACCCGCCGCCCGGTCATCTTGAAGAACCCCACCTGGATGATCACCGACAGCGTGATGATCACGAACAGGCCGCCGAGTATCACCAGCAGCAGCTGGGTCTTCGTGCAGACCGCCAGGCCGGCCAGCACGCCGCCGAGCGCCAGCGAGCCGGTGTCGCCCATGAAGATCCTGGCCGGCGGCGCGTTCCACCACAGGAAGCCGAAGCAGGCGCCGACGGCGGCGGCGGCCACCACGGCCAGGTCCAGCGGGCTGGCCACCGCGTAGCAGTGCGCGACGATCGGGGCGTTGGTGCAGTCGTTGCGCAGCTGCCAGTTGGCGATCAGCACGTAGGCCGCCAGCACCAGGGTGGCCGATCCGGTAGCCAGCCCGTCCAGGCCGTCGGTCAGGTTCACCGCGTTGGACCAGCCCGCGATCATCAGCACGATCCAGAAGACGAACGGGACTACCCCGATCGCCGGGCCGACGTCGCGCAGGAACGAGATGTGCGCGTCGGCCGGGGTGAGGTCGTAGTTGTCCGGGTAGTGCAGCACCAGCACGGCGAACAGGGCGCCGACCACGGCCTGCCCGGCCAGCTTCGCGCCGCTGCGCAGCCCGAGGCTGCGCTGCTTGTAGATCTTGATGAAGTCATCGAGGAAGCCAACCAGGCCGAGCCCCGCCATCAGCATCAGCACCAGCAGGCCGGACGCCGACATGGGGTCGTCGGTGAGCAGGTGGCCGCCCAGGTAGCCGGCCACCGACGCCACCACGATGACCGTGCCGCCCATCGTCGGGGTGCCCCGCTTGGTCAGGTGCGACTCGGGGCCCTCCTCCCGGATGAGCTGCCCGTAGCCCCGCCGGGCGAACAGCCGGATCGCCAGCGGCGTGCCGAACAGTGAGAGCACCAGCGAGATTCCCGCGGCAAGCAGGATCGTCTTCATCGGGCGGCCCCCGTCATGGCAGCCACTGGACGTAGAAGATGCCCAGGCCAAGGGCGATGCACAGGCCGCAGACCAGCCAGAACCTGACCACGATGGTGGTTTCTGCCCAGCCGAGCAGCTCGAAGTGATGCTGCAGCGGCGCCATCCGGAAGACGCGGTGGCCGGTCATCTTGAAGAACCCGACCTGGATGATGACCGACATGGCGATGATCACGAACAGGCCGCCGAGTACCGGCAGCAGCAGCTGGGTCTTCGTGCACACCGCCAGGCCGGCCAGCACGCCGCCGAGCGCCAGCGAGCCGGTGTCGCCCATGATGATCCTGGCCGGCGGCGCGTTCCACCACAGGAAGCCGAAGCAGGCCCCGGCCACGGCCGCGGCCACGACCGCGATGTCCAGCGGGTCCCGGACCGCGTAGCACTGCGGGGCGAGGAAGTTCGTGCAGTCGTTGCGCTCCTGCCAGATGCCGATCAGCGCGTAGGCCGCGAGCACCTGCACGGTGGCCCCGGTGGCCAGGCCGTCCAGGCCGTCGGTCAGGTTCACCGCGTTCGAGGTACCGGCGATCATGATGACGATCCAGATCACGAAGACCAGCAGCCCGATGGACGGCCCGAAGTCGCGCAGGAACGAGAAGTGGTCGTCCGCGGGCGTCAGTCCGTAGCCATCCGGGCGCCGGAGCACCTCGATCGCGAACAGGGCGCCGATCACGGCCTGGCCGGCCAGCTTCGCGCCGCTGCGCAGGCCCAGGCTGGTCCGCCGGTAGATCTTGATGAAGTCATCGAGGAACCCGACCAGGCCCAGCCCGGCCATCAGCATCAGGATCAGCAGCCCGGACGCCGACATGGGATCGCTGCTCAGCCAGTGCCCGGCGAGATAGCCGGCCAGCGATGCCACCACGATGACGGTGCCGCCCATCGTCGGCGTGCCGCGCTTGGTCTGATGCGCCGGGCCCTCCTCTCTGATCGGCTGGCCCCACCCGCGCCGGGTGAACAGCCTGATCGCCAGCGGCGTGCCGAACAGCGCCAGCATCAGGGAGATCCCCGCCGCGATGAGGATGGTCTTCAACGCGCGGGCTCCTGCCCCGCGGGCAGCTCACCGGTGAGCGCCAGCGCGACCCGCTCCAGCCCGATCGAGTGCGAGGCCTTGACCAGGACCACGTCGCCGCCGCGCAGCCGCTGATCGAGCTCGCGCACCGCCGCCGCAGCATCGGGCACCGCCACCAGCTCGCCGTGCCAGGACGGCACGGCCTTGGCCCCGGCCAGCAGCGGCGCCGTCCCGCTGCCCACCACGAGCAGCCCGGCCACCCCGGCCGCCGCGGCCAGCCGGCCGGCCTCCTCGTGGAACTCGTCCGCCTGGTCACCCAGCTCGTTCATCTGGCCGAGCACGGCGAACCCGCGGCGGCCGCGGGACATCACCGCCAGCGCGTCGATCGCCGCCCGCAGCGACTCCGGGTTCGCGTTATAGGCGTCGTTGATCACCGTCACGCCGTCGGCCCGCTCGGTGACTTCCATCCGCCACCGGCTGCGCTGGACCGCGGCCGACAGCCCCTCGGCGATGGCGGCCGTGGTCAGCCCGGCCTGCTGCGCGAGCGCCGCCGCGGCCAGCGCGTTGGTGACATGATGCTCGCCGAACAGCCGCAGCCGGACCGGGGCGGACTCGCCTGCCATCAGCAGGGTGAAACCGGGCCTGCCGCGGTCGTCCAGCCGCACGCCGGCCGCGCGCACGCCGGCCGCCGCGGACCTGCCGAACGTCACGATCCGGGCCGCTGTGCGCCCGGCCATCGCCAGGACCAGCGGATCGTCGGCGTTCAGGACGGCCACTCCGCCGCGCGGCAGGGCCTCCACCAGCTCGCCCTTGGCCAGCGCCACCTGCTCGAGGCTGCCGAATTCCCCGGCGTGCGCGTGACCGACGCACAGCACCGCGCCGATCCTGGGCGGCGCGACCCGGCAGAGGGCGGCGATGTGGCCGGCGCCGCGTGCCGACAGCTCCGAGATGAGGAAGCGCGTCTGGCTGGTGACGCGCAGCACGGTCAGCGGGTGGCCGATCTCGTTGTTGTAGGAATCGCGGGGTGACACCGTCGGGCCGACCGTCTCGATCAGCTGGGCCGCCAGGTCCTTGGTGGTGGTCTTGCCGACGGAGCCGGTGATGCCGATGACCTCCAGGCCATCACCCAGCCTGTCGACGACCGCCCTGGCCAGCGCCGCGAGCGCGGCCGGCACGTCAGCGACGATCAGCGCGGGCACGCCGACCGGCCGGGCGGCCAGGACCGCGGCCGCCCCGCCGGCGATCGCCGCGGCGGCGAAGTCGTGCCCGTCGGCCCGCTCGCCCGGCAGGGCAGCGAACAGGCTCCCCGGCTGAACCTCCCGCGAGTCGATCACCACCGGGCCGCCGACCAGGGCGCCGGCGTCAGGCACCGCGTCCAGGGTGGCGCCGGTGATCCGCGCGATCTGCGCGAGCGACAGCGGGATCACGCGTCCTCCGCGTTGTCTGCGCTCGCGTCCCCGCGGCGCCGGTCAGGCCGGCCCGCGCCGGTGCCGTGGCTGCCGCTCAGCGCCGCATCCTCGACGGCGCGCCGGGCTGCCAGCGCCTCGGCTGCCACCTCACGGTCATCGAAGGGAATCACCCCGGCGTCGGTGCACTGGCCGCGCTCATGGCCCTTGCCTGCCAGCAGCACCACGTCGCCCTTCCCCGCCGTATTGATCGCGAGCCCGATCGCCGCCGCCCGGTCCGGCTCCACGAGCACGTGCGCGCGGCGGTCCTGCGGGACCTCGAGCACGCCGGCCAGCATCTCGGCGAGAATCGCGAGCGGGTCCTCCGAGCGCGGGTTATCGCTGGTGAGGATCACTTTATCGGCCATGGCCGCGGCCGCGGCACCCATCAGCGGGCGCTTGCCAGGATCCCGCTCGCCCCCGCAGCCGAGCATGATCGTCAGGCTGCCCTGGGTGACCGGCCGGAGCGCGGTCAGCACGGCCTCGACGGCCCCGGGCTTGTGCGAGTAGTCGACCAGCACGGTGAAGTCCTGCCCGTCGTCGACCCGCTCCAGCCTGCCGGGCACCCCCGGGCAGGCGGCCACGCCGGCCACCGCGCTGGCCAGGCTGACGCCGGCCTCCACCAGCCCGACGATCGCGCCGAGCGCATTGGCGACATTGAACGGCCCTGGCAGCGAAACGGAAGCGTCGGCCTCCACGCCGCCAGGGCCGATAACCCGGAACGTGCTTCCGTCTGCGCCTGCGCGCACGTCCACGGCCCGCCAGTCAGCGGCCTGCTGGCCGGCCGCGGAGAAGGTCGTCAGCGGGATCTGCGCGCTGCGGGCCAGCTGCCGGCCACGCGGATCGTCGATGTTGACCACGGCGGCGGAGGCGTAGCGCGGCGTGAACAGCTCCGCCTTGGCGGCGAAGTAGTCGTCCATGCTGGGGTGAAAGTCGAGGTGATCCTGGGACAGGTTCGTGAAGATGGCCACGTCATAGTGGGTGCCGTCGACGCGGCCGAGCGCGAGGGCATGGCTGGATACCTCCATCGCTGCCGCCGTGACTCCGCGCTCGGCCATCACCGCGAGGGCGGCCTGCAGGTCAGCGGCCTCCGGCGTGGTGAGCTGGCTGGCCTCGACGACGGCGCCGATCCGGGTCTCGACGCCCCCGATCAGGCCGGTGCGGTGGCCCGCCATCCGCAGGCCTGACTCCAGCAGGTAGGTGGTCGTCGTCTTGCCGCTGGTACCGGTGACGCCGATCAGCAGCAGCCGGCCGGACGGCTGGCCGTAGATCCAGGCCGCGATCTCGCCGAGCCTGGCGCGCGGGCCGGCGACCACGAAGACCGGCAGCCCGCTGGCCACCGCGGCGGCCCGGCCGGCCTGATCGGTGAGCACGGCCACCGCGCCGGCTGCCGCCGCGTCGGCGCAGAACCGGGCGCCGTGGACGCGGCTGCCCGGCAGCGCCGCGTACAGGTCGCCGGGCCGCACCCGGCGCGAGTCATGGGTCAGCCCGGACACGCCGGTCAGCCCGGCCGGGGCAGAGTGGGCATCCGGGCCGGCCTGATGAGCCGACTTCAGGCCGAGCAGCGCCGCCAGCTCTGCTAGCGGGCGCGCGGTGACATGTTCGGGACGAAGAGCCGGTGGCACTGGCCGAGGGTACCTCCGTTCACGGCGCGGTGAGCCTGATGTAGGGCGCGTGGCCGCCGTCCGGCGGGATCTTCATGGTCTGCAGCGCGAACTTCATCACGTTGTAGAAGACGGGTCCGGCGACGACATCACCGTAGTATCCGTCCTTCGGGTCCTGGATATTGACGGCGACCACCAGCTGCGGGTTGTTCGCCGGAGCGATGCCAATGTAGCTGGAGCCGTACTGGCACAGGCAGTTGCCTGAGCCGGGTACCTGCGCGGTGCCGGTCTTGGCTGCCACCGTGTACCCGCTGATCAGCCCCCACGGCTCGCCCTGGGCGGCGTCAACCGCCGGGACCTGCTGCAGGATCTTCATCAGGGTCGCGGCGGTCCTGGCCTGGATCACCCGGCGGCGCGGCGGCACAGGCGCCGGGCGGAAGACCCCGGCGGCGGTCGCGGCGCCGGCCACGAGAGAGGGCTGGACCCGCACGCCGCCGTTGGCGATGGTCGAGTAGATGCTGGCCATCTGCAGGGCGGTGACCCCGACGCCCTGGCCGAACGAGAGCTCGTACCGCTCATCGCCCCAGTAGTCAGCGGATCCCGGTGCGGGCAGCAGGCCCGGCGTCTCGCCCGGCAGGCCCAGCCCGCTGTCCGAGCCGAGGCCGAACGCCCGCAGGTACTGGTTCTGCACCTGCGGGCTGATGTGCTGCGCCACCTGCACCATGCCGACGTTGCTGGAGTAGGCCACGATGCCGGCGATGGTGTACCGGGCGGTGGCATGCTCCTCCGCGTCGTGGAACGAGTAGCCGTTCAGGTCGATCTGGTACGGGATCGTGTAGGGGCTCATCGCCGTCTGGTGGCCTTGCTCCAGCGCCGCGGCCACGGTCACCGGCTTCAGCGTGCTGCCGGGTGCGAAAACGTCCCCGATGGCGATGTTCTGCGTCGCCTGCAGGCTGGTCGGCGAGGCCGGGCTGAAGGTCGGCCACTGGGCCATGGCCAGGATCTGGCCGGTGCGGGGGTCCATCACGATAATGGAGCAGTTGCGGGCATGGGTCTGCTTAACCCGCAGCTTGCATTCCTGCTCAGCCTCGTACTGGATGTCGGACTGGATCGTGGTCCGGATGCTCACCGCGGGTATCGGCGGCCGGACGTTGTCCTGCGTGCCAGGGATGGGCTGGCCGCCGGCGTCCTTCTCCACTTCCTCGCTGCCGTCCCGGCCGGCCAGCTCGGCGTTGAACTCCTGCTCCAGGCCGCCCTCGCCGACCAGGTCGCCGCCCCGGACGTCGGTGAAGCCGAGCACGCTCGCGGCTAGGTCGCCGTTCGGGTAGGACCGTGCGTAGCTCGGTATCAGGCCGATGCCCGGCAGCTTGAGGCTGGCGATCGCGGCGGCGGTCGAGGCGCTGACCACCTTGCTGAGCACGACGTACTCGGGTGAGGACGGATGCTGCAGCAGGCTCAGGATCACGCCGGGTGCCAGCCGCAGCGGCCCGGCGAGCTTCGCCGCGGCCGCCGGCTGCTGACCGCGCGGGATCTCCGCGGGATCGCCGAACACCAGGTCGGTCTGGACGGTCATGGCCAGGACGGTGCCGTCGCTGGTGGTGATGCTGCCGCGGACGGTGGGCAGCGGGACCGTCGCGACCTTGTCCTCATCGGCCAGCGTCCGGTACCTGGCCGCGTCCAGGCCCTGCAGCTGGATCAGCCTGGCCGCGAACAGCGCCAGCACGAGGATGAGGCACAGCAGGGTGAGGTTCAGCCGGCGGCCCGCCCGGCCGCGGCGCAGTATCGGCCTGCGCAGCGCGGCCGGCGCCTGCCGCCTGCGGCCCGGTGCTATCGGGCGCTGGGCCGGCCCGCCAGCCGGCCGCGGCCCCGGCCGGCCCTGGCCTGCCCGCAGCTGTGCTGCCCGCCCCTGTGCTGCCTCGCCGTGTGCTGCCCGGCCCGGTGCCGCCCGGCGCGGTGCCGCGCGGCGCGGGCCGGGGACGCGGCCAGCGCCGGCCCGCGGACGGCTCGCGCCGGGACCGCCGCGCATGGCCGGCCGGCCAGCGGGCCGGGATCCGGCCGGACCGTCCTGCCCCTCCGCGCTGGTCACGGCGCGTACCCGGCGGCACCGGGAACGGCGGACGACGGCTGCGCATAAGTCCGGTGCGTCTGCACGTCAAGGAAACTGAGGACCTGCTGCTCGCGCAGGCCGAGCCGGTAGGCGCGCTGCTCGATCGAGGCCGGCGACTCCTCCTGGGTGATCTGCTGCTGCAGGACCTGCTCCTGCTGCGCGAGGGAGGCGTTGCCCTGCTGCAGGTTACTGATGGCGAACGAGGCAGTGGCCAGCGTCGTGTTAATCACCAGCAGGCAGACCAGGCCGCCGCCCAGCAGCCCCAGGATGAGCAGGACGAAAGGCATCCGCGCCGCCGGGGCCCGGCGACGGCCGGCTGCCGCGCGGCCGCGGTCCGCGGCGCCCGGCGCCGGGGCACCCGGCCGCGGCCGCGCTGGCCCCGCCAGCCGCTGCCTGGGCGGTGCCGTCCCGGCCGGCCGGGCCGCGGCGGCCGGCCGCGCTGCGGCTGGCCGGTCCCGCAGCCCTCGGCTGGCCGGACGCTGCCCCCGTTCGCGCGTGCTCAGCTCAGTCTCGATCATCCGCTGACATCCCTCCGTGTCGCATCCGGGCGGCTGGCCCGCATGCTGGCCCCGCTCGTCATGGTCTGGCTGGCCGTCATGCCGCCGCCCGCACGCGCTCAGCCGCGCGCAGCCGCGCGGAAGCAGCCCGCGGGTTGGCCTCGACTTCCTGCTCGGCCGGCCGCTCAGCTCCCCTGGTCAGCAGGCGGAACTGCGGCCGGCTCCCGGGCAGCGATACGGGCAGGCCGCGCGGCGTGCTGTCGGCCGCACGCTCGGCAAAGGCCCGCTTGACCGCCCTGTCCTCCAGTGAGTGATAGGCCAGCGCCACGACCCGGCCGCCGACCCTGACCGCGTCCAGTGCGGCCGGCAGCGCGCGGTGCAGGGCGTCGAGCTCGCCGTTGACCTCGATGCGCAGGCCCTGGAACGTGCGCTTAGCGGGATTGCCCCCGCTGCGCCGGGCGGCGGCCGGTATGGCCGAGCGGACGATCTCCGCCAGCCGCAGCGTCGAGGTGATCGGCTCGCGCTCCCGTTCGCGCACCACGGAGGCGGCGATCCGGCCGGCGAACCGCTCCTCGCCGTAACGGCGCAGGACCTGCGCCAGCTGGTCAGCCGGGTAAGTATTGACGACATCGGCCGCCGTCAGCGGCCCGGACTGGTCCATGCGCATGTCCAGCGGAGCGTCATAGGAGTAGGCGAAGCCGCGGCCGGGGTCATCCAGCTGGGGCGAGGAAACACCGAGATCGAAGAGCGCGCCGTGCACCCGCGGATGGCCGAGATCGGCCAGGATCTGCGCCAGCTCGCCGTAGCTGGCCTGCACCAGCGCCACCCTGGCGGCGAAGGGCGCGAGCAGGCGGCCGGACTCCTCGATGGCCGTCTGGTCGGCGTCGATGCCGATCAGCGTCAGGTCAGGGTGAGCCTCGAGGAGGGCAGCGGCATGACCAGCCCGGCCGAGAGTCGCGTCCACGACCACTGCGCCGGCGGGCTCCAGCGCAGGCGCGAGCAGCGCGAGCACCCGGTCCTTCATGACCGGCAGATGACCGGCCGCAGCCGTACCCATCGAGCCCCCTCTCCCGCTGTCACATGCCGCCACGTCCCGGCCGCGCCCGCAGGGCCGGCCGGCGGTGCCCCGGCCAGGTCCCCATCCGCGCTCGTTCGCTGACGACCCCGCTGACCGCCTGGCGCCGGGGAAGTGACGTCAGCCGGCCGGGCCGTCCGGCACGGGTGGAGACCTCGCCGGGCACCGGGCACCGCAGCCCAGCGGTGCCCGCCTACAGAACTCCTGGCAGCACCTCCTCTGATGCGTCGGAGAATGCGTCCTCCTGCTGGTCCAGGTAGGTGGCCCAGGACGTGGCGTCCCAGATCTCCAGCCGGGTGTTGGCCCCGATGACGACGCAGTCGCGCTGCAGCGCCGCGTACTCGCGCAGGCCGGGCGGGATGGTGATCCGGCCCTGCCGGTCGGGTACCTCGTCGGATGCGCTCGCGAAGAACACGCGGCTGTAATCCCTGACGGATTTCGCGGTGACGGGGGCGGTGCGCAGCGCTTCGGTGATGCGGCCGAACTCCGAGACGGGGAACACGTAGAGGCACCGCTCCTGGCCCTTGGTCAGGACGATCCCGTGCGCGAGCTCCTCGCGGTACTTGGCCGGCAGGAACAGCCGGCCTTTCTCATCCAGGCGGGGCGTGTGAGTACCGAGAAACACCGGCCTCACCTCCCCAGTCCCCCACCTGCGGTACGCAGTGCGGCCACTCCTGCCCCACCGCGCACCACTGTACTCCACTATCCCCCACGGTCAATGACGGAAACCCGGTTAATCGGACGCGACCGCGAAGGAATTTCGAGGTCAGAAGGGTGGAGCAGAGTGGAGTAGCCGGTCTCAGCGGGATCCGGGGGCACCCCCAGGAAGGGCCAGGCGTGACATCGCGCCCGGACGGCCCCAGGGGGGCCAGCGGCGCGCGCCGGCAATTCGTCTCAACGGCGTACCAAGCCGGTCTCAGAATCGTGCGGGAGCCGCTCAGCGACGTAATGTCTGATCAGCTAACCTCCTGCGCGATCGACCAATGATGGCGCGGAGCGCATTGATGCGAGGAGGACACGTGATTGTCGAGACGGGGCAGCACGGCGAGCGGGAGCTCGAGGAACTGGTCGGTGTCGCCCGCCGCGTCAGCGCCACCGTGGAGAGCGTCATTTCCGGCAAGCCAGAGGCGATCCGGCTCGCTCTCACCGTCCTGCTAGCCGAGGGGCACGTGCTGATCGAGGACGTTCCGGGCGTCGGCAAGACGCTTCTCGCCAAGGCGCTGGCCCGGTCGATTGACTGCTCGGTGCGGCGCGTGCAGTTCACGCCTGACTTGCTGCCCAGCGACCTCACCGGGGTGAGTGCCTACAACCAGGAGATCCGCGAATTCGAATTCAAGCCCGGGCCTATCTTCGCGAACATCGTGCTGGGCGATGAGATCAACCGCGCCTCGCCGAAGACGCAGTCAGCGCTGCTGGAATGCATGGAGGAGCGCCAGGTCACGGTGGACGGCGCGACGTATCAGCTCGAGCCGCCGTTCATGGTCATCGCCACGCAGAATCCGGTGGAGATGGAGGGCACTTACCCGCTGCCGGAGGCCCAGCGGGACCGGTTCACCGCGCGTATCGCCATCGGCTATCCGGATTCATCGGCCGAGCTGGCCATGCTGGACTCGCACGGATCGGCCTCGCCTCTTGATGACCTCAAGCCCGCCGCGCACGCCAGCGACGTGCGGGCCCTGGTGGCCGCCGTGCGCCAGATTCACGTGGCGCAGGAAATAAAGCGCTACATCATCAGCCTGGTCACCGCCACCCGGAACTCGCGCGAGCTCCGGCTCGGCGCGTCGCCGCGGGCCGCCCTGCACCTGCTCCGGGCTAGCCGAGCCTATGCCGCGCTCGACGGGCGCGATTTCGTGATACCAGATGACGTGCAGCGCCTGGCCGGCCCGGTGCTGGCGCACCGGCTGCTGCCGACGGCCGAGGCGATCGTGGGCCAGGAGATGCCGGAGCAGGTACTGGCCGCCATCGTGAGCAGGCTGCCGCTGCCGGCCAGGTAAGGCCGCCTGATCCGGCCGCAGCACTAGGCCGGTCACTGAGCCGGGAATAGATTGGGACACGGCGCCGGCAGAAAGGATCGGAATGCGATCCATGCTCAGGGGGCTGACGACCCGGGGCACGTCATTCCTGGCCGCAGGAATCGCGGCCATGCTGGCCGGCCTGGTGCTCGGCGAGCGGCCGCTGCTGAGCATCGGCGTGGTGCTGGCCGTGCTGCCGCTGCTCGCCACGCTGGCGGCCAGCCGGGCACGGTACCGGCTGAGCTGCGTCCGGTTCATCAGCCCGGCCCGCATTCCGGCTGGCCAGACGGCCAGGGTGACCCTCCGCCTGGAGAACGTCTCCAGACTGCCCACGTCGCTGATGCTGGCCGAGGACACCGTCCCCTACTCGCTGGGAACCCGGCCGCGGTACGTGCTGAACGGAATCGAGCGTGGCGGCGTTCGCCAGCTCAGCTATCCCATCCGGTCCGATCTGCGCGGCAAGTTCGAGATCGGGCCGCTGGAAATCCGGATCACCGACGCGTTCGGCGTGGCCGAGCTCGGCCGGTCCTTCTCCGCTCGCACCACCCTGGTGGTGACCCCGCGGGTGGTGCCGCTGGCCCGGACCGCCGTCAGCCGCAGCTGGGTCGGCGACGGGGACGGCAGGACCCGCGCGACCACGGCGGCCGGCGAGGACGACGCCATCCCGCGTGCCTACCGGGACGGTGACGAGCTCCGGCGAGTGCACTGGCGCTCCACCGCGCGGTACGGCGAGCTCATGGTGCGGCGGGAAGAGCAGCGCTGGAAGAACCGCGCCCTGCTGCTGCTCGACACGCGGCGGCTGGCGCATGCCGGCAGCGGCGCCACGTCGTCGTTCGAGTACGCGGTCAGCGCCGCCGCATCCATGGGCGTGCACATGGCGGGCGAGGGCCTGGAGGGCCAGCTGGTCACCGATGCCGGGCCGATCGCGAGTGCCGGCATCTTCGAGGACGTGCTGCTCGACTCGCTGGCCGTGATCAAGCCATCGGCCGGCCGCGACCTGGCTCGCGGCCTGGCCGCGCTGCGGGCCGACAGCGGCCTGATCGTGGCCATCGCCGGCCGGCTCTCGGCCGGCGAGGCCCGCCAGCTGGCTGCGTGCCGGCGCGAGGGATGCCAGGCGATTGCCCTGCTGCTCGCGGTCTCCACCTGGGCTGACACCAGCCGCGCGGGCGACCGGCAGCCGGGCCCCGAGGGCAGGCCAGGACAGGCCGCCTGCGAGGAGACCGCTGCCGCGAGCGCGGTGCTGCGCGCCGCGGGCTGGCGGGTCATCTCGATCGAGGCCGGCACCGCCCTGGAGGCCGCCTGGCAGCGGCTGCCCGGCTTCCCGGACCTGCCGGCCGCGCACGCATCAGCAGCGCAGCCGGGGGCGGTGCGATGAATCACCGGCTTACTATCACCGCCGGCCTGGCCGTCGTCCTGGCGTCGCTGTCGATATTCGCGGTCATCCAGGGCATCGGCTGGTTCTATGCCGGCATCGGCGCGGTGATCGCCGTCGCGGCGGCCGGAACGGCCACCCGGCTATCGGCCGTCCCGGCCGCGATCTGGGCCACCATCCTGACCGCGCTGGCCGTGGTGCCCTTGCTGTCCGGGCCCGCGTGGCCGGCCCGGCTGGGCGGCCTCGCCCTGGTGGCCATCGTCGCCGCCAGCGCGAGCAGGCAGCGGATCCTGCCGGTCATCGCGCATGCGGCCAGCTACCTGGCCGCGCTGCTCGTCTACCTCAACCTCGTGTACGCGGGACCGGAGTCCCTGGCCAGGCTCGTGCCCAGCGCCCGGTCGCTGCGGTATCTCGGCACGCTCATCAGCCAGGGCGGCGATGAGCGGGCCTACTCGCCTCCGGTGCCGGGCCACCCTGGCGTGGGCTTGCTCGCGGCGGGCGGCATCGGCGTGATCGCCATCATCGTTGACCTGCTCGCGGTGCGGATGCGCAGGCCCGCGATCGCTGGCCTGCCCCTGCTCGTGCTGTTCAGCGTCCCCGTCGCCACCAACGTCAAGGACGCCGGCCTGGGCGAGGCGATCGCGTTCTGCCTCGGCATCAGCGGCTATCTCGCGCTGCTGTCGGCCGACGGACGGGAGCGGCTGCGGCTGTGGGGACGGCTGGTGACCTTCTGGCCGTCGGGCACGGACGACCGGACCGGCCAGAGCCCGGACACCCGGGCGCTCGCGGTCTCAGGCCGCCGCATCGGCATGGCCGCGGTCGGCCTCGGCCTCATCGTCCCGCTGCTGCTGCCAGGGCTGAAGATCCATGACCTGTTCGCGACCAGGGGCAGCGGACAGCGGTCCGGCTGCTGCGCCCCCAGCCTGCCCCAGCCCCTGGTTCAGATGCAGGGCATGCTGCACGACTCGCCCGCCGAGCAGGTGCTGTCCTACACCACCACTGCCTCGGACCCTGATCAGCAGTACCTGCAGGTCTACGTCCTCAATTACGACAGCGCCAGCGGCCAGTGGACGCAGCAGAAAGCGGGGAACACCGTCCAGGTCGGCTCGGGCCCCCTTGCCCCGCCGCCCGGGCAGACCGGCAGGATCGGGTATATAACCGTCCGGACCCGCATCACCATGGACCAGGTCACCGGCTACGGCGGCGAGACCAGCTACCTGCCGCTCCCCTACGCGCCCACGGCCGTGCACGTCACTGGCCCCGGCTGGCAGGAGTCCCGGTCAACCCTGGTAGTGAGCGGGAACCAGGCACTGTCCCGGCTGGGCTACTCGGTGACCAGCAAGGAGCCAGATCCGGCGGCCGGGCAGCTCGATCCTCATGGCCGGGTGCCCGCCGCCATCTCGCGCGCTGACGCGGGCTACTCCGGCGCGGATCGCCGCGAGCTGACGGTCATCGCGGAGCAGGCCGTTCGCGGCGCGGCCACGCCGCTGGAGCAGGCCACGGACCTGCAGGACTGGCTCGCGCAGACCGGGGGGTTCACATACAGCGTCAGCACCAGCCTGCCGAACTCGGCGGGCGGGCTTGTGCGGTTCCTGACCGAGGTCAGGCGGGGGGACTGCCAGCAGTTCTCCTTCGCCATGGCGATCCTGGCCAGGCTCATCGGCATCCCCTCCCGGGTAGCGGTGGGATTCACCGCGGGCAGGCAGCAGAAGGACGGCCGCTGGCTGGTGACGACCGAGGACGCGCATGCCTGGCCGGAGCTGTACCTGGCCGGCGCCGGCTGGCTGCGGTTCGAGCCGACGCCGGCGGGCAGCGCCGTCGGCCAGGGCACCGCGTCAGCTCCGATCTACGCGGCGGTGCCTCCGCCCGACTATCGCGGCTCATCGCCCGGCTCGGCGCCGCAGTCCACCTCGCGGGCGGGCAAGGCGGCGCCGCACGCGGGGGCTGCGGGCCGGCTGCACCAGTTCGAGCAGGGTCGCGGCGCGGCCGCCGTGCCGCGATCCGGCCGCCGCGGCGGCGGCTTCCCCTGGCTGCCGGTGGCGGCCTGCCTGATCGCGGCGCTGGCCATAACCCCCCGGCTGGTCAGGTCCGGCACCCGGCGGATGCGCTGGCGCGCCGCCCGCGGGGACGCCGACCTGGCCCGGGCGGCCTGGCGGGAGCTGCAGGATGACCTGGCTGACTACGGCATCGCCCTGCGGCCGAGCGAGTCCGCCCGCGCGGCCGCCGCGCGGGTCGGGGCGGACGCCAGCCTGGATGACGCGGCCCTTGCGGCGCTCCGGCACATCGCCGCCGCCGAGGAGCGGGCACGCTACGCCCGAGCGCCGCTGGCAGGCGGCTCGCTGCGGGCTGAGGTGGCGCTCGTCCGCCGGGCGCTGGCCAGGAATGCCAGCTGGCCGGAGCGGCTGCGGGCCCTGCTCATGCCCCCGTCCACGCTGGACCCGGTGCACTCGGGCATCCGGCAGCTAGCGGACATCTTCGGGTGGCTCGATGCGGCGGCGTTCCGGCTACGGCGACGCGGGCCCGCCGTACCCGCCCGGCGGGCAGGCTAACGGGCCGGCTCGCGGCAGGCTAGCGGCCGCCTTCCTGGCGCCGCCGCCAGCGCTCCTCCAGCCGCTCCATCATGCTCATGCCCGATGCCTTGCTGCCCCTGCGCTCCCTGCCGCCTCTGCGTTCCCTGGCCCTGGCCGGCCCGCGGCCGGTGGCCGTGCCGGTCATGTGACGGTAACTGGTGACGGCCCACATGCTGCAGGCCAGCATCACCACGAAGCCCGCGACGCCCATCCAGGGGTCATTGGTAGCCACTCCGGCCAGCAGCAGGCCCACGCCAATCAGGAAGCCGAGTGCAGCCCGGATGACCCGCCGCCGGTAGTGCACGCGCGGGTCGGTGACCCGCACGGCCCGGGCGAACCGCGGGTGCTCGGCGTAGAGCGCCTGCTCAATCTGCTCGAGCTGGCGCTGCTCGTGCTCAGACAGCGGCACGGTGCCTCCCATGGACTCACGCAAAACGGGCTCGACGACCATCGCCACACGGCCTGGCTTACAGCCAGAATACGAGGGTCAGCGCGTCATGTGGAAGGGTACACGGCAGCACGGAGCCAAGATGCACCGCGCCGCTGCGCTCGGTGTCACTTCAGTCACGCAAACACACCCCAGCAGCATGGCGGTCCGGGTACCCGGCGCACCGCACGCCGGGCCAGGCCCGGCTGCTAGCCGCCCTGGCCGGGATCCTCGACCAGCGCGGCCGGCCGGATCGCGTCCGCGCCGAAGCGGCTGGCGATGCGGTCCACCGTGCGCTCGGCCTCGCGCCAGGGTGCGGGAGGCGGCCCGAAGGCCAGCTGGGTGGCCACGCCGGTCTCCCCCACCAGGCCGGTGGCGCGGACCCCGACCAGCCGCAGCCGGGCGCCGGCGTCCAGGCCGGCCGAGCGGTACAGCTCGCATGCGGTGGCGTAGATCCGCTGCGTGACGTCGGTGGGCTCCGGCAGGGTGCGAGAGCGCGTCATGGTGGTGAAGTCGGCGAGCCGCAGCTTGATCACGATGGTCCGGGCCGCGCAGCCGGCCGACCTCAGGCTGCGGGCCGTCCGGCCGGAGAGCCGGAGCAGCTCGCGCCGGATTCGCTCGGGATCAGTGACATCCACGTCAAATGTCTCTTCCGCGCCCACGCTCTTCTCCGCCGTCTCCGGCGTCACCCGGCGGCTGTCCCGGCCCTGGGCCAGCGCGGTCAGGTGCTCCGCGCTGGCCCGGCCGAGGGCTCCCGCCAGCGCCGCGGGCGGGGCGGCGGCCAGATCGCCGACCGTGCGCAGCCCGAGCCTGGTCAGTGCCTGGCAGGTCCGTTCCCCCACCCCCCACAGTGCCGATACCGGCAGCGGATGCAGGAAGTCCAGCGTCCCGGCGGCAGGCACGACGAGCAGGCCGTCGGGCTTGCAGTGCACCGACGCGAGCTTGGCGAGGAACTTGTTCACGGCGATCCCGACCGAGCAGGTGATGCCCTGCTGGTCGGCAACCTGCTGCCGGATCAGCTGCCCGATGCGAGTCGGCGTTCCCAGCCGCCGCCGCGCCCCGGCCACATCGAGAAACGCCTCATCCAGCGACAGCGGCTCGACGGCGGGCGTCACGCCGCGGAAGATCGCCATCACTTCCCGCGAGACGGCTCCGTACAGGCCGTGCCGGGGCGCGATGACAACGGCCTGCGGGCACAGCCGGCGCGCCCGCGCCATCGGCATGGCCGAGCGGACTCCCGCGGCCCTGGCCTCGTAAGTCGCCGAGAGCACGACGCTGCGGCCGGTGGCATGGCCGACGATCACGGGCCGGCCGGCCAGCTCGGGCCGGTCCCGGATCTCGACGCTGGCGTAGAAGGCGTCCATGTCCACGTGCAGGATGGTGCAGCCCGTGTCATCGGCAGCAGCCGGCGGACGCCCGCTCGCTCCCGCCGCCATCACGTGGCCTCCTCAAGCCCGCCGGCCGGCTGCCGCCGCCTGCCGCCGTCGCCCGCCTTGACTGTAACGGCTGGCCCTGACAGTCGCGGCGCTACGGGAGCGCGAGCCCCGGCTTGAGTTCCAGCAGCCGGGCGAGCAGGCCGTTGACGAAGCCCGGCGACCCCTCCGTGGACAGATCCCTGGCCAGCGCGACCGCCTCGCTGACGGCGACAGCATCGGGCACGTCCTGCGCCCAGAGCAGCTCATACGTGCCGATGCGCAGGATGTTCCTGTCCACGGCCGGCATGCGCTCCAGCGTCCAGCCGGTCGCGTGCGCCGCGAGCAGCTCGTCGATCTGCCCGCGATGCGCCTGCACCCCGCGGACCAGCTCGGCCGCATAGGGGGAGATCGGCGGGCTGGCGGCCGCTGCCCGCGCGGCGAGCACGTCGAGTACGGGCTCGCCCCTGATCTCTGCCTCGAACAGCACATCGAGCGCCCGCTTGCGGGCCTTACTGCGGGCGGCCATGGCTACCGGCAGCGCGACCTCGCCGCGACCCCGCTCTCACGCCCGGCCGAGATAGTCGCCGGTCCGGGTATCGACCCTGATCTTCTCGCCGGTGGTGATGAAGAGCGGAACCTGGATCTGCGCCCCGGTCTCCAGCGTGGCCGGCTTGGTCCCGCCGGTCGACCGGTCACCCTGCAGGCCAGGATCGGTCTGGCTGACCGTGAGCTCCACGGCCGCCGGGAGCTCCACGTACAGCGGCATCCCTTCGTTGAAGGCGATCACCGCGGTCTGCTCCTCGAGCAGGTAGCTCGCCGCGTCACCGACCGTCTCCGCCGGGATGTGCGGCTGGTCGTAGTCCTGGGTGTCCATGAAGACGAAGTCGTCGCCCTCGCGGTAGAGGTACTGCATCTCCCGCTTGTCGACGTTGGCTACCTCCACCCGGACGCCGGCGTTGAAGGTCCGGTCAACGACCTTGCCGGACAGCACGTTCTTCAGCTTGGTGCGCACGAAGGCGCCGCCCTTGCCCGGCTTGACGTGCTGGAAATCGACGACGTTCCAGAGCTGACCGTCGATGTTGAGTGTCATGCCGTTCTTGAGGTCGTTCGTGGTGGCCACGTCAGTCTCTCTCCCGCACGCGCGCGAAGCCGCAGCGCCCCGTCACAGGACGAGCAGCTCCCTGGTGGTGGTGGTCAGCAACTCGGCTGATCCCGTCGCCCCGGAGCCCTCGCGAACGACCAGAGTGTCTTCGACCCTGACGCCGCCCTGGCCGGGCAGGTAGATCCCGGGCTCGACGGTGACGGGAACCCGGTCCACGAGTGTACCCGTCCCCCCGGAGGAGATGATCGGCGCCTCATGCACCTCCAGCCCGACACCGTGGCCGAGGCCGTGCTGGAAATGCCCGCCATGCCCGGCGGCGGCGATCAGGTCCCGTGCGGCCGCATCGACTGCCGCGATGCCGGCGCCGGGCGTCGCGGCCGCTACGCCCGCCCGCTGGGCGTCCGCCACCAGCTGGTAGAGCTCTCGCTGCCAGGCCTCGGGGTGCCCGAGCGCCACCGTGCGGGTCATGTCCGCGTGATAGCCGCCGCACCTGGCCCCGCAGTCGATGGTGATCAGGTCGCCTGGCTCGAAGGCACGGTCACCGGGCACGTGATGCGGGATGGCCCCGTTCGGGCCGCTGGCCACGATGGTGCCGAAGGCCGGGGCCTCCGCGCCCCGGTCGACCATGGCCCGCTCCAGCAGGACAGCCAGCTCCCGCTCGGTCCGGCCGGGCGTGATGGCGGCCAGGATGTCGCCGAAGGCCTGGTCGGTGATGGCGCAGGCCCTGGCCAGCTGGGCGATCTCGGTCTCGTCCTTGACCATCCGGAGTTCCTCGACCACCCGGCCGAGCGGGACGAGCAGCGGGGCATCCGGCAGTGCGGCGAGTTCCTGGTACCGCTCGACCGTCATCTCGTGTGTCTCGACGGCCAGGGTCCGCACCCCGCGCTCGGCCGCGGCGCGCGCGAGCGCCGGCTCCACCGAGTGGCTGATCAGCAGCTCGATGCCGCCGCAATCACGTTCCGCCGCCCCGGCGTAGCGGGAGTCGGTGGCCAGCACGGCCGGCCCATCGGCCGGGACCAGGACGGCGGCGTTCGAGCTGACCAGGCCGGTCAGGTACCGCACATTGGCCGGACTGGTCACCAGCGCGGCATCGGCACCGGCCGCAGCGACCCGCCGCTGCGCCCGCAAGCGGCGGCCGGCCTCCTTTTTCACCATGATCCGACTGTACGGGGCGAAGCGCCGGGCCGTCCCGCCAGCACTGGACAGATAGTATGCGCACAGATAATATGCACGCATGACAACTACGCAGCCAGCGTTCAGCTACACGCACGTCGCCGAGGCCGACGTTCCGGCCGCCGCCATCTGGGCTCTGTACGAGGACGTCAGCACGTGGCCGCAGTGGGACAGGCAGGCCGAGGTGATCACCAGGAACGGCCCGTTCGCAGCCGGATCGACGGGCACGATGAAGTTCACCGGCCAGGATCCCCTGCCCTACCGGCTGATCAAGGTCGAGCCGCAGCGCGAGTTCGTCGATGAGACGCCAGTCGCCGGCCTCGTCGTCCGTGTCTCGCACCGGCTGGAGCCGCTGCCCGGCGGGGGGCTGCGGATTACCTACGCGGCGCAGATCGACGGACCCGCCGGCCAGGCCGCCCGGATCGGCCCGATGATCACCGCCGACTTCCCGCAGACGGTCGCGGCGCTGATCGCCCTGGCCGCCGGGCGCGGGGCATAGGCCATTGCCTGCCTCCCGTCACTCCGCTCCCGAGCAGAGCCCCGGCTTCCTGCTCTGGCGCGTCACCCTGTCCTGGCAGCGGCAGATGCGCGCGGCGCTGGCCAGGCACGACCTGACGCACGTGCAGTTCGTCCTGCTGGCCTCGCTCTGGTGGCTGCAGGAGCACGGCGGCGGGCCGCCCACCCAGGCAGGACTCGCCGAGCACGCGGGCACCGAGGAGATGATGACCAGCCAGGTCCTGCGCAGGCTCGCGGCGCGCGGGCTGCTGCGGCGCGACCCCGATCCAGCCGACGGCCGGGCCCGGCGACTGGGGCTCACCCCGGCCGGCCGCGAGCTGCTGTCCGGCGCCCTGGCCGACGTGGAGGCAGCTGACGACGCCTACTTCGCGGCCCTCGGGCCCGGCCGGACGGCTTTCACCGCGGCGCTGGCCACGCTGACCAGCGCGCCGCGCTGAGCTGGCCGCTCAGCTTGCGGCCTGCCTCAGCGGGCGGGCTGCTGAGCCGGCGGGGACTCCTCGTCCCCGATGATGAGGCCGCCGCCCCGGCTCCAGGTGAGATACCGCCAGGACAGGTTGACGAGCGCCGACAGGCGGTTGCGGTTGCCCAGCAGCGTCACCAGGTGCAGGGCCAGCCAGACGAGCCACGCGAGCGTGCCGCGCAGCCGGATTCCGCGCGGCAGCTGGACGACCGCCGAGCGGTGCCCGATCGTCGCCATCGTCCCCTTGTCGTGATAGCGGAACGGGATCGTCGGCTGGCCGGCCATCAGCCGCCGGATCTGCCCGGCCGCGTGCCGTCCCTCCTGGATGGCCGGCTGGGCCAGCTGGGCGACCGGGTCGTCGCCCTGGACGGCCACGTCGCCGACGGCAAAGATCCGGTCCTGTCCCTCTACCCGCAGGTCCTGGCCTACGGCGTAGCGGCCGCCACGGCCGCGCGGCAGCGCGGGGCCCGCATCAGCCGGCCCGGTCACGCCCGCCGCCCACACGGTGACGTCGCTGCGCAGCGACGTGCCGTCACCGAGCAGGACCCGGCCGGCGGAGACCTCCTTGATAGCCGCCCCGAGCCGCACTTCCACCCCGCGGTCGATCAGCTGCTGCCGGGCATACTCACGCAGCCCCGGCTGGAACGGCGCTATCAGCGCGTCACCCTGCTCGATCAGCCGGACGTGCACGGCCGACGGGTCAACCTCGGGGAAGGACGCCGGCAGGGCGATGTTGCGGAGCTCGGCCAGCGTCCCGGCCAGCTCCACGCCGGTGGCGCCGCCGCCGACGACCGTGATGGCCAGGTCCCCGCCCGACTGCCTGGTGCTGCGCTGTTCCAGCTCGGTCATCAGCCGGTCTCGCAGCCGGACTGCGTCCTTGCGGGTGTACAGGCTCATGCTGTGCTCCGCCGCGCCCGGCACGCCGAAAAAGGCGGCGGCCACGCCCGTGGCCAGGATCAGGTAGTCGTAACGGAGCTTGCCGCCATCGGCCAGCAGCACGCTGGCTGCCGCCTCGTCGATCCCGGCCAGCTCACCCTTGCGGAACCTGGCCCCGGCCTTGCGGGCCGCCGCCCACAGCGGGTAGGCGACGTCGGAGGACGTGAGGCCGGCCGTCGCCACCTGGTAGAGCAGCGGCTGGAAGGTGCTGTAGACGTTACGGTCCACCAGCGTCACGCTGATGCCGGTGCCGGCCAGCGCGTTCAGCGCGGCCAGGCCGCCGAAGCCGCCGCCGATGATGACCACCGCCGCGGCGCCCGCTGGCTGACTTCTCATTTTCTTCCGGCGCATATCACTCCTTCGGCCGACCCGCCCGGCTCGCCGGTACTACCGGTGCAGCCTGCCCGGACAGCCGCCAGCCCGGTAGTGGCGCCGGGCTGGCGACAGCTCCGCGCGCCCTGCTCGAATCGCAGCGCAGCGACCGCGATGTTTATTTCGTTCCGGTCGGGCATACCCCCGACCGCGTCCGGGACCCCCACCGGATGACTGAGGAGGCAGACTCGTGACGGCGATGACACTAAGCGCAGCCGCTACCCCATCGGTATCGGAACTGACCTGCAGCGACGACAGGGAGCTGCTGACGCTGATCCGGGACCAGCCACGAGGCAGCAGCCTTCGCGCGGCGGCCTGCGAGATCCTGGTCAGCCGCTACCAGTCACTGGTCCGGTCGTGCGCGCGGAAGTACCTGGGCAGTCCTGAATCGGCGGATGAGCTCATGCAGGTGGGTTACGTCGGGCTGATGAAGGCCATCAACCGGTTCGACCCGGAGATCGGCACCAGCCTCGGGCCGTACGCGCTGGCCTGCGTGAGCGGCGAGATCAAGCGGCACTTCCGAGATAAGAGATGGCAGGTCCATGTCCAGCGGTCCACCCAGGAGCTGCTGCTGGAGCTGCGCAAGGTAGCCGCGGAGCTGACCCAGGAATTGGGCCGGACGCCGACGGATGCCGAGATCGCCGAGCACATGCGGGTCAGCCTGACCGACATCGAGGCAGCCAGGCGCGCCGACTTCGGCTTCTCCGCCTGGTCGCTGGACGCGCCCGTCACCGGCGAGGCGGAATCGGGCAGCCTGGCCGAGCTGCTCGGCGAGGAGGACCCCGGAGTCGAGCGCGCGCTGGACATGGAGGCTCTGGCCGCGCACTGGCGAGAGCTGCCCCAGCGGCAGCAGCGCATCCTGCTGCTGCGGTTCTACGGGAACATGACCCAGGCCGAGATCGGCGAGCGGCTCGGGCTGTCCCAGATGCATGTGTCGCGGCTCATCGCGCAGTCGCTCAGCTACCTGCGTGAGCGGCTGCTGGATCCCGGGCAGCCCGCGGATATCGGGGAGTCATGAGAGCTACCACCTGCCTGACCCTGCTGGCCGCCGGCGCCATCGCCGCCTTCGCCGTGCATCTGCCGACTTTCCCGGTCAATATGCAGGTGGCCGGCCTGATCCTGATGGCGACGGGGATCGTCGGCTTCTTCGTGCCCGCGCGGCCGTCGGAGTGGGTGGCGCCGGAGTGGATGCGGCGCCGGATCCTCGTGCACGGGGACCTGCACGGGGACCTGCACGGGGACCTGCACGGGGACCTGAACGGCGGCGATCCGGCCGGGCAGGACGGCCTCGATGACGACGACAAGCGCTATCCCTCCTACCTCTGGCAGGACCCGGCCGTCCTGGCCGCCCAGGTTCTCGGCGACATCGAGGCCGCGGCAGCGGCCAGGCGCGCGGCCGGGCGCCCCCGGCCCCAGCCCGGCGGCCGCCGGCCGGACCTCAGGCTGGCTGGTCCCGGCCCGGCCGAGGTCGCCCCGGCCAGCCGCCGGCTGACGTCGGTCAAGCCGCCCGAGGAGGACCGCCAGGCGGGCACCGGCTAGCCGGCCGCCGCGTCACCGCCTGAGCTGGCCCGCCCGGCGTCGCAGCTGACGCCCGGCGGGCCATTCATGTGCCCGCCATTCATGGGCCAGCCCGTCATGCGCCAGCCCGTGGCGGGCTGGCGCGGTCCTGGCGCGACTCCCGTCCCCTGCCGTGCCGGGCCTGTGACCTGGGTCACAGCAAATGGGCCGGCCGCCTGCTTGACGATGCGCGAAATTCGGCTATGGTCTTCCTAGCGGTGTCTACGACGCAGGCACGCCACTCACGCCGTCACGGTGTGGTTGTGGAAGGTGCCTGCATCTTTTTTTGCCCATTCGGGCGCACGCAGTAGGCCGCACACCCCCCGCCTTCTCCATGACCCCTTCGTGATCGTCGTGCCGGATCTCGAAGGAGACAACGTCATGAGGATTGCCCTAGTTACTGGTCATGCTGCTCCGTCGCCTGCAGGCCCCGCGGCCGCCGCCCCCGCCGACCCGCGCGAGCAGGCCGTGAAAGTGGCCGCACTGGCCGGCACGCTTGTCCGCCTGGGCCACCAGGTGACGGTTTATGCCCGCAAGGACTCCGCCGATCGCCCGCGTGCCTCCAGCGTGGCCGGAGTGCGGTTTGAGTACGTGCCGGCCGGCCCCGAGGCGCCGCTGGGGCAGGACAAGCTGCTGCCGCAGCTCGGTGCGTTCAGCGCCGGGCTCGCGGAGCGCTGGCAGCAGCGCCCCCCGGATGTCGTGCACGCGCATTTCTGGACCAGTGGCCTGGCGGCTCTCGCGGCCACTCGTGGCACCAGCATTCCGGTTGTGCAGAGCTTCCACTCCCTGGGCGCGGCCGACCGACGGCGTCAGGCCGTGGTCTGTGAGGACGCAGCCGTGCGGATCCGGCTGGAGCGCCTGATCGGGCGCAACGTGCGCAAGGTTGTCGCCGCCTCCTCCGCCGAGGTCGCCGATCTGGCTGGCCAGGGCGTGCCGCGGACCTCCATCGCCGTGGTACCGGCCGGCGTGGACACCAGCAGGTTCGGGCCTACCGGCCCGGTCGCGCGGCGCGGCAAGCGGCCGCGCCTGCTGGCCGCCGCCCCCGAGGGAACCGGGCACGGGCTGGACACGGTGATCAGGGCACTGGCCGCGGTCCCCGACGCGGAGCTGCTGATCGTCGGCGGCCCGCCGCGCGATGAGCTCGGCGCCGACCCGGTGCTGCACCAGCTCGCCCGGCTTGCCCAGCGCCTGCAGGTGGTGACGAGCCGGCTGCTGTTCACCGGTCAGGTCAGCCAGGCCCGGATGCCGGCCCTGCTGCGCTCCGCCGACCTGTTCGTGCACCTGGCCAGCTACGAGCCGACCGAGATTCAGCCGCTCGAGGCCATGGCCTGCGGGACTCCGGTCATCGCGGGCGCGGGCGGCGCGGACGAGGACGCCGTTGTCGACGGCTCCACCGGCGCGCTGATCCCCCGCGACGACCCGGCGGCGCTCGCCCGCCGGATCCGCCAGCTGCTCGGCAGCCCGATGCTGCTCGAGGGCTGCGGCATCGCGGCCGCTGACCGGGCCAGGAGCAGGTACTCCTGGGAGCGCGTCGGCCAGGAGACGCTGGCCGTCTACGACGGCTCCCGTCAGCAGCTCGCAGCCTGAGCTGGGCGCGTGACCGGGGCCATCCCCCTCCCCCGCTCAGGTCACGCGTCCAGCTCCCGCCACGTCCTGGAGTCCGGCCGGGTCCCCCGTAACCGGCCGGGCACAGTGCTGCCCGGATCAGGTCACGAGGCCCGGCCCCGGCTGACAGCCGGCCGGCCAGCCGAATCCCCGGCGGCCGCCGGGCTGTCTCAGGCGGCTATCTCGCGGATCTGCTCGATCAGCGCGACGCGCTCGGCGTGGGTCGGCGCGATCGGCGTCACGTTCAGGGTGGTGACGCCGGACTCTCGCATGGCCGCGACCCGCTCGGCGACATGGCCTCTCGGTCCGACCAGTGAGATCCCGGCCAGCAGCGACTCCGGCACCAGTGCGGCCGCCTCGTCCTTGCGCCCGGCCAGGTAAGCATCCTGGATGGCGAGGGCTTCCTGCTCATAGCCGTACCGCGACACCAGCTTGGTGTAGAAGTTCTGCCCTCTGGCCCCCATCCCGCCGATGTACAGGGCCAGCATGGGCCGGTGCAGGTCCAGCACGCCGCCGGTATCCTCGCCGATCGCCAGCGAGGTATGCGCGAAGACGTCCAGCGGCCCGAGCGAGGGGTCGCGCTTCGCCGTGCCGGCCGCCAGGGGCCCCGCCCACTGCCCGGCCGCCTTCTCCGGGAGGTAGAAGATCGGCTCCCAGCCCTCGGCGAGCTCGGCGGCCATCTCGACGTTCTTCGGGCCGATGGCCGCCACCACGATGGGGATGCGATCGCGGACCGGGTGATTGATCAGCTTGAGTGCCTTGCCCAGGCCTGTCCCCTGATCAGCGGGCAGCGGGATGGTGTAATGCTTCCCGGCGTACTCCAGCCGCTCGCGCCGCCACACCGTGCGGCAGATCTCGATCACCTCGCGGGTCCGGCCGATGGGCGCGTCGTAGGGGACGCCGTGCCAGCCCTCGATCACCTGCGGGCCCGACGCCCCGATCCCCAGCACGAAGCGGCCGCCGGAGACATAATCCAGCCCGGCCGCCGTCATCGCGGTCAGCGTCGGGGTCCGTGAGTACAGCTGCAGGATGCCCGAGGCCAGCTGCAGCCGCTCGGTCCTGGCGGCCAGGTAGCCAAGCTGGCTGACCGCGTCGAAGCTGTAGGCCTCCGGCACGAACACGATGTCCAGCCCGGCCTTCTCGTAGTCGGCCAGCTCCGCCACGGTCTCCCTGAAGCCGCCGGAGTAATTCAGTGCCATCCCGATGCGCATGTGGCCTGTACCTTCCGCGCCGTGCGGCGCCGTGGCGGCCAGGCGGCAGCTCGCCGACGGGGCCGTTTCGTGACTCAGGATGAAATCGTAACGTCGGGCCGGGGGGCGCCCCAGCCCCGGCAGGACCCGGCCAGCCGCCTCAGGCCTGCGCGGGCTCGATCAGCGACGCGACCGCGCGGAGGGCCAGCAGGTACGACAGCAGGCCGAAGCCGGCCACCGTGCCGTCGGCCACCCCGGCGACCACCGAGGTATGCCGGAATCCCTCGCGGGCAGCGGGATTAGACAGGTGCACTTCCACCAGCGGGGCCGTCCGCATGGCGAGCGCGTCACGCAGCGCGTAGGAGTAGTGCGTGAACGCGGCGGGGTTGAGCACCACGGGGCGCTGGCGCTCGATGGCCTCGTGCACCCAGCTGATCAGCTCGGCCTCGTCGTTGGTCTGCCGGAAATCCACCTGCAGGCCGAGCTCACGGCCGAGCGCCGCGCAGGCATCGGCCACGTCCTGCAGCGTCGCGGTCCCGTAGACGTCGGGCTCGCGGGCACCGAGCCTGGACAGGTTCGGGCCGTTCAGCACCAGCACCGTCGTCATGGCTCAGCTCACCTCCGCGTAGGCACGCTCCAGCAGTTCCTCGGGCGGATCGGCCAGGATGCCCGGCCGGGCCAGCCCGTCGAGGACGACCAGCCGCAGCCGGGCCGCCCTGTTCTTCTTGTCCATCGTCATCGCGTCCCGCAGCTGCGGCCAGGCGCCCGGCCGGTAGCGGGTGGGCAGGCCGACCCCGGCCAGGACGGCCCGGTGCCGCTCCGCCGTCGCGGCGTCGAGCCGCCCGGCGAGCCGGGCCACCGCGGCCGCGTAGGTCATGCCGATCGCCACCGCCTCGCCGTGGCGCATGGTGTACCCCTCCGCCCGCTCGATGGCATGCCCGAGCGTGTGCCCGTAATTGAGGATCTCCCGCAGTCCGGCCTCGCGCAGGTCGGCCGACACCACCGCCGCCTTCATGGCGACCGCCCGCTGCACCAGCTCAGGCTCGTGCGGGCCGCCGGGCCGGGCCGCGGCCGCCGGGTCAGCCTCGATGAACTGCAAGATCACCGGGTCGGCGATAAAGCCCGCCTTGATCACCTCGGCCAGCCCGCTGGCGTACTCAGCGGGCGGCAGGGTCCGCAGCACCGTCAGGTCGGCCAGCACGCCGGCCGGCGGGTAGAACGCCCCCACCAGGTTCTTCCCGGCCGCCACGTTAATGGCGGTCTTGCCGCCGATAGCCGCGTCCGCCATGGCCAGCAGGGTGGTGGGCACGAGGATCACGCGGATGCCGCGTAGCCAGGTCGCCGCGGCGAAGCCCGCCACATCCGTCACCGCCCCGCCGCCGACCGCGACGATCGCATCGCCGCGGCCGATCCCGCGATCGGCCAGCCGTTCCCACAGCCGGGTCAGCACGCCGATCTCCTTGGCTGCCTCGCCGTCAGGGACTTCCTGCGCCGCCGCCGCGTAGCCGACCTCGCCGAGCAGCTCGCAGGCGCGCTCGGCAACCCCGGCCACGCTGCGGGCGTGCACCACGACGACGGCCCGTGCCTGGCCCGCCAGCGCGGGCAGCTCACTGAGTACGCCGGCGCCGATGACCACCTCGTACGGCCGCTCGCCGCCGACGCCGATCCTGGCGGCGGCCGGAGTCACGGCCCCGACCGGCCGTTGCCGGCCGGCCCCGGACCGCCCTCGGGGCCAGCGGGAACGGCGGGGGCGGCGGCGGGACCGCCGGGGCCGGATACATGCGCGGCGATCTGACCAGCGATCTCAGCCGGATCCCGCCCGTCGGTAAGGACAGTGATCTGCGCAAGCCGGGCGTACACCGGCAGCCGCTGCTCCAGCAGGGCCTTCAGCTGCGCCCTCGGATTGCCGAGCAGCAGCGGCCGGGGCCGGTCCAGCCCGACGCGCTTGGCCAGTTCGGAGAAGCCTGTCTCCAGGTACACCACGGTCTGGCCGGCCAGCTGCGTCTGGGTCGCCTCATCCAGCACCGCGCCGCCGCCCAGCCCCAGCACGCCGCCGTGCGTCCCGATGGCCGCCGCCACGGCGGCCCGCTCCAGCTCACGGAAGGCCGGCTCGCCGTCCTCGATGAAGATGTCGCTCACCGGCTTGCCAGCGACCGCCTGCACGCTGTCATCGGTATCCAGGAACGCCACGCCGATCCGCGCGGCCAGCAGCGCGCCGACGGTCGACTTGCCCGCCCCCGGCGGGCCGATCAGGATGGCTACCGGCCGCTGGGCGCTTCCCTGATCCCCGGCTAGCTCGTCCCCGGCCAGCTCGTCCCCGGCTAGCTGATCCCCGATCACTCGTTCCTCCGTCACCTGATTGCCAGCGCCTTCAGGTAGCCATCCAGGTTCCTGGCTGTCTCCGTCACGCTGTCACCGCCGAACTTCTCCAGCACGGTATCGGCCAGCACCAGGGCAGCCATCGCCTCGGCCACGACGCCGGCGGCCGGCACCGCGGTTACGTCACTGCGCTGGTTAATCGCCGGGGCCGGCTCGCCGGTCCGCACGTCTACCGTGGCCAGCGCCCGCGGCACCGTGGAGATCGGCTTCATCGCCGCCCGCAGCCTGATCAGCTCGCCCGTGCTCATCCCGCCTTCGATTCCGCCAGCCCGGTTGGTCCGGCGGCGCAGGCCGTCACCGCCCGCCTCGATCTCGTCATGCGCCTGCGACCCCCGGCGCGCGGCCGTCGTGAACCCGTCACCGACCTCGACGCCCTTGATCGCCTGGATGCTCATCAGCGCCCCGGCCAGCCGCCCGTCCAGCCGCCGGTCCCAGTGCACATGGCTGCCGAGCCCCGGCGGAACGCCGTAGACGGCTACCTCGATCACCCCGCCCAGCGTGTCACCATCCTGGCGCGCCGCGTCGACCTCAGCCCGCATCGCCGCGCTGGCCGCCGGGTCCAGGCAGCGGACCGGATCGGCGTCCACCCGGTCCGCGTCCTGCGGCAGCGGCACGATCCCGCCAGCTGCCGACACCGATCCGATGGCCACGACGTGCGAGACGATCTCGACGCCGGCGACCTGGCGGAGGAACCTCCGGGCCAGCTCGCCCAGGGCCACCCTGGCCGCGGTCTCCCGTGCGCTGGCGCGCTCGAGCACCGGCCGCGCGTCGTCGAACCCGTACTTCTGCATGCCCGCCAGGTCCGCGTGACCGGGCCGCGGCCGGGTCAGCGGCGCCGCCCTGGCCTGGCTGGCCAGGAGGTCCGGCCCGACGGGATCGGCCGACATCACCGTCTCCCATTTCGGCCACTCCGTATTGGCGATCCTGATCGCCACCGGCGCGCCCAGCGTCAGGCCGTGCCGCACGCCCGCCGTCAGCTCGACCTCGTCCTGCTCGAATTTCATCCGCGCACCGCGGCCGTAACCCGCTCGCCGCCGGGCCAGGGCGGCCGCGACGGCGGCAGTGGTGATCTCGACGCCGGCCGGGATGCCCTCGCAGACCGCCACGAGGGCACGGCCGTGCGATTCCCCCGCGGTCAGCCAGCGCAGCATGCTGCCGATCCTGCCATGACCGCGGCCGCGGCCGCCTGGCAGGCCGGGCCAGTGCCTGCGCCGGCGGCGCGCCGCGGGCCGTCCGGCCGACTGCTGCGGGCCCGGCGCGGACCCCGATGGTGCGGAGTTTGCAGGTCAGGCCACCGGGTATCACGCCGACGCACAGCAGGAATTGCCGCCTCAGGCCGGCTCCGCCCGGCTATACGCCATCACGTCATGGCGCTGGACGGTCTCATGCGTTCTTCGGGGGGAGAACCATCAGATGCGCCTGACCAGGTCGGCTGCGTCGGTAGGGGTGCTCGCGGCAGCCATGCTCGCCGCCGGGCCTGCCGCTTTCGCTGGTACCACCGGATCGGCGTCGCCCGCCACGGTCAGCCCGGGCGGCCAGGTGACGTTCACGGTCGATTGCGGCGGCCCGGCGGCCAGCGCCACCTTGTTCGGTACCACGCTCGGCCTGCCGGAGCAGATCCCGATGACGCCGGCGGCCACCGCGGGCGACTTCTCGGTCACGGTGACGATCCCCGCCCGGACGGCCGCGGGCCCGTACAACCCCGGCGTCGACTGCTCCAACAACAGCTCCACGACGATCTCGCTGGACGTGCAGGACCTGCCGGCTGCCGGGGGGGCGCAGACCGGTGACGGCACGACGTCCACCACGACGAACGGCGGGCTGGCGCTCGGCGGCCTGGCGCTGATCGCCGGCGGCGCGATCACCGGCGGTTTCGCGGTGTCCCGCCGGCGTGCCGGGTCCTGACGGCGTCTCGAGCCTGGCCATCCGGCGGGCGCCTGGTCAGGCCTGCGGCCGCCACCTGAGCGTGATCGCGATGTCACGCCGGAGCCTGTCGCCGACCGCGGCGACCACGGCTTCCCCGACCTGACCGACGATGGCGTCGGCGGGCTCGCGGCCGGCCCCGGCGGGCAGGGCCAGCTCGACCGCCAGATCGGTGCCGTGCGGCGGGGTGACCAGCCGGAATTCCGCGGCCGGGTCGACTGCCGCGACGGCTGCTGCCACCGCGGACCTGATGTCCGGATCCTGCTCGGGCCGGGGAGCACCGCGGCCGTCGGCCAGGGCGGCCAGCCGGGCGCCCTCCACCACCAGCGGGACGGGCCCGGCGACGTCGATCACGACGGCGCTGCCCTCTGCCACCGCGGCCTGCCAGACCCGCTCGGCTGCCGTCGGCACAGGGCGGGCGCCAGGCCGCCAGCTGGCCAGCGCGGCCAGCGAGGTGAAGACCGGCAGGGCGGCCCGCCCGTCACGGCCGATGAGCGAGGGCACGGCCATCTCGCTGGACTTTTCTGCCGCTGCCCCGCCGCCCGTCACGCCCGCCCTGGCCGTCTCCGCCGTCTCCGCCGTCTCCGCCGTCTCCGCCGCCTGGGCCGTCCTGGCCGCCGCGCCGTCCTGGCCGGCCCGGTCGCCGGGCTCCGCCTGCTCCGTGACCGCCGCGACGACCGGGACGAGCAGGCGTCCTGCCGCCAGCGCGGACAGCGCGGCGTGCTCGCTGCCGGTTCCCGCGGCGTAAGCGGCTAGCGCGGCCGTCGCTGCCGGGTCGGCGGAGCCGTCGTCATGCCGGAACCTCGGCTCGGGACTGAGCAAGGACACCGGCCAACCTTATGCCCCGCCCGCCCCGCCCAGTCCGCGCCCGCCCCGCCCAGTCCGCCCGTCCCGCCCGGGCCCGCCCGCCCTTTCAGGCTCTCGCGCCGACCGCCGGCCAGTCACCGGACGCCCGCCGGCCTGTCGCGAGTACGCTGGCGGCCGGTATAGCACGTACACGGAAGCAGTTGAGGACGTATTTTTGCGATATGAGAGTCTCGTGGGACTAAAGGAGACTCTGACCACAGGGGACAGCGTGCGCCAGGTCGACCGGACTCTCGCGGCCATAGCGCCGGGAACGCCCATGCACAAGGCAATCCCGCCGCGGCTGGTCGAGCCCTACCTGACTGGCCGCCGGTCGATCATCTCGGGTTACGTGTACCTGGCGGCCGACAGCTCATTCCTGTATCCCGCCGAATTCTACGACGCGTGCGGCCTCGGTTACGAGGGCTCCGACTTCACGCCCGACATGGACCAGCTCTACCTGCTGCGCTGGCGCACCGTCGGCACCGAGCCGCTGCAGGTAGCCGGTCAGGCGGCCAGCATGCAATGGGCGGCAGCCCCGGCCGCCTGGGGCGCGCCGGCGCATGTCCTGGCGATCACCGAGTTCTATACCGAGCCGGTGCCGGTCCCCGTGGGCACCGAGATCTTCCGGATCCAGTCAGGCCAGGCGGACTTCATCGCCCGCTACGACGGGCAGGTATGGCTGTCTCCGGCGGAGGGGATCTAGGCAATGCGCTACCGGCTCATGGCGACATACCGTGGCGCTCCCTACGAGGCGGGGATCGGGCCGACCGGTGCTGACGTCGTGCTGTTCGCCGCCTGCCCGCCGCCGGAGGAACTCGGCTTCGAGCCGGCCACCGGCCACTGGCGCAAGCAGCTGCCCATCCAGGAGGTCGAGGCTGTCTGGGAGTCGCGCCCGACCGGGATGTTCCGCGGCGAGCGCTGCATCATCCTCGACGATCTCGGTGACCGGCTGCACCTCGGCTACCTGGGCCAGGACGGCTACCTGGCCGCGCAGCTCGGCTACTGGCAGGTGGACCGCGGCGTCTTTGAGCTGGTCACGGCGCGCGACGAGGTGACCGACATCGTGGAGGAGCGGGCGGACTACCCTCGCCTTCCTGGTCGGCCAGCGCCCGGCCGGGACCTGCAGCCGGCACCTGCCGCACCGGTCAGCGGGCCGGCCCCGGCCACCTGCCCGCCGGCCGGATTCAGTGATTCCGCACCGGGCGCGGACCCGTCCGGCTCCCTGCCCGCCGGATTCAGCCCGGCCGGCCTGAATGACAGGTCCGGCGTCGCGCTGCCGCCGGCCGCGGAGCGCCGGCTGCCCCTGGAGGCGGCGGCCATGGAGGCCGCGGCCCGGCACAGAGCGGCCGCCGAGCGCGACAGCCGGGCCGCCCGGCCGGCGCCCGCGTCCCCGGCTCCCAGGCGGCGCCGCAGCGCGCAGCCCGTGGCCACCCAGTGCATCTTTGCCGAGCTTGCCGCCCTGGCCGCCATCCCCGAGTCCGCGTACGCGATCGGCGCGGCAGTCGACGGCGCCCTGTGCCTGGTGCCGACGCCGGCCGGCTACGAGGTGTTCAGCGCGGCGGGCGGCCTCCGGCGTGACGTCCGGGTCTTCGGCGACGAGGAGTCCGCTTATTTCTACCTTTTCGGCGTGCTGGCCGCGGAGGCGGTCCGCACCGGGGTGCTGGCCCCGAAGGACGGGCCGGCGGCTCCCCCGGCGGCGCTGAGCTAGCCCCGGAGCTAGCCCCGGAGCTAGCCCGGCCGCGGCCCGCGAGGAACCGGCTGGCCGCGCGGCGGATGACGGGCATCGGGCCGGGAGAATGCCCGGGGTCATGACATCGCCACCCGCTGGGCCCGAGTGACCAGGCAGCCGACGGGAATGACATCGGCGGGGACCTGGACGCGGCACTGACGGGGGCATGATGCAGACGGCTGCGCGGCATGCGCGCGCTACGGCAGCGGCCTGGGCACAGCCGGGTGCCTGAGCACCGCCCGGCCGGGGTTTCGTGGCTCAACGTCGTGGCCGCGACCCTGATCGCGGCCGGAATCACCATGGCGTTCGCGGGTCATGACACGCTGCGCTGGTCACCCCCGCCGGTTCCGCCAGCCTGGGCGGCCGCAGCCGGCCCGGCTGGCCGGCCGCCCGTCCCGGCCGGCGATACGGGCCGCGGGCCGCATCCGCTGGGCCGGTCACTGCCGGTCGGCATCGCGATCCCGGCGATCGGCGTGCGGGCCGGCGTGATCCCGCTCGGCCTCAGCCGGGACGGCGCGGTCGCCGTTCCGCCGCTGACCAGGCCGTTTGTCACCAGCTGGTACGACGGCGGTCCCACCCCGGGTGAGCCAGGGGCAGCTGCCATCTTCGGCCATGTGGACGCGGCGGGCGTCGGCCCGGCGATTTTCTACCGGCTCGGCGATCTCCGCCCGGGCGACCAGATCCTCGTCCGGCTGCACAACGGGCGAACGGTTATCTTCGGGGTCTATTCCGTCGCCTTGTACCTCAAGGCCGAATTTCCCACATCCCGGGTCTACGGCTTCACCGACTGGCCGACCCTGCGGCTGGTCACCTGCGGCGGGGAGTTCGACCCGCGGACCGGGCACTACCTGGGCGACGTCGTGGTCTTCGCCAGCTACATCGGCAACCGGGGCCGCTAGCGCCGCAGTCGCTCCGGCCGCCCGGCAAAGGTAAAGAATAGCGCTCCGGATATCAGCAGCGTTGATGAGACTTGCCGGTAAGAAAGAGAAGCTGCGCGGCCAGTTGACTCACCTGTCGGGCGCCTATTAGCTTCGGCTTACAGACGTGCTGGTTCAGCAGGCATTCTCGCCGCCCGGCCGTCTCAGCAGCGCACCGCGACGGCGGTAGCGCGATATTACGGGGGGATCAGGACCATGAGGCTTTCCTTGCGCCGTATCAGCATCGGGGTTGCCGGCCTGGCGATGGCCGGGACGATGCCCGCGCTCGTCGCCACCGGGACCGCCAGCGCCGCGACCGCCACGGCATCAGCCCGGTCAGCGAGCAGCCCGGCCGCGCTCTCCTGGCCGACCGTCAGCTACGGGGCCAGGGGCGAGCGCGTCTACGCGATCCAGTACCTGCTGCGGGCACGCGGCTACAGAATCGGCACGGACGGCACCTTCGGCTCGGTGACCAGGGCAGACGTCAGGAACTTCCAGCACGTGCGGGGACTGGCGGCGGACGGGGTGGTGGGATCGGCCACCTGGAACAGGCTCATCATCCAGGTGCGCTTCGGCAACCGCGGCTCAGCGGTGGCGGCCCTGCAGCACAACCTGCGGTACGGGTACGGCTACCGTAACCTGCCGGTCACCGGCTACTTCGGCAGCATCACCCGTGGGGACGTGCGGAACTTCCAGAGCAGGCACGGGCTGGCCGCCGACGGTACCGTCGGTCCGCTCACCTGGAATGCGCTTATCCGCGGGGAAAGCTAGCGCGCAGCCGCCCGGCGGTAACAGGCAATTATCAATGGCCGCGCGGGTAAATGCGCGGCCATTGTCATTCGCCATTCAGGGGGCGGCCAGGCCAGCGCCGGACGGTCATGGTCGGCGCCGGAGGCGAGGATGGCGGCGACCGGATTCCGGGCGGCCGCCGGCTGACGTGAGCCGGACAACTAGCCCCGGGGTTGGTGAAGTTCGCTCCGATGTCCCGCCGTGACGGCTATCGTGCAAGTGCCGGCGGGGCTGAAGGTCCCCCGCTCCCCAAGCAGCCCCGCCGGCATCATCCGTCTCAGGCGACTTCGGGCCCGGCCGCACGCCATGATGGGGTCATGAGCCAGACAGACCAGTCGGCGGTCCCACTCACCGGCCAGCAGTACGAGATCGCCGCGGGGGACTATGCGGCCACCATCACCGAGCTCGGCGCGGGCCTGCGACGGCTCCGGTTCGGCAGCGAGCCGCTCATCGTGGAGTACGAGGCCGACGAGCTGCCGCCGGCTGGCGCAGGCCAGCTGCTGGCCCCCTGGCCGAACCGGATCGACCACGGCAGGTACGACTTCGCCGGTGCCAGTCACCAGCTGCCGATCAACGAGACTGCCCATGGCAACGCCATTCACGGGCTGACCCGGTGGACGGGCTGGGACGCCGCCAGCCACGCCCCGGACCGCGTCGAGCTCGGCTGCATCCTGCACGGCCAGCCTGGCTATCCGTTCTGCCTGGCGCTCACGGCCGCCTATCAGGTCAGCGCGGCGGCCGGGCTGGAGGTCACCATCACGGCGGTCAACGCGGGATCGCGGCCGGCGCCGTACGGGACAGGCTCGCACCCCTACCTGTCCGCCGGCCCGCCGCTGATTGACGACTGCGAGCTCCAGCTGCCGGCGGCACGCTGGCTGCCGGCCGACAGCCGGGGCATCCCGGCGGGGCCCTCGCGGGACATCGGCACGACGCCCTTCGACTTCCGCCAGCCGCGCCGGATCGCCGGCACCGGCATGGACGATGCCTTCACCGGTCTGGCCAGGAACTCAGACGGCCGGGCCTGGGTCAGGCTGGCGGGGCCGCAGCGGACGCTCGGGTTCTGGGCCGGCCGCGGCTACGACTGGCTGCAGGTCTTCACCGGCGACGGGCTCGGCGCGCAGCGCCGGCGAGCGCTCGCCATCGAGCCGATGACCTGCCCGGCGAACGCCTTCGTGACCGGCACCGACCTGATCACGCTGGAGCCGGGCGCCAGCTCCGCCCGCAGCTGGGGGATCCAGGTCCTTCAATCCTGATCCGGAACGGAATCCGCACTCCGCATGAGGCGCCCGATCCGCTTCAGGTCGGCGCGCGTGTCGATATCGTCGGGGCGGCCGGTGTCGCCGCATTCCACCAGGGTTACCAGCTCGGGATGGGCGCGCAGGAACAGCCGGGCCCCGGCGTCTCCGGCGGCCCGGGCCGTGACCTCGGCCCAGTGCTCACGGCCGATCAGGACCGGGTTACGCGGCTGCCCGTGGTAGGCGGCCACGGCCACGCTGGCGCCGGACAGGTGCGCGGCGATCAGCCTGCGCACCGATTCCGCCCCGACTAGCGGCTGGTCGACCAGGGCGATCACCGCGGCCGGGCAGGTGCCGGGGACGCTGGCCAGCCCGGCGGCCAGCGAGGAGCCCATGCCGTCGCGCCAGTGCGGGTTATGCACGACGATGACACCGGTCAGGTCAACGGCGGTTGCGCCGGTCACCACGATGACGGGCGCGGCGCCCCCGTCGTGCAGCAGCCTGGCACCGCGCGCCGCCAGCTGCGCGCCGCCGACCTCGATCAGCGCCTTGGGCTGGCCGAGCCTGCTGCCCTCGCCCGCGGCCAGCAGGATTCCCGCGACATGACCGGACACGTGCTCAGGCTAGCGAGCTGCACCGTCCGTCATCCGCTCATGGTGAATCCGGCCCGTCGTCGCGGTCAGCGGGCGGCCCGAGCCGCCCCAGCGCAGCTGGATCAGCTCGGCGGCGATGGCCACGGCGGTCTCCTCCGGCGTGCGGGCGCCCAGGTCCAGCCCGATCGGCGAGCGCAACCTGGCCAGCTCGGCCTCGGTCATGCCCACGTCACGCAGCCGCGCCAGCCTGTCCTCGTGCGTCCGCCGGCTGCCCATTGCGCCGATGTAGGCGGCCGGACGGCGCAGGGCCACCTGCAGCAGCGGCACGTCGAACTTGGGATCGTGGGTCAGCACGCAGATGACGGTACGGTCGTCGGTGCTGATGCCGGACAGGTACCGGTGCGGCCAGTCGGTTACCACCTCATCGGCGTCGGGGAACCGTGAGCCGGTGGCGAACACCGGCCGGGCGTCGCAGACGGTCACCCGGTAGCCGAGGAACTTGCCGGCCTTGGCCACGGCCGCGGCGAAGTCGATGGCGCCGAAGACCAGCAGCTGCGGCGGCGGGGCGAAGGACTGCACGAATACGGCCAGCTCATCCCGGCGGCGCTCGCCCTCCGGCCCGTACCGGCGGACCCCGGTCAGGCCCTGGGCCAGCATCCCGCGCGCATCGTCGTCGACGGCCTGGTCGAGCCGGTCGCCCGATCCGAGCGAGCCAGAGCCGGGCGGGGCGGCGCCGGCCGCCGCCGCGTCGTCAGCGCCCCAGATCACCCGCCGCGCGCCGACCTGGCCGGGACCGGAGATCACGGTCGCGACCGCGACAGGGCTGCCGGAGCGGACTGCTGCCGCCAGCTCGCCGAGTTCCCCGTATTGCTCGCGGCTGACCGGCTGCACGAAGATATCGATGATGCCGCCGCAGGTGAGGCCGACCGCGAACGCATCGTCGTCGCTGATCCCGTACCGCTGCAGCACCGGCTGCCCGGTGCCGGCGACCCGGGTGGCCAGCTCGTAGAGGGCGCCCTCGACGCACCCGCCGGACACGCTCCCGACGACCTCGCCGGCCGCCGAGACGGCCAGCGCCGCGCCCGGTTCTCGCGGCGCGCTGCGGAACGTGCTGACCACCGTCGCCAGGCCGAAGGCCTCCCCCGCCTCCCACCACTTCGTGATCGAATCCAGGATGTCACGCAATACTGGTCACCTCAGGCGTCTCGATCTCTACCGGATAGAGTACGTGGCCGACGGCCGAGTCAGCGATGACCAGCTTCGCGGCGGCAGCGCGGCCGATCCGGCGTGCTGCGGGGCCAGCTCGGCACACCCGGCCGTTTTTGTTAGGTTAGCCTAAGTTACTTCAGGCAAGGTAAGCCTAAGCTGGCAGGCGGCGGCGGTGCTGCCCGAGGAAACGGATATATGACGAGTCGATCCCAGCGCGCGATGGCGGTAGCCGCAGCGCTCACTCCGGTCCTGGCCCTGAGCGCCTGCTCCTCATCGCCCGCGCTGGTGGCCGCGGCCAGCAGGAAGCTGGACGCGATCTGCCCGGGAGCTGCCGCGTGAGGCGCTGGGGCGCTGCCGTCGTGGCGGCTGCCGCGGCCTGCGCCGCCCTGGCGGCCTGCGGCTCATCATCGGGGGAGTCGACGATCACGCTCTATAACGGCCAGCACGTGCAGACGGCCGAGACCCTGATCTCGGCGTTCGAGAAGCAGACCGGCATCACCGTGCTGGTCCGCAGCGACGACGAGGACACGCTGGCGGGCCAGATCACCGCCGAGGGCTCCCACTCCCCCGCCGACGTCTTCTACACCGAGAACTCCCCGCCGCTGGAGAGCCTGCAGAGCAAGGGCCTGCTGGCGGCCATCGACCCGTCGACGCTGGCGAGAACCCCGGCCAGGTACAACTCACCGCAGGGCGACTGGGTGGGCGTCTCGGCGCGGGTCAGCGTCATCATCTATAACCCGGGACTCATCTCAGCGACTCAGCTGCCCACTCGGGTCAGCCAGCTAGCCGATCCGAAATACAGCGGCAAGCTCGCGCTCGCCCCGCAGGAGACCGACTTCCAGCCCATCGTGACTGCCTACGACCGCGCCTACGGCCGCGCCGCCACGGTCAGCTGGCTGAACGCGATCAAGGCCAACGCAGCCAACGGCAACCATGTCTACGCCGACAACGAGACGATCGCGGATGAGGTGAACCGGGGCTCTGTGGCGTTCGGGATCATCAATCAGTACTACTGGTACCGGATGCGCGCGGAGATCGGCGCGGGCAACATGCACTCGAAGATCACCTACTTCACCACCGGTGATCCCGGCTACGTGGTCGATGTCTCCGGTGCCGCGGTGCTGAAGTCCAGCAGGCATCAGGCCGCCGCCCAGCGGTTCGTGGCGTTCCTGGTCAGCAAGCAGGGCCAGGAGATCCTGGCCAGCCCGGCGAAGTCGATCAGCTTCGAGTACCCGCTCGCCTCGGGCGTCACGACGCTGGCGCCGGAAACGCCGTTCAGCCAGCTGCAGCCGTACCCGATCACGATCGGCGAACTGGGCGACGGCTCGACCGCTATCGCGCTGATGCGCGCCGCCGGGCTGCTATGAACTGCCGTCTTGAGCCGCCGGGCGGCGCTGCGGCAAGATCGGGATCAGGCAGATGGTGACTCGCCAGGATGTGACCGGAGTACCGCCACGGCCCAGCGTCGAGCCACCCCGGGCTAGCCCGGTCCGCGCACGCCGGGCCCGGCGGCCGGGCGGGCTGCTCGCCGTCAGCTCACTGATCGCGGCCGGGCTCGCGCTGCCCCTGGTCTTCCTGCTGATCGAGGCCAGCCAGGCGGGCCTGTCGACGGTGATCTCGCTCATCTTCCGGCCGCTGACCGCCACCCTGCTCTGGAACACGGTCCGGCTGACCGTCGTGGTGACGGTCCTGTGCGCGATCATCGGCACCGGGGCCGCATGGCTGATCGAGCGGACGAACCTGCCGGGACGGCGGATCTGGGCAGTACTGGTCGTGGTGCCGCTGGCCATCCCCGACTTCGTGGTGAGCTTCGGCTGGGAGTCACTGTGGGGCTGGGTACACGGCTTTCGGGGCGCCGTGCTGGTCATGACCCTTGCCGTGTACCCGCTGGTCTACCTGCCGGTGGCGGCCAGCCTGCGCGCGGCCGACCCGGCTCAGGAGGAGGTCGCCCGCAGCCTGGGCACGAGCCGGCTGCGCACCTTTGCCCGGATCACCCTCGGCCAGGCTCGCGGCGCCATCCTCGGCGGCTGCCTGCTTGTCGCGCTGGTCCTGCTGGCCGAGTACGGGGCCTTCGAGATCCTCGGTTACCAGACCTTCACCACGGAAATCTTCACCGAGTTCAACTCGGCCTTCAGCACCACTGCCGCCTGCGCGCTCTCGCTGGTGCTCGTCGTGCTGAGCCTGCTCGTGCTCGGCGGCGAGGGAATGCTGCGCGGCCGCGGCCGGGCCGTCAGGGTGGGCGCGATGGCGCAGCGGGTTACCCCGCCGCACCGGCTCGGCGCCACAGCGATCCCCGCGCTGGCCAGCCTGACGCTGCTCGTCCTGCTGGCGCTCGGCCTGCCCGTGGCCGCGAGCATCTACTGGATCTTCGAGGGCGGGGTCCCGTCGGTCACCAGCGCGACGAGCGTGTCCATGCTCGACGCCGCCTGGCATACGGCCGTCTACGGCGCCGCGGCCGGGGCGCTGGACACGCTGCTGGCGCTGCCGGTAGCGCTGCTGGCGATCCGGTACTCCGGCCGCGCCCGGCATTTCCTGGAGCGCAGCACCTACCTGGTGCTCGCCATGCCCGGCGTGGTGATCGCGCTCGCGCTGACCTTCTTCACCGAGCGGTACCTGGCCGGGACCGGCTACCAGACCGCACCGCTGCTGGTGATCTGCTACGCGATCATGTTCTTCCCGCTGGCGCTGGTCGGCGTCAAGGCAGCGGTGGCCCGAGCGCCGGCCAGCCTGGATGAGATGTCCCGCTCGCTCGGCCAGCGGAAGCTGGCTACCCTGCGCCGGGTGACGCTGCGACTGGCGGGACCGGGCCTGGCGGCAGCGTTCTGCCTGGTGTTCCTGTCGGTTATCACCGAGCTCACCGCTACCCTGCTGCTCGTGCCGACCGGCGTGCAGACGCTGGCCACGCAGTTCTGGCAGTACGAGACGAACTCGTCGTACGGACAGGCGGCGCCGTTCGCGCTGGTGATGATCGCGGTCGCGGCGGTGCCGAGTTACGTGCTCGGCCGGTTCTTTGACCGCTCAGCGCACGAGCAAGGATGACAGCATGACTCAGCTGGCCGTGACCGGCGTGCATAAGGCGTTCGGTGACCATCCGGTGCTGACGGGCGTGGACCTGGACGTGCCGGCCGGCTCGCTGACGGCCATCCTCGGCCCTTCCGGCAGCGGCAAGACCACGCTGCTGCGGGTGCTCGCGGGGTTCGAGCATGCCGACTCGGGGACGGTGCGGATTGGTGCCACCGTGGCCGACGGCCCGGGTGCCTTCGTGCCGCCTGAGCGCAGGCGGATCGGCTACGTGCCGCAAGAGGGCAGCCTGTTCCCGCACCTCAACGTGGCCGCCAACGTCAGCTTCGGGCTGCCCGCCCGGGAGCGCCGCGGGCCCGGGACCGAGGCGCTGCTGGAGTCGGTCGGCCTGGCTGGCCTGGGCAGGCGGTACCCGCACCAGCTGTCCGGCGGGCAGCAGCAGCGCGTCGCCCTGGCCAGGGCGCTGGCCATTCAGCCGACGGTCGTCCTGCTGGACGAGCCCTTCGCTTCCCTGGACGCGCATCTGCGGGCCAGCGTGCGGGCGGATGTCCGGGAGATCTTCCGCGCGTCCGGCGCCACCGCGGTCCTGGTCACGCACGACCAGGACGAGGCGCTCTCGATGGCCGACCGGGTGGCAGTGCTCAGGGACGGCAGGATCGCCCAGTGCGCGGCGCCGCAGGAGCTGTATGCGTGCCCGGCCGACGCGGACGTCGCCCGTTTCATCGGCGACGCGAACCTGATCGACGGGATCTGCGACGGCGGCGGCGTCGACACCATGTTCGGCAGGCTGCCGCTCGAGCCGGCCGTCCCCTCGCCCGGCCCGGTGACCGTGCTGGTCCGGCCCGAGCAGCTGGTGCTCTGCGACGAGGCGCCGGCTCGCGGCCCGGCTGACGGCGGCGCGGCCCGCGATGGGGCCGGCGCGGTCCTGGCCGCCCGGATCGTCGCCTGTGAGTACTACGGCCACGACGCCGTGCTGCGGGTTCAGCCGGAGCACGACCCGGCCGCGGCCCCGATCATCGTGCGGACCAGCGGCGGACCGCAGCTGCCGCCCGGCTCAGTCGTGCGGCTGGCCGCTAAGGGCCCGGTCCGCGCCTGGTCACGCGGCTAGCCCCAGCCCAGCATGCTCGCGCCGGCCAGCCGGCTCGCTGCTTCTGGCTACCTCCCGCTCAGGCAGCGTGGGCGGGTGGTCCGTGGTCGTGCAGGGTGCGCTGGTGGTCGGGGCTGGTGGCGGTGAGGGTGCCGTCGGGGTGCAGGGCGATGGCCCATCCCCATCGGTGGATCGCGATCAGGTGGTGGAAGCTGCACATCAGGATCAGGTTGGCCAGGCTGGTCGGGCCGCCCTCGCAGCGAGGGGTGATGTGGTGTGGCTGGCAGGCGGCCGGGGGCTGGTCGCAGCCGGGGAACCGGCAGCGGCGGTCGCGGCTGGTGACGGCCCGGCGCAGGTGCACCGGGATGGTGTCAGTGACCGCGCCGATGTCCAGCGGCAGCGGCACCGAGCCTGTCAGCCGGTCCGCGAGCCCGGTGCGCAGGTAGGCAGCCAGGCCGCCGGGCCCGGACATCAGGCTGGCGGCGTGCCGGAGGATCAGCTGCCGCACCGCCCGGTCCAGCCGCTCCTGCCGCGCCGCAGCACGATCATCCCGGCCGCCGAGGTCACCGCGGCCCGGGTCACCGCCGCGTGCGCCGCCACCAGGGGCGTCACGGTCCGGGTCACCACGGTCGGGGTCACGGCCTTCGGCGTCACGATCGGGGGCATCGCGGCGGGCGAGCAGCGCGGCGGCGAGAGAGTCCAGCACGTCCGGATCGACATGGCCGCTGACTACCGGGACGATCGCGGCATCGCAGTCCGCACCCGGCGGCGCGGGCGCGGACGCGCCGCCTTGCGCGGCCGCCCACGCGGCCTCGGCGCCCGCGGCGCCGCTGCCGCCCGCGCCGCGGAGCTGATCGAGGCTCATGTGGAGCAGGATCTGGGTGGGCTGGCCGGCCCGGTCGGGGAGGGTGCCCACGCCGATCAGCCGGCGGCACGCTTCCTCGAGCGCGTCATGGTCGCGCTGGCGGCGGGTCCGCGTGTCCTCCGCGCCCTGCTTCTTGCCGAGGGCGTCCAAGACGGCCTGCAGGGCGGTGGCGCACTGCGGGGTCAGGTCGGCGTCGAGTTTGCCCGCGCCGCGGTAGTGCCGGTCCAGCCGCAGGTAACGGTCACCGAACCCGTCGTCATCGCTGTCGTTATCAGGCTCAGCGCACCGCAGGCGAATCTCCTCGGCCAGGGCGGCCAGGTCGGCCAGCTCTGCCCCGCTCGCCGCCGCGGCCAGCAGAATCCGATCGGCATCCGCCCGGCTCGCCTCCGGCAGCAGGTCCGTCCACTCGCAGACGTGCCGGGCCCAGGACCCCGAGAGAGCCGCGGCGGCGAGCGCATCAGCGACAGCGGGATGGGCGGCCAGCCGGCGCATCCAGGCGGCCGCCCCGGCCGCCGCGCCGCGGGTGATGCGGGTCCTGAACCGCAGCCAGGACCTCGGGCCGCCCTGCCCATCGGCCTCGAAGGCACGCGTGGCGGTGAACGCGGCGAGCACGCTGGCGCGGGCGGCGGTGAGCCGCGACTCGGCCCGTTCTAACGCCTGCAGGCACCCGGCCTGCTCATCAGCGGTCAGGCCGGTCGCGTCCACGGCTGCCAGCCACCCCAGCCCGGCCTCGACCGCCGCCACCGCGTCACCCGAGCTAGTGACTGAATCAGGCGAGCACATCAGCGGATCACCTCCAGCGAGGACGGCGGCCCGGCCAGCTGCGCGTCCTGCAGGAAGCAGCGGACAGGCGCAGTAGCAGGACCGCTACGGCAGGGCGATGGAGCGGAGCGGGGTCGTCGTTTACCCCGGGCATGGGTTTACCTAGGGCGGTGACGCAGCTATGCGTAGCGGGCGTTCTGGCAGGAACTGGAGGGGCCGCTGGCCGGGGCGGGAGACTCCTCGCGGAGCGCTACAACCTGATAACCGTCATCTCGTCAACGGCCCCGGTGCGCCAACACTCTCGAATATGTGCTCGATAATAGCAGAGTACGGTGACAGTCTCGCGGTTCTTCGGCCTGCGGAAGCAGGTTCTTCCTGGCCGGCGGCAGCCGGGTGCTCAGCGGCGGTGCCGGGTGATGCCTCAGCCGATCCGGCGGGCGCCATCCGAAGGCGTGGCGTCCAGGAACTCCGGCTGGCCCCAGCCGCGGCCAGCGAAGGCCGCAGCGACGGCGTCGCGAACCAGTGCGGCGCGGTCCCCGGGCACCAGTGCCAGCACCGACCCGCCGAACCCGCCGCCCATCATCCTGGCGCCGAGCGCACCGGCCGACTCCGCCGCTTGCACTGCCTGGTCGGCCTCGGGCCAGGAGACCTCGAAGTCATCGCGCAGTGACCGGTGCGACTCGCTGATGAGCGAGCCGACCGCGCTGACATCGCCGTCGCGCAGCAGCCGGACCGTGTCCTCGACGCGCCGGTTCTCGGTCAGCACGTGCCGGGCCCGGCGGCGCAGGACGGGGTCGGAAAGCTGACCGGCCAGCTGAGAGTCATCGGTGAGGTCTCGTAGCGAGGAGACGCCGAGCGCGCGGGCCGCGGCCGCGCACTCCTCGCGCCTGGCCGCGTACTCCCCGTCCGTGAGCTCGTGGCTGGCCCGGGTGTCGATGATCATCAGTGCGGCACCGGAATCCGCCAGCGCGAGCGGCACCTGGCTGCAGGTACCGCTGCGGCAGTCCAGCAGCAGGGCATGACCGGCCTGGCAGAGCAAGGAAGCGCTCTGATCCATGATCCCGCAGGGCATGCCGACGAAGTCGTTCTCCGCCCGCCGGGCCAGCTCAGCCAGCGCGGGCCGCGGGATGCTGAGTCCGGACAGGCAGGCGCAGGCCAGCACCGCGGCGCATGACAGCGCCGCGGAGGATGACAGGCCCGCTCCCTGCGGCAGGTCGGAGTCGATGGCCACGCTGGCACCGCTGACGCGGTACCCCGCTTCCCGCAGCGCCCAGGCGACCCCGGCCGGGTACGCTGCCCAGCCGGTCACCGCGCCGGGCTCGAGCTCGCCAATACGGACCGCAGCAACAGGACCCCTGCTCTGGCGTGAGCGAAGCTCCAGCAGGTCGCCAGCGCGGCGCGAGGCTGCCGCCACCGTGCCGCGCTGCAGCGCGAACGGCAGCACCAGGCCGTCGTTGTAGTCGGTGTGCTCGCCGATGAGGTTGGCCCGGCCAGGCGCCTGCCAGACGCACTGCGGATCACGGCCATAGCACTCGCCGAACCAGGCCGCGACGGGCGCCAGGTCGATCACCCGGCATCGCGCAGCCGGCCAGCCGCTGCCTCCGGCGTTACGTCGCTGATCCAGACGCCCATCCCGGACTCGGTCCCGGCCAGGAACTTAAGCTTGCCGGGGGCGCGGCGGACGGCCATCACCTGCAGATGCAGTGCGAACTCCGCGCGGGCGGCGGCGTCTGCCACCGGGGCCTGATGCCACGCGGCGACATAGGGCATGCGCACACCGAACAGGCCGTCCAGGCGGCGGAGCACATCCAGGTATAGCTCGCCGAAGGCCGCGCGCGGCTGCTCGCCGAGCGAGGGCAGGTCAGGCACCCGAGCCGCGGGATAGATCATGACCTCGAACGGCCAGCGCGCCGCCGCGGGCACGAAGGCCATCCAGTGCTCGTTGCGCGCCACCAGCCGGGTGCCCTCGGCCAGCTCCCAGGCCACGACGTCATCGAACAGGTTGCGCCGGCCGCCGCCGCGGTAAGCGCCGGCCCGCTCCAGCATCCGGGCCGTCCGCGGGGTCACGAAGGGGAACGCGTACACCTGCCCGTGCGGATGGTGCAGGGTAACGCCGATCTCCTCGCCCCGGTTCTCGAAGCAGTACACCTGGGCAATGCCGGGCATCGAGCCGAGCGCGGCCGAGCGATCCGCCCAGGCCTCCACGACAGTGCGCACCCGCTGCGGCGTCAGGGCAGCGAACGAGGCCTCGTGATCGGAGGTGAAGCAGACCACCTCACAGCGGCCCAGGGGCGGCCGATGCGCGCCCAGCTGACCCGCCCCGGCACCGGCATCCGCACGGGCATCCGCACGGGCATCCGCACGGGC
>Ga0187860_1000284_pt1 | contig 49853 bp, 37 predicted proteins | sample June2016WEW_10_4_FD_132981 | JGI IMG/M metagenome (GOLD analysis project Ga0187860, IMG submission 132981) | Peatland microbial communities from SPRUCE experiment site at the Marcell Experimental Forest, Minnesota, USA - June2016WEW_10_40 | ecosystem: Environmental > Terrestrial > Soil >...
GAACACTGCCCTGCTTAGGTTCTGATTGAGTACAGCCTTATAGATCGGTTCCCTAGAGGAAGTATCGTCGGATCAACTGATTAGATGGTGTTGCATCGACCGGTTGAGCTGGCACGACTTATCAGGACTTGGCTCACCTGAACCGCCCACAGGAAGCGAAAGCCCTAAAGCATTCACCTGAAGGCGGCCGCGGCATAGCCGCTGCTAGCGCCAGAGCCATTCCAGGAACAGCACGATTGAAGATTCGACTCCATCGCTCACGTTGTGCCCGATGATCGCGGCGGTGAGGCTGCCCGATTTTTCCCGCCAGTAGGCGTATAGGATCCCGAACGCGATCGCATAAAGCTGCTGCGCCAGCGCCGCCCAAAACGGCCGCACCCAGAAATTGCTCACGTGCGCCAGCGCGAACAGCCCCGCCAGCACGACGCCGGCCGCATGCATGTCGTAGCTGCCGATGCGAATCCGCCCCGTCGTCCGCTGCATCAGGAAAGTTTGCAACAGCCCGCGAAACGGAATCTCCTCCGTGAATCCCACGTAAACGAATTCAAATATCAGCCACCCGGTGATGTTCACTGGAGTCAGCGGATAACTTTCCGGCGGCTTGTGCGCCAGCAGCGACGGCAAATAGTCCGCCACGGTCATCAGTACGCCGAAGAAAATCCCCCAGCCGATCGAAGCGGCCACGTACGATTTTCCCCGCGGCTTCTGCAGGCCGTATTCCCCCATCCGCCCTTTGCTCAGCAGAGCGATCAGGATCAGCGCCACCAGAGTCATCACCGCATGATCGAAAAAGAGAGCGATCCACGGCATAGCCATCGCGCGGTCCATACCGATCCGCTTGCCGACCCACACGTGGACCATCGCGTCGGGAACGAGAACGGCGAACGCCAGGCCAATGGTCGCAAGAGTCCAAAGGACCCAATTGCCCAACCACTTTACCGTAGGAGACATCGCGCGGAATTATACCGCCGGTGCGCCGAGGGAACGCGCTAACCGGAGTGCGCCGTGAAAAGACGCTGGTCCTCAGCGGGAGAGAAATCCCGCCCGGGAGCTGGTTCGTTCCACCCGGTAGCAATCGAAGCAGCAGCGGAGGCAACGAAGCTGCTGAAGCCTTCGGTGTAGAAGGTCGCATAGGCGACTCGGCGAGCATGCAGGCCGTAACGTGAGTAAACGCTGAGCAGGCCTCGAAAAGCGTAATGCAGGGGCCGACCCGCCTCCGATTCGGGGAAGGCCGAAGACGATGGAATGGTATGAGCGAACAAGATTCCATCGGACCTGCCGGGGTAGTGGCGACGGCATGCAGGCAAAGGGGACCAGACGCAACACGGGAAGCCCCCCGCGGTGATCGCGGTATGGATCAACTGGCAGCTCGCGAGAGACGGGCCGGGCCGTGAGGGGTGGCGGAGAGGCTCGTAGTACCGACGAAGCCGGGTAACTCCGGTGGAGGGAAGGTGCCTCAGTTGAAAGGAAACGCAAGAAGCGACAAAGGACCGAGGGATTGGCGATGAGCCTAACAACTCCACCCAGTGTTCAGAAGTTGCAGACGGCGTTGCACGACAAAGCGAAGGGATCGCCCAACTTTCGCTTCTATGCTCTGTACGACAAGGTGCACCGAGAAGATGTTCTGGCCTTCGCCTATGAATGTTGCAAAGCCAATGGCGGAGCAGCAGGAGTAGATGGCCAGACCTTGGAGGACATCGAAGAGTATGGGGTGAAGAAGTGGTTGGACGAACTGGCGCGAGAGCTGAAAAGTAGGACGTATCGACCGCAGCCTGTACGGCGGGTGTGGATACCCAAACCGGACGGGAAGAAGAGGCCGTTAGGAGTGCCCGCGATCAAAGATCGCGTAGCACAGACGGCGGCAGTTTTGGTGCTCGAACCGATATTCGAGGCCGACCTGCAGCCGGAACAGTACGCCTATCGGCCAGACCGCAGCGCGTTGGATGCCGTGAGGCAAGTCCACAAGCTGCTCAACACCGGCCACGGACAAATTGTAGACGCTGACTTGAGCGGCTACTTCGATAGCATTCCCCACGCTGACCTGATGACGTCGGTGGCTCGAAGGATCGTCGACGGAGCGATGCTGCATCTGATCAAGATGTGGCTGGAAGTTCCGGTCGAAGAGACCGACGAGAAAGGGAATAAGCATCGGAGTACGCGCAATCGGGATGAGGGACAAGGAACCCCACAAGGAGCCCCCATCAGCCCGTTGCTAAGCAACTTGTACATGCGTCGATTCGTGCTGGGATGGAAGAATCTCGGACACGAGAAGCGTCTGGAAGCACGCATCGTTAACTACGCCGATGACTTGGTGATCTGCTGCCGTGGTCGAGCGGAAGAAGCGCTGGCCATCATGCGGAACATCATGACGAAGCTGAAGCTGACGGTGAATGAAACGAAGACGCGGGTCTGTAAACTGCCGGAAGAGAAGTTCGACTTTCTGGGGTACACGTTTGGTCGGTGCTATTCGCCGAAGACAGGGCGCGCGTACATGGGTACGGTTCCCTCGAAGAAGCGGGTGATCCGCATCTGCGAGACGATTAGCGAAATGACTGGACGGGATCAAATCCTGCTGGACCAGGAGATGGTGGTAGCGAAGCTCAACCGTACGATGATCGGGTGGGCCAACTACTTCTGTCTTGGACCAGTCAGCCAAGCCTACCGAGCTGTGGACGGCCATGCTCGCAAGAGGCTGCGACAGTGGCTGTGTCGAAAGCACAGTATCTCGTGGCGGGCGACCCAGAAGTTCTCGGACGTCGTTCTCCACGATGAGCTGGGCCTAGCCCGTCTCACCAGACGGACTAGCAGTCTTCCGTGGGCGACATCGTGAGACTTTCTCCGAGAGCCGGATGCGGGCAATCCGCAAGTCCGGTTCGATGAGCGGGGTGTGAAGACGGAAGCATGGTCCAGCTAGTGAGGCACCGACAGACGAAAGAGTCGGCAACGGATAGGCTGCACCTAACCCACCGCGTCACACCTCGACTCCACCAAGTGGGTCCCAGTACGAGCTTGTCCGGCAATCCCGCTGACTGTCCAGAAGTCCGGTTGTGGGAAGTAGGAAGCTCCATTTGGAGTTTACCTCGGATTGCGGTCGAGTGTCGGCGCACCCGGAAGTTGCCTCCTCGTTCGGACTCGCCGGACGTTGACGCGAAGCCAAAACATTCGTAAAGTGGCACCCGTCACGGCCAACCATCACAGCTGGGTGGATCAAAAAAAGGGGGAGAGATGACCCGAACGAGACGGAGTCTTGCCGCGAGCTTCGCGTTCGCTCTCAGTTGCATCGTGGCCGCGCCCGGTGCGCCCGCCCAGCAAAAGGCGGCCGCGCCGGTGTTTCCCGAAGGCGCCCTTGCGCCCGACAATCTGGCCAAACCGCGCCCCAAGCCGCCGTTCAATCTGACGGGCACTTGGACGGTCGATCTCAGCGCCGGCTTCAGCTCGTTCATGTTCGGCCCGCCCTATCCGAAGTTCATGCCCGAGGCCCAGGCGGCGTATGACGAGGCGAAAAAATACGCTGCTGAACACAAGCCGTATCGCGACGACATCGGCCATTGTTATCCCGCGGGCATGCCGATGATCATGACCCGCGTCTGGCCGATTGCGATGATCCAGCTTCCCACCGCCATCTACATGGTCAGCGGCTTTGAAAACGCCCTTCGCATCATCTATATCGACGGCCGTCCGCACACCGATCCCGATATCGTCGTTCGCACGTTCAACGGAGACTCCGTCGGGCATTGGGAAGGCGATACGCTCGTCGTGGACACGAACAGCATGGTCACCGATCACCATTGGATTGATACGGGTCTTCCGGTGAGCGATGAATTCCACATGATCGAGCGCATGCGCCTGGTCAATGGCGGGAAGAGCCTGGAAATCAAGTATCAGATGTGGGACCCGAAGAATTGGGAAGGGGAGTGGGACAGCACCAAGCACTGGATTCGCGTAGACGACACCGACATCACCGAAGTCGAATGCACTCCCGACCTCAACGAGCACTTGCTTAGCACTCACTGATCGCCGACCCGTCATTCTGAGCGTAGCGTCCCGGCGCTTTTTCTTACCGGAGATTGGCTTTGTCAATCTTCGGTCCGGGACGCGCAGTCGAAGAATCTCTCTTCGTGGCAGTTTGACGGGCGCACGTGCAGTATCGGCACCGCACTCCGCCTTGATTTCTAATCGACACAAAAGTACAGGTCAACGGCACCTGTACCTTTCCTGTACTTTAGGGAGCTGTTTTCCTTCGTCCCGCTTCGCTAGCGTCGCAAGCGGAGGTGTGGACGTTGGAATTCGGAAGAAAAGCTCGACGCGGTGCTTCGATGGATCTCGGAGGTCGAAGCTCGCCTCGGTTCGTGAGTCGCGAACCCCGAGTCGGGCTTCAGGCGCTTTGCCCCACAGCCACCGACCGCCGATTGCCAATTGCAGTCCTAATCGACACACTTCGGGTGGGCATCGCTGAACTTCTCGCGGCGCTCTTGACGAGGCGCCGAATCGCTCTTTGACAATTTTACAACTTGGCAGGCGGGGATTTCTGGCACGCAGGAAATCCCGGATCGCTCAACCGCCTAGTAAGGGGAACTGCTGCCCGGCTGCTTGGGCTGCGCCCGGTATGCGGGGTCGGCGAGCGTCGTTCCGTCGGCCAGCTTCACGAATACGAAACTGCCGCCCTTGTCGCCGTTCCTCAACGGGTGGATCACGATCGTCACCTTGTCGCCAGGCTTGAGCGTTGTGGACTTCCACCCCTGCTTCGCGAGATTGTTCGGGCTGTTGCACTCGACGCTCCACCGGTCCGAGCCGCCGCTGTCGTTTGGGACGTCGATCTGGATCCAGCTGTGGGGATTCGTCCACTCGAACTGCACGACCGTGCCGGTCAACGGAACCTGCTTGTCCCGATCGAACATCGCCGCGGAATGGTGGGCCGATGCGGTGCCCGCGACGATAAGCAGGACGGCGCTCAAGCATGCGATCAGTGAAGTTTTCATCGTTTTGCTCCCCGCTCTTCCAAGGTCGTTTACGAACCTCTTCTACTGCGTCCGGAATCTCGCTCGGGCGTTCACGGTTGCGCCTTTGCCGCCGCTCGGAACGCCGCCTCATCCAGCACCTGGCCGTCCGGGAGTGTCAGGGATATGAAGAGCCCGCCCTTCTCGCCGCTCCTCAGGGGCCAGAACATGATCGTGACTTTGTCACCGGGCTTCAGGCTGCTCGACTTCCAGCCCTGCCGTGCGAGATTGTTCGGACTGTTGCACTCGATGCTCCAGTGATCCGTTCCGCCGCTGCTGTTTGCCACGTCGATCTCGATCCAACTGTGCGGATTGGTCCACTGAAACTGCGTGACCGTGGCCGCCGTCGTGATCTTCTTCGAGCGGTCGAACATCGCGAAGGAATGATGCGCGGACGCCGAAGCCGCGAACAGGACGATCAGCGCACCCAAGCACGCCACCCGGGACTTCTTCATCGTGGGTCCCCCAACAGCAAACTCTGTCTTACGGTGTATTCCACCCTCGGCCCTGCGACTCCCCCAGAGAATGCAAATACTATAATATGCGTCAAGACAGATAGCCATTCCTTGGTGCACAATGGCTGCCTTTGACCGTCGGGGGACGAGCTTGCGGCTGCAATGGGGCGGCCGCTGCTCTCGGAATGGAGAAAACATGAGGCTTCCAGTCGCAGTGGTTGCTGCGTGGTCCGCCTTGGCGGTGCTCGGTGCTGTCTGCCAGGGCCAGACGGCGAGCATGCCGGCGAATCCTGAGAACGCGAAGTCTCGATCCGCCGCGTACACTGCGCTCGGGTCGCTGCCGGATTGGGGCGGTATCTGGACGTTCAACTTCGGCGGCCTCGGTGCGAAAGCCGAGCAGCCGGTTTTGACTCCGACGGCGGCGGCCGAGCTGAAGGTGCTAGAAGACGAAGAAGCGAAGAATGAGGAGCCGCCGACGGAAAGCGCGAACTGCGTGCCGCCGGGCATGCCAACGATCATGTTTCAGCCGTACGACATCGAGTTTCTGTTTACGCCCGGTCGCGTGACGATCATTCAGGAAGCCTACATGCAGGTGCGCCGCGTGTTCACCGACGGGCGCGGCCATCCGGCCGACCTCGATCCCACGTTCAACGGCCATTCAATCGGGCACTGGGAAGGCGACACCTTGGTCGTGGACACCGTCGGGTTGGGCCACCGATTGCCGCTCGGTTTCAACCGGCTTCAGCACGGCCCCAACCTGCACGTCGTAGAACGTATCCACCTCATTGATCCCGATACGCTGGAAGACGCCATGACTCTCACGGACCCGGACGTCCTCGAGAAGCCGTGGCACATGGTTAGAACGTTCCATCGTCACCGGGATCTCGACCAGTTGGAATTCATCTGCGAAGAAAACAATCGCAATCCCATCGACAAGACTGGGCAGGTTTCCACGATCCTTCCCAAGTGAACCGGGAATTGCGTTTTCAGTGAAGAGTTGCGTTCTGGAGGCCGGATGTCTGGGCGGCGGCGTTGTCATGCGCGCTCGCGGCCGGCGCGTTTTCCGCGATCTTGTAGTCTTTGTACTCGATGGAAAGAAGCGCGTGACCTCCGAGGCGTATCCAACTCTCCGTCTTGTTTTCGGCGGGAAGCCAGAAGTCATCGATCTTTTCGTACCGGTGCCGCACCTCGCTTTTCTTGATCCAAAACGAGGGATTTTTCGCCGGCTCGGCCTCGATGCGGGTTACCGCGAAGTCGTTCGCATCCACCCATATCGTTCCGCGGTAGAGAAACTTGTTGGCGGTCTTCGGCGCGACGTTGAGGACATACTGCGTGTTGTCTCGAGACGTCTCCGCATCCGCCAGAGTGAAATTATAATTCCGGGAGCTTAACGCCGTGCGCTGGCGGTTCTCCTCGTCGGACGCTTCCTTTTCTCCCTGCAACAGCCCCTTGAGAACGTGGTCGATGACGAACTTGGAGCCGCTCTGCGACACGACCGTGAACTCCTTATCGGCGGGCGAAGCGTAGCTGACGTTGACCACCATCTCGGCGTCGTGGCTGCCGAAGAAGCCGTTATATTGCACGTGATACACGCGCGTGCCCTGGAAACCCCGCAATGCCGCCTCGCGCTCGCGGTTGCGTTCTTCGAGATGCGCGACGATTTGATCCACGGTCAGCGGCGCCTTTTGGACCGCCTGCGGTGGCGCTTCCGCTTGCTGCGCCGTCGACGAGGGCACGCGCAACAGGGCGAATCCCGCGCACAGCAGGAAAAGAGCAGTCTTCCTTCGTTTCGCGCAAAGCATGTTCCGGAATCCTCCTCTTATGCCTTCGACAAACGAGCATCTCTCAACCGAGACGCGGAGCGGCGACCGTGGGCTGGGGCCGGACCCCGGCGTTCTTCCGCTTCGTGGCGCAGTTTCGAAGGCCGCGCTCGTAGTCCGCGTAGACGCCTTCAAAGATTGTATCCCACGAAGCATCGAGGGCACAGGCCCTCGCGGCTTCGCGCATCCGCAGCAGTTCTTGCGGTCGGGCAGCCAGGTACCGGATGTGAGAGACGAACTCGCCCGCATTCCTGGCAACGAACCCGGTTTCGCCGTGCTTGACGATGAACTGCGGCCCGCCGCCATCCGTCACGACCGCCGGCACCCCGGAGGCCAGGGCCTCCAGAACCACATTCCCGAAAGTGTCCGTACGCGACGGAAAGACGAAGACATCCATGTTCGCGTAGGCGCGCGCCAGGGCCTCTCCCTTGAGCACACCTGTAAAATCGGCACTCTGCATGTTGGCCTTGAGCCAGGGCTCTTCCGCTCCCTGGCCGACGACCGAGAACCGGAAATCGCGGAAGCCGGTTTTCCTCAGAGCCCGTTCCAGCGCCACGAGGAACCGGATGTTCTTTTCCACGGTCAGCCGGCCGACGTACCCGACGACGAATTGGTCGCCGCTCCGGTCGCGCCGCTCCGGCGTGAAGAGCGCCGTATCCACGCCGCGGTACATCGGATAAACGGGCTTGCCGGTTCCTTCTTCCAGCAGGCGCATGAGCTCCGGGTTCGGAGCGAAGAGCACCTGAGCGATTTTGTAAAAGCGCAGAATGGCCGACAGGCTAGACTCGCGGATCACAGCCCCCATTCGCTCTCGCGCCCGCCTCGGGAAAAACCGGAAAAGCCCAGACGCCCGCTGCTCGGCGTACTGGTGCAGGTTCGTGTGCCACGAAGCGGCGAGCGGAACCCGCAAGCGGTGCGCGACCAGCGCTCCGAGCTGCCCCACGTCGCTTGGCCCCGTGATGTGAACGACATCGGGATCGAACGAGCGGACTGCGTCGGCAGCCCGCTCGTAGTGGCGCCAAAACGCCAAATCGAAGTCGTGCTTCTTGTCCACCGGGAAACCGATTCGCCCGCGGCGGCGCATCATCCTGATGACGGGGCCGTCGGTTTGAATCCTGTCCTCGGCTCCCCCGCAGACGGTCAGGAAGGCGAATCCGCGCCTTCGCGCGAACGCCTCAAATTGCCGGCTCGTGTTCGCCACGCCGTCGATCTCGTCGTAGGTGTCCGGAAAGAACGCGACCCGTAGCTTTTCCTCCATTGCGATGCGGCCTCCCGCCCTCTGCCGAGGGCAAACTGCATTTCGTGTTCGGGTTTGGCGAGCGCGACCTGCACCGCCCGCCGGACTGGCTCCATCTCGAGCATGCGCACGGTGGAGAGGAAGATTTCAATGAAGGCCGGCGGCTTATTCCACAGAGTCGCCAGCGGGCGCAGGACGCCGTTGCGGTCGGGATGAAACACGCGATCGTCCCAGCGACGCGCGCCGAACGGGTAGTCGGGGTACTCCCGGATGGCGTCCAGGAGCGATTGAAGCATGCGAAGCGCGAATGGCTCCGCGTACTGAGGCATAAAAAGGACGTGGCAGCGACGCCGCTGCCGCACCTCGTGGACGAACTCGGGGAAGGTCCCGGCGTCCGTGAGGTTCACGACCGCGCTGGGTTCGGCGCCGTGCCGGTCGCCGCCGCCGATGACGAGTTGATTCCATCTCTCCGCGAAGTCCAGCACGGCCTGATTTTCCTCCCAGCTACGCAGACCGCCGAGTTCAAAGGCGTGAATGAACATGCCGACTTTTGCGACAAAGTCGCAAACCGTAGAGACATGCCGCTGCTTACCGATGCCCGCGAGATCCCACATGGGATGATTCAGGACAACCAGCACATCAGGATCGTCGTGCAGCATCTTGAATAGATCGGGAAGATGCTGCTCCACGGGATTCTTCGTATAGTCCGCCAACTGCCCCATGATGGCTTCCGCGCGGTCGCCGGGAAGGTTGTGAATCCCTACATGCAGCGTCGTGTCCTGATAGGGGACGCTCCATTCGACCGAGACGGGAATACAGCGCGTCTCCGGAAGGATGCGCAACAGCATCGGCGCTTCGATGCTGTCGTGATCCGTGAGAGAAACCATGCTAGCGAGGCCGAGCCCACGCTCGATCTGGTCACGCTCGAGCTGAAAGGCCGCGAGAGGCGGAAGAGGGGGCGTCCAGTGCGCCCTGCCGAAATCGACTGTAATCGCGGCCTCGGTCTGGGCCCGCCTCTCCTGCGTAGCCAGCGCGAGCCGGAGGATAGGGTTCCGAGCGGCGTAGTCGCCAATGAAGTAGAGCCCCTCTCTTGAGTGGTTGGTATGGCCATGCAACGAAACCGCCGCGCGATGCTCCCTCGCCGCGTTGGGTTCCTTCCAGAGGCAGGTCAGTGTGCTCCGCAAATTTCCCTCCTGTTGGATTGCCTGCTTGCGGGCACAGACTGCCAGCGCATACTGAACGCCAGGTTACGCGGCGGATATTTTTCGTTTTAAGATCTTATGAGTCACGAGTTACGAGATCGTGGGCTTTAAGCAGGTTTTCATCGCCCTTTAACCTCAGGAACAAATGCCGGTGCCCTATACTTCGGGCTTTGGAACATCAACTCCAGCAAAGCCACGGTAACTCGCACGACCTCGCCAAGAACTCGCCGGGCCGTTCCTTCTTCCACGTACTGTCAGGCCTTCTGCGCCGACCCCAGCGCGTGCTCTTCCTGTGGAACTGGAAATCGGCAGGGCTGAGCATTCTCCTGCGCGCTCCGATCTTTCTCGCCGCCACAATTCGCGGCGGGCTCGCCGCAACCGTTTCCGCGCTTCTGACCGAGTGTTTGTTTTGCGCGGTGACGGCGGGATTTTATGGCGCGGTGGTTCAAAACTTGCGCGACGCCGAACCGCAATGGCTGACCGGCCTGTTTCTGATCGTGGTCGTTCCGGCGATTTTCCAGGGACTGGAGTTTGTTCTTCACCGGCTTCACGGGACGCCGCATTTGCGGCTGGCGGAGATCGCGTCGGTTGCGGTCAGTGCTGTTTCGTCGCTTTTCAATTGGTATGCGATGAGGCGGGGCGCGCTGCTGGTGGGCGGAGAAGGCCGCAGTTTTGGATCCGACTTGCGCCGGCTGCCCGGGCTCCTGCTCGCTTTCACGGCCGCGCTGCCGCGCTGGGCGGGACGGCGAAAAAAGAGCGCGGGGAGTTCAGAAAATGGCGTGTCGCGGACTCGGTCTGCTGATTGTTGAAGAAGGAGTGTGCTGTGCGGCTCAAAACTTTGCATCTGACGAACTCGTGGCATGAAACCTCCGGGGGAATCGCCACGTTCTACCGCGCGTTGATGGATGCAGCAAACCGGAGGGGTCACAGCATCCGGCTCGTCGTCCCCGGAGAAGACGATCGGGTGGAAGAGACCGGTGAGTTCGGCAGAATCTACCACGTGAAGGCACCGCGGGCGCGGTTCAACTCCCAGTACCGAATGATCTACCCGAGGCAGTTTCTTCCGGCCGGGAGTTCGCTCCAGAGAATCCTCGCTGCGGAGCGCCCCGATCTTGTCGAAATCTGCGACAAGTACACGCTCAACTATCTGGGTGCCTTGCTCCGGCGGGGCCTTTTGCGGACGCTGGACTTCCGGCCCATCGTCGTGGGTCTTAGCTGCGAGCGCATGGACGACAATTTCCGGACCTACGTCGGGCGCATACCTTTTGCGCGGAGGTTTTGCGCGGCCTACATGAGGTGGATCTACTTTCCGTTCTTCGATCATCACATCGCAAACTCCGCGTATACCGCAGAAGAATTGCGAGCGGCATCGCAAGGCCAGATGGTTCCGCGCAACATCTGGATTCGGCCGATGGGCATCGACCTGCGGCATCTGTCCCCGGCGCGAAGATCACGCGAGGCGCGACGGCAACTCCAGCAGAAGTGCGGAGGCAGCGACGAGAGCGTCTTTCTGCTCTATGCAGGCCGCCTGGCGCCGGAGAAAAATCTGCCGTTGCTCTTCGATCTAGTCATGCGGCTCGCGAAACATGCGGGGCGGGACTACCGGCTTGTGGTGGCCGGAGACGGAATGGAGCGGCGGCGCTGGGAGGAGTTCTGCCAGAAGCACGTTCCCGGGCGAGCGTCGTTCCTGGGACACATCAAGAAGTCGGATGAATTGGCCGATTTGACGGCCAATGCCGACGTGTTCGTTCACCCGAACCCACACGAGCCGTTCGGGATCGCCCCGCTGGAGGCCATGGCATCTGGTCTGCCTTTGGTTGCGCCGGACAGTGGAGGCGTCACGTCGTACGCGACCCCGGAGAACTCCTGGCTTGCACGGCCGGACGAAAGGAGTTTCGCGTCGGCCGTCGAGGCGGTGCTCGAAAACGAGGCGGAGAGAAATCGCCGCGTACACAACGCGTTGCAAACGGCCGAGCAGTATCGCTGGGAGACGGTGGCTGCTTTATTTCTCGATCTTTACGGCGAATTGCATGGCGCCGCGATGACACAAAGCGAGATGCTGCCGCTCCCTGCTTTCCGTTCCACGCCGGCTGAAGGCCTGGGACTGACGTGGTCTCGAGGAGTCTCGCGATCAGCGGAAAAAATCTTCTCACTGGCATCGACGGTGTTTCTGCGTTCGAGGTCCTGAGTTCACGCAAGATACGGCTCTTTTTGGGCCCCCCGGACAAGGGCGACCAGACCTAAAGGTATTCCGCGCAAGGCCGATCAGTTCAGTTCTGGTCTGTTCCGGGCCAGCAGTGCGGGTGCTCGATGGCGGCGTAGGGGAGGGTTGGAAGCTTGAGTTTGCAAGTTTGCCAGGTGTGGCGCTTGTTCCATTCGCACGAGTCCAATTATGCGCATCCTTGTCGTTGAAGACGATCGTCCCATGGCCAGTTTCTTGAGCGAGGGCCTGCAGGCGGAGCAGTACGCGGTCGATGTCGCCGCCGACGGCGCAGAAGCCAGACATATGGCGGAGATCGGCGACTATGACCTAGTGATTCTTGATATCAACCTCCCGAAATTGACGGGTTTCGAGGTCCTGAAAGAGGTCAGGCAAAAGAATCCCAATATCACAATTTTGCTCCTCACAGACAGCAACCAGGCTCTGGATCGGGCAAAAGTGCTCGATATGGGCGCGGACGACTACCTGACCAAGCCGCTTTCGCTTACGGAGCTATCCGCCCGCATCCGAGCGCTGATGCGGCGGAGCGGCCAGCCATTCGAGGCGGTGCTGAAAGTCGAAGACGTTGTGCTCGATCGAGTGCGCCACGTAGTTCGGCGCAATGGGCAGGGCATCGACCTGACCCCGAAGGAGTTCGGCTTGCTGGAATTCCTGATGCGGAACGCCGGACATCGAGTGACGCGCGACATGATCGTCGAAAACGTCTGGAAACTGGGGTTCGACACGCATACAAACGTCGTGGATGTTTACATCAGCTATCTCCGGAAAAAGATCGATGCAGGCCACGAACGGAAATTGATTCGCACGATTCGAGGGGTAGGCTATCAGGTCGGACGCCCGAAAGAAGAAAGCCGAACACAGCCTCACTGATTCGAGCGGCCGGCTTCCTGAGGATTGAGGCAGGCGCCTTCGGTTTAGGTCGACGAGGGCCGACGAGGCACACGGCGCCAAGCCCTCTCCATTCCAAAGAAAAAGAAATGAGGTGACAAGGAAATGATGATAGAACGCGGTGCGCATTCGGGGGCCACTCCGCGAGAAATAAGGTATATTTGTAGATGTAATCAAGATTGGTTGCGAATGGATCGTCGGGATCCAATCGGAGAAGGCTAGAAATATGGTCACGGGCCCTGCCACGCATCCGGTAGAAGTGGATGAACTCGAGGAAATCTGGGAGTGGATTGAGTCATTCGATGCCGTCGTAGAAGAAGGCAAGCCAGGTCTGGCGTCGAGGATTCTGCAAGAAATCCGAAGCAGAGCGCTGTCTTCCGGCGTGTTGGTGCCGTTTACGGCGAACACGCCGTACGTGAACACGATTCACTTGAGCCAGCAGGCCGCCTTCCCCGGCGACCAGGAAATCGAACGAAAAATCAAAAGCCTGGTGCGCTGGAACGCTCTTGCCATGGTCGTTCGGGCCAACCGCGTGGAGCACAATATCGGGGGGCATATCTCCACTTACGGGTCGGTCGCGACTCTGTTCGAAGTGGGATTCGATCATTTCTTCCGGGCACGCACCGAAGATTTTGAGGGCGATACGATCTATTTCCAGGGCCACGCTGCGCCAGGCGTATATGCCCGCGCGTTCCTCGAGGGGCGCCTCTCGAAAGAGAATCTCGAGAATTTCCGCCGGGAGCTCAAGCCAGGGGGCGGACTATCGTCGTATCCGCATCCGTGGCTGATGCCTGACTTCTGGGAATTCCCCACGGTCTCGATGGGCCTGAGCCCGATCATGGCGATTTACCAGGCTCGCTTTAACCGCTATCTAGAAGATCGAGGGCTGAAACCGGTTACGGATGCCAAGGTTTGGGCATTCCTGGGAGACGGCGAAACGGATGAGCCAGAGGCCCTTGGCGCAATCACTCTCGCGTCCCGCGAAAACCTCGACAACCTCATCTTTGTGGTTAACTGCAATCTTCAGCGGCTCGACGGGCCGGTGCGCGGCAATGGCAGTATCGTTCAGGAATTGGAGGCCGCATTCCGCGGTGCTGGCTGGAATGTCATAAAGGTCATTTGGGGTTCCGACTGGGATCCGCTGTTCGCCCAGGATGTGGATGGGTTGCTCGCCAAGCGCCTGGGGGAGATGGTCGACGGCGAATATCAGAAACTCGTCGTCGAATCGGGCGCCTATATCCGGCAGCATGTTTTCGGGTCCGACCCGCGGCTGCTGAAAATGGTCGAGAACATTCCGGACGAAAAGCTTCGCACATTGCGTCAGGGTGGACACGATCCAAAGAAGGTCTACACGGCTTACAAGGCTGCGGTCGGACACAAGGGGTCACCGACGGTTATTCTCGCCCGCACTATCAAGGGTTATGGTCTCGGCGAAGCCGGGGAGGGACGCAACGTCACTCACCAGCAGAAGAAGGTCGATGAAGCGACCCTCCGGGAGTTCCTGGAACGCTTTGGTCTGTCAATCCGAGAGGATCAAATTGCCGAAGTACCGTTTTACCGTCCGCCTGAAGCCAGCCCTGAAATTCAATACCTGCGCTCCTGTCGTGAAAGGCTGGGCGGGTACGTGCCGCGACGCAAGGTGCGCTCGAAGCCGTTGCTGGCGAATCACGGCGAGCTGTTCGAAGAATTCCTGACCGGAAGCGAAGGCCGGGAAGTTTCGACGACCATGGCGTTCGTCGCGATGCTGCGAAAGATGCTGCGCGATCCGGAAATCGGCAAATTGATTGTCCCCATCGTTCCGGATGAAGCGCGCACTTTTGGCATGGAATCCCTGTTTCGACTGGTTGGAATCTACAGCAGCCGAGGGCAGCTCTACGAACCGGTGGATATCAATACGCTGCTCTATTACAAAGAGGCCAAGGACGGCCAGATACTGGAAGAGGGCATCACGGAAGCCGGATCGATGTCTTCATTTATAGCTGCGGGGTCCGCGTATGCCACTCACGGGATCAACACGATTCCTTTTTTCATCTTTTACTCGATGTTCGGGCTACAGCGCGTCTGCGATTTGATCTGGGCCGCCGCGGACACACGATGCCGCGGATTCCTTTTGGGAGGCACGGCCGGGCGCACCACGCTGGCCGGGGAAGGTCTGCAACACCAGGACGGCAACAGCCACGTGCTCGCGCTCCCGATACCTACGCTTCAGGCGTACGATCCCGCGTTTGCTTACGAAGTCGCCACGATCATCGAGGACGGCATCGACCGGATGTACAGGCAGGGCGAGAGCATCTTCTATTACATCACCGTGATGAACGAGCCCTACGCCATGCCTTCCATGCCGCCCGGATCGCGCGAAGGCATTCTGAAGGGGATGTACCGCTACAAGGCCGCCAATAACGGCAAGTCGAAGCTGCGGGCTCAGCTTTTCGGGAGCGGGGCGATTCTTCGCGAGGTGCTGCGCGCCCAGGAAATCCTGGAAGAGAAATACAAAGTGGCGGCGGATGTCTGGAGCGTCACGAGCTACAAGGCGCTTTACAGCGACGGAATCGACGCGGAGCGATGGAATCTTCTGCACCCAACGGAAAAACCGCGCGTGCCTTATATTTCCGAGTGCCTTGCCGACGCTCCCGGCGTTCTTGTGGCCGCAACGGACTATTTGAAAGCGCTGCCGAATCTCGTAAGCCAGTGGATGCCAAGGCGCGTGGCGTCGCTCGGGACCGACGGATTCGGCCGAAGCGAAAGCCGGGAGTCGCTTCGTAACTTTTTCGAAGTGGACGCTCGCTTTATCACATTGGCGACTCTCCATGAGTTGCAGCGTGAAGGGAAGATCCAGGCTTCCGTGGTTCAGCAGGCGATCAAGGACCTTGAAATCGATCCCGAAAAGGCCAACCCGCTCACCACGTGAACCCGGGTCCGCGTCGCGCGGGCTTTAGGCCTTCTCTCTTGACGAAGTCGAGCGATTTCCGCAACAATCGTGACAGCAGGTCAGCGGGGCTGCGTTCAAGCAACGCAGTCTGGGCTCAAGGTTTGGCTGATTAAGAACGACTGAGGCGCGTTCCAATAGACCAGAAACGAGGTAATTGACATGGGTAAGATTGTGGCAGCAATGGGGACTGTCCATGCCCCGCAGCTCTTCGACCGGCCACCGAGCGAGGACCCCGCGCAACTCGATGCCGACATTGCCGCGATGCGTCAGATCGGCAAGGATCTCGAGGAAAGCAAGCCAGATGCCGTGATCGTGATCGGCAGCGACCATCTCGAGACATTCTTCCTCAGTTCCGTTCCTACGTTCGCCATCCTGTCGGGTGAGTACTCCCACGCTGAGTTTGCCGGCCGGAAGTACGAACTGCCAATCCACCAGGGCTTGGCCGAAGACTTGTTGGACAAGCTCATGAAGGCCGGCTTCGACCTGGGCTACTCGCAGGACGCCGTCCTCGGACATGCGTTCGCGGCTGTATACGAATGGGTGATCGAGAAGCGTCCCATTCCCGTCGTCCCAATTTTCGTGAATGCGTATCTCCCACCCTTGCCGACGGCGCGGCGCTGCGCGGAGCTGGGGAAGGCGATCGCGAAGGTTATCGCGGACCGTCCCGAGCGAGTCGCAATCGTTGCCAGCGGAGGGATGTCGCATTTTCCTGGCACGTGGAAATACCCGAAACCGGACTTCGAGTTCGACCACTGGGCCATCGCTCAAATGGAGAAGGGAAATCACCAGGCGCTCATCAACCTGACCAACGAGCAACTGGATGAGGTCGGCAACACGGAGATGCTTTCGTGGATGATCATGTTCGGCGCGATCGGAAATCAGCCGGGCGAGCTGGTCACCTATCAGCCGACGTGGCATCACGGCCATGCGGTGATGCGCTTCCTCCCCCACAAGGGAACGGGTCCGTCCAAGGAAGGCGCCGAGGCGGCCGCCAAGTACGAATTCAAGGGTGGCTACGAATTCTACAAGCACCCGTCTCCGGCGGCATACAAGCTGAACAAGGTTCTCTACGACAGCCGGTTCAAGCGCGAATTGAGGCTCCGGCTTGTACACGATCTTCCGTCCGTGGCGAAGGAGTACGGCATGACGCCCGAGGAAGCGAAGGTGCTGGAGACTCTCCAGGACGACGATATCGAGAAGTTCAGAGACGGGCAGGTCCATCCACTCGTGACGGCGGGCGCGCATCCGCTTGGAATGTGGATGGCTGTTATCCGGATGCACGCGGAATTGCGCAAGCTTCGTGCCGCTGGTGTCAAACCTGAAGGCGAGAAGGCGGGCGCGACCCAGTAAGTCGCGCTACGCACCAAGACCCATGACGTTCTCGTTCCCCGGAGGGCAGTTTTGGGCCTCCGTGGGCGAGGAGTGTGCCGTCGCGATGAGCGTTGGGGATCGCCGAAAATTCGAAGTGAGGGAGAACACATGAAGGTTGGCGTTGCTGGACAAGGCGCTTTTGGCGTGAAGCATTTGGAGGCCCTGGCCAACATTCCGGGCACTGAAGTCATCACGCTGGCAGGCGGAAACCCGGCCGCCACGGAAGAAGTGGCGAAGCGATTCAAGATTCCTCATTGGACGGGCGATCTAGCCGAGAGCCTGAAGCAGCCGGGCCTGGAAGCGATGATCCTCGCGACGCCCACGGGGATGCACGCGAAGCAGGGCGAGCAGTGCATGCGGGCCGGCAAGCACGTGCACATCGAGATTCCCATCGCGGACTCGCTGGCGGATTCCGAACGTCTGGTGAAGGCTCAGAAGGAAACCGGCGTCGTCTGCATGGGCGGCCACACGCGCCGCTTCAACCCCAGCCACCAGTACGTCCACAAGAAGATCAAGGCCGGGGAGCTGAAGGTCCAGCAGATGAACGTGCAGACCTACTTCTTCCGGCGCACGAACATGAACGCGGCCGGGCAGCCCAGAAGCTGGACCGATCATCTGCTGTGGCACCACGCATGCCACACGGTAGACCTGTTCCAGTATCAGACCGGCGAACTCGTTTCCGACTGTTACGCCGTGCAGGGCCCGATGCACCCGGAGCTGAAGATCGCCATGGACATGGGGATCGTGATGAAGGTGCCGTCGGGAGCGATCTGCACGCTGTCGCTGTCGTTCAACAACAAGGGACCGCTGGGCACGCGCTTCCGCTACATCTGCGACAACGGCACGTTCCAGGCCTACTACGACGATCTGGTGGACGGAGAAGACAAGAAGATCGACCTGTCCAACGTGGCTGTGTCGATGAACGGCATCGAGCTTCAGGACCGCGAGTTCTTCGCCGCGATCAAGGAAAAGCGCGAGCCGAACGCCAGCGTCGCGCAGTGCTTTACCGCCATGCAGGTTCTCGATCGGTTGGAGAAAATCCTCAACTCAGCGGCGAAAGCCAGTTCAAAGGCCTAGCCCTGGGGCGCGGCCTTCAACTTCCCATCGAGAGCGGAATGGAGCCGCTCCTCATCCAGTGCGCGCTCCCATTTTGCAACCACGATCGTGGCGACCGCGTTGCCGACTACATTCGTCGGCGTCAAACCTTCCGACATGAGCCGGTGAATCCCGAGCACGAGAGCCACGCTCGCCACGGGTATCGTTCCCGTTGAAGCGATCGTCGCAGCCAGCACAACGAAAGCGGCACCGGCGACGCCGGCCGCTCCCTTCGACGACAATAGCAAGACCGCGAGAAGCCCAAGCTGCTGCCAGAGACCTAACTTTGTGTTCGTGGCTTGGGCCAAGAACACTGCTGTAGTGGCAAGGTAGAGGCAGGTCCCGTCGAGGTTGAAGGAATAGCCTGTTGGGATCACCAAGCCGACGATGCTCTCCTCGCATCCCAAATTCTCAAGCTTGCGGATCAACTGAGGCAAAACGGTTTCGGAGGAGGTCGTTGCAAAGACGATCAAGATCTCCTCACGGATGTAGCGGATCAGCTTGAACAGGCTGAAGCCGCACCAGTGCGCGACCGGCCATAGAACACCAAATACGAAGATGAGGCAGGTCACATAGAAGCCTCCGAGCAGCTTGCCCAGCGAGACCAGGGAACCCGCGCCGAACTTCCCGACGGTGAACGCGATCGCGCCGAAGGCGCCGAGAGGCGCTGCCCACATGACGATTCCGACTACTGAAAACAGCATTCGCGATGCTGCCTCGATGAAATCGATAACCGGCTTGCCTCGGTCTCCCACCTGCGTGAGCGCGAATGCGCAAAGCACGGAAACGAGAAGAACCTGAAGGACATTGCCCTCGGTGAAGGCCCCGACGAACGTCGTGGGAATGATGTTCATGAGAAACTGCGTCACTCCCACGTTCTCCGGGTGCGCAACATAGGTCTGCACGGCGGACGTGTCCACGTGCGTGAGATCGACGTTCATCCCGCGCCCGGGCTTCCAGAGATTGACGGCAACGAGTCCGATAACCAGGGCGATCGTGGTCAGCACCTCGAAGTAGACGATCGCTTTCAGAGCGACGCGCCCGACTCGCGCCACATCGACCATACGCGCGATTCCGTGAACGACAGTGCAAAAGATGATCGGCGCGATCAGCATGCGGATCGCCTTGATGAAGGCATCCCCGAGCGGCTGCATGCGCACGCCTAGACGGGGATAAAATTGACCCAGAATGATCCCCAAGACCATGGCGACGAGAACTTGAACCCAGAGATGCCTGTACCAGGGCTTTCGGCGACCGCGATTGTCTAATTTGTTGGTGACCGCAGGATCAGTAGCCATCGGCAGCTTTCTCGCGTTCACAAGGAGATTCGGGCATCGAGAAGTAAGGCTATCGGCATACAAACGTCGATCACTTCTGCAAGCATCAAAGGCCGCGAATGTATCACAGGAATTGAGAAAGTATCTAGCGAGGCTAGGTAAGAATGACAGAATGAAGCGTCGGGACGCTCCGCTCAGAATGACCATCTGTGCCAGGCAGTAACCCTGTCCAGGCATCTGAATTCTTGCTTTTGGAATCTCACTGACCGTAAGATCAGTTTGAGGGCGAGTCATCAGTAGGTTTTTCGGCTCGCCGCCGATCCATGTGTTCGCATGGTCAGGCGAGCAATGAAATGCAAATGAGCAGCGATCCGCTGAGACGACACTGGCAGCTGAAAATGGGGCTGAGCATAGCCGTCGTCATGCTGGTCATCGCGGTGGCTGGCCTCTCGACGGCCGCGAAGAACGGTCAGTACTTCTCCCCAAAGAGTCCGATTCGAAGTATCTCCATCTCAACAAAGATGAATGTGACCCGCACTCCGGTCGTTTTTACCGGAGAGCCAGTACAACCGGTCGCTCGAATTGTTCATTTGCAGCCTCCGATTCAGGCCAGTCGCCTCGAGGAGGCCGTGATTTCGCCGGTACCGCGAGTTACTGTCACAGCGTCGACACGGCATCGCGCTCCGCCAATCCCCATCGCCTAGCAGTCCCTCGCCGTTTAGCAACTCAATAGACCGGACCAGCTTTATCTAATCAGCCCTTTGATGTGTGATCCCTACTCATTTAGGGACGGGAGTGGCCATGACACCCGATCGATTGCCGACGGCCCAGCTGGAGCAGTATCGCCGGCTGAGCACCTGCATTGTTGCCAGCGCTATTGAAACGTTTCACGTGCGGCTGCCCAACACGGGCTTCGCGCATTCGAGCATCCAGTGCATTTTCAAGGACCAGCCACCGATGATCGGGTACGCCGCGACGGCCCGGATCCGCAGCTCCAATCCTCGGATGGAAGCGGGCAAGTCCTACGACTATTACGAACGGACGGATTGGTGGAACAACATCCTCACGGCGCCGGCTCCACGCGTGGTGGTGATTGAAGACGTGGATGATCCTCCGGGTTTGGGGGCGTTTGTCGGCGAGGTGCATGCGAATCTTCTGTTGGCTCTCGGGTGCGTTGGGGTTGTCACGAACGGAGCGGTGCGGGACATTCCCGACATCCAACCGACCGAGTTCCAGATGTTCGCAGGGAATGTTTCGGTCTCCCACGCGTATTCGCACGTATTCGATTTCGGCTGCCCGGTCGAAGTCGGCGGCCTCAAGGTACGGCCCGGCGATCTGATCCACGGCGATTGCCACGGTGTTCAAACAGTTCCGTTGGAAATCGCGAGCCAGGTTCCTGCCATGGCGCGCCGGATCAGAGAGCGCCGGCAATACCTGATCGGATTGCGCCGGTCCGCCGACTTCTCTCTCGAGAAACTTCGCCAGGTAATTCAGGAGACGGTAATCAAGCCATGAGAATTCGCAACCATAAACGCTCAAGGTTCCCGAGCAAGTCGAGTAGATCGATGATAATCCGACAGGAATCGAAGTGGAGACGACTCGTGCGAGCGAGGCAGGCGCTACCCGCAATACTCATCACGGCCGGACTTCTCGCAGGTTGCGGTTCGGGTGGAAAGGCCGACGCTGGCAACGCCGCCACACCGCGCGTGGCGGTGGTCAAAGTGACGCGGCGAGATCTCTCGAGCACTCTCGAAATCGCTTCGGAGTTTCAGCCTTTTCAGGAGATCGACGTCTACGCGAAGGTCTCCGGATACGTCAAGAAACTCCACGTGGACTGGGGGACGCATGTCCGCGAGGGTCAAGTCATGGCGGTCCTCGAAATACCTGAGCTCGAACAGCAAATTCACCACGACCAAGCCACTCTGGACCAAGCGCAAGAGGAGTTGAATCGCACGCAGTCCGCATATGCGGTCGCGCATATTACATACCAGCGCCTCGCCGGTGTGCAGAAGAGCCGCCCGGAGCTCATCTCTCAGGAAGATATCGACGTCGCGCAGGGTAAGGATCTTGAAGCAAATGCGGGGGTGTCCGCCGCGCGGCAAGCATTGCTCGGAGCGAAGGCCGCCTTGGAGAAGGACCAGACACTCTACGGGTACGCACGCATGAATGCCCCCTTCGATGGCGTCGTGACCAAAATGTATGCGTACACTGGAGCTTTGCTTCCGGCCGGAACGTCGTCGAACATCGGGAACTCGGCTCTGTGCCATCTCTCGCAAAACAATCTGCTACGGCTCGTCATCCCCGTGCCGGAGAGAGCGGTGGCCGACGTACATCTTGGAGAGACGATCGCCGTGCGCGTGAGTACTATCAACCAGACGTTCGACGGAAAAATCGCCCGTGTTTCCGAACAGATCGACATGGATACGCGCACGATGTATACGGAAGTGGACGTGCCGAACGCCCAGTATGTACTCGTCCCGGGAATGTATGCCACGGTGGAGATTCCGCTGCACACAGCTCACAACGTCCTCGCAGTGCCAACTCAGGCCGTGCAAACTTCCGGGGAAGGCCACGGCTCCGTGCTCGTGGTGAACAGCGACAACAAGATTGAGAAGCGCGACGTGACCCTGGGCCTCGAAAGCGCAACGGAAGTGGAGATCCTTTCCGGCGTCAAGGAAAACGAGCAGGTAGTGTTCGGCGAGCAATCCCAGTACAAGCCCGATGAACGAGTGATGCCCACGCTCATTACGCCGGCGGAAGTGGAGTAGAGGCCCATGTCATCTTTCTCCTTGCGGCACCCGTACTTCATCATCGTGATTTGTCTTTTTGTCTGCGTGCTGGGCGTGACGAGCGGCGTGCAGATGCCCGTCGACATGTTTCCGCCGATCAACATTCCGGTGGTGGAAGTGGCCACTTTTTACAGCGGCATGCCGCCGCAGCAAATCGAAGCGGACATCACCGATACGTTTGAACGCTTCTTCACGCTCGGCAGCGGCATTGACCACATGGAATCGCGCTCGATGTCGGGCGTCAGCCTGATCAAGGTGTATTTCCAGCCAGGGACGGACGCCAATGCGGACGTGACTCAGATTTCAAATCTCGCCATGGCTGACCTGCGGCGTCTTCCCGAAGGCACGCTTCCGCCGGTCGTCATGAGCATGGATGCGTCAAGCCTTCCCGTTTGTCTGCTGACGGTGGACGGCAAAGGCCTTAGCGAGACCCAGCTTCATGACTACCTTCAATTCCAGATACGGAATCAGATTGCCGGCGTTCCCGGAGCGACCGTGCCCCCGCCTTACGGAGGCCGAACTCGCCAAATCATGGTCTACGTGGACCCGCTGAAACTACAAGCGAACCAGATGAGCCCGATGGATGTGGCGCGGGCGACGGACCTCGGGAATCTGATCCTTCCCGCGGGAGACGTGCGGATCGGTCCCACGGACTACAACCTGTACACGAACGCGCAGGTGCCGAGCGCGAAGGCCCTCAACGACATTCCCTTGAAGACGGAAGGAACAAAATCGGTTTTCATTTCGGATGTTGGCAAGGCGGTGGACGGCTCGGCCTTGCAGTACAACGTCGTTCTGGTGAATGGCCAGCGATCGGTGTACGTGCCCATCCTGAAGCAGGGAGGCGATACCAACACGATCGCGGTGGTGGCCGGAATCCGAAAGGCGATTCAGACCCTCCGCGATATTCCCGCGGAGATGAAGACGCATGTCGTTTTCGATCAGTCGTTGTTCGTCAAGCAGGCGATTTCCACGGTATTGCGCGAGGGCGGAATCGGCTTACTGCTCACGGCGGTGATGATATTGGTGTTTTTGGGCAGCCTGCGCGCGACGGCTGCCGTCTTTCTTTCGATCCCCCTCTCCGTCATGGCTACCTTATTCGTCCTCCACATCGGAAACGCGACGATCAACAGTATGGTGCTTAGCGGATTGGCCCTGGCGTTTTCACGTCTAATCGACAACTCCGTGATCGTTTTGGAAAACATCTTTCGCCATGTTGAGCTCGGGGAGCGTCCTGCCGTGGCTTCCGAAAAGGGAGCGAACGAAGTGGGCCTCGCGGTGTTGGCGATTACGATCGTCACAGTCGTCGTGTTTTTCCCCGTGACGCTGCTTTTTGGCGTGAGCAAATTTCTGTTTACGGCCCTTGCGCTCGCGGTGGTGATTTCACTGTGTGCGTCTTATTTCGTCGCGGTTTCCGTTGTGCCGCTCTATTGCGCCTACGCTCTGCGGGGTGACGAGCACAGCGAGAAGAGCGAAAGTACGTCCCCAAAGGGATGGGGTCCAAAATTCCATGCCGCGTTCAACCACCGCTTTGAACAAATGCTCGGCGTCTACGACCGGTGGGTACAGAAGACGCTCGCACGCCCGCGGGAAGTCGTTTGGGGCTTCTTGGGAGTGTTCGGCTTAAGCCTCGCGTTGTACCCGCTGGTCGGCGTTTCGTTCTTTCCGCGCACGGATGCCGGGCAGTTCGTGATCAACGTAAAGGCGCCGACGGGAACGCGGCTGGAGCTGACCGAGAACTACCTCAAAAAGGTAGAGAACATCGTACGCCAGGTCGTTCGCCCCGGAGATTTGGGCGCCATCGTATCGAATATCGGAGTGACGCCGGACCTTTCGGCGCTGTCGACACCGAACTCGGCGATGCACACGGGTTTCGTCGAAGTCGGCCTACAGGAAGACCATAAAATCGGCAGCTTCACGTACATGAATCAGGTTCGAGATCGGGTTGAAGCGGAGATCCCCGAGCTCCGCACCTACTTTCAGTCGGGAGGATTGGTGGACTCAGTTTTGAACCAAGGTATGCCCGCTCCCATCGACGTCCAGGTCAGTGGGATGGATTTGCAAGCCGCCGATGACATCGCTTTGGACCTGGCAAGGAAGTTTCAAGCGCTTCCGGGCGTATCGGACGTATACATCCCGCAGGACATGGACTATCCGGCGTTGCAGGTGAACGTCAATCGCGCGCGCGCGGGCGAACTCGGCCTGAATCCGAAGGAGGTGGTCGACAACCTGATTACGTCCCTCACTTCAGATGCCATGATCGCGCCGAGCTATTGGGTGGATCCGGAGAGTGGCAACAACTATTTTGTGACCGTGCAGTACCCGGAGGATCAAGTGAAGTCGCTTGAGGACTTGAAAACGATGCCTCTGCGCGCGCCGAGCTTAAAATTGCCCACCTATTTGAATCAGGTCGCGGACATTACTCCAATCCTCACTCCTACCGAAGTCGATCACTACCAACTTCAGCGCACGATCGATGTGTACATCGCGCCATCCGGAGAAGATCTTGGAAAGCCGTACAAGGAGATTTCGAAGATCGTTGGTGAGACGCAGCTTCCTCCCAACCTTCGCATCAACATTCGTGGGCTCGTAAACACGATGAACTCGTCGTTCCGCAGCTTTGGGTTTGGGCTGATCCTCGCGATCCTGTTGGTTTATCTTGTCCTCGTCGCGCAGTTTTCGTCCTTCGTGGATCCGTTCCTCATCGTACTCGCGATTCCGACCGGCCTCGTGGGAGTGATGCTGACACTGGCGTTTACAGACACCACCCTGAATATTCAGTCTCTCATGGGCATCATCATGCTCACCGGCATGGTCGTATCGAACAGCATCCTGATCGTGGACTTCGCCAACCGGCTCCGCCAGGAAGGATACGGCATTCGCGAAGCGGTCGCCCATTCCTGCCGCATCCGCCTCCGGCCGATTCTCATGACATCACTCGCCACCGTCGTGGGGCTTCTCCCTATGGCGTTGAAACTGGAAACTGGAAGCGAGGCGTACGCCCCGCTTGCGCGCGTGATTATCGGGGGCCTTATTGTTTCAGTGATCTTGACGATTTTCGTGGTTCCCGCCGCGTACCTCTTGGTCTACGAGCGTCGCTCGCGGTCGCAAGCATCGGCGGCCGTGGAGGAGGCGTGATGAAAAAGTGCCATTCCGTGATTGCGTTCTGCCTTTCCCTCTGTTCGATCGCCACAGCGGCGTGGGCGCAGTCCGCCCAGCCGCAAACGCTCACTCTTCAGGAAGCGGAAAGGCTTGCGATCCAGAATCATCCCCAGATCCAGGCAGCGACCGATCTGGCGTCGGCGGCCAAGGCGCAGGTTACGCAAGAGCGTTCCGCCTATTACCCGACGGCGTACGGCAGCGTAACGGGCGCCGACGCGGAGAACAACAGTCGCATCACCGCCGGCGCCTTGAACAACCCGATCATCTACGAGCGTTACGCGAACGGCGTCACCGTGTCCCAGCTCGTTACTGATTTCGGCCGGACCCACGAGCTCGTGAAAAGTTCGAGCCTGCATGCCCAAGCCACGCAGGAGAACGTGGTCACGACACGGGCCGACGTCCTCCTGCGCGTGGACGATGCCTATTTTTCCGTGCTGAAATCGCAGGCCGTATTGACGGTTGCCCAGGAGACAGTCAAAGATCGTCAACTCGTGGCCGACCAAGTCGGAGAGCTTGCTAAGAACAAAATTAAATCGGGACTCGATGTCAGCTTTGCGAATGTCGATCTCGCTCAGGCGCAACTGCTGCTGGTGCAGACCCAGAACGATCTTGAAGCATCGTACGCGGAGCTATCCGCCGCACTGGGTTACGCCGACACAAGGACATTCCAGTTGGCGGACGAGCCGATACCGCCCGCCCCGCCCGTAAGTTTTCCCGATCTCCTGCAACAAGCCCTGAAGGACCGGCCGGAGCTGATCAGCCTGCATCTCGACGCGGATTCGGCTCATAGCTATGCCACGGCTGAGCGCGATCTTTGGTTCCCGACGGTTTCGGCTGCCGGGGCAGCCGGACTAACACCCTACGGTGCGGACCAACTTAGTCCGCGCTATGCCGCGGCCGGGTTCAACGTGAATATCCCTATCTTCAATGGGCATCTGTTTGGCGCACTGCGAAGTGAGGCGAATTCGCGCGCTCGAGCCGAGGACGACTATCTCCGCGATCTGCAGGACCAGGTTGCCCGGGACGTTCGCAGGGCCTGGCTCGACGCAAATTCTGCTTTTCAGCGCATCGCGCTCACCGATCAGCTTCTGAAGCAGGCAACAGACGCGCTGGATCTAGCGCAGGCGCGCTACAAATTGGGCCTTAGTTCGATCATTGAACTCAGCCAGGCCCAATTGAATCTAACGCAGGCCGAGCTTCAGTCTGCTAGCGCCAAGTATGACTACGAGGCACAGATATCGCGGCTGAACTTCGAGATAGGGTCTCTGCACTAAAAATTTGCCAAGGCCGCCGGGAGATAAGCCCGAAAAGTTGAAGCCCAGAACGTTGGGCGGGGCCAGTTCGTTAAGGACCTTTGCTAAGACGGCGGAAGTACTCGGCAATTGCGTCCTCGTAGCCAGGAGGCATGGGGAGAGACTCGCTGTTGCGCACCTGTCCGGATTGCTTGCCGTCCAGATCGCGCCGCAACTGCAATTCCAGCTTATCGATGTCGCTGAGCACCTGGCTGTGCAGTTCCTCGACGATGGCCGGATTGCCGGGGAAGCGGCTCGGATCCAAGCGCTGCATTTCGCGAATGAGTTCCTGAACCTGGCGAAGGGTCTCGGGGTCGTCCTTCACCGCTTGGCGAAGGTTGTCGAGCTCCGTCACGCTTTCTCGATAAGCGCGCTCGGGAGGGACGGGCGAAGTATCGGGCGCGGAGGGTTCCGGAAGCTGGCCGAGATTGTTGCCCGTGTTCACTCCGCCGTAAACGGGGCCGTACTGCGCGCCACCGCCATTGACGAAGTTCCCTGTCGCTCCGTTCGCATTCGCCTCAGTGGTCCCGGATTGCCGACCGCCAGAAGCATTTCGCCCGCCTAAACTTCGGTCCAGAGCCTCCAGCCGATTGCGAAGGCTCTCCACTCGATCGAGCGCACTTTGCGAATTTCCGCGATTCTCGCCGCCACCGATAGCCTGCTGCGCCTCGCGCACTTGCCGGCTGAGCTGTTGCAGGTCGGAGCCAATCTGCGATTCGCTGCCATTGCGGTCCGGATTCACGCCGCGACGGAGCCAATCCGCACTTCTTTGCATGCGTGTATCCAGATCGGACTGATCCAGTTCGCGCAAAGCATCGCGCAGCTTCGAGGCCGCGGCCCGATCGTTCGAGGACAAGTCGCGCACGGCGTCTCGCATCTTTTTTTCTACATTCGACAGATCGTCCGCCAGGCGCTGGCGATCATCGGCCAGGGTTTGCGGGCTATCGTTTCCCGCGCCCTCCGTGGAACCCTGGCCGCGCGACACCGCGTGTATTCGGTCGGTTTGATTCCGCTGCTCGTTCGCAAGACGATCGGCCTCGCCAGCAAGTGCATCGAGGCGTCCAGACTGTTGTTGGCGTTGCGCGCCTCCAAGCAAACTTGTGGCGTCGCGAAGCCGCTGGGCGGCGCGGCGGGCATCGGCCTGGTTTTGCGGCTGGGAGGAAGCGCGCCGCATGTCTTCATTCGCCTGACGGAGCTGATTGAGGGCCTGCTGGATGCGTGGGTCCGATGCACTGCCGCCTTGGCCGGTTTGCGATTGGCCCGAGGACTGTCCGCCCGATGCATTCGCCGCCTGACTGTTTCGCGAGAGCTGCTCGATCTGGCGCTGCAATTGCTCGGCGTCGCGGCGCAACATCTCCTGTTGCCAGCGCTGTTCGGGCGTCTGACCATTATTGCTCTGCGATGCCAGCTCGTCCTGACGACGAGCTAACTCATCGAGCTTGCGGAGCGCTTCATCAATTTGTTCGGCGCGCTGGCTTCCCGATTCCGCTGTCTGAGCGGTCTCGTACTGATTTTTTTGAGTATCGAGCTCCAGATCGAACAGGCTGGCAAGATCACGCCCGGCGGTTCCGGCGCCGCCTCCGTTGGCGCTGCCGGCATTTCCGAAAGCGACCTCAATCTGGCGAAAAGTTGCCTCTGCGCGAAGCAGATATTGCAGAGCTTTTTGCTCTTCCGGGATCGCATCTTTCCATTTCTGCTGCTGTAGTTTTTGAGACGCGGGACCCATCGCTTGAGCCGCGGCATTCATGTCGTTCTGGAAGCCGGTGAACTCGTCATTCTGTGCAATCAGGCCGCGCATCTGGATACGCCCGGCGAGCGAGATTGCCTGATCGCGCAGCTTGGACTGAACGCCGGACAAAAACTTCGCGTTCTCAGCGGGGCTTTGCGCGGAGCCGTTCTTGTCACCGAGCTGTTTCCAGGTCGCACCGATGATTTCCTTTTGGCGCTGCGAAATCTCGTCGGGCGCGTTGCCGCCGCCTCCTCCACCGCCACCCATTTGTTGGGATTGAGAGTATTCGCGCTCGAACGGCTCCGCCTGAATGAAGAACATATCGGTTCTGGATTCGGCATGCGCGTCCTTGGCTGTGGCATAAACGCTGACGATGTCTCCCGGCACCACTTTGAAGTTTTCGAGAGAAATCGTCGTCGATCCTTCGGCCGCCTTATCGCCCTTTTGCTTCAGGAGGCTCACGGTTTGTTCAGCGCCGCCATTGACCGAGTAGTGGAGGTCAAAATCGCTCAGCCCAAATTGATCGTCCGCCTTGACCGAGACGGTGACCTCTTCGATGGGGCTCGCGTGGTAGTCGCCGCCCGGCCTTGAGATAACAACCTCAGGCGGGTTCGCCTTGCTCGCCTCAATGAAAAAATCCTCGGAGATGCGGACAGGCTGATCGCGGTCGAGTGCGGCAACGTGATACGTGCCGTCCTTATCGATGCGCACCACACCCTTGTAGAGATTGCCTGCGGCATGGGAGAGCGAAATCTGCCGATCATCGTCGAGGACGAGAACACCGTTGCTTAAGGCACGATCGGTCGTGATCTCGATGTTCGCTTCGGTGCCTTCGATGGCATGGAGATCCCCGCCGTGGTCCTCGGTAACCGGCTGCATGCCTGTCCACGAAGGGAAGTGGTACGTTACGCGAATCTGTTTGACGGAAGGCATATCCGTCACGCGAATATTGAAATGGCGAGAATGCAGCGGCCCGGCTTCGACGTAGTACTCGACGCCCTCAGGGAGCCCGGCAAACAAAAACTGAAAGCCGGAGGCTCCGGGCTGCGGCTGCATCGAGAGCTGTTCCCACTTGGAAGTGCTTTCGTAACGCGCGTAGATGCGAACTCCGTTGATCTGGATGCCGCGAGGCTGAACTATGACAAGCTGGTCGGCATTGCGGCGCACGGTGACATCACCAGGGCTGACGCGAATGTCGTAGAGAGGAGCGGCGCCGGCGTCGCCTGTCCATAGAAGCGCAGAGCCATAGCCGAGGTATCCGGGCCCGGCCAGGATCATCCAGATCAGAACTCCGAGCGAACTGAGAGCGACGCCAACCGAAGCGAGCAGTTTCTTGTTCGGAACCACCAGCGCCAGCTGGGTTTCGCCAACCACTGCCAACGTGTCGGCGGCCAGGAGCTCAGCGAATGGCTCATGATCGCCGGAGCCGCGCTCAGCCAAAGTAATCAGACGCTGCTGAAAGCGGGGAAAGGCCGCTTCAGTCTGCCAGGCGGCGCGACGGCGGTTCAGGCGCAGCAGGGGAAAGACGCAACCGAACGCGACACCGCACGCTAGGACAAGGACGAGGATGGCACGGGCTCCCGTCACGCTCGCCCCGGAAAATGCCAGCGCATTGGTGATCAGGACGAGGACGACGGTCGTGAACAGCGCGGACAAAGCCAAAATAGCAGTGCCAAGGAGGAGCGCGCGAAGCCGCAATCGCCGCTTCAACTTCTCAATGTAAGCGTCGAGCTGCTCACGAGCGGTCACGGTTTTTCCGTCTGTGTCGTAAGGTACCGAACGGCCAGCAGCGACTCGGCCAGCGCGGCCGCAAGCACCAAAAGCATAGCGTACCACCAAAGGCTCCGCGGTTTCGCGTGATCCTGTCCTTCTGCGGCACTGGACTCTTGCTGAGAATCAGAGCCACTCTTCCCGCGCCAGAGCGCAAGAATATCGTCCGGGATGATTTCGAGGTCAGACTCAAGACGATCCGCGTTCACGCCTACAAGATCGTGGCGGCCGTTCGCCAAGCGAAGCTCGTAGAAACCTGCGCTCGTCAATTGAAACGACTGGGCGGACGCTGCCTCCTGCAGCGAGAGGGGCCGGTGACCCGCAGGGTCAATAACTTCCACGCTCACGGCCTCGTCTCTGGTCGTGCGAAGCTCCAGAAACGAATCCACCAGCCGGGAGCCATTGCGGTCCTCGGTTCCGGAGAGGTATCGGGCGGTCTGCTTGACGAACGGAACGAAGACAGGCTGAACCGGGAAATCGTTTGTCAGATTGTCCAAGCCGGAGGCAAAGAGCAAGGCGTGTCCCTCTCCAATTTTCTTGTCCAGAAGAAGAGGCGTCCCGTCGGCGAGCCTGACGATGACGCGGGAACCCGACGGATCGACCGCGACCGCGTAGTAAAACTTGACGCCCGCCCAGCCGTCGCTGCCCTGCATCGACGGATGGGAAGAGTCGCTTTCACCAACGGTAAGGAATCGCTCAGCGTCTCGCGAATAGTCGTGCGCTTCCAGGATACTGTCACCGAAGACAGGAATGCGCGGACGGTGGGCTGCGGACGTTCCCGCCGCGATCAACACACTCCCGCCACCGCGAACATATTGCACCAAGTCATTCTCGAACTGCGATGGCAACGAAAGCGGATCGGAAAGGACTACGAATGCGTATTTCGAGAGTACGATACCGGAAACCCGTTCCGCCGCGACGCTATCGAGCGTGAAGGACGACTCGGCCGCCGAAGCCAACGCTCCTCCGAAGAATAATGGGGAGCGAGAGTCCGTCGATTCATGAACGAAAAGAACAGGTTGGGGGTCAGATCGCTCGACCGCAAACAGATACGCGTCGTCGGCAGACAGAGAGTCCGCCGAATCGATCCTCACTTCACAGCGGCTCAAACCATAAGGCACATTGAGAGACTGAAATTCGACGGTAGCGCGCCCTCCCGCAGGCACGTCCACTTTGCGCGCGTCAATTGTTTTTCCATTTACGACGAGTGAGGCTGTCCGCGTAGCTGCCGAAGTATGATAACCGGCGATTACTGCTTCAACGTGTGCCCTCTCGGGATCCCAGACCTGGCTCGGAGCATGAATGCTCTCGACAGCCCAGTTCGGCTGCGTATCTTTCGCAACGGAATGGAGAAAGAGAAAAACATTGGACGGCAGAGCCATCTCGGCAAAGCTCGCGGGCATATCGGTTTTCTGCATGTCGCTGAACAGATGCAACGCGACATAGGTATGCGTGGTCTCCTGCATCGAGCGAACCGCGCGAGCGAGTTCACTGAAGCTTCCACGTGAGTCGCCGGGTTCGATGCTTTCGACGGCCGCACGCAGCGCGGCGGGATCCTGGACCGGTTGAGTCAGGATGTGCAGCTGCGAGCCGAGTGCTGCGATTTGGGCGCGTTCTGCCGGGTTCCGCGAGTCCAAGAGCGAGATGGCTTCGCGCTTGGCCTCGGCCAGACGCGAGCCGGAGCGCATGCTGAACGAATTGTCGACCACAACGAGGATGAGCTTGTCGCCCGATGTGCTTGCCGCCGTGCGCTTGATGTATGGATTGGCAAAAGCAAGCGCCAGAAGCACCAGCACGGCAAGCCGCAGCGACAACAAGACCAAATAGCGGAGCCTGCGATGATGGATCGAGCTCTGGGTTCGCTGCTCGAAAAACATCAACGAACTAAACGGATGCGGCGTGGCCGTGTGGCGCCGAAGGAGATGGAGGTAGAGCGGCAACCCAACAGCAGCCGCGCCAATCAGGAACCAGGGAGAAAGGAAACCCATTCAGTTTCTCCTCTGCCGAACCGTGAGGTATGCCCTCAGCGCACTATCCAGCGGCTGGTCCGTTACGAGGAGGCAATAATCCATCCCCGCGCCTCGGGCGGAATCGCGCAGAGCCGCGATGTGCTCCTGGATCCTTTTCGGATATTCGTCCCCCGCATATTCGGGAGTCACTTCCATATGAGCATCTGTTTCCAGATCGACAAAAATTGCGGGTCCGCCGAGGTCAGGCTGAATTTCCCTGGGGTCGAGGACATGAAAGAGGACAACCTCGTTTCCGTGAAAATGGAGCGGCTCGATGGTCCGTATGATCTGTTCGGGTGCCTCGTAGAAATCGGAAATGATGAGAACAAGGCCTCGACGCTGCAGGAATTGCTGAAAATGATGGAGCGGCTTGGCAAAATTCGTTCGAGCGCGCGGCTCGGCGAGTTCGAGTCCGTGCAGGAGCCGGTTGATTTGTCCCTGCCGGGTGGAGGGCCGAATGTAGTTCCGGACTTCGTCATCGAAGACGATCAGCCCCGCGGCGTCGCGTTGATTGTGGATCGCCAAATAGAACAGGGAAGCGGCCGCAAAGCGCGCATAGTCCATCTTGCTTATTTTGCGAGAGGCATAGTTCATCGAATTGCTTGCATCGAGCAGGACCGTGAGCTGGCTGTTGGTTTCTCCCCGATACCTCTTCAGATAAGCGCGCTCGGTGCGGGCAAAAACATTCCAGTCCACATGGCGAAGATCGTCGCCTGGTGAATACGCGCGGTATTCGGCAAACTCCTGGCTGAAACCAAAGTCGGGAGACCTGTGCAAACCGGCAACAAATCCATCCACTACAGTCTTGGCGATGAGATCGAGACTCGAAATCTCGGCCAGAACCGACGGATCAAGGAAACGTTGCACGATCAGGCCCCTTTCGGAGGAGGCATGTGCTCGAGAAGGCGCCGGAGGATGTCATCCGAATCGGTGCGGTCGGATTCCGCGTGGAAGTTCAGCAGTATGCGGTGGCGTAGCACGGGAATGGCCAGCGCTGTGATGTCTTCGTAGGTGACGTGGTAGCGGCGGCGAGCCAGGGCGCGGGCCTTGGCTGAAAGAACGATGAACTGGGCTGCGCGGACGCTTGCCCCGTAGTTTACGTACTTCTTCACGAATTCAGGGGCCTCGGCATTCTTCGGCCGCGTGGCGCGCACCAGATTGACAGCGTATTGTGCAAGCGAGTCGGCGATCGGCACCATGCGGACCAACTTCTGGAAATCGAGAATCTCCTCGGCGTTTGTGACCGCCTGTACCTCCGCGACGTGCGTCGTCGTGGTGAGGTCCACCACCTTCACTTCGTCGTCGGCGCTCAGATAGTCGAGGATGGTGTTGAACAGGAAGCGATCGAGTTGAGCCTCGGGCAACGGGTAAGTGCCCTCCAGTTCGATCGGATTCTGCGTGGCGAGAACGAAAAACGGCAGAGGCAGTTTGTAGTGGTTGCCCCGGATCGTGCAGGAGAGTTCCTGCATGGCTTCGAGCAAAGCGGACTGCGTCTTTGGGGGCGTGCGATTGATCTCGTCAGCCAGCAAAACATTGCCGAAGATCGGGCCGGGCACAAACGTCCAAACACGCCTGCCGGTTCCGGGATCTTCTTCAATGATATCCGTTCCTGTGATGTCGGAAGGCATCAGGTCCGGCGTAAATTGAATTCTGCGAAAAACCAGCCCCAGCGTTTGGGAGATCGTACGCACCATCAAAGTTTTCGCTGTGCCGGGGAGCCCCGTGATCAAGCAGTGGCCGCCGACAAACAGTCCGATGAGAATCTGATCCAGCACTTCGTCCTGACCGACGATGACTTGGCGAACCTGAGCGAGGATGCCGTCGCGCACGAGGTGGAAGCGCGAGACCCGCCTCTGCAATTCAGCCGACTCCAGCTTGACTTCCGTGGGCGTGGCCATCCTTCATTTCCCCTTCTCGGAATCTTGTAACTGCAAGAGCAATTTTTGGGCGGGGCGATAATCTGGTGCCTCTTCGAGTGTTTGCAGGACGTTCTCCTTGGCCTTGTCCCTCTGGCCCGCGGCAAAATAGGCTTGGGCCAGATTGAACTGGGCCGAGGCCTTATCGAGGGGTTGCGTGGCCAGCACCGCCGTGTATTCGCGGATCGCTCCTGGATAGTTCCCTTGTGCGAACCACAAATCCCCTAGATGCCGGTGAAGCTGCTCATCGTTGACTGGATAGATGTAGTTGATCCGGTCCAATGTTGCTGCAGCTTCCTTCGGAGTTCCCATGTCTTCTTCGAGAGACGCAAGCTTCTTAAGCGTCACGGGGTTGTGTCCTCCGATTGTTTCGTAGTCCGTGAGCGCCGCCGTCGCCGCTTGTTTGTTTCCTTTTGCCAGGTAGGCCTCCGCCAGGAATTCATAGACGTTCGCATCATATACGTAGTCCGGATAGAGGCGGCGAACTTCCTCTCCCTCCTGGATGACTTGATCGTATTGATGATTTTTCGCCAGCATCGCCACGTCCTTCAAACCCTTGCGCCACTCGTCGAAGTCGGCGGCTTCCTTACCAACGTCTTTGTCGAGCCATGCGAGGAATTGCCGGTCAAAATCTTCTGGTTTCAGGCCAAGCTCGTGCTGGATTGCGTCTGATGTGGTTTCAAGCTTCGCAAAGGAGTGCACCATGTCGAGCAGCTTGTCCGCCCCCCAGCGGCTTTGAATGTAGTCACAGATTCGCCCGGCCTGATAATACGAGACGATCACCTGCGCTTCGTATTCGGGCCGGACAAAACCGCGGTCGAGCTCCGCGACAGGCAGCAATCTCCTGTCGCGAATGGCGACCAAGACCTCGGGTGTGACGCGATCGCCCCATTCGGGCGAAGCCTGCGTTTCCTCATGCACGGCAAGGCCTTCCGTGAACCACCGCGGCACGCGATGGTTCGTCGCGGTAAGGATGAATACGTGGCTCATTTCGTGCCAAAGCGTGCTCGCCCAATTGAAGTCACCTGGCTTGCGGCCCGACGGGCTATCCATCGCGACGACCTCTCCAAAAGTCACGCCGAGCGCGCCGAGGCCGGGCACTCCCAGCGTGCGCACGGCGAAATCTTCGTGGTCGGCGTAGACCTCCACTTGAACGGGGCCCGGAAGCTTCATTTTGTATTTCTTTTCGTATGTCGCCATCGATCGCTTGATCTCGGCTTCAAAGTAAGGGAAAAGCAGATCCGCTTCCTTCTTCTGAAGCTTCAGAATCGAGGTTTCATCTTTGAAGGTCACGAAGTTTTTGTAACTCTCGAGCAGTCGGAGGCTGTTGGCCGTCGCGGCGTCCCGGTAGCCGTTGTCGTAGCACATTGCGAGCTGCCGGCGCGGTTCGTCCTCTTCACCCAGCCGCATTAGATTGATGCCGAGTTGCGAACGGGCGGACCAGAGCTGCGGATCTGCCTCGATTGCTTTGCGGTAATATGCCACGCCATCTTCGTATCGCCGGTTGAGCACGAGGTGATGAGCCACGAGGGCATATCCCTCGCCATAAGCCGGGTTTACCTGGCGAATTTTTTCAAGCCAGGCATCCGGCGATCGATCCGCCAGAACCTCCACCGCGGCATGAATCGCCATCGCGTCCAGAGCGTCCGCTGAAAGCTGGATGGCCTCATCCGCTTGATGCACCGCCTCAGCCGTGTCCGAGTCCTCCAACGCGAGGTTGGCCATCAGCTCGTGGGCCTCGACCAGTTTGGGATCGAGTTCGAGCGCTTTCGCACCCCACTCGATCGCCTTGCTGTCAAAGCCGTCGGCGCTTACCAGCGCAAGGCCGAGGTAGGCTTGCGCGTTTTTCGGGTCTCTCGCCAGCGCTTCCTTGAACAGATCCTCGGCATCGGCGTTGTTGAATCGCTCGTGCAGCAGGCGGCCCCAGCGAACGCGGTACACAGCGTTGCCGTCGGATTGGGAGACGGCCAGACGAAACTGATCGTTGGCCTGCTGATACATTTTGAGTCCCCAGTATCCTTCGGCGCGAAGGTAGGGATCGCGTTCCCTCGTCAAGGCGTCATAGCAGGCGTGAGCTTCCGCGTTGCGCCCGTGCTTGCTGAGCATGCGGCATTCATTCGGTGTGCTGGCACGGCCGATCCAGGGAGCGGCGACAAATAGCGCGCAGAGAATCGACGCTCGAACGCATCGGTTCACTTGTCCAGCTCCTCTTGAACTCGTGCCAGTTCAACCAGCGCGGCCGTAAGTTGCTCCCGGTAGTCGTCTTGAGACATCGCCGCCTTTTGATACTTGAGTGTATCGATCTTTTGTTCCAGTTCTTCCTTCTTCGCCAGCAGTTCACGCTTGGCCGGATCGGAAAACTCTTTCTGGGCAGCGCCAAAACGAACGAGGGGAAAACTGGAAAGGAACAGACCCTCGCCAGTCTCCGTTGATGGCGCCCGCACCGCGTCATTCTTGCCCGTATCCTCAAATACGGCGTGTTCTGTTGCCAGGCGCTTTTGCGATTCGTAGAAGGAAGCGGTTTTGCTGGCGGCGTACTGGAATGCCTCAAGCGCGCTGATTGTATCGTTCTTGTTTACGTCCGCCGTCGGATCACGCAATGCCTCAACCCAGTAACGGGCAAACACGGTGGCGTTTTTCTCGGTGCCGCTTTTTGTGGCCGCGATGACGGCTCGTCCAGGCCTATCAAGAGCCGCAATGGAACCGCCGCTCGAGCTGGTCGTATTCACAATCAGTTGGCGCTTCGCAGGAATGCGATCGCACAGAGCCGCAAGTTCGCTGCCCGAAATGTCCGGACCGGGAAGATTGAATTTGTAACCGAGCCCATCGAACGAACCATGACCGATCAGGATCAGCACAAAATCGTCTTCCGGCTTAATTTGATGGGCAACGAGGCCGAATGTCTCCTCGAGATGCGCGCGGGTGGCGTCGGCGCCCGTCAGGGTAAAGACGTGAATGTCGCCGCCGGAAGTCTTTAGGATTCGGTCGAGGTCGGTCGCTGTCGCCGTAAAGCGTTGTTCGTAGTCAGGTTCTCCACCGAGGCCCGCGACGGTTATGCAATACGTTCCAGCCCGGGCGGAAAGAACCGACGAAAACAGAGCGCAAATACTCGCCGCCAGGAACCATAGCCTCTTCACACGATCCCCCATCTGCGCCGCAGCAGCCACTCAGCGGAACGCAGCAGAATGATGGTGAGAAAAACCACAGGTAGATCCCATAGCTCCTTGGTTTCGCGCATCGTGATTCCCCCTTCGGAGTAAGGAATCTGGTCGGCTAATTTTGAAAGTTCTTCCGGCCGCCAATAGCGCCCGCCCGTCTGCGCGGAGAGCCTTTCAAGAAGATCGCGATTCTGCTCCGTATGAAAGTTCTCGGCCACTCCATCCATTCGCCGAAAACTCAATACGTCGTGGCCGAGTTGTTCGTTGCCTTTTTGGGCGGTCACCTCGGCGACATAGGAACCCGCCTTTTCCGCTGTCCAATCAGCCTGAAAAGAATCCGGCGTGTCTGGGACGGGGGTCATGTCAACCATATCTGTGATGCCGTCTGGACCGATGATGTGAGCTTCAACCCGCGCATCGGGCGAAGGAACGTAGTCCACATCGCGGACGTCCGCAAACAATCGAATGTGCCCGTCATCAAACAGCGTCTGGTTCGGCGTCGATGCCACCACGCGTCCCGGCGTATCCGAGACGAGCCAGCGCAGCAGTTGCTGCCAGAACATGTCGTGGCTCGTGTCGCCCAACGGCATGCTCATCTGCCACCGCCACGTACCGGAGGTTGCTAATACCGCCGTTCGCCCCCGTCCGTAGTTTTCTGTGATCAGCATGGGAAGCTTGCGGCCCCCTGCCGTCATTTCGGCGAGTACTGCGGCGCCGGGTTTGGGAATGCCTGCTTCCTGATAATCCATGAGGTAGGGAAGTTTTTTCCAGCGCTGCACGTTGGCTAGTGGGTCGTCAACGAGGCGGCAGATGATGCTGTCTGCGCCGGTCGGCGTCAGTTCGGCTGTCGCCAAAGCGCGGTGAAAAGTGTTTTTCTTGTCCGGCAGCACTACCGGAAGCAGATCGACAAGACTCGATCCGCCCCAGACCCCGTCAGCCAGCGAAGAGCGCCCGCCGAGCCAGAGAAGACCGCCGCCGCGCCGATCGACAAACTCCCGAATCAAGTCCTGCTGGGTTGGCGTGAAATAACCGGCTTCCACCGAGCCAATGATAATCCCCTGGTAGCCGAAAAGGTCTTCCGCACGCGTTGGAAAGCCGTCGGCCAATTCCTTGGGATCGCTGATGCCCTGGCGGTAGATTTTGTTTTCCGTTGTCCGCAGCATGGAGACGATCTGGACGATTTGGTCATCGTCTTCGGCGCGTCGGATGAATTTGTATTCCCAGCGGGGTTCTCCTTCGATATAGAGGATGCGCCGCTTGTCCGAGTCCACATTCACGAGACGCGTAACGCTATTGTTCAGGCTGTTTCGTTCGCCCGGCATTGGGTTGATCGCGAACTCGAGGGACTTCGCTCCGGCCGTGCCCGCATTGAAAAGGAGATTCTCGGTTTGTATTTTGCCGTCGGCAGCAAACGTAATGTCGCGTGACGCAAGTACGTTGTCGCCATCGCGAACGGTCAGCGTGCCCTTTTGTCCCGCGTACCCGCGCTGATGAAAACTAACCGTCGCCGACAACCGCGAGTCAGCAAGAGCTCGGGGTGGGAGTATGGCATCGTCGATCTCGACGTCGGGCGAAATGGTTTCCTGTCCGAAGCCGACCGCATGTATTGGAATGTGCCGGTTGCGGAGAGCTGAAATCGTTTCCAGGTCAATCCCACCGGCATTGTCGGAGCCGTCGCTGAGCAGGACAATTGCGCCAATCGGCAAGTCGTTGGTGTCGGCGGCCAGCTGTTTCAGGCTGTCTCCGATGTGGGTCGCAGGCGCCGCTGGCGCGGCGATGTCTTGCAAACTGGAGACGTGCGTCAGGTGACTATCGAGCCGGTATAAACGTGTTTGGAATTTTTCCTGCAATTGCGCCAATACGCCGTTGCGGAGAGCTCTGGCTGCTTGTTCTTCTCGGGTAGTCCCGCCCTCCGCGATCCCCATGCTGCGGGAATCGTCGATCAGGACCGCGACGATGTTTTGCTGGGGTTTCAGTTCCGCAATCACAATCGCAGGTTGCCACAGCAGAACCAAAACCAAGCAAACGAGGAGCGACTCGAGGAGCCAGATTAAGGCGGCTTGCCAATCTTTCAGGTTATGAGAAGCATGCGCCAGGCGCGAATAAATTCGCCATCCCAGAACGGCGATCGCTCCGGCAGCCAGAAGACACAAAATCCACTTTGGCCAGTTGCCGAGGAGGACAAACTCGCCCTTTGAAAAAACCGCGATCGGATACTTGAAAAAGAATTCAAACATCGTTCGCACAACCGCGAGCCCCGATCGCGGTCCCACGCCCGCCCGTTAGTGCGTCATGCCGTACATGATGTAATCGAGACCCACGCGAAACGCCATGGACGCAAATCGCTCGGGATACTCGGGCATGTCGGCCCACTCCCAGGCGTCTCCCAGATGCATGTTGTGGCAGATGGCCACCATGATGCGGCCCTTGTCGTCGCGGATCGCGCGCCATTTGGGCACGTATCCATCCTTCTCGTAAGTCCGGCCCGTGACGACGTACTGTTCTCCCGGTACCTGAAAACGTTCTCCGATGTCATACAGGACGTGGAAAATCTCATCGTTGTCTTTCAGATCCTCGATGGGCCGGTCAGGAAAGACCATGCGCATGCCGGCCATGAACCTGTCCCAATCCGCCGTCCCATGGAAGTCGTCCACCATCAGGAAGCCGCCCTTTAGGAGATATTCCCGGAGCCGTTTTGCTTCCGCATCCGTGAAGGTCCAATTCGCTACCTGGACCGCATAAATCCAGGGATAATTGAAGATGTCATCGCTATCAAGATCGACGACTTGCTCCGTCGATCTTGCCTGAATTCGAGTAAGGCGGCGCAAGGCCATCAAGAACTGCCGGTCTGCCTTCGGATAATCCCGAGACCAACTGGCGCCATATCCGTAACCATAGCCATAGCCGCCCCCACCGTAGACGTCGGTCCTGGAGTTGTACCGCAGCCGGGACCAGTAAAACTCAGCCGGTTCGTTGCTATTACCGGAAGTGTAGGAATATGAAGGACCTTGCCGCTGGGACCACGGCAACCCGCGGCCCTGAAAAGCAATTACGCCACCGGCTAGCGCCAGGGGGAGAACCACTGCGGAAATGCGCCGAAGAGATCTCATCGGATCCCTCAGAGCCTCAGAGCGTAACAGATTGGAATCCTCATCTTCAATACCACGCGATCGCCCAGCAATCTCCATTCAGGCCAGAGAGCTCGCGATCCCGTTGTTTCGTTTATCCGGCGCCCACTTGTATGTGCCGATTCAGTCGTGAGAGGATTTTCTCCTTACGCTGCTGGCGCGCCCTGGAGGAATTTGTGAAACGAAGGGAGCTTATGGAATTGGGAGGTGCGGCGCTGCTATGGGCAGGCAGCAGCAGGTACTTGCCCGGACAAACCCAGCAGACTCCGATGCCGATGCCGGCGCAAGCATCGTCTCCCAATTCCGCTGCCGTACGGCCGGAAGAAGCAAATTCTGCCGATTTCACGCTCCGAATTGCACCCATTGCTCTCGAGCTGGCCCCGAGCCGCTTCATCAGCACAATCGGATACAACGGCACCTCTCCCGGCCCGATTCTTCGCATGCGCGAAGGCAAGCCTGTCAAGATCGACGTGATCAACGACACGGATGCCTCGGAGCTGGTCCACTGGCACGGCCTGTTCGTCTCGCCTGAGGTGGACGGTGCCGAAGAAGAAGGCACGCCCATGATACCTCCCGGGAGCCGTCGTCGTTATGAATTCACTCCCCGTCCTGCGGGAACGCGCTGGTATCACTCTCATGCAATGGCCGGCGCCGATCTTCACCGCGGCACCTATACAGGACAGTATGGTTTTCTGATGATCGATTCGGGGAACGACCCAGGGCAATACGATCAGGAGATCTTCCTCGCTTTGCGCGATTGGGAGCCCTTTTTCACGGATCAGATGGAAAATGAGGCCGCGGAAGGTGGCGGACTTGGGCCTGAACCCGAAAAGCCCAATCTTCTCGATACCCGCCCGAATGGGCTGGAAGTTACGTCTCAACTTTTTTCAATCAACGACAAAGCCTTGGGCGCTGGCGAGCCCATTCGCGTCCGGGCCGGGGAACGCGTTCTCGTTCACGTGCTCAACGCAAGCGCCATCGAGAACCGCACGATTGCGCTGTCGAGCCATCAATTTCGTGTCGTCGCGATGGATGGCAATAAGGTCCCATCGCCGCAATCCGTCGAAGTGCTCGAGTTGGGCCCGGGCGAACGTATTGACGCCTATGTCGAGATGAATCAGCCTGGCGTGTGGATTCTGGGATCGACGGACGACAACACTCGCAATGCCGGATTGGGCGTAGTTGTTGAATATGCGAATCAGCACCGTGAGCCGCAATGGGTTGCGCCCTCGAAGCCGGTATGGGACTACACAGTCTTCGGCCACGACGCAGTTTCGTCCGCTCCCGAACACACGATCGACATGATCTTCGAAAAAATCCCGAGCGGCGCCGGCCAATTCAATCTTTGGCACGTCAATGGGAAGCCGTACCCTCATGACCGCGAATTCGTGCTTCAGGAAGGTGCGCGCTACCGTCTCATTTTCCGCAATCGTACGGATGATTCGCATCCGGTTCACCTGCACCGCCACCTGTTCGAGCTGGTTGACGTGAATGGAAAGCCCACCGCAGGACTTATGAAGGACACCGTCATCGTTCCCCTCTACGGTCGTGTCTCCGCCGACTTGGTGGCGAATCAGCCCGGGCTATCGTTGTTTCACTGCCACATCCAGCAGCACATGGACTACGGCTTCAAAGCGTTGTTCCGTTATGCGTAGCTGACTTTCTCGCCGCAACCGCAGAGCTTCATTTCTCCACGAGAGATTTCGTGTCCTGGCTGCGCGCCCAGAGCTGGCGGAGCCTGCGCATCGCGTCGAGCCCCTTCAGTTCGGTGAAGTCTTTGAGTGTCTGCAACACGGCGTTGTCATCCGGCAACATCCGAAAATCATTCCACGGTGTTCCCATGATCGTGTCGAATCCGAGCGGCACCGCAAGCGTCAGGAATGCATTCTCGACGAGTTGGCGCAACGGGAAGCCGTCGAATTTCAGTGGCGGCAGCATGTTCCCGATGTTCGTCATTCCACCCATGATGTGAACGCCCTTGAGCTCAGGATCTTTGCCGATCGAGCGGATGGCTTCGAGCGCCATCTTCGTGAGCCCTTCGAGGTCCGATATCAGGCTGTGGATCGTGACGTCAACCAGGATGTCCCCACGGCTGAATCCGCATTCCTGAGTCAGCTTCGCCGTCATGCGCCGCGCCACGCCGAGCACTTCGCTCGTCAGCTTGTTGGATTTTGCCGAGCCGTCTTCCAGCCGCTCCGACGCCATCAGGACGACTTGGAACGGACAAATCTTCACGAGGTCCAGCATTTCCTGCCGCGTCTCGGCGAGTGAATTCACGACCGGCTTGCGACCTTTGGCTTTTGCCGGATCGTACGCCTTCAGACACACCTCTTGCACAGCCGCACTCGGATAGTCGAAGCAAAGAGGCACATCCACCGCCGCCTGCAGTGCCTTGATCACTTCCGTGAGAAAATGAAAATCCTTGTATCCCCGCGGCCCGATTGTAACGTCGAGACACCACGCTCCGGCCTGTACCTGGCGCACTGCCAAAGCCTGTAAGCCGGCGATATCTTCGGCCTCGATAAGCGCTCTCGTGGTTTTGAAACCCGGATTGATGCGGTCGCCAATGATGCTCACACCCGGAATTGCCATGATTGCCTCCTCTCAGTGTTTCTTGTGCTCGGGAAAACCCATCGCGTGCATGAAAGCCGTGTTGAAACGTACCGATCCAGCAAGTTCGAAGTAGTGGCTGCTTGCCGCGATGCTCTGGGCGGTAGCACGATGCGGGTACGACACAAGCGCCAGCTTCGCCCCGATTCCCGCCGCGTTGCCAACTTGTGCGAAACGATCGAGCGGTAGATCGGGCAGCATGCCGATCGCCACGGCACTCGCAAGATCGACATAGTTCCCGAAGGCTCCGGCGATGATCACTTGTTCGATCTCTTCTTCGCGCAACCCGGCGTCTTCGAGCAGCACTTGAATCCCAGCCTGAATCGCGCCCTTGGCAAGCTGTACCGCGCGGACGTCGCGCTGGCTGAACACGATGGCCGCTCCCTGGGCCTCGCGTTCGTCCGCGAGCACGAATTCAGGTTGCCCGTCGTGAATGCGCACCCGCGGGTGTTCTTTCGTCATGCGGCCCGTCGGACTCACCACGCCGGCCAGATAAAGCTGCGCGGTCGCATCGAGTACTCCTGATCCACAAATTCCAACGGGGGGCGCATTCCCAATTGTCTTGATGCTTACTTGGTCGCCGGAAATCTCCACGGATTCAATCGCTCCCGGCGCCGAGCGCATCCCGCAACGAATGTGCCCGCCTTCCAAGGCCGGTCCCGAGGGACACGCAATGCTTAGAAGCCGGCCCTTGTGGATCAGCGATATCTCCGTGTTCGTGCCAATGTCGAGTGCCACGACCGTCTTTTCTTCGTGGTCGCTGCCGATCGCAAGCAGCATCGCGGTGTGGTCGCCGCCCACGAACCCCGCGATGTTGGGCAACAGGTGGATATAGGCGCCGGGCATGGCCTTGAGACCGATGTCGCGCGCCTTTACGTCCGTCGCGCTCGCAGACGCCGCCACGAAAGGCACTGCTCCGAGATACTCAACGGGAAGTTGCAGAAACAAGTGGTGCATAACCGTGTTACCCGCCACAACTACGTCCGCGATTTGCTCGGGGCCGAGCGACTGCGATTCACACAGTTCGCGAGCCGCCTCGTTGATTCCGGCTACGACCAGGTCGTGCAATTGTTTCCGGATCTCGGGAGATGACCGCGCCTTGCCGATGCGCGTGATTACGTCTCCGCCGTAACTCGCCTGGGGGTTCTCCATCGCGCGGCTTGCGAGTGTTCGGCCGTTGCGCAAATCGACGAGAAGCACGCCGATGTTGCTCGTGCCGATGTCAACCGCGAGCCCCGGCAATGGTCCTTTCCCTGGCGGAAGCACGCCGATTACTTCACCAAATCGCACGATCGCTACGACCTGCCCGCCGTGCGTTCGCAGTGTGCCGGGCAGGTGACGCAACACGTCGAGGTCGATTCTCGAGCAGGTACCCGGCCATTTTTCGTTCAGGGCGTTTATGAGCCGGTGGTCATCGGCAACGGGGTATTCCAGAGTTGGGGCCGCAACCGTAACCGGATACAGCCGAACGGCCGGGTCGGGACGCACCCATACGTCTTCACTCTCAACTTCGGTGCGCAGCGGCACCGCACGGGCGCGCGCCGAAACTTCTACCCGGCAGTCGCCGCACGCGAGCGTCTGGCAAGCCCGTCGCCAGTTGTTTGCGAGCTCCTCGGACGAAAAAAACTCAAGATCCTGCTGTGACGGCGGCTCAACCGGGCCTTGCGTCACCTGAACCACACACGATTGGCACAGCCCGCGACCACCGCATACACTGGCGATCCGCGCGCCAGCGCGCCGCGCCGTATCCAGCAGGGTTTCGGCCGGGAGACTCCAAATGTGCTGTCCACCAGGCTCGAACGTGACCCAGTGGCCTGTTCGCGGCGATTCCTGCACGCGGCTCACGTCGCAACCTCGGCCATCTTCGGCTGCCGGTGAGGACACCGTTCCCGCGCCCCGCACCGCGCGCAACGCTCGCCGCGGCTCCACTTCAGCATTCGGGCCCCAAAGCCCACCACCATCGACAAGCTCTTGCGCGGGATAAGCATGCCGGTGGTTGTCGGCGAAACGCCGATGTTGCCACCGCCGGCAAGTTCCACGACTGCCGCCTGCTGCGAAATCTCAAAGCCGTCTTCGCCGGGATTCAGCACGCCGCTGGCCTCAAGACCATGTTGCGCTGCCTCGGCCTGCATCGACTCTTCGAGCTGGTCGCCCAGGCGAAACAGCGCCAGCGTCCCGATCTCGTCGAGCAGCACGGCTCGCAGTCGATCGTTCGCCGCAAACCCTTCGCTCACGTGTTTCTCAACTGCGTCGCCGATCGTGCAAACTCCGGCCGCCACTTGAGTAGCGCCCGGCAGGTAATGGCCGAGCATGCGTGAAGAAATCCGGGAGCCGCCCCGCAGCTCGAGCCACTCTTGCCCTCTCTTGACGACGGGCCAGACCTGGAAACTGCTCTTGGGCTGGATCCAATGCCCGGCTTCGATCTGCGCGAGTAGCTCGGAAAGCAACGCCACCATGCGCGCCGAAACCAATCTCGCGCGCCGGGAACCCCAGGCGGAAGTTACGTCCTCGACCGTCAAGCGCAGCCGCGGATATGTGATTACCGGCATGCAGCCCTTCAGTACATGCACTCCTTTGCGAACTGGTACATGGCCAACACGTTATCTGGATTGGCCTCGTCCGGAACGCCCACGCCGGCGTCCAAGATGAAGCCGCCTCCGTCGCCCACGACGTCGAAGAGCTTCTTGCAATACTCGCGCACATCGTTCGGCGTACCGGCGATCAGCATCGACGCAGGCACATTCCCGCGGATGCAGACCGTGCCGCGCAACGCTTCTTTGGCCTTAAACATATTTGTGCGTTCGAAGAAATAAACGCATTTGCCCGGCGGCACGTCCTTAATCACTTCCAACCGCGTCGTGCAGTCTCCTTCCCACAGTACATGGGGATAGATTCCCGCTTCGATCAGAGTCAGCAGCACTTTTTGGAACTGCGGCCAAAAGAACGTTGTAAATTGTTTTGGCGACATGAACCCATCCAGCCCCCAGTGCAGCGGAATGAATATCATGTTTCCACCCATCGCCTTGACGGCTGCGATTCCGGCGCGCGGAATCAATATCGTTAGCCGGTCCATCAAGCTCAGCAGTTTGTCCTTGTTGCGGAATAGGTCCAGCATCGCGCCCTTGGAGCCTCGCAAATAGTCCGCGGCCACGTCGAAAGGTGCGTGGCTCGTGCCGTGTGCCGCGAGCGGGAACCCGAGATCCTTCAGTTCCTCAACCATGCGGCCCTGAACGGCGCGCATCTTTTGAATCTCTTCGCCCGCGCGGATCAGCGTTTCCAGCGCGCGGCGCACTTCGGGTCGAGCGTACGCTTCCATCGACTGAATGATTCGCGTGTGGAGTACACCGGGGTACATCGGCAATTGCGAAAGCGGCTCCAGCGCGCCGGCGATCCGCGGCATGTACTTGTGGAGCATGAAACCTGTTGGGTCGAGTAGGTACTCCTCGTATTCGTCCGCCGCCATGTATTGGGCGTCCAAATACTGAAAGGGAACATTGTCGGAAAGCCCTTTGTGACCCGGCCATTCCAGTTGCTTGTAGTCGAGGACTTCCATGGTGGGGCCGAACGCCACCAGGGCATGTACGGGGTGGAAGGCGTCAGGCTCGAGGTCGACGACAGCTTTACGCGTCGCCGCGGCGAGACCCTCATAGTCATACATCGCCTCGCGGCACGTCATCCCGCAGTACCGCGCGACCCAGAAATGCGAAAACAGAATCGTGGGCAGCCGATCGGGCTCCCGGAGCTCAATCGCATCGATCAGACGCTTTTGCCGCTGCTCATAGAGCGCGGATGCCGACGTCAGCTGGCTCCCCGCACTCACGCAGGAATCCACTGCTTACAGAGAGATACCGCTTCCATCGCATTCAGGCCGAAAGCGTCAGCACCGGTGTAGTTCCTTATCGTCTCGTCCACCTGCCCGCCGCCGATCATGATCTTGACGTTGTCCCGCAGGCCTGCCTCTTTGATCGCTCCGACGGTCTCCTTCATCGCGTCGAACGCAAGCGTCAAGAAGCCGCTGAGGCCCACGACCCTCGGCTTGTGTTCCTTGATGCTGTCAACAAAGTTCGCAATCGGCACGTCGATGCCGAGGTCGATCACCTTGAAGCCGTTGATTTCGAGCATGAACGTGACGATGTTCTTGCCGATGTCGTGCAAATCGCCTTGTACCGTTCCGATGATCACCGTGCCGACGGTCTTGTCGCCCGATGTGTCCTGTTTGATCAGAGGCTTGGCCATGTCCCCGATCGCCTTAAGCATTTCACCGGCTAACATCAGCTCGGGCAGGAAGTACTCGCCTTCTTCGTAGCGCTTGCCCACGATCTCCATAGCCTCCCGGCAGTGGCCCAGCAGCTTGACCGGGTCGTATCCGCTGTCGAGCATCTCGCGGGCCAGCTTTACGGAATCCTCTTCCTGCATGTCTGCAATTTGCTGGACCAACTGCTTGCCTTTGTCGTCCAAGATGGCCTCCTCGTTTTTTCAAACTCGCGCGTGTTGCATTCGGAAGCGCCAGGCGCCCTTCGAGGCGCGCCTGGCGGGATTAAGATCGTAAGTACTGTGCTAACGCGAATGAGGTTGAGGTCTTTGGCATGGACAGGTGCGGCGAATCCAGCTACCGCCCTACCTCTTTACCTCGAAATAGATGCGCGTCGTCGCGCGGTACTCGACGACCTTCTTGTCGTCCAGTGCCATTTCGAATTCCGCTATGCGCGCCCATTTCATACCGCGGACAGTCTTGGCCGCCTCGGCCACAGCATTCTCAGCGGCCCTGGCAAAGCCTTCCTTCGATGTTCCAACGATCTCTATGACTTTCTCTGGCATGTTTGCCTCCTTGTGGTGCGAGAAGTATACCCAAACGCGACCAAGAAGCTAAGCACTGGATAGGTCGCTGGGCTGCCCGTGCCGGGTGAGTGCTGTTAGGTTGCTGCACTCGCTGGAGCGCCTTGCATCGCCGCCATGTTCTCAGCGTGGCGCGGGCGATAGTTCGATTCGAAGTCGCCCCAGAAACCGAGAGGGCGGTCAGTAACCCGGACTTGGTTGTTCTTATCCTGGCCGATCACGATGTACTTGTGCCACTCGGGTGGATCGTTCTCGGGATAATCGACTCGGTTGAAGCTAAGTACTTCGCTGCTGGCCTTGCGCGCTTTCGAGGCATGTACGATCATCTGCGCACAGGTCAGAATGTCGATGACGTCCAGCGTCCGCATCAGTTGGTGTGGGTTGCCGGCCGACACGCGCGAAATTTCGTTCTGCTCGATGTCAGCGAGCCAGATCTCAGCGAGCTTAAGCAGTTCTTCGTTCTTCAACTCGGCGCAGTAGTTCTGCATCACGCGGGCAACGCCGATGTTCAGTTCCTTCCAGTCGATACTGTCGGAGGTCTCAGTCAGCGGCGCGTAGACCCGCTCTTTCTCCCTTTCGATTTGCGCGGTGTCGAGGGCAGCATGGCTCACGCTGCGTGCATACAGCGCCGCGCGTGCGCCCGCGTAGCGGCCAGTCGTTGCCGCGTTCACGTGATCCTGGCTACCGAATAGAAGATCACCGGCGCCAAACAGGCCGGGAATGTTCGACATCAGGTCCCAGTCGACCAACATGCCGCCGGCGACGCCAATTTCGCCAAACGTCCGCTCCTGCGGCGCGACGAATTCCCTCATTCCCTGGCCACGAAGGAAATCGTAGGTTTGCAGCATGTCCTTCGCCGGGTCAAAACCGGCTCGCTCGTAGGTCTGGACGATGGGAATGCGGGTCTTGCCTTCTTGGCCGACCATCAGGCCCCAGATAGCCTCCCGTTCGTACCAGGGCATACTGGTAAGGTCCGCATAGAAGGGCGGTGTGAACTCGCCCTTCATCATCCGCGCCTCGAGGTCCGGAATCAGCTTCGGCCCGGCGTACTTTTTCAGCCCGGGATGGGGTTGCGACGCGTTGCCGCCTCCCATAAGGAAGAACTTCTGGCCTTCGGCTGGGCGGCAGCGCTCATCGACGGTGGAGAGCACCTTGCCATTGCAGTCCACCCACGGTACCTCTTTGTCATTGGCATCTACAATTGTGCATGGATACCACGTGTTGATGGCATTGCCAGTGCCGTATGCCGGGTAGGAGTAAGGGCTGGCAAATGGCGAGCGGATGGTCTTCTCCATCAAGGTGAACTCGGCGCCGATGCGCCACCCCATGGCATAGCCGTTGCCCACGTTTGAGCCTCCGCGATGCGCGGCGGCGCCGCGGTGCTCGGAAGTAAACGTGAATATGCGCTGTGGCCGGTTGGTGGCCACGATCACGGCCTTGGCCCGCACCACCACAAACGCGCCCGTGTGACAGTCGACGCCGATAGCTCCGATCACGCGGGCGCCATGCGCGCCGCCTTCGGTGAGCAGCGCTGTGGCGCTGGTGCGATCAAGCAGTTCGACTCCGAGGCGTTTGCATTCGCGGCGCAGCAGCGGCTTGTAATTGGCGCCCCAGACGCGGATTGTGTACGGATTGTCGTAGGCGTAGGCGAAGAGCAGCTTGGTCCTATCATCGCGGAATGGGGCGCCTTTGAACTCGTCGTCCGTATCGCGGATCTTTCCGCCCATGGCTTCCATCTCGAGCAGGGTTTCGTAGGCCGAGGACGCGTGGATGTAGGTGGAAATGCCACTGCGGTAGCCGAAATGGTTTTCAACCAGCGCGCTGGTCATCTCCTCAGGTGTAATCGTGGAGCAGGGATTGTCGGCGGCATACCCCCAGTGATCAACGCCGGTGCCACCGGCGCCGCTACGCCGCGTGTCGGCTTTCTCCATGATCGTAACTTTGGCGCCGCTACGGCGGGCC
>Ga0187860_1000289_pt1 | contig 49510 bp, 43 predicted proteins | sample June2016WEW_10_4_FD_132981 | JGI IMG/M metagenome (GOLD analysis project Ga0187860, IMG submission 132981) | Peatland microbial communities from SPRUCE experiment site at the Marcell Experimental Forest, Minnesota, USA - June2016WEW_10_40 | ecosystem: Environmental > Terrestrial > Soil >...
GAAGTCACCCAGGCGTCCTGCCAAGCGGTGATCCCGAGGGAGTGCAGGTATGCCTGCGCCGCCAGCAACCCCTCCACGTAGTCATCGGTACACAGCGGGGGCAGGAGCCGCTCGACGAGGCCCATCGCGCCCTCGTGCAACGCACCGGTCGGCCGCCCTGCGGCGTCCCGTTCGAGCCGACCGTCGATCGGGTCGGGCGTCTCCGAGGTGATCCCTGCCAGCTCGAGCGCCCGCGAGCTCACCCAGGCACTGTGGTGATCCCGGTTGGGCAGGAACACGGGCCGGGCACCCACGATTGCGTCCAGATCAACCGCTGTTGGCACGCCTCCGGGGAACGCCGGCATCGACCAACCTCCGCCGAGGATCCAGTCGGCGGCGGGATGACTGGTGGCGTACGACCCTACGGTCTCCAGGTAGTCCTGCCTGGACCGGCCTGCCGAGAGGTCACAACGCAGCATTTCGACGCCACCCATGGGCGGATGCACGTGTGAGTCCTGGAAGCCGGGCATGACCATCTGGCCCTGCAGATCAATCACGTCGGTGGACGTCGAACACAGCTCGTGGATCTCGGCGGTCGTGCCGACACCCACGATGCGCCCGCCGCGGATGGCGATCGCCTCGGCCCAGGGCCGGGTTGAGTCGAGCGTGTAGACCCGGCCATCGATCAGAGCCATGTCGGCTGGAGCGGGCAAAGCGGCCTCCCGATTCTCGGAACGTCTTAACAGCTGCCCCAATCTCGCGCCACACTCGACCGCGGCGCGCCCTCTCTGCCCGTCCGTCATCCCCGAGCACCGGATCACGGACCGTGGGTTGGTGGGCGTGGCGGGTTTCTTGGTGGTTGAAGCGACGCCCGAGCCGTCTCTCCCTCCCGAGGCCGTCACCTCGCTCTCGCGACTATCCGCCGCTTTCGGGACACATATGCCCCCTACCGATCGGACAGTTTCAAGAAACTCATCCCCGCCACGCCCGGCGGCCCCGACTCTCCGCGCCTTCGGGACACATGTGTCCCGAATCGACCCGAGAGCCCAACCCCGACCCGATGACACACCCGGGCGTCAGGATGAGACCGTGGCCAGTGACCCCGATCGACTCCACCGGCTCATGCGATTGGCCGAACAACGTCACGGACTCATCACCGTGGCCGACGCGGCCGCCGAGCGCGTAGAACGGCGGACGCTTGCGCGGCTGGCGCAGCGCGGTGTCCTGGTGCGCCATAGTCGGGGCCTGTACCGGGTCGCCGGCCACACACCCTCAGCTCGAGACGAGATCAGGGCCGCCACCGTCGCCACCGCCGGCGTCGCCTCACACGAGTCGGCAGTGATCTGGTGGGGCTCGGACGCACTCAATACCCCCAAGGCGCACGTCACCGTGTCGCACAAGCGAAGCCCGAAGGCACGGGTAGGTTTCGTCGTGCACTCGACCACCCGGGACCTCGACAGGGTCAGCGTCACCCGAGACGGCATCCGCGTCACTACACCGATCCAGACGCTCCTCGACCTCTGTGCCGCCGGCCACGAAGCTGCGACGCTCCGCTCGTTCCTCGCCCACTGTCTCTCACATCGGCTCGTCAGTCCGTCCCAGCTCGAGCGCTTCCTGCGGCGGCTGCGCAAGCGTGCGCCGGGTAGCCGCCGCTTACGGGGCCTCGCAAACCTGGCCGGCGGCGGAGTCGTGGACAGCGAGCTCGAGATGGAGCTCCTGAGCGTGCTCGAAGCGGCCGGCATCCCGAAGCCCAAGGTCCAGTACCGGGTGACCCACGACGGCAGGTTCGTCGCCCGAGTCGACGCCGCCTGGCCGGATCTCTACGTCGTCATCGAGGTTGACGGCTACCGCTACCACTCCGATCCGCGCACCTTCGTCAACGATCGGCGGCGCCAGAATGCCCTCGCGAACCTGGGCTACACGGTGCTGCGGATCACAGCGGACGATATACGAGACGACCCAGGCGGCTTGTGTCAAACGGTCAAGGCGACCCTGGCGCGTGCAACGGCCGCCCGTGCCGCCTGACCGCTCAACCGAGCATCGCGTCGTACTGAGTCTCCCCCAACACGGCTGACACCTTGACGTTGGGCGCCCCGCACGGTGAGAAGCTCGCTTTCACTGTGCTCGTGCCGCCGGGGCGCGGAAGCGTCACGTCCACCGCGGTGACAGCAGGACACGTCGTCTGCCCGTCGACAGGGAAGTCGCCGTACTCCACCACAAAACCGGCCGTCCCTCCGGCCGCCACGTTCACCGGCGCGGTGGATCCGATGTCGGTGATGACTGGCTTCATGGTGCCCGATGCCGGCACGAGGAGGATTGTCGGGTAACCGTCCAGCGTGCATGCCCCGGCACCCTGGTTCGTCACCACGAAACCCAGCGCTACCGTTGCCGCTGCTACCGAGTGTCGCCCGATGGAAACGGACAGTGCCGATCCCTTGCATAGCAGGGTCGTGGTCGTAGCCGAGGTCGAGGGGCTGCTCGGCGTGGTCGGCGCCTGTGTTGTCGTCGTGGTCGACGAGGTCGCGACGATGACCGAGGTGGACGTGGATGTCGTACTGGCGGCTGACGAGTGACCGAATAGGGAACACCCACCCAACAACAGCGCGACCGCTATCCAGAGTGCTCCGCCTACGACTCGAGTTGCCCGCATAGAGCGACGCCCTCCTGGCGCCCGTGTCCCGAGAGACGACCCCGGTCCGGGATCAGTATCGCCGCCTCTCGCCCCGGTGCGGTGGCACTCCGCCTACTGCGTGCCCGGCAAGGATTCGTAGCTTGGCTCGTCCTCCCGATCATCGCCGGCGACGAGCCCACGCCAGATGCCGCGTACCTTCCGGCAGATCACGACTCCGACCTGCCGGGCGTCGGGACGTCCTCATCGTCGGGGGCGACATCGACCGCCTCGATGACAGTGCGCCAGCCCTCAGCCAGGGTGCCAGATGACCAGACGACCAGACGACCAGACGAGCAGGGATGCCACGATGAACATGAGCGGCGCCCAGGGCGCTTCGGGGGCGGGGGCGGGTTGCGGGTTTCTTCGGACTCTCCGGTCGCATTGGGACCTATCTGTCCCAGAACCCGGGAAGAGTCGACCGGCACGCCGGCACCGCGGACCGACTCTCCGGTCGCATTGGGACCTATCTGTCCCGAAACCCACCCAGAGTCCCGACCCAGCGATGCGATGGACGCCTCAACCCGCGGGGCGGCGCAACTTCTCGCCTTCGCGGCCTTCATAGCGCCAGAACGCCGCGCCAGCCATCACCACGGAGCCAACGGAAAGCAACCAGAGCTGCGGTTGGCCGAGCAGCGAGTTCAGTACGAGCACGCCGGAGGCCAGGCACAGCGCGACCTGCGTGAGGCGGATCATGCGCCTCCGGTCGACGGTGTCGGCGAGCGCCCCTCCGATGAACGTCGTGGCGAGCAACGAGTGCGACAACTGGTACCTCTGGTACGGCAGGGCGACGTGGTGAGCACGCTTCCGGCGAACGAGATGACTCCGGCGGCGAACAGGATCCGAAGGTCTCTGGACTCGCGAAACGGCAAGAGATCCATGCGAACCTGGCGCGGCAAGCCCCCTCTGAGCCCGCGCCATCACTCCAGTCTGGCCGCTCCTGGCAGCCCAGCAGACCGCCCGATGCCTAGGGGAACAGCCCCCGCAACCGGATCGCCTCACCGACACGTTCGAGCGCAAGCGCCACCGCAGCGCGCCGCAGCGTGACCTTCAGATCCTTGGAGTGCTGCCAGCAGGCGTCGAAGGCGGTTTCCATGATCCGCCGCAGCCGTTCGGCGACGACCTGCTCTTCCCAGGCGAAACCCTGCCGGCTCTGCGCCCACTCGAAGTACGAAGCCGTCACACCCCCGGCGTTGGCGAGGATGTCCGGCACGAGCACGATGCCGCGGTGCTCAAGGATCGGATCGGCCTCCGGCAAGGTAGGACCGTTCGCCGCCTCGACTACGACCTTGGCACCGAGTCGAGCGGCGACATCGGCGGTGATGGTGCCCTCGAGGGCCGCGGGAACGGCAAGCTCGCACTCGATGTCCCAGAGCTTCGTCGGATCGAGCGGGTCCGCCATCGCAAAACCCGCCACCGTGCCGTGCCGCGACACGTGGTCCGCCAGCGCCAACGTGTCGAGTCCGGCGGGGTTGTACACGCCACCGTCCGCGTCGGTGACGGCGACGACGCGCATACCGGCCGAGGACAGCAGGTAGCAGAGTGGCCCACCCACTTTGCCGTGACCCTGCACGATCGCCCGGGAGCCCGCCATCGACATGCCGAGCTCATGGAAGATCGCCCGGCTGCAGATCAGCACACCTTGCGACGTCGCACCGACGTGCCCGCGGCTGCCGCCGACGGCAAGCGGCTTGCCCGTCACAACACCGGTGACCGCTTCGCCCCGGAACATCGAGATCGTGTCCATCAGCCACGCCATCACCCTGGCGTCGGTGTTGACGTCCGGAGCCGGTACGTCTTTGTCCGCCCCGAGCAGCGACGCGACGTCGATCGTGTAGCGGCGCGTCAGGCGCTCGAGCTCGAAGTCGGAGAGCTGGCGCGGATCGACCTGCACGCCGCCTTTGGCACCCCCGAAGGGGATGTCGACGACGGCGCACTTGAGCGTCATCTCCGCCGCCAGCGCCTTCACCTCGCTCGCCGTCACCGACGGGTGGAACCGGATGCCACCCTTCCCTGGGCCACGGCTGACGTCATGATGGACCCGCCATCCGAGGAAGACCTCGATGTGACCGTCATCCATCCGTACGGGCACGCCGACTTCGAGCACGCGTGTCGGCACCGACAGCATTCGGCGGATGTCCTCTTCCAGCCCAATGAGCTTGGCCCCGTCGTCGATTCGCTCGAGTACTGCTTCCCATGGGTCCGTTACGGACATTCTCCGTTGACCTCCATGTCCCCGTCAGGCCAAGCTAGCCGGGGCAGGCATCGCCGCAGTGGACGCTCACGACCTACAGTGCGGGGGTGGCTGACACGATTGTTGACGCAGCAGCAGAGGTGACCGAGACCGAGTTCGCCCGTGACGCCGAGGCATTCCTCGAGGCGAATGCGACACTCAAGCCCGTCGTTCGATCCGGCTACGGCGAGGGCTCCGACGAGATCTCCGTGCTGCCGGAGCGCACGCCTGAGCAGGATGCCAAAGAGGTCGCAGCGGCCAAGGCGTGGGCACAGAAGGTCTTTGACGCCGGCTTCGGCTGGATCACGGGACCCAAACGCTACGGCGGTCGTGAACTGCCGAAGTCGTATCAGACGCTCTACGGCTCGATCGAGTCTCGCTACGCCACGCCCACCCAGGCCCCTCGCGGGATCGGACTCGGCATGATCGCGCCCACGATCCTCGCCCACGGCACCGAGACCGTGAAACAGCGGTACCTCCGGGCGCTCTACCGGGGCGACATCATCGCCTGCCAGCTGTTCTCCGAGCCGGGAGCCGGCTCCGACCTGGCGTCGCTCCAGACGCGAGCCGTCCGCGACGGCGATGAGTGGATCGTCAACGGCCAGAAGGTGTGGACCTCCGGCGCCCACTATTCGGAGATCGGCGAGATCCTCTGCCGCACCGACCCTGACCTCCCCAAGCACAAGGGACTGAGCGGCTTCATCGTCGACATGCATGCGCCCGGGGTCGAGGTCCGGCCGTTGCGCCAGATGACCGGCGGTGCCTCGTTCAACGAGGTGTTCTTCACAGACGTCCGCATCCCCGCCGATCACCTCCTCGGGGATGTGAACTCCGGCTGGTCCGTTGCGCTCACAACGCTGATGAACGAGCGGGCCGCGATCGGCGGTGGTGGAGGTGGCGCTTCGTCCGGCGGAAGCGAGTTGCGACGCCTGATCGCGCTGGCGCAACACCTCGGTGTCAATGACGACCGCCTCCTGCGGCAGGAGATCGCTGACACCTGGATCAACCTGCAGGTGGCGCGGTACAACAACGAGCGCGCCCTCGCCAAGATCCGGTCAGGTCAGCTACCAGGTCCGGAACTGTCGATCGCCAAGCTCTCGCTCACGCAGAACCTTTCCCGGACCGCCGAGCTGGCAGCCCGCATCCTCGGCCCCCGCATCACCGCCGATTCGGGCGAATGGGGCACTTTCGCCTGGTCGAAGTTCGTGCTTGGCGTGCCGGGTATGCGCGTCGCAGGTGGTACCGACGAGGTCATGCGCAACATCCTCGGTGAGCGCGTACTCGGCCTGCCCAAAGAACCTCCGGTCAACCGCTGATCGGCGGCGTGCGGCAGTCGAGCGTCTGCTTGTGGATGTAATCGATGCGTTCTCGCGGTGCTACTACTTTGATAGAGTTACCGGTCACCCGTAACCGGTAGCTGGAGGTACTAGTGCACGTCGATCCATACATGGTGTTGGGGAGCGCCGTGGTCGGGTTCCTCGTGGGCCTCACGGGCGCCGGCGGCGGTGCCCTGATGACGCCGATGCTGATCCTGCTGTTCAGCATCAAGCCATCAACGGCCATCTCGAGCGACCTCGTGGCGGCCGTCGTGATGCGACCGGTCGGCGCCGCCGTCCACCTCACGAAGAAGACCGTCAACCTGCGATTGGTTGGGTGGATGGTCGTCGGGTCGGTGCCGATGGCGTTTCTCGGGGCATACCTGCTGCACCTATTCGGTCTCGGCAAGCCCGCACAGACGAACATCGAGATCGCACTCGGGTCCGCTCTCCTCATCGGCGCCGCGGCGATGGTGCTGCGCTTCCTGCTCGACCGTCGCAGCAGCCAGGCTCGCGACGCAGCGGTCCACGCGCTCAAGGTCAAGCCGATCCCGACGATCCTCATCGGCATGGTCGGAGGGATCATCGTGGGCATGACCTCGGTCGGGGCAGGCTCGCTGATGATCGTGCTGCTGCTGTTCATGTACCCGGTGATCGGGGCCAAGCAACTCGTCGGTACCGATCTCACCCAGGCGGTCCCCTTGTCGTTGGCGGCAGCGCTCGGGGCGCTCCTATTTGGTCACGTCGAGTTCGGCGTGACCACCTCGCTGATCATCGGCAGCGTGCCCGCCGTGCTCGTCGGGTCGTTCCTCTCGTCGCGGGCGCCGGACAAGCTCATCCGGCCGGCCATCACGTTCGTGATCTTCGCCTCCGGCCTCAAGTACATCGGAGTGAGCACCACCGCTCTGGGTTGGACGCTGTGCGCGGTGATACTCCTTGCCGGTGCCGTGTATCTGAGCCTGGCGCGGCCGTGGCGGAAGGCCGACACGGCGGAGAAGACCGGGGTACCTGTGGTCGCGGTCTCGACCCCGGACTGAGCCGCTACGGAAGTGGCGCGCTCGGAAACCCAGTCGTCGACACGAACGAGCCGCCCCCCGGAGGCGTGACCGTATACGAGTCGCACTCGCCTCCCACAGTCGGAGCCTCGAAGTAGTAGATGCCAGGGTCGGCGGTGGATGGGTACCCATTGAACACCGGGGAAGGCTGGGCTCCCACCACCTGAGCGACGCCAAAGCACACCAGGTCCGGGCTCGACTGCAGGCTCGTCATCACGAGCGCTCCCGAATTCCTCAGATCGAGCGCGATCTCCGTGGCCGAGCCCGACACGGTCGGGAACGTGAGTGACGGAGCCAATGCGGACAAGCCCGAAGTCGAGGTCACACCATCCAATGTCTCATGCGAGCCCACGTACCGCTCAGAGGCCGCCAAGGCGCTGTTGAGGTTGGATTGGGCCCCCCCAACCGTGTCGTTCGTGGTCGTGGCGGCGAGGTTCTCGAGGTAGTGAGCACCGATGATGAGGCCGATCACCAAGGCGATTGGGATCGCGACCGTCGCGATGATGAGCGCCCGCTTACTAGCAGCCGGTTGGCGTCGTCGACGGGTCTCGGCGGCTGCCAGCATCTGAAAGATGGCCTCGGGATCCTTGATTGGCGTACCGTCAGCTGGAGCACCGCTATGTTCGGCACCTTCGCTTGGATCGACCGTCAGATCGCTCATCGCCCGGTACCTCCGGTCTCCTCGTCATCGATTGCCAGGGGGCGGAACCTGTCGTGATAGCCGGCCGGGCGGAAGAGGAGTCCTTCCACGAACGCCCAGCTACGGCGATGGAACGGCGTGCATCCCCAAGCTGCCAGCGCCATCTTGTGCGACGGGGACGGGTAGCCCCGGTTGCGCTCGAAGCCGTACCACGGGTAGTGCTCCGACTCCTTTGCCATCAGCCGATCCCGCGTGACCTTGGCGAGGATCGACGCTGCGGCGATCGCCTTCGAGCTCGAGTCCCCGCGCACGATCATCCGCACCGGCAGGGCGGCCTCGCCGTCGTTGAGGAAGTCGAACTTGCCGTCGAGCAGCAACATGTCCGGGACCACGTCGAGTTGGTCGAGGGCGCGCCGAGTCGCTAGGCGCTGGGCGCACGTCATCCCGAGCTCGTCGCACTCCTCGTTGCTGGCGTGGCCGACTGCCCAGCTCGCCACGGCCCGGGCGACAGGCACGAACAACGCTTCCCGCTCGACCAGGGTCAGCTGCTTGGAGTCCCGGACACCGCTCGGGAGCTTGCGGCCGGATCCTGGTGTGACGACAACGACGCCGACGCTCACCGGCCCGGCCCACGCGCCTCGTCCCACTTCGTCGATCCCCCCAACAGCCGTGCACCCCTCGGCAAAGTACCGGCCTTCGATCCGCATCGTCGGTGAGGTCACCACTTCGCCGCTCCCCCACGGACTGCCACACGCATCGCGCCTCACCGTACTGTCCGCGGCAGTTAGCTAGCGAGACTTGATATATGACAGCACTACTTGCGATTGCAGTATCGTGACGCTCCATGCAGACATCCCGACTGCGTCACAACCGCCACGTCGTCGGCGCCATCTGCGCCCTGGCGATCGCATGCGCCGCCTGCGGGTCGTCCTCCTCGACGCCCACGACGGCCGCGCCCGGCTCGACCACTCCCCATGGAACGGCTGACGTTGCATACGCGGGCTCGTTGGTGAAGCTCTACAACGACACGCTCGGACCGGCGTTCCAAAAGGCGACGGGAGATCACTTCGGTGGCCCGCCGGGAGCAGGCTCGCTGGCTCTTGCGCAAGAGATCCTCTCGGGCGAGATCTCTCCAGGCGTGTTCCTCTCCGTCGGAGCGAAGGCGATCAAGGAGCTCTGGCCGAGCCACGCCAAGTTCGCCCTGGCACTGGCGACCGACCCGCTGGTGGTGGCCTATTCGCCGAAGAGCCGGTACTTCACGCAGCTCAACGCAATCAGATCCGGCGCCAAGCCGCTGTCCAGCCTGTTCACGTTGCTCGACACGTCCGGTTTCCGGCTGGGCAGAACCGATCCGACGCAGGACCCGCAAGGTGAGTTCTTCCTGCTGATGATGCAACTCGCCCAGCGAGAGCTCAACCTCCCCGCCGGCCTCACGACAAAGATCCTGGGCATCACGAAGTCGAGCCCGTACGGCTCGAGCTCGCAGATGCTCGATGAGGATGCCCTGCCCGTCGACATCCAGACGGGCGTCGTCGACGCAGGGAGCGATTACCTCCCCGAGGCACAGCAGTACGGCCTCGACTACATCACGCTGCCCGCGGGCCTCGACTTCGCCGACCCGGCCGACTTGTCGACCTACGCCACAGCCAGTATCAGCGTGGCCGGCGAGGCGGTAACCGGCGAGCTCATCAACCTCGACGTGACCCTGGTCGCCCCGGCGAAGGGCAAGTCGGTGTCAGCAGTTGACGCCACGGCCGACCAGGCGTTCGTGGCCTACCTGCTGTCGGCGGGCGGGCGGGCGGTCCTCGCCAAGGCGGGCTACACGCTCGTGCCTCCGGTGTTGAAGCTGACTACCGGGGCGACCAAGTCGCAGGCGCTCCCAACTTCTGTGCTGTCGCTGTTCAACGCGCTGCACGGGACGATCTCCACGTCGTGATGGCGGGCACCGACAACCGGGCACCGGCAACCGGGCACCGGCAACCGGGCACCGGCAACCGGGCACCGGCCGTGGCCGCTGCGACCGCTAGCCACCCAAATCGGTACGTGGGCCGACCGATGAACCGATAGACCGGTCGCAATGTCGATGCAACGAGCGATCGGGCGGCTCCCGACAACGGCAGCCGTGTCGGCATCGGTGCTCGTCTGGGTGGTGCTCCTCGGGCCGCTCGGCGTGCTCCTCACACAGATCTCCCCGCACCAGGTTCGGGTGACCCTCGACCAACCGGGCGCGCTCGGGCCGCTGTGGACGTCCCTCGAGGCAAGCGCGATCGCTCTCGCGTGCATGGTGATCCTCGGCACGCCGCTGGCGTACCTGCTCGCCCGGCACCGGCTCCCGGCACCGCGCATCGTGGAGGCCGGAATCGTGATGCCTCTCCTCATGCCGCCGCTCGTGATCGGGTTGCTGTTGATCTTCCTGATCGGCCAAGCCGGCCCGGTCGGCCGGGTGGTGTCGGGCGTTGATCCGAACGTCTTCGGCGTGAACACGTTCTTCGCCCTCGTGGTGGCCGAGTTCTACGAGGCAGCGCCCTACTACATCATCTCGGCAGCAGCTGCCCTGTCCACGGTCGACCCACGCCTCGAGCAGGATGCCCAGTTACTCGGCCATCGCCAGCTCACGGCGTTCCGGAAGGTCACGCTCCCGCTGGCGGCGCCCGGGCTCGCAGCCGGCCTGGCGATCGCCTGGGCTCGCGCCATGGGCGCCTTCGGAGCGGTCCTGATCGTCGCCTACAACCCCGCCGGGCTGCCGATCAGGATCGACACGAGCTTCATCGAGAACGGGCTGAGTGGCGCGCTGCCGTTCGCTCTCCTTCTGATCGTGGCGGCCCTGCCGCTGCCCTTGATCGGGTTGATGTGGAGCGCCCGCGCCCGGGGCACCCGTCGAGAGTTTGCGGCCGCGGCAGCACTGGCGGAGCCAGTGGGCTGACCGTGACCAAGACCATGACACCAGCGCTGTTGGAGGCCGACGTCACCGTCGCCCGCCGAACGTTCGACGTCGTCGCGCGGGTGTCGCTTGCGCCAGGCAAGCGTCTGGCGCTGTTCGGGACGTCCGGTGCCGGCAAGACGACGCTCGTGGAGGCGATCGCCGGCACGACACCGATCTCGAGCGGTGAGGTACGCCTGGATCGCAAGGTCGTCAACGCCCCGCCGGCGACCTGGCGGGCTCTCTACCCCCGCGGCGATCGAGCCGGACGACGACGCAGCGAGCCGCCGGTCCCCTTCCGACACCGAGGCGTCGCCGCCGTACGCCAGCCCACCACTTTGTTCCCTCACCTGAGCGTCATCGAGAACGTCGGCTACGGGCTGGGTCGCCCGAGGCCGGACCACAGCGACGGCTCCTTTGCCGAGCTGTTGGACCGGGTCGGCCTAAGCGACCTTCGGCGGGCAGTTCCGGAAGCCCTGTCAGGAGGGCAACGCCAGCGTGCGGCACTCGCCCGTGCCCTCGCGAGGCCGTTCAAGGCTTTGTTGCTCGACGAGCCCTTCTCAGCCGTCGATGTGACGTCCCGCGGTGACCTTCGTGACCTGGCGATCGATGTCACCCGTCGCAATGGCGCCGTGTCCGTGCTCGTCACCCACGACCTCGGCGAAGCGCAGGCCTTCGGCGACCGCATCGGGGTCATGGATGGCGGGCGGATCCTGCAGATCGGTGACGCCGCCGAGATCGCCCGGGCGCCGGCGAACCGACGGGTGGCCGAACTGTTCGGCTACACCTGCTTCAGCGACCACGACGAGCAGTACCTCAGAGCATTCCACCCGGACCGGTTCGCCGCCGGCGCCTACCCGGAGCGGGGCATCGTCGTGCACGGCATCGTGACCGCGGTGAGAGCATTCGGTGCGCGATTCGCCTGCGAAGTCCAGGTGAACGACCCCTCCAGCCTGGCAACGCTAAGCCCGATCCAGGTCAACGTGGACTGCCCGCCGGCGGTCGGCAGCCGGTTGGAGGTGACGGCAACTGAGCCGCCGCTCGTGGCTAGGGTGGCTGTTGAGGGGGACGAGGAAGGATGATCCATTGCCAGATTCGCGCCGCCACCCTGACGACCGGTTGAGGTTGACCAGGCTCGCACGCGGCTTCTCGCAGGGAGACCTCGCTCGCTCAGCAGGAGTCACCCGCCAAGCGATCTCCGGCATCGAATCAGCCCGATGGTCGCCCTCACTCGATGTCGCTCTTGCGGTCTCACGCGCGCTCGGCTCGTCGGTCGAGGAGCTGTTCGGCTCGCCACTTGATCCCCTTCCGGTCGTCGCCCGCCTCGCCGTCCGGTCGCCGAAGCCGCAAGGGGAGGAGCCGGGCTGGCGGCTCTTGATAAGTGAAGTCGCTGGTGAGACGATCGCGTTTCCTCTCACCGGCGACGGGTCACTCGTGCCGGGCTTCGTCCCCGCGCTCGGCGTCGTGCATGGCGGGGAGAACGGTGGGGAGAACGGTGAGGAGGCCGCGAACGCGCTCACGCCGGCGGGTCGGGCCACGCCCGCCGGGGTCGTGACGGCGACCCGGGCTGGCCAGAGCCGTGGCCGTCACGGATCGGTCGAAGCAGTTCGCATCGCCGATTCCGGCCCGACGCTCGCAATCGCAGGATGCGATCCGGCGCTCGCCCTCCTGCAAGGTCCTCTCTACCGCCACGACCCCACCGTCGGCCTGGCATGGTGGCCGTGCGGCAATGCCCTCGCTCTCGACCTGCTCGAGTCCGGCGCCGTGCATGCAGCCGCAGCCCACCGCGGCGTCGACGTCAAGGTGAGGCATCGGTCGGGAGTGGAGGTGGTGGGTTTCGCGTCCTGGCGGGAAGGTCTGGCGATCGCCCCGCAGCACCGAGGACGTGTGAGCGGGCTTTCCGACCTGGTCCGGCTCGAGCTGCGCATCGCCAACCGTGAGCGCGGATCGGAGGCTCGTCGCCTTCTCGATGCCGAGCTCGAGCGCCTCAACATCGAGCCCCACCTCGTCGCCGGCTACGAAACCGCTGCCACGGCCCACTTGCTCGTAGCCTCCGCCATCCACGCCGGCCTTGCCGACGCCGGCGTGACGACCGAGCCGGCCGCTTTGGCCTACGGGCTCGACTTCATCGCCTGGCAGAAGGAGATCTCCGAGCTGCACATCCCCCGGTCCCTCATGGGAGGCATCGAGGTGCGAGCGCTCCTGGACGTGCTCGCCGGGCGTGAGCTCCCCCGGCAACTGGGAGCCCTGCGGGGTTACGACGCCGAGCCCTGCGGGAGGATCCTCGCGGCCTGATCGGCGGTTTGGGCAGAGCCAGGCGCCTCCGATGCGTCCGCAGCCGCAGCGGTTCGAGGCGTGATCAATGACTCGATCGCCTGCTCTCCGCGTTGCCGCAGCGTCTCGAGCTCAGCCGAGATGGACGACAAGCGGCGCCACCGGATCCCGGAACGCCGCTCCTCGGACACCTGGTCCCGGTCGGCCCTGGAGACCGACCACAGCGCGACGCGTCCGATGTCCTTCAGCACCCGGGGCTTGAGTGGCTCCAGGACGAGCTCGGTGGCAAGCCGCGCGGCATCGCCTGCCTCGCTCGGGAGATCACACGGATCGACGGCCGCCGGCGTCGACGTCTCCACCGCAGCTCGACGTTCGACCGCCACCACGATGCCGTCGCGGACCTCCTCGCTCACGAGGATCGTCCCGGCATCGGCGATGTTGACGATACGGCTCGCCCGGTTCACCACCGCACCGAAGAAGTCCCCTTCCCGCTGCAGGACAGGCCCGGTGGCGATGCCGACGCGAACGTCGGAAAGCAGGTCGTCGTCGGCGTAGGCATCGACGAGGTTGAGGGCGATGCCGACTGCCGCCAGGGGCCCGGTCGTTACGAACATCACTTCGTCGCCGATCATCTTGACCGCCCTGCCGCCACCTTCGACGACGATCGAGTGCGCAAGCTCTTCGAAGCGGTCCACGACCCGCGCCAATGCTGTCGCGTTGAGCTGAGAGCTCAAGGCGGTGAAACCGACCATGTCGGCGAAACCCACCGTCAGGTCCGTCAACATCGGGCTGTGCACGGCCCCGGCGCGCCGGAGCGACGCCCGGCGCCGGGCAGCAGCCTGGATGTGGCGCCTCCAGGCATAGATGATGAGCTTCTCCATGCTCGGGAGGACGACTTCCGCCGAGAACGCGAGGACTTGTGCTAGCCGGAGGCCGTCGTCCTCAGGGGTCTCGTCCCACTCCGGCGTGCCCTCATGCTGAGCGGACGCGTCCGCGGCGGAGACCAGCGCATCGGACAGGCGGGCCATCGACGAACCGAGCACCCTGGTGACCTGGACGGAGGTTTCCGGGCTGGAGATGCCAAGTTCCACAAGGCCTTGGATCGTCCGCAACGCTTCGACGTCGTCATCATTGAACGTCGGCTGCCCGCGCACATCGGCGAAGCCCAACGCCCTCCACAACCGATCCGCCTGCGGCAGCGGGACCCCGACGTTCTCGACCACTTCGTAGCCGGTGCGAGGCGTGGACGGTGGTAGCAGCAACCGGTCGATCACGAGCAGGTCGATCCGGTCTTCGGCAGTTGCCGCCTCGATCTCAGTGGCGGGAACTCCTCGGGCGAGTAACAAAGCCGTCAGGCCTGCGAGGATCTCGACCCTGGCCTCTGGTGCTTCGCCAGGTCCGCGACCCATCACCATCGCCCCGGCTTCATGGCCCCAACGCTACCTGGCTCCGGTCTCCGTAGACTCGCCACGTGCGGGCGCTCGTGGTCCCGATCAAGTCGTTTACGGTCGCAAAGCTGCGCTTGGCACCCGTGCTCGACGCAGGCGAGCGCGCCGAACTCGCTCGTCGGCTCGCGGCGGGCGTCCTCGATGCCGCGGGGGCCCTGCCGCGTTATGTCGTCTGCGACGACCCCGAGGTCGCCTCGTTTGCCCGCCGTCATGGCGCCGAGGTCATCTGGACGCCAGGGCTCGGGTTGTCCGGCGCCGTGCAGGCCGGAGTCGCATCGCTTGCTGCCTACGGGGTCGACCTCGTGGTCGTCGCCCACGCCGATCTGCCGAACGCGGGCGCGCTCGATGCGCTCGGCGACGACGGCGAGGTCACGTTGATCCCGGATCTCCGGGGCGATGGGACGAATGTCGCCGTGGTGCCGGCCGGTGTGGGTTTCCGCTTCGCCTACGGCCCCGGCTCGTTCTCGCGCCACCGCGCCGAGGCTGCGCGGCTCGGGCTGACGTGCACGGTGGTTCACGATGATCGCTTTGCCGCCGATATCGACGTGCCGGAAGACCTCGTCCGGTTGGCGATCGTTCCGGCGCCGCCGGCACCGGTGGGCGCGCCCCGCTCATCCCCAGGGCTGCCGGGCGCCGAAGCGAACTAACTTCAGTCGATGGACTCGAATCTGGAAGTCCCCCGGCGAGCGCTTGCCGTCGGGGCACATCCCGACGACATCGAATTCGGCTGCGGCGCCACGCTCGCCAAGTGGGCCGCGGCCGGCTGCGCGATCTCGCTGTTGGTTTGCACCGATGGCTCGAAGGGCACTTGGGATCCCGAGTCCGATGCCGCTGGCCTCGTGGTGACGCGGCAGCGGGAGCAGCGAGCTGCCGCACGGGCACTCGACTCCGCAGCGCAGGTCGTACTGCTCAGTTGGCCCGACGGTGAGCTCGAAGCCGGCCTACGCCAGCGGTGGGAGATTGCGGCGTGGATCCGGCGCATCAAGCCGGACGTGATGCTCGGCCATGACCCGTGGAAGCGCTACCGGATCCATCCCGACCACCGCAACGCTGGATGGCTCGTCACCGACGGTATTGTCGCGGCGCGCGACCCGCTGTTCTTCCCCGAGCTCGACGCACCGCCGCACCGGCCGTCATCATTGCTGTTGTTCGAAGCCGACGAGGTGAACCACGTCGAGGACGCGACCGGCTTCGGCACTGCGAAGGCTGCGGCGCTCCTCGAGCATCGCAGCCAGTTCCGCTCGACGATGGGGATCTCGACCCCTGTACCCGACCCGGAGCACCCGGAAGTCGCCGATTTCAGGCGGCGACTCGATGACGAGCTGAGTGAGCACGGAGCGCTCGCCGGCTTCGCCGACGGCGAGGCCTTTCACCGCATCGACGACTTGTAGCGGTCGGTGTGCCCATCGGTGACCGGGCAGGCCCGTTACCGGTGCGCCAAGGGTGCAGCCTGCGCTGCTCGAGCACTCGCCCGAGCAGCGCGCAGGCTCAACGCTTCGCGGCCTTCTTGGCCGGAGCCGCCTTCTTGGCGGGAGCCGCCTTGGCAGGAGCCGCCTTCTTGGCCGGAGCCGCCTTGGCAGGAGCCGCCTTCTTGGCAGGCGCGGCCTTGGCCGGAGCCGCCTTGGCAGGAGCCGCCTTCTTGGCCGGAGCCGCCTTGGCTGGAGCCGCCTTCTTGGCAGGAGCCGCCTTGGCTGCAGGGGCTGCCTTGGCGGCGGGAGCGGCACCCGGCTTCGGGATCGCGCCGCGAGCGTTGAGCTGAGTCTTCAGCGTCGCTCCCGGAGCAAAGGCAATCCCCTTCGAGGCCTTGATCTTCACCGCTGCACCCGTCTGCGGGTTGCGACCCGTCCGTGCCGGACGGTCACGAAGCCGGAAGGTACCGAACCCGGTGATCCTGACTGCGTCACCGCCCTTCACAGCGTGTGAGATCGCATACAGCGTCGAATTCAAGGCCTTCTCGGCCTCGTGCCTCGACAACTCAGCTACCTCGCTGATCTTGCCGATGAGCTCTGTTCTGTTCACCGTCACCTCCTGGTGATCTCGGAGAATTCCACGACATACAAGAGCAATTTCGCAGAGAAATCAAGCACTGTCACTTACCGAGCGTCAGGAGAGGTCAACTGCGAAGGCAGATTCGACCGGCATGAGGTGCAGCCGATCCGACATCAGAACGGCCCACCGACCAGATTCCCCAAGCAATCGAAGGGTTATCTTCCCTCGTGTCAGCTGATCTGACGCGACCTGTCGACCCAGTACGGCTCCCGCAACCTGAATTTCTGCAGCTTGCCTGTCGCGGTCCGCGGCAGCGTCTCGGAGAACTCGACCGACGTCGGGCATTTGAAGTGCGCGAGGCGCGAACGGCAGAACTCGATCACCTCAGCCTCGGTCACCTCGGCGCCGGGGCGGAGGACCACGAGCGCTTTCACGGTCTCGCCCCAGCGGTCATGGGGCACGCCGATGACGGCAGCTTCAGCCACGGCGGGATGCCCGTAGAGCGCGTCCTCGACCTCGATGGAGGACACGTTCTCGCCTCCGGTGATGATCACGTCCTTCTTGCGGTCCGAGATCACGCAGTAGGCACCGTCCAGATAGCCCCCGTCACCGGTGTGGAACCAACCACCGTCAAGTGCCCGTGCGGTCTCCTCCGGTTGGTTCCAATAGCCGGCGAAGACGTGGTTGGAACGAGCCAACACCTCACCTTCCTCATCGATCGACAACCGGACTCCGACCGCCGGTGTTCCCGCCCTCGAGAGCCGCCGCGCCCGTTCGGCGGGCTCGAGGTCGTCCCACTCGAATGGTGCCCGGTTGATCGTCAGCAGGGGGGCCGTCTCCGTCAGGCCGTAGATCTGGATGAACTCCCAGCCGAGCTCGGTCTCGACTCGCTCGATCACACTGCTCGGAGGTGGTGCCCCGGCAACGACGATCCGGACGTTCGCTCCGGTTGCCCGTCCCGGGATCGCCTCGCCGCGCTCGGTTCGCGCCTCGGCCGCCGCCAGCACGGCGGCAACGACGGCTGGGGCGCCGCACATGAGAGTGACCCCTTCGTTCTCCACGCGCCGCAGGATGTCCTCACCGTCGACCTTACGCAACACGACATGTCGCGCGCCCATGCCGGTAGCGGCATACGGCATGCCCCAGCCGTTGCAGTGGAACATCGGCAGAGTGTGCAGCAGCACGTCCCGGTCGGTGACGGTGGTGTGCCAACCGAAACCCATAGCGTTCAGCGTGCAGTTCCGGTGCGTGAGCTCCACGCCTTTGGGCCTCGCTGTCGTGCCGCTCGTGTAGTTGATCGAGCACGTGGCGTTCTCGTCCGGGTCCCATCCCCGCAGGCGGCGGCCGGCGGCGATCGGAGCGAACAGCGCTGCGTCGGCAGCGCCGTCGAGGACGATGCGCTCGCGCGCCGTCACATCGGCCAAGGCCGCGTCACTGTCGGGGTCGACGAGCAGCACCTCGGCTCCGGAGTGCTCGACGATGTAGGAGACCTCAGCTGCGTTCAGCCGGAAGTTGATGGGCACGAGGACTCGACCCGAGCCGCTCACGCCGAAGTACGCCACGAGAAACCGCGTCGCGTTCGGGCTCACGATCGCCACACGGCCTCCGACGGGCACTCCGAGATCGTCCAGAGCCGCAGCCATGCCGTTGGCCCTGGCGTCGAGCTCCCGGTACGAGATGCGACCGAGGTCGCCCGCCACGCCGGGCTCGTCCACAACGGCTTCCCGATCGGGGAACACAAGGGCAGCCCGGTCCAAGAAGTCCGAGATCGTGAGCGGGACATGCATGGCGCGCCTCCCTGGCCTGTCGAACGTGTAGCGGGTTACCCGCGCACACAGCATGCCCTGCGCGGGTCGTGAGGGCACGAGCACAGCCCGATGGATCGCAACCGGACGTCGGACCGGCACTATCGTGAGCGTTGTGGCGGACGACCCCACGGTCACGGGGAGGTCTCACCCCGGGTCCGACTTGTTGATCAACTGGGTGATCGTCACGATTGAATACGCCATCGTGGTCAGCCTGCTGATGCTGGCCGGCGTCGTGCTGGTGCGGACAATCATCGATTTCCTTGACCAATGGAGCGCCTTCCCCGGAACCGTTGTCGGGGCGATCGACGGCATCTTGGTCGTGATCATCCTCCTCGACATCGTCCACACGGTGTTTCGCCACCTGCGGTCCTCGGTCTTCCCAGTCCGGCCGTTCCTGGTCATCGGCATCCTGGCCGGCGTGAGGGACATCCTCAGCGCCTCTGCCCATCTGACACTGAGCTCCCACCTGACGACCTCGGACTTCACTGACACCCTGATCTCTCTCGGTGTCGGGGTCGGGGTGGTCGTTTTCCTTCTGCTCGGGCTCCTCATCCTCCGCTTCAGCGGGCACAGCGACGAGATCGGCTGAGGCGAGCCGCTCCGGCACCGCGCGATCGACCCGGCGAAGTACCACCACGGTCGAGAAGCGACGTACTGTCGGGATGTCTCGGGAAGACGTCCAGATGTCGCAGGACGTCACAACAGTGGGCCGTAGAGGATTTGAACCTCTGACCACCTGCGTGTCATGCAGGTACGCTGCCAGACTGCGCCAACGGCCCGAGGCTCTCAAAGTAGCACCGGCGCTAACCCCGGCCTGCAAGCGCGCGGTGCCCGCGTCACGCGCCAGGGAGCGGGCGAAGTCGACCGCACGAACTCCCCGAGTAGATTCTCGCCCGTGCATGCGGCCGTCGGACCTGGCATCCGGGTCCGCCGAGGACAGCCAGCGAGCGAGAGATGAGCGAGCGGGATCCGAAGTCGGCGGGCGGCTTCAGCGCGCCAGGCTCCGGAGATTCACCGCCTGAGGTGGACGATCACGAGGGCCTTGCCGGGCCACCGTTGCCCGGGGCCGACGGCCAGGCGGAGCCCGACTTGTACGCTGACGGGACCCAGCTCGCCGACCCGGACACGCTGATCTCCGCGCCGCTGGCCGGCGGAACGGCGACCCGACGGCCGCCCTGGGCATCGGGTGTCGCCTGGAAGGGCGCCGATCTCGCGCTCGAGCCGCCGGCTCTTTCGCGGATGCAGCGCCGGCGGCTCGAGTTCGCCCACATCGTGGAGAGCACGCCGGGCATCGAGCTCGCCGAGAAGATCCTCACCGCCCTCGTGATTCTCGGGATCACTGTCTTCGTGGTCTGGCAGCTGCGCCCCGATCTCCTGTTCGGCCCGAACATGGACGTCGGCGGGGACAACGGCGGTCACGTCGCCGCGCCCTACTTCCTGATCCACAACCTCCTCAACCACGGACGCCTCACCGGTTGGGACCCTTGGTGGTTCGACGGCTTCCCTCTGTACGTCTTCTACTTCCCCCTGCCGGGGCTCATGGTGGCGGTGCTCAACTTGGTCTTCCCCTACGCCGTGGCGTTCAAGCTCGTCACGGTCGCAGGCACGGTCACGCTCCCGGTCTGCGTGTGGGCGTTCGGGTGTCTCGCCGGCTTCCGCCGTCCCGCGCCCGTGCTCATGGCGGCGGCGATGCTGCCCTACTTGTTCAACACCTCGTACACGATCGACGGCGGCAACATCACCTCGACGATGGCGGGCGAGTTCTCGTTCAGCCTCGCCATGAGCTTCGGAGTCCTGTTCCTCGGCGTGCTCATGTACGCCCTTCGCACGGGCCGGCTGCGGTGGCTGGCAGCAGTGCTCTTCGCCGCCACCGTCCTGTGCCACATCGTGCCGGCGATGGCATTCGCAGCCGTGGCGATCGTGCTGGCGTTGTCGATGGCGCGGCTCAGTGCATTGAAGGTACTGATCCCCGTCGGGATCGCCGGCGCCTTCCTCGCCGCCTTCTGGCTGCTCCCCTTCGCTTCCTACATCTCGTTCAGCTCTTCGATGGGTTACAACCGGATCCCAGGCCTCAGGTCCAACCTGGCGCCTGCAGGCTCCTGGTGGTTCCTGGTGCCGGCGATCATCGGCGTGATCATCGCGATCGCCCACTTCGACCCATTCGCACGCGTCCTCGCCCTGGCGGCGCTGGGATCCGGAGTCGCGTTCGGCTACCTGCCCTCCGGTGCGGTCTACAACGGGCGGTGGCTCCCGTTCTGGTTCTTGTTCGTACTGTTGATGGCCGCTTACGGAGTCGCTCAGGTGTTCCGCGGTCTGGCCTTCCTGCTGCGCAGCCCGTGGTTCGCCTCGGTCGGGACGGTGCTCGGCACGGTCGCCTGCCTGGCGGGCGGGGCACAGGCCGGCGGTCTGATCGGGGCATTTCCGGGGATCGGTCCGAACGGCTCACAGACCCAGGTACAAGGTTGGATCGACTGGAACTACACAGGCTTCCAGGGCAAGTCGGGCTGGCCGGAGTTCCAGGGGATGATCAACATGTTGGATCAGGCCGGTGCCAAGTACGGGTGCGGGCGTCTCCAGTATGAGTACATCTCGGAGACCACGGACCCGTTCGGGTCGACCGAAGCCATGATGGCGCTGCCAATGTGGACCAAAGGCTGCATGCAGACCACCGACGGCATCTACTTCGAGTCCTCGACCACGACCCCGTTCCACTTCCTCGATGTGAGCGAGGTGTCGCAGATCGGCGAGGCGCCCGACCCGGTGTCCGGCCTCGAGTACCCTGGTTACAACCTGCCCGACGGCATCCGCCATCTCCAGCTGATGGGTGTTCGTTACTTCCTGGCGATGTCGCCCCCCGTCGAGGCAGCAGCGGCAGCCGACCGATCACTCGTGAAGATCGCCCAGACGACGGGCTTCCCCGGCAATATCAACAACCTCCCCGACCCACACCCGGTCTGGCAGCTGTACCTCATCAAGGACAGCCCTGTCGTAACGCCGCTCGCGAACTACCCAGTGGTCGAGCTGTCCAGCGCCCAGACGTTCATGGCGACGAACCTCAGGTGGTACGAGAGCGAGAGCTACTGGCCCGTCGAAATCGCCCGCAGCGGTCCGGCGTCCTGGCAGCACGAACGACCGGGCCGCCTCGTGCCGGCGTCGGACGCCGTGCCGGCCAAAGGCACCACGGTCTCCCATATCGAGCAGATGGACTCGTCCATCTCGTTCGACGTGACGACGCTCGGCAGCCCGGTGGCGGTCAAGATCCCGTACTTTCCCAACTGGCAGGCGACGGGCGCGTCCGGGCCCTACGAGGCATCACCGAACGTGATGGTCGTCGTGCCCACGTCACACCACGTGACGCTCCGCTATGGGACCACCGGCATCGACTGGGCTGGCAAAGCCGCCTCACTGCTGGGTGTCCTGGGCGTCGGGGTTCTGATCGTGCGGCCACCTGTCGACATCGGCCCGGATCCCATGGTGCCGAAGCCGCTCCCGATCGAGCCCAGCGAGGCATGCGACCCACTGGACGACCCCCTCGACGATGACGAGAGCCCGTCGCCTGACGACAGCACCGAAGACCCACAATCGGCGAGCGGCACGTATGAAGCGAGCCTCTCGTTGTGACCGCCGGACCCCTCCGCTGCTCGATCGTGCTACCCGCCCACAATGAGGCTGACCTGCTGGAGGGCTCGGTACGTGACCTCGTGAAGGCCATGCGGGACCGCGACGAGGCATTCGAGGTCGTGATCGTGGAGAACGGGTCGACCGACCGCACGCTCCCGCTCGCCGAGCGGATCGAATCGGAAACTCCCGAAGTCCGCGTCGTGACACTCCCGATTGCGGACTACGGGGCGGCGGTGGCGAAGGGTTTCGACGAGGCGACCGCACCGGTCGTCGTGCACTTCGATGTGGACTATGTGGACGTCGGGTTTCTCGATAAGGGCCTCGCGCTCGTCGATGCAGGCGTGGCCGGGATCGTGCTCGCCAGCAAGAGAGCGCCCGGGGCCAAGGACCGGAGACCCCTCCTGCGCCGCCTGCTGACCGCCGGCTTCACGTTGGCGATGCGGGTGCTGCTGCAGATGCCGGTTACCGACGCGCACGGCATGAAGGTGCTCGCCCGGGCACAGTGCGCTCGGGCCGCCAAGGCCTGCAAGATGACCGGATCGCTCTGGGACGTCGAACTGGTGCTCCGGGCGTCCCGCGCCGGTGTTCGGGTCGCCGAGCTCCCGGCCGTCGTCGTCGAATTGAGACCGCCCCGAACCCCGGTCTGGCAACGCAGCATCGAGTCAGCCACCGGATTGCTGCGCCTCCGGTGGCTGCTCTGGCGCGAGCGGTTCGGCCGGCGCCAGTCCCACAGCGACTGCCCCGCCCGCGAGGGGTGACCCCAGAACGGGCGCCATCCTCGGTAACCTCGGGCAGCGTGCCGAGTGATCTTCCGCCCATACCCGGGCCGTCTCGAGCGACCTATCGGGTCGAGCGGCGGCGGCGCAAGCTGTTCGGCCGGCAGGGTCAGTCGTCGTTCGGCTCGGCGGCCGGATCCTCCCGCACCACGTTCAGGGCCGGTGGCCTCCACTCGGGTGGAGCCGGCGGCCGGCGCTGGCTCAAGCGGGTCGTCGTCCTCCTCGGGGTGCTGGTACCGCTCCTGCTCGTGGCCACGGGCGCGGGCTATCTCTACCTGACCTCGCGGCTCGACAGCATCCACCGGGAGGCGGTACCAGCGCTCACACCTGAGCGGGCAAGTCAACCGATCGACATCCTGCTCGTCGGATCAGATTCGCGATCGTGCGTCACGACAGCCGCTCAAGCCAAGGCGTTCGGCTCCAGCACGACGCAGACGGGTCAGCGCAGCGATGTCATGATCGTCGTCCGGCTGATCTCGTCGACCCACCAGGTGGCGATGCTGTCGATACCCCGCGACACGTGGGTACCGATCGCTGGTACCGGCGGATCCAACAAGCTCAACGCCGCCTTCGACTCCGGCCCCAACCAGCTCGTCGAGACGATCCAGCACGACTTCCACATCCCGATCAACCACGTCATGCTCACGAACTTCTGTGGTTTCCAATCCATGGTCGACGCGCTCGGTGGGATCTCCCTCGACTTCTCCATGCCCGTACGGGACCAGTACTCCGGCCTCGACATCCGTACGACCGGGTGCCAAGTGATCGACGGTGCCCAAGCACTCGCCCTGGTCCGCAGCCGGCACCTCTACTACTACAAGGACCACACCTGGAACTACGACGGCATGAGCGACTGGAGCCGCATCCGGCGCCAGCAGGCGTTCTTCCACGCGCTGTTGAACCGGGTCCACGGCGTGTTCCCGAACGTGTTCCGGTTGAACTCGTTTCTCTCGGCCGTCGTGTCGGACCTCACCGTGGACACGTCCCTTAGCAGCGGCGAGATGCTCAGCCTCGGGCTCCACTACCACTCGCTCGGTGAGGGCGCCCTCGTGACCACGGTGCTGCCGACCTCGTCCGCGACCATCGACGGCCAAGACGCCCTCATCGCAGCCCAGCCGTATGCGAACCAGACGATCCAGCGCTTCCTCTCGCTCGGCTCGACGGCTGGTGGCACCACCTCATCCAGCGGTCCGAGGCCATCGAGCTCCACGCCGTCGACCACGAGGGTCCCCTCGACAACCGTGCCCACTGGCGTGGTGACCGACACTCCGCAGTCGCTGCCCGAGCCGTGGAACCCGACGCTGTGTTGACAGTGGCGACATGGAGAACGCCATCTTCCCCACTATCCTGACTGGCCGTGACAACTGACGGATCGGGAATGTCCGGCGATTTTGGGCCGGGTCCCGACGGCACCACTGGGCGGGGCCGCCCCCGTTCCACCTCCCGCCCCCGTCGTTCCAAGCCGAAGGCGGCGGGCTCGGCAACCGTGATCGGTGGGCGCAAGCGTCGTCGCTGGGTGAGGCGGACGGTTATCGGGACTTCCGTCGTCGTCGTGCTGGCGCTGCTCCTCGGCGGTGCCGGTTGGTTCTACCTGAACTACACGTTCGGTCACATCCAGAAAGTGACCGTCAAGGGAGAGCAGAAGGAGGCCCCTGGGGCGCCGATCAACATCATGCTGGTCGGCTCGGACTCGAGGTCCTGCGTCGCCAGCAACCCGACAGCGAAGTCACATGTGGACAACGGCGTACCCGTCACGGGTCAGCGAAGCGACGTGCTCATCGTCTTGCGACTGGTTCCCGCCGACAGGCGGGCCGAGATGCTATCTATCCCGCGGGACACCTACGTGCCCATCGCCGGCACGAACACCGAGAACCGCATCAACGCAGCGTTCAACACCGGACCAAGCCAGCTCGTCGAGACGGTGGAGCAGGACTTCCACATCCCCATCAACCACTACGTGGCAGTGAACTTCTGCGGGTTCACCAACGCGGTCCAGGCGCTCGGGGGCGTGTACCTCGACTTCCCGGATCGGGTCAAGGACATCGAGACCGGTCTTCGCATCACGCACACCGGCTGCCAGTTCCTGAACGGCCTCCGATCACTGCAGCTCGTCCGGAGCCGGGATCTGTGGTACTACACGGACGGGCAGTGGAACTACGACGGGCTCGGGGATCTCAGCCGTATCCGCCGTCAGCAGGCGTTCTTCCACGCTGTCATCAAGCGAGCCGACAGCGAACACAACCCCCTCTCGCTCAACAGCTTCCTCCAGGATGCCGTGCGGAACGTACAGGTCGATTCTCTGTTCTCGACGGGCGAGATAGAGAGTCTGGCGATCCAGTTCCGTGGCGTCGCCTCAGCTGCGCTGTCGACCCAGGTGCTCCCGACTTCGGGAGCGGTCTACGACGGCGCTGACATCCTCCTGCCGGTGCAGAAGGACGACACGCCGATGATCAGGGGATTCTTGGCGTTCGGCACGAAGTCAAGCGCCAAGCCGGGCACCAGCTCGTCCACGTCGTCGACCTCGTCGTCCTCGACCACCTCGACGTCGACCACGACGACGACCTCTCTGGCCGTCACCGGCACGACGACGGTCCCGATCATCGACACCAGCAAGAACTACCCGGAACCCTGGGACCCGGCGCCCTGCTGACGTCGAGCTAGAACGGGCTCCGCCTCACCTCAGGCGTCGCCAGCGGCCCGACGCGACGAGGCAACCAACCGCTCCAGCGCTGCGGCGGCGGCACCCGAGTCCAGCACGGAGCCGGCCAATTCGATGCCGGGCTGTAGCGCCGGAGCGAGGCCGGCGACCACGAGTGCGGCAGCGGCATTGAGCAGGACGAAATCCCGGCGGGGCCCACGCTCACCCGACAGCACGGCGCCAGCGAGCTCGGCATTGAGCGCCGCGGCTCCGCCTCGCAGGTCCTCGAGACGAGCCAGCGGCAGGTCGAGCGCCTCCGGATCGACGTCATAGGTTCGCCGCTCGTAGGCCGGACCGTCGTCGTCGTCACTCACCCGCACCGTCTCGAGCACCGTCGAGGTCGTGACGGTCGTGAGCTCGTCGAGGCCGTCGTGCCCGAACACGACCATCGCGTGCACGGTGCCGTTCGCCTCCAGTACTGCCAGCATCTTCTCGGCCATCGAGCGATCCCCCACACCGACGAGCTGGCGCGTGGCACGGGCGGGGTTAGCAAGCGGACCGAGGAAGTTGAACACGGTGGCGACACCCAGCTCCCGCCGCACCGGAGCGGCGTGGCGCATCGCCGGGTGATAACGGGTCGCGAGGCAGAAGCCAATCCCCGCATCCTCCACACACGCCGACACTCCCGCCGGCCCGAGGTCGATGACGACGCCTAGTGCCTCGAACACGTCGGCGGACCCTGCGATCGACGAGGCGGCTCGGTTGCCGTGCTTGCACACCTTGGCGCCCGCGCCCGCCACGACGAGCGCTGAGATCGTCGAGACGTTGATGGTCCCGCTCCGGTCGCCGCCGGTGCCGCACGTGTCGACGAGGTCGCCCGCGATGACCAACGGCTCCGCATGGGCCTGCATGGCACGGACGAGACCGGTCATCTCCTCGACCGTCTCGCCTTTCGTCCGGAGCGCAGAGAGCAGCGCCGACACCTGCACGGGGCTCGCCTCCCCGGCGAGCACCGAGCCCAGCGCGGCCGCTGCCTCGTCGACGCTCAGGTTGTCGCGGCGGAACAGCCGGCTGAACACCCCAGGCCAGCCCCCGACCGATTCGATGCCGGCTGGAAGCGTACCCGCCGCCTGATCGGTCAATTCAGTCCCACCACAGATGATGCTCCAACACGCCGCGGGCGATCAGGCCCAGTTGGACCTGGGAGGTGCCTTCCACAATCGTGAGCTGGCGGGCATCCCGGTACCAGAGCTCGGTCGGGTGGTCCTTCATGTACCCGGCGGCGCCGAGCAGCTGCACGGCGAGGCCGGAGGCCTTCACGGCCACTTCGGCGGCGTAGTACTTCGCCATCGACAGGTACGGCACCCACTCGCGGGTGAACTTTCCTTGGTCGGCCAGCCAGGCCGCACGGTACGTAAGGAGGCGGGCGGCTTCGATCTCGACCGCCATCTTGGCGATCTCCCATTGGATCCCCTGAAAATCGGCGATCTTGCCGCCGAACGCCGATCGCTCCTTCACGTACTCGGTGGCATACATCAGCGCGCCCTCGGCGAGGCCGATGCCCCGCGCCGCCACAATGGGGCGCATCGAGTTCAGACCGAGCATCGCCAGCCGGAAACCCCCAACCTCCCCGATCACGTTCGCCGCCGGCACAGCGACGTCGGACAGCACGAGCTCTCCGGTGTCGACGCCTCTTACACCCATCTTGCGGTCAAGCGATCCGACCGAGACGCCCGGCGTGGCGCGATCGACAATGAAGGCCGTGATCGAGTCGTGGCGGCGGCTTGCCGGATCCCCGGTCTTTGCGAAGACCGTGTACCAGTCAGCCTGCACGACCCCGGACATCCAGCACTTCACACCGTTCAGGATCCAGCCGCCTTCGGTATCGGGGTCGGCCGTGGCTTTCGTACGCATCCCCGCCACGTCGCTACCCGCTCCTGCCTCGGACAAGCCAAAACCCGACCGTTTCGTCCCCTCAGCGATCCCCGGCAGGTAACGCCTCTTCTGGTCCTCCGAGCCCGCGATCATCACGGGACCGGTCGGCAGGCGAGTCAACAGGAGCATGAGCGCCGCGGTGTTCGAGTACTTCGCGACCTCCTCAATGGCGATCGTCAGCCCGAGGATGCCAGCACTGGAGCCGCCGAACTCCTCGGGGATGCACAGCCCGAGGAGCCCAGCAGCACCGAACGCTGCGAACAGGTCGTCCGGATACTCGCCGGTCTCGTCGATCTCGCGAGCGCGGGGCTGCACTTTGTCCTTGGCAAGCCTGCGCACCATGTCCTGGAGCGCGCGCAGCTCCTCGGAAAGTTCGAAGTTCACGGCGAGAGGTTAGTCGGCCGCCCTCGGGCGACCCTCCGGGGGCTCAGGCGGTCTTGCGTCGCTGGCGCAGGATCCGGCGGCGCTCGCGCTCGGTGAGGCCGCCCCAGACACCTTCCCGCTCGCGAACTGCCAGAGCGTGCTCCAGGCAAGTCTGGCGAACTGGGCACGCGTCGCAGACAGCCTTGGCTTCCCAGGCGTCGTCATCTGACACCGGGTAGAAGATGTCGGGGTCCAGTCCCCGGCATGCGGCTCGTTGGCGCCACGTGGCGTTCATTGCAGATTCACTTTCGTCGGGTCTGTGCGGCGGCGAGTGACCCGGCACCGTAGTTGGAGAGCCCTGGGACACCCGCGCGCCTATGTGCGTGCGGGCCACCGCCGACCAGGAAGACTGATTATCCATGACGAATACGTGTCTGTCAATGGCCGCGTCGAAATGCCGGTATCATTCTCCGCTCCGCCAGCCGCTTGCGCTCCGTCCGGGCTGTGCCGCAGCGACGGCTAGCCGTCCCAGTCGCTCAGCAGCGAGCGTCGCGTCTCAGGCGAGAGCAGCGCCGAGTGCGAGTACGCCTCGTGCGCGACGGCAATTGCGACCGGACCCGCCTCGAAACCTTGACGTAGCTCGGTGCCCAGGACGAAACGCACGTAGTGCACTGATGCCGTCACTTCCTCACGGGTGAGTTGCGACGCGTGCCCGGGATCGACCGTGGCAGTCACCACTGTGACGGGATCATCACCGAGGCGCAGTTCGACGGAACGTTCGATGCCCACGAGGCGAGGCAACCAGTCGCGCAGATCAGCCTCCGTGGTGAGCTCGACGAACAAGGTCAGACACAGCTCCCCCGGGCCCGGGATGAGCGGGTTGTAGATGTCGAGCTCGCCCTGAACCTGCTCGTCGGTCGACATGCGCTCGGCTCGGGCCATCTCTTGGATCTGAAAACGGATCGTCGTGCGGTTCTCGAACACGACGGTGACGAACGGCCCGATGGGCACACGCCGGATCTTCTTCAGCTCGATGACCTCCCGGAGGAAGTCCGGCCGTTCTCGTTCGTAGGCGCGCAGATCAGCGATGTCGGCAAGCGTCAACGCGCTCACGGTGGTGCTCCGACAAGATCCGGGCTGTGCGCTTGGTAGCCGGTCACGACTACAGCGTCTCGAGCCCCTTCTGGAAGCGTCCGGCGTGGCTCTTCTCGGCCCGGGCGAGAGTCTCCAGCCATTCGGCAACGTCGTCGAAGCCCTCGTCGCGCGCCGTGCGGGCGAACCCCGGGTACATCTCGGTGTACTCGTAGGTCTCGCCGGCGATGGCGGAGCGGAGGTTCGCAGCGCTGTCGCCGACCGGCTCGCCGGTCACCGGGTCGCCGGTCGCCTTCAGGAAGTCGAAATGGCCGAACGCGTGGCCCGTCTCGCCGTCCGCCACGGACCGGAACAGCGCGGCGATGTCAGGCTCGCCTTCGATGTCAGCGACCTGAGCGAAGTACAAGTAGCGCCGATTCGCCTGGCTCTCCCCAGCGAAGGCTGTCTTCAGGTTCGCTTCAGTCTGTGAGTTCGCGAGTGCTGACACGTAGTCTCCTTGGCGTCTTTCAATAGTGAGTCCAAACCTGGTTTGATTCTAATAGACTCTCACCGGGCCGAGGCGGCAGCCGGAGGCCGTGCATGCCAGTGACGTACGACTCACGTTGCAGGGATGAGAGTGGTCGGCTCCGTATGGCAGGCTTGCGGTCCACTATGACTTGTGCTCCACCATGAATCGTCCGCTCACCAGCTTCGACCGCGCCGTCGCTCTCGAACGGCTCGCCTCGGAGGAATTCGACGTCCTCGTCATCGGCGGCGGCGTGACCGGCGCCGGCGTGGCGCTCGACGCAGCCGCCCGGGGCCTGCGCACGGCGTTGGTCGAACGCGCGGACTTCGCCTCCGGCACCTCCTCGAAGTCGTCGAAGCTCGTGCACGGCGGGCTGCGGTACCTCCAGCAGAAGGAATTCGGCCTGGTCCACGAGAACCTGGTCGAGCGGCACCGGCTGCTGCGCAACGCCCCACATCTCGTCGAGCCGCTCACGTTCCTCATCCCGCTGTTCGGCAAGGGCGGCGTGGTCGACAAGGGGATCGTGGAGACGTACTCGGTGGCGCTGTGGCTGTACGACCTGGCCGGTGGTTGGAAGATCGGAAAGCGCCACGGGAAGGTCACCGCCGATGAGATCTACGCCCACCTGCCAACGCTCAGGCGTGGCCGGGTCGTGGCCGGATTCCTCTACTACGACGCCCGCACCGACGACGCCCGGCTGACCTTGGCGGTCGTGCGGACGGCTGTGCTCGACCACGGAGCGGTTGCGGCCAACTACGCGCCGGTGACGGGCTTCATCAAGGACGAGGGCGGGCGCATCTGCGGAGCGCGGGTGTCGCCCGTGTCGGTGCCGAGGACCGGCGGTACCGGCGGGATCGCCTCAGTCACCGGTGGCGCCGGTTGTGAGGGAGCCGACATCGAGGTCCGAGCCAAGTCCGTCGTCAACGCCACCGGCGTCTGGGCCGACGAGTTGCGCTCCCTGGACGGCGTTGGCACCCGCCACGACCTCCGTCCAGCCAAGGGGATCCACGTGAGCGTGCGCCGATCGAAGCTCCCCTGTGACATGGCCGCGATCATCCCCGTGCCAGGCGATCCCAGGTCGATCTTCATGGTGCCGTGGGGAGAGCACACCTACCTGGGTACGACCGATACCGACTACCAGGGCCCGCTCGACGACCCTGCAGTCACCACCGAGGACGTCGCCTACGTGCTCGGCGCCATCAACGCCGTCGTGACCGAACCGCTCACCATGGCCGACGTGACAGGAACCTGGGCCGGGCTACGCCCGCTGCTGGCGAAGGCCCCGGGGGCACGCAAGGCGCCGAGCGAGCGGACGGCGGACCTCTCGAGGCGACACCGCGTCATCGTGTCGGACAACGGGCTCGTCACGATCACAGGTGGGAAGTTGACGACCTACCGGAAGATGGCCGAGGACACCATCAGCGCCGTCGGCCACGTGCTCGGGCGGAACCTCGGCGCCAGCCCGACGCGGCGACTCAAACTACGCGGCGCCGACGGCACTGGAGCGCTCGGCAAGCCGGGAGCCGCGCGCTCCCTGGGTACGACGGACGCCGTGCTCGACCATCTCGTCCATCGCTACGGAGGCGAGTCTCCGGCTGTGCTCGGGCTGATCCAGGACGAGCCCGAGCTGGCCGAACCTCTCGTTTCAGGTCTTCCCGACCTCGCAGCCGAAGCGGTGTACTCGGTGCGTTACGAGATGGCTCAATGCCTCGAAGACGTCCTCGCCCGCCGCACACGATCCGTGGTGTTCGATGCAGCGGCCACACGTGACGCCACCCCACACGTCGCCGCCCTTATGGGGCGCGAGCTCGGCTGGGACGCGCGACGCACTGCCGACGAGATCGCCCGGATGGACGACTTCGTCGCCCGCGAACTGGCTGCGGTCGCCGCCAGTGGTACGGCCACGGTGATCACCAGACCGGCGGTCGCCGGTGCCGAGAACTCCAGCACCGGAGAACGGGACGAATCATGAAGCCAGGCCAGCCGATCCCTCCGATCGAATTCGGTTCCGGGGCGGCATCGGCTAGCGAGCACTTCGGCGGCCACCGGGTGGAACTGAGCCACGAGTGGCTCGAACAACTCCGGGCGGCTTGCGCCGAGGTCGACCTCTCGCACGCTGCCCTTGCGGAAGCCGGTCGTGACTGGTGGCCGTTCGCGCAGCATTGGGCGCTCGTGGGTGAGACGCCGGCACGAGCCGGGGCGGTGGCCAGGCCGGCCACCGTCGCCGAAGTGGCAGCGATCGCCAGGCTCTGCAGCGAGACGGGCGTACCCCTCACCGCTGCCGGCGGGCGGAGCGGCGTGTGCGGCGCCTCCGTCCCGGTCTTCGGCGGCGTGGTCCTCGACCTGTGCGGACTGGCCGGGATACTCGCCGTCGACAGTGAGTCGCTCCTCGTCGACGTTGCCGCCGGGACGTTCGGCTCGGACTTCGAGCGCGAGCTGCAGGCTCAGCACGGGCTCACCGTCGGTCACTGGCCCCAGTCGATGGATCTCGCTACCGTCGGCGGCTGGATCGCATGCCGGGGTGTCGGGCAGTACTCGACCCGCTACGGCAAGATCGAGGACATCGTCGCCGGGCTCGAGGTCGTCCTGGCGAGCGGCGAGATCCTCCGGACCGGTGCAATGGCGGGAGCGGGACCTCGCTCGGCCATGGGTCCGGACCTCACCCAGTTGTTCGTCGGTAACGAGGGAACGCTCGGGATCATCACGGCCGCCCGGTTACGCGCGCATCCAGTGCCCGTGGCGGAGGAACGGCTCGCGTTCGGCTTCCCGAGCTTTGATGCGGGTCTCGACGTGCTGCGCCGTACGCTGCAACGCGGCGCCACGCCAGCGGTCGTGCGGCTGTACGACGAGCGAGAGTCACTGCGTAGCTTCGAGATCCCGACCAACGTCCTCATCGCTCTCGACGAAGGCGACCCTCAGGTGATCGGCGCGGCGATGGCGGTGTTGACAGAGGAGTGTGAGGCGGCGGGCGCAGACGGTCTCGACGTCGGCATCGTCCAGCATTGGCTCGAGCATCGCAACGACGTCTCGGCGCTGGCTGCGGTCACGCGGGCGGGGATCGTGGTCGACACGATCGAGATCGCCGCCCCGTGGGCCAGCCTGGCGGGGATCTACGCCGACGCCGTCGCCGCCCTCGAGGCCGTCGACGGCTGCCTGGCAGCTTCTGCGCACGAGTCGCACGCGTACATCGACGGAGCCTGCCTGTACTTCACGTTCGCCGGGCGGCAGCCAGCAGACGACGACAGGTTGACCGAAGCCCCCGCTTCGCCCACGGATCTGGTGGAGATCGAGGCCGAGGCCGACGAGCGGTGGGCTGAGCACTTCTACCGCTCGGCCTGGACCGCCGTGCTGACAGCCACCCGGTCCCATGGCGGCTCGATCTCCCATCACCACGGGATCGGCCTGGTGCGCGCCCCGTACCTGGCGGAGGCACTCGGCAGTGGTTTTGCCGTCCTCGAAGCACTGAAGAAGACCCTTGATCCGTCGGGCGTGCTCAACCCGGGCAAATTAGGCCTCGGATCACCCTTCGGCCCCTCACCTTGGCCCACGACGCCATGAGCGTCCTCGTGGTCGACGTGGGGACATCGGGTGTGCGGGCGGCCGTGGTGCAGCGCGACGCGACCGTGACGCACGTGCACCACCGGGAGGTGCTGCCGGTGTCGCCGGCGCAGGGCTTCGTCGAATTCGACGCCGGCGCGATGGCGAACGCCGTACTCACCGTGGCCCGGGCGGCGTTGGCTGCAGGTGGGCCGGTCGACGCCGTCGGCATCGCCGACCAGCGTGCGTCGACGATCGTGTGGGACCGGGCGACTGGCGAGCCGGTGGCCCCGGGCATCGGCTGGCAGGACCTGCGGACGGTCGGCATGTGCCTGATGCTGCGGGAACAGGGGTTGCGCCTGGCACCGAACCAGTCCGCAACTAAGCTTGCCATGCTGCTCGACTTCGTCGATCCGACGCGCGAGCGGGATCTGTGCTTCGGCACCGTCGATTCGTGGGTCGCCTGGATCCTCTCGGACGGCGGCCTGCACGTCACGGACCACACCAATGCCGGGGTCACCGGACTGGTCACCGAAAATGGCGCCGGTTGGGACCTCGAGGTGTGCGAGGCGCTCCGGATCGGAGAACGCGTCCTGCCGCTCCTCGTCAACTCGACGGGGCTCCTCGGCAACGCCTCGGCGCTGGACGGCGCACCACCGATCGCCGGAATTGCGGGGGACCAGCAAGCTTCCCTCATAGGCCAAGGCTGTCTGACCGCTGGCACCGCCAAGGCGACCTTCGGGACCGGTGGCATGCTCGACTGTGCCGTCGGGCCGGAGCGGCCGGCGTTCGCCCAACGAGGCCGAGCGGGTACGTTCCCCATCGTGGCCTGGAGCCAAGCGGGCGCGCTGACCTGGGGGCTCGAGGCGGTCATGTTGTCCGCCGGCTCCTGCGTCGAGTGGCTCCGCGACGACCTCGGCATCGTCGGCACCGCCGCCGAGACCGACGAGATCGCAGCCAGCGTGCCGGACACGGGCGGCGTCTACTTCGTGCCGGCGCTGCTCGGGCTCGGTACTCCGGTCTGGGACTTCGGCGCCCGGGGAACGCTCGTCGGTATCACCCGCGGAACGACCCGCGCTGAGATCGTGCGCGCTGTGCTCGAGGGAATCGCTCATCGCGGGGCGGATCTGCTGGAGTCGGTGGTGGCCGACTCCGGTCTCGGCGTCGACGTGCTCAACGTGGACGGAGGCATGAGCGCCAACGTCACGTTCGTCCAGGCGCTGGCGGACGCGACCGGGCGCCCGGTGGCAGTCGCACCGGTGACCGAGGCGACGACGTTGGGAGCCGGCTTCCTGGCGGGGACTGCGGTTGGCGTGTGGTCGTCGCTCGCCGAGGCTGCTTCGCTCGTCCGGCCACGGCGAATCGTCGAGCCTTCGCGGCGTCTCGATCGGGCGCGCTGGCTCGATGCCCGCAGTCGGGCGGAGCGGACGATCCCGGAGCTCTCTGCGCTCGACTTCTGACCTATCCCCGCGACTGGTCGCGCCAGAGTGCTGCCCGGATCGCCGGTACGCTCAAGGGGCTGCTCGCCCACGGGAGCAGAGGAGCTGGCGGACGATCGAGAGGGATGCGGCACCGTGACAAGTGAGGACACCGTGTCCATGGTGGGGGCACCCGCTCCCGCTGTGGCTACAGCGGCGGCGCGGCCTCTCGGGTCGCCGCCGGATCCGCCGGCGCCGGCGTCGTCGAACGGCCGCGCGACCGCGGCGGACGCCGTCCGAGTGGCGGCGGCGCTGTACGCGAACGTGTCGAGCGTGGTCATGGGGACGCCATACGCCTGTGCCATCGCCACGACGTCGGTGATCGTGGGCGGGCACTTGTTGATCGACGATGTCCCGGGCGTCGGCAAGACCATGCTCGCGAAGGCAGTTGCCGTGTCGATCGGTGCTCGCCTGGCCCGCATCCAGGGACACCCGGACCTGCTGCCGTCGGACATCACCGGCGTGAGTGTGTTCAACCAGGCGACCGACGAATGGGAGTTCCGTCCCGGGCCGGTGTTCGCCCACGTCGTGCTGTTCGACGAGCTGAACCGCACGCCGCCTCGCAGCCAAGCTGCGTTGCTCGAAGCCATGGAGGAGCAGCAGGTGAGCGTCGACGGCGAGTCGTGGCCGCTCCCCCATCCCCATCTCGTGCTCGCCACCCAGAACCCCGTCGACCAAGCGGGGACGTACCCGCTCGTGGAGAGCCAGATGGACCGGTTCCTCATGGCGACCCGCCTCGGCTACCCGGACGTCGCGACCGAGACGGCGCTGGCGATGACGCGCGGTGCCCAGCCCCGGCTAGCCGACCTGAGGCCGGTCTGCTCACCCGAACTGTTGCGTGAGATCCAAGACGTGGTCTCTGAGCTGTCGGTGTCGGACGAGGTCGCCGGCTATGCCGTCGCCATCGTGCGGGCGAGCCGGCAAGCTGCCGGAGTTCGACTCGGCGCAAGCCCCAGAGCAGCCATCGGTCTCCTCGCAGCCGCTCGCGCCAATGCCGTCGTGCGGGGGCGCACCTACGTGCTCCCCGACGACGTGAAGGCAGTCGCCGTGCCCGTGCTGGCCCACCGGCTCGTGACCGAGGCCAGCGGTGCAGGCGTCCTCGAGGCGGGAGCCGCCATCGTGCGGCGCCTCCTCGATTCGGTCCCAGGGCCCAGGCCATAACAGCCCCGGCGCGCATGAGCCAGCACCGCCGGCGGGCCCGTCCCGAGCGATTCTTCGGCCCGGTCGCGGCCGCGCTGTTCTTGCTGGTGGCATTCGCCGCGGTCGCCCACGCGAGCGGCTCAGGATGGGTTCAAGCGATGGGTGCCGTGACCACCGGGCTGGCCGCAGTGGGGATGGTCGGGCCGGCGGTGTTGGCGCGTCGCTTGACAGTCACCTGCGTCGAATGCCCCCGAGATGCGAACTCGGGTGAACCGTTCACGATCAGCGTCGTGGCGAACCATCCCTTGCGCTGTGCTGCGAGGCGACCGGGCGGTGCTGCGACCGTCGTGCCGGCTACCGAAGCTCGCGAGCTCACCATCACACCACCGACCCGCGGTGTGCTGACCGCCGTCCGGCTACGGCTGGGGACGGCTGCTCCCCTCGGGCTGCTGTGGTGGTCCGTTGATCGTGTCGTCCTACTGCCAACATTGATCGAGGTCGCCCCAACCTATGGCCAAGGCGTGGTCTTCGGCTCGGAGGATGGGAGAGAGGACGAAGGGCGAGGTCGTCCCGTACTCGCGCTCACGGGCGACTTGCGCGGTGTCCGGGCGTACCGCCACGGTGACAGCCGGCGGCGCGTGCACTGGCGCGCCACCGCGCACACCGCCTCGCTGATGGTCCGCGAGACCGAGCAGCAACCTGACAGCCCGGTGCGGGTGATCGCGGAGCTGTCGGAGGATCCAGCCGCCGCCGAACGCCAGGCGTCCGACGCAATGGGTGCCGTGATCGATCTGCTCGCCAACGGCAAGCGCGTGGTGCTCGAGACCATCGAGCACGGAGCTCGCGTGGCCGCGCCCGTCACCGACCGGCGGCAGGCTGGGCGCCGCCTGGCTCGCGCCGGGACCAACCCGTACGCAGACCTGATCTCACCGCCGATGCGGCAACGATGACCGAAGAACCCGGCGTGCAGCCTGGGGCAGGCGGCCACGCAAGCATGGTGCGCCAAGCGCGCCCGGCCACCGCAGCCGGTGGTGACGAGCGCACCGGGTTGGTTGAGATGGTGCGCAGGGCCAACGCGCCGCAGGCGCCCGAGCATTCCTTGCTGTTTCGCTGCGCCACACTCGTAGCCGTCCTGACGGGAGTCTTTGCCTGCACCTCGGTGGGCGAGCTGTCCGTCGCCTCAGCACTGGTGGCGGCTACGGCGATCTCGGTCGGGATGGTGTTCTCCGCCGCCACGCGGCGACGCCCGTGGCAGTGGGTGAAGATCCTCCTCGCTCTCGCGGTCATCTTCGTCTTCGGCCAATTCGTGTCGCAGGTGTTCGGCGCCGCCCGCACCGGTGAGTTGAGCTCGATCGAGGTGCCGCTCGCTGGCTTGTTCACGTGGGTCCAGGTCGTGCACGCCTTCGACGTTCCGGCCCGTCGCGACCTGCTCTTCTCCGTTGCCGCCGCCGCAGCCCTGGTGACGGTGGCGGCAGCGCAGGCGGTGTCGGGCGAGTTTCTCGCGTTCGTCGCCGTGTGGCTGGTCACGTCGATGATCGCCCTCGGCTGCTCGTGGCGATCGATGTCTGGCGGCCAAGGGCGATTGCCGGCGGTCGGCCTTCTCGGAGCGACCGTCATCATCCTCGTCGTGGCCGTCATGCTCGAGTTGGTGCTCCCGCCACCGCGAGCCTCGCAGGAGATCACGCTCCCGAGCTCACTGACGTCCTACCTGGCGCTGCCGTCAGGAGGAGGCCTGACGCAAGGCAGTGGCAACCCGACCGAGCCCGCCCAAGCGGGGCGGCCGGGTGGGCAGATCGGGATCGGTGGCTTCGTCGGGATGGACGGACCGCTCGACACCGCCGACCGGGGGACACTCGGCAACGAAGTCGTGATGAGAGTGCGTGCGGACGTGCCCGGATACTTCCTGGGGCTGACGTACTCGTCGTGGGACGGCCAGAGCTGGACCAACCCGAAGGCCTGCCCGGTCACCGAGGAGGACACCGGATCACCGTTCCAGGTGCCGACGACCCCGGACGGCGGCGGCACACCGGTAGTCCGGAGCAGCCTCGACCTCGGCGGCCAACCGAACGTCCAGACCTTCTACGTGCTGCAGCCGCTCCCTAACGTCTTGTTCGCCACTTCGGTGCCGACGCAGATCTACTTCCCCGACCACAGTCTTGTGTTCGGCTGCGACAACTCGGTCCGTTCGACCGTCGCGATGACACCTGGCACCGTGTACACCGTCATCTCACAGGACACCGAGGTGACGCCATCGGAGCTCCGCGACGTGCCGGCTAGCGTGTTCGACAGCCCGTACCTTCGCAGGACATTCGCCGCCGACCTGGAGCTGCCGTCGCCGAACCCGTATGCGAGGGTGAGAGCACTCGCCCACTCGATCGTGGCCAAAGCGCACTCGACCACGCTCGTCGGCGAGATCCAGGCGCTCGAGACGTGGATCGGCGCCCATACCGAGTACTCGACCAACATCCCGCCACTGCTGCCCGGCCAAGACGCCGTGAACCAGTTCCTCTTCGGCAGCCGGGTCGGTTACTGCGAGCAGATCTCGACGGCGCTCGCCGTGATGCTGCGCTCGCTCGGTGTCCCGTCCCGGGAGGCGACCGGATACGTGCCAGGTCCGTTCGACCCGTTGAGCGATCTGTACGAGATCCAGGCCAAGGACGCGCACGCTTGGGTACAGGTCTTCTTCCCCGGGCAAGGGTGGCAGAGCTTCGACCCCACGGCCTACGTGCCGCTCGCGCCGGCCGACCCGGGCGCTGTGCTGCTGTCGGACCTCGGTCACCTGCTGGCGGGCCTGCCCTGGTTGCCGATCGGTTCGGCAGGCGGCCTCGCTGCAGCGGTCTTCGCCCGCCGCTACGTGATCCGGCGCAGGCGTGCCTTGCCCCCGACGTGGGCCGGTCGCCTGGCTCTGCGCCTCGAACGGGCCGGCGCTCGCTCCGGTATCGCTCGCCAACCGGCCGAGACGCTGACGGAGTATTCGGGCCGGCTGAGCCAAGCCACCCATGCCGTTCGAGCAGACGACCTGCGCCGGGTCGTCGAGGTGATCTCGGCCGCAGCGTACGCCGGCCGGGAGCCGTCGGCCGACGAGCGTGCTTCCGCCGAGGCGACCGTGAACTCGCTCCGCTCGGCATTGGGACGGAGCGGCGGGCCGGGTCGTGCGGCCGCGAGCGGCGGGCGGATCGTGCCGTCGACGCCTGCGGGCTAGCTCGCGGCACCCTCGACTGCAGAGCGGGCATGCTGCACGCGAGTCAGCCGACGTGCGCGATGGCCTCCTCGAGCGTGGCCCGACGCTCCAGGAGAGGCCGGAGCGACATGACTATCCGCGGCCTCCGGAAACCCACCACCGCCTCCAGCCGCCCCCCGCGACCATGCAGGAGCACAAACCGACGCTCCGCCAGGTCCCCGTCAACCACGACCACCTCGTCGTCCGGCCGGGGTAGGCCGAGCACTTGGATCTTCACGTCGAACTGGTCAGACCAGACGTAGGGCACGAGATACGCCGGCGGGCCCTCAGCGGCATCAGCGGAGGGCGCGACGAGCCATCCGAGATTGGTCAGCAGGCTCGCTGCGGCCACGTCACCCTGCTCGGCGGCGTTCGTGCGGTGCTCCACCCGGACCGTTTCGTCCGCAGCACCAGCAGGCCCGGGGGTGGCCGGACGCATCCCGCCGGCGCCTCGCAGCGGCCAGCGCGCGACGTCGCCGGCGACGACGACGCCGGGCGCCGTTACGAGCGACTCGTCGCAACGCACGCCGTCCGAGTCAGCCCGTAGGCCCGAGCCGTGGAGCCATTCCACCGACGGCGCCGCTCCGATGCCAACGAGAAGAGCGTCGACCTCGAGCGTCGTGCCGTCGGACAGGCGGCAGCGGATCGGGCCAGAGTCGGTAGCGGCGCTGGCGGCGCCGCCGGCCGAGACAGGTGCGTGCTCGGACACCTCGGCGGATTCAATAGTCGTCTCGAGGTGGAACCGGACGCCCTCGTCCCGGTGCATGGCCTCGCACGCCCGGCCGGCCACCGGACCGAGCACCCGCCCGAGCGGAACGTCCAGCGGCTCGACGATGGTCACCTCCGCGCCAAGCCTGCGGGCGGTGGCCGCCACCTCGAGCCCGATGAACCCGGCGCCCGCCAGCCCGAGGTGGACGCCGGGTCGGGAGAGCCCGTCGCGCAACGCGATGGCATCGTCGAGCGTCCGGAGCACGTGGGTCCCGCGCAGGTCGCTGATGCCCGGAAGCCGGCGCGCGTGTGATCCGGTGGCCACCACGAGGCCGTCGAAGGCGACGACAGCGCCACCAGCGAGCGAGAGGCGGCGCTCCCCGAGATCGAGCCCAATGGCACGGTGAGGCGGACCGAGACGGAGGTCGAGCTCCAACGCGCCGAGCTGGTCGCTCGTCTGCAGCATGACCCGGTCAATCCCCCACTCACCGGCGAGAAACTGCTTCGACAGCGGCGGCCGGTCGTACGGCGCGTGCGGCTCATCGCCGATCAGCGTGATCCGGCCGTCGAAGCCTCGAGCCCGTAACCCCTCACATGCCCGCATCCCTGCCAGCCCCGCACCGACGACGGCGATGGATCGTGACGGCATTCGGGTTACCCCATCTCTGTGGTCTCTGTCGTCTCTCCGGGCGACACGCTCTCGCCCAACGACTCGAACGTAGCCGCCGATCCACCCGGTGCGAAAAGCTCCGAGTCGCTCGCGAGCTCCAACACCGCCTCGCCGAGCACCGGTACCGCTGCTGCCAGCGGGAGCCGCTCCCACTGCTCGCGCCGCGTCAGGAGGTAGACGGCCGCCAGCAGGACGACCACTGCGATGGCAGCGAGCAGGTACCGGTAGTCCACGATGCTGACGAGGATCGCCCCGACGGCGATCGAGATCGTCTGCGGCACCGACGTGAGCGTGTCGGCGGCGGACGACGTGCGGCCCTGCAGCTCCATCGGCGTCCGTCGCTGCAGCGAGGTCATAAAGGCGACGATGATCGGGGGCAGGCTGGCGCCGAGCACGATGGCACCTGCGAACACCGCCGGCAGGCCACCGACCAGGAGGAGCACGGATCCGACGGCGGCCGCCACCAACCCGATGCCGCCGACCGGACCCTCGCCGAAGCGTTTGATCAGCCGCGCCGACAGCACCCCGCCGACGACGGCACCGATCCCCTGCACAGCGATGACGACCCCGAGGAACGTGGGGGGCCGGTGAAGACCCTGGCCGACGACGGCGAAGGCGATGGACTCGAACATTCCGAACACCAGGCACGCGATCGCCACGGCCACGACGAACTGGCGCAGCACGATCGTGCGCCACAGGTGCGTGACTCCCGCCGTGACCTCGGCAAACCAGTGCTGCTCAGTCGGGACCGGCTTTTCCTCCGTCAAGTGGACGAGGGAGAGCGCAGCCGCCGCGATGACGAACGTGGCCGAGTCCATGATCGCCACCGTCGCTCCGCCGAAGGCGGCGAACAGCCCGGCCCCCGTCAACGGCCCGACGAGCCTGAGCCCCTCACGGGCGGTCTGCAAGAACCCGTTGGCGTCCGCCAGCTGGTCCTCGTGGAGCATCGTGACCAGGAGCGCGGACTGCGCGGAGCTGAGGAACGCGTACACCGTCCCGTACAAGAACATGACGAGCCAGATCAGCCAGACCTGACGGCGGTCGTGCACGCCGAGGAGGCCGAGGACGATCACCGCCCCGGTCAGGTTGGCGGCGATGAGGAGCGGGCGCCGTCGTACCCGATCGACGATGAGGCCGGCGAGGGGCGCCAGCAGCGTTGCCAAGCCGAAGAAGAAGAACGTGAGGCCGGCCTCGCCCGAGCTGCCGGTGAGCTCCTTCACCCATATGCCCATCGCCAGCCAGAGGGCGACGTCGCCGAACAGCGAGAAGACCTGCCCGCTCAGGTACAGGCGGGCGTTGCGGCTGGCGAGCAGACGCTTCACCCGGCTCCGCCAACGAAGGGATAGGCGAAGGTCAACACCTCGACTGGCCGCGACTCTGCTGGCCGGAGCGATGGGTCGAGGTTGCGGGGAACGAAGGGCTCGAGCAAGGCGACGAACCCTGACTTGAGCTCTTCGAGCTCACCCGGCGTCAGATGGAGCAGGCTCTCGATACCGATGGCCGAGCGCTGCCACTCAACGGGGTAGTGACTGCGGGCCACCTCCCATTTCGAGAATCGGTCGAACCAGCGGCTCACGAGCATCCGCTCCAGGGAGGCTGCCGCGATGTTCATCTCCGGGTCCCCATCGGCAGGTGAAAGACGTATGTCGATCGCCGCCAGCTTCCACGGCCTCCGGCGGCCTGGCCCGGCGCCTGCTTCTGTGACGAACCCATACTTGGCGAGCTGGCGGAGGTGGAATGAGCACGTCGTCGGCGACTCTCCGATCAACTCCCCGGCCTCGGTAGCAGTGAGCGCATCGTGCAGCCCGAGCGCTTCGAGCAGGGCCAGCCGCACTGGATGGGTGATCGCCCTGAGCTCACGCGCACTGGTCAAGTGCTTGGGCTCGCCAATTCTCGCACGACGTTCGCCAGCCTGCGATCCGGCTTCGTCCGCCTCTTTTTTGTGAGGCTCGCTCATCGCGGCGGCAAGGACGCCGGAATCAGCGGACCTTGCGTCTCGGACGGCCACGGCCGCGGCCACGCGCCATCGAGCACCCACCAGCGGCGGCGGCGTGCGGTGTGCCGTCCCTTCTTCGCAGTGTTTCTCTTGAGAGTCATCTCTCGCAATATATCTCTCGACAGCTCCCTTGTCAAGTCCCGGGAAGCCAGTCCGCCCACTGGGGGACAGGTGCCACGGCTACAGTTCGCAGGCAGATGACTGACACGTCGATCGAGAGAGCCCGACCCCCCGCTGGCTCCACGCGCTCCGGTTCCGACGCCAGTGCCTGGCCCGCCGAGGTCCCGGAGCTCGATGCGTTGTTCCTCGAGACGATCGGCACGCCAGAGGGTCGCCAGGACCCCTACGCTCGGTACCGGGCCCTGCGGGAGGCGGCGCCGGTGCACCGGTCGGGGTTGGGTTTCTTCGTGTGCACGAGGTACAAGGAGTGCCAGCTGGCGCTTCGTGACCCGCGTCTCGGTAAGGAGGAGGCGAACCGGGAGGAGCGGGTGCGGGAGCGTTTCGGCCACCTGGAGATCTTCCCGAAGATCGAGGAGCTGCTCTCCGACCGGCGCTCCATGCTGTTCCTCAACCCACCTGATCACACCCGGTTGCGCGGGCTCGTGAGCAAGGCATTCACACCTCGTACGGTCCAGCGCCTGCGCCCTCACATCGTCGAGCTCGTGGACGACCTGCTGGACCGCATCCCGACGGGCGAGATCACCGACGTCATGGAGGCCCTGGCGTATCGCCTGCCGGTGGCAGTCATCTCGAGGATGCTCGGCGTGCCGTCGAGTGACTGGCCGCGGTTTCGTGAGGTCGTGAGCCGTGCGACGGTGCTGCTCGAGCCCGTCATCGCCGAGGACGAGATCGAGGCCGCGTTCGAGGCCCAGGCCGAGCTCGAGGCATATTTCCGTGCTCTCGTGGCAGTACGCCGGACCGAGCCTGGCGACGATCTGCTGAGCGAGCTCATCAAGGTCGAGGAGGGCTCGGACAAGCTCACCGAGCTCGAATTGATCTCGACGGCGATCTTGTTGTTCGGAGCCGGCTTCGAGACGACGACGAACCTGATCGGCAACGGCCTGCTCGCTCTGCTCCGACACCCGGAGCAACTCGCCCGGCTCCGCCAGGATCTCGCCGCTGAAGGCGCTTCCGGGACGGGACACGGAGGCCCCACCATGCGAGCAGCGGTGGAGGAACTGCTCCGTTACGACAGCCCGGTCCAGTTCGACGGCCGCCACGTGTTCTCCGAGGTCAACCTCGGGGGGGTGATCGTGCCCGCCGGCGGTGAGATCGTCACCGCGCTCGGTGCTGCCAACCGGGACCCGGAGCACTTCGCCGACCCGGAGTCCCTCGACTTGCGGCGCGACGAAGGCCCCCCCATGAGCTTCGCCAGCGGCATCCACTTCTGCCTCGGGGCATCACTCGCTCGAGCCGAGGGCCAGGTGGCGTTCGACCGGATGCTCCGACGCTTCTCATCGATCGAGCTCGCGACCGACTCGCCGGTGTTCCGCAACCGGATCACCCTGCGAGGTCTCATCGAGCTCCCCGTGGTGTTCGAGGACTAGTACTGTCCTTCGCCACTGGCGGTGTGACGACCGGGGGCACTCAGTTCGTAGGCCGCCCGAAGTCATCCTCGATGCGCACGATGTCGTCCTCGCCGAACGACCCGCCATGCTGGACCTCGATGAAGACAAGCTCGGAGTCCCCGGTGTTCTCGACCCGGTGCGCCATACCGACGGGGATGTCGACCGAATCGCCCGGACCGACCGTCACGAGAGCATCGCCGAGCGTGATGGCACCCGAGCCCCGCACGACGAACCAGTGCTCAGACCGGCGCCGGTGCACCTGCAGGCTTAGCCGCCTGTTCGGTTGCACGACGATCCGCTTGACCTTGTGGTCGGCAACTTCGTCGAGCACGACGTAGCTGCCCCAGGGCCGCTCCTCGGTCTCGCGCTCAGCGATAACCGGCTCGCTCAAGCCGGCGCCTGCTGTGACTTCGCCGTTGACCGGCCGTAGTCGTAGAAGCCCCGGCCGCTCTTACGCCCGATCAACCCTGCCTCGACCATGCGCAGCAGAAGGGGGGGCGGGGCGTACAGGGGCTCCTTGAACTCCCCGTAAAGCGAGTCGGCCACCGCCCGCATCGTGTCGAGACCGATCAGATCGCACAGAGCGAGCGGCCCCATCGGATGGGCGCAGCCCTCCACCATGCCGGCGTCGATGTCGTCTCTGGTGGCGAAACCCGACTCGAGCATCCTCACCGACGACAACAGGTACGGGATCAGCAACGCGTTCACCACAAACCCGGCGCGGTCCTGCGATCGGATCACCGTCTTGTCGAGCTGGGTGGTCACCAGCGCCGTCGCCCGGTCGATGACCTCGTCACTCGTCATCAACGACGTCACGAGCTCCACGAGCCGCAGCACGGGGACGGGGTTGAAGAAGTGAAGGCCGAGCACCTGCTCGGGACGCTTCGTGACCGTCGCCAGCTTCATGATCGGGATCGACGACGTGTTCGACGCCAAGATCGCGTGCTCAGAGCTGACGACGGCGTCGAGCGTCCTGAAGCACGCCACCTTGGCAGCAGCATCCTCGGTGATCGCCTCGATCACGAGCTCACGGTCGGCCATCTCGCCGAGGTCGGTGTCGTACCGGACCCTCGCAAAGGCGTCGTCTGCCTCTTCTTGAGTCAGCTTTCCCCTGCGGGCCCCTGTCTGCAGCGAGTTGCCGAGACGCTGCTGTCCGCGCTCGGCCGCGGCCGAGTCGACTTCCACCACGAGCACGTCCAACCCCGCTCGGGCGCACACCTCGGCGATGCCCGAACCCATCAGGCCGGATCCGACCACTCCGACGTGCTCGATCGTGTCTGCCATAGCGTCACACCGTAGCTGGGCCGTGCCCGTCGCTCTCGCCGCGACCTGCCATCTCGAGGCGCGGAAGGATGGCGCTCACCCGCTCGCGTGCCCCCCGTATCCGGCCGTCGAGCTCCTCCACGATCTCGACGGCCCGGCGCAAGCGCACCTCGAGCACGTCGACGTCGACCACACCCCGGTCCAGCTCGGCGATGATGCCGTCAAGCTCAGCGGCGGCTTCGCTGTAGCCGAGCTCGCCTACCGGCCGGAGCGATGGAGTGGGACCTTCGATGTCGTCTGGTTGCGTCGTCATGTCGTCTCCTCGAGTGCTCTCGACACTTCCTCCACGGTCGATCTCACACTGCCGTCCGCGAGGACTGTCACGATTGGTTGGCCTTCGGCGAGATCGCGTACGGATCGCACGACCCGTCCGTCACGTCCCTTCGTGATGGACCAGCCTCTGGCCAGCTGGCGCCGCGGGTCGAAGGCGTCGAGGACGGCCCGCCGGTGGATGAGCCGCTCGCTCGCGTCCGACACGGCGTGGCGCGCGACCCGGGACAGATCCTGCGACTGGCGATGCAGCGTCGCACGGTTGCGTTCGGTCCCGACAAGCACGCTGTGCACGGTCCGGTTGCGCGCCAATTCGAGCGCGGAGCCAGCCTGGTCGAGCTCGTGGCGGGCGGCTCTGGCAAGCCGGCCCCGGCTCTCGTCCACGCGACTGGCCAGCTTGTCGAACGCGGTCCGGCACCGCTCGGCGATGGCGTCCGCGCGGGCGTCGATCTGGTTGAGATACGTGGCGACCGCCAGCACCACGGCCTCGCCACAAGCCGTCGGCGTGATGAGGGCGCGCTGGGCCACGATGTCGGCCACCGACTCGTCTCCGGTATGCCCGATGCCAGTCCAGACCGGGTAACGCGAGGTGGCGATGGCGCGGGCGACGTGCTCGCTGTCGAAGGCCGCAAGGTCACCTTTGCCACCGCCACCGCGGACGACCACGATCACGTCGGGCCAAAAACCGTGCAGGCGCCCGATGGCGGCTGCGATCTGCCCTGGAGCCTCCAAGCCCTGCACGAGCGATGCTTCGAGGCGGACGTCGAATGCCAAGCCAGAACGGTGGAGCTGGCCGGTGAAGTCCCGGTATGCCTCCGATCCGGCGCTCGTCACGATACCGATCCTCATCGGGACCATCGGTACCGGAAGGCGGCGGTTGGCGTCGAGCAGACCCTCCTGCTCGAGTGCGACCAGCAACCTGCGCCGCGCTGCCGCGATACCACCGAGCAGCGCCGCCACGTCGAGGGCCGTCATCGAGAAGCGCAGCTTGGCGCCGCCCTCCCAGACCGACACCCGCCCACGGATCCTGACGACGAGGCCGGCAGTCAGCTCGAGGCCCACCGCCTGCAGCTCGGCCCCGATGAGCGGCCAGTCGCGCGACCAGCACGCCACCTCCAGCATCGCCGCGCCCGCACGGCTTGTCGGCCCGTCGTGATCAGCCAGCTCGAGGTAGCGATTGCCCTTGGAGACCGTGACCTTCCGGATCTCCCCGGTGACCCACACGTCGGAGGGGAACTCGGTTCTGACGGCGTATTTCACGCGGTCGTAGAACTCGGCGACCGTGAGCGCCTCGTCCGCGCTCGCGCCCGGTGCGCTCTCGACGAGCCTGGCGGATGGGCCGGATGAGGCGACCTGCGGGGCTGCCTCGGCCTTGGTGCCGGGGTCGGCGGCATCGGTCTCGTCGCTGCCAGGTGGGCGCGAGAAGTCGAACTGCAGCGCTTCGGATGCCCGGGACGAGCCCATGGCACGAGGGTACTCCGGGGGTGTCTCATCCCCGCGTACCTCGTCAGAGCGCGTCGGTCGCCACAAAACACCTGGCTGACAGGGCGCGTCGCAAGTGTCCTTGACGTGGCCTCAGAGGCCCTTTAGATTGCCGAACGGCGGTTGGATGAACTCGTTTGAGGGTTGGACAGGGTCGGGAGCTGTCGTCGGCCGTCGTTAGCGGAAGGGGGGATACATGAGCAAGTCCGCGCGTCTTAGCATCGTCGTGACGATCGCAGCCGTCGCGATCGGTCTCGCGATCTTCACGACGATGGCGTTCCTGCGCAGCAGCCCGCCGACGGTCGACTACGCCACAGGTCATCCGGCTGGGCAGCCTGTGAACCTGACGCTGCAGACCGTGGGGTCGATCGGCTTCGGAGACCATCCCACCTGGGTCTCGTATCTCGCCCAGGCCCCCGACGGCCAGTGGGTGCACACGACGTTGTGGGACCTGCCCGCCCACACACGGATCAACGTGACGATCGACGAGTACGACTCGGGAAGCCCACTTCGTAACCAGCAGGTCGGCCAGATCACCGGGACGATCGGCAACGTCGAGGTGATCAACGGGCACCCGAAGCACGTCATCAACTCGAATGCCGGCTACGGGGTCGCCCACACGTTCTCGATCCCGACCCTTGGGATCAACGTCCCGCTCTACGGCGTCAACGGCAACCTGAACCTCTGCTCGGTCGCCCCGTGCACCACGAGCTCGCCCCACAACGTGATCACGTTCTCGTTCGTCACCCCCGGTCCGGGTCAGTACCCCTGGCAGTGCTTCGTGCCCTGCGGCCTCGGTTATCTCTATGGCAACGGAGGCCCGATGCAGTCGGTCGCCTACATGGATGGTTTCTTGAAGGTCGTGGCATAGATGGCCGACTCACCGAAACCCCCGGCCGAGGAGCACCACTTCCGGCGGATGTTCGTCATCTGGGTCGTCCTGGCCTTGATCGTCGACCTGCTCTACTACTTCCTCGTCGGCCCGCACGTACCTCCGGGCAAGATGACCAGCACGGCCGGGGGCGCCCAATTCGACTTCAACGTTCTGATTGTCGTCGCCCTTCCGGTCATGATCGCGGTGTGGGTCTACCTCGGCTACGCGCTGTCGACGTGGCGCGCCAGCCGCGGCGGACCCGACCCCGTCGTCGGTCCCAACTCACGCGGGCATCTCCCCACCCAGATCGCCTGGATCGGCGGCACGACCGTCATCGTGCTCGGGCTGTTCGTATTCGGCACGGTGCAGCTGATCGTGCCCGCCGGCGCCGGCGGTGGCGAGGGGCCGACTCCGATCTGGACGCCCACCTCGCACAACACCCTGGTCGTGCAAGTCATCGCCCAGCAATGGAAGTTCACCTACCGTTACCCCTCGTTCGGCGGCATGGAGACGACTCAGCTCGTGCTGCCCGCTGACACGAACGTGGCGTTCCATGTCACTTCCCTGGACGTCATCCACGACTTCTGGGCCTACCAGCTTGGAGTGAAGGCTGACGCCAACCCTGGACAGGACAACGTCGCCTTCACGACGACTCAGCAGCTCGGGTCGTTCACCGTGCGATGTGACGAGCTCTGTGGTCTGTGGCACGGTGCGATGTACAACGACGGCGTAGTGCTCCCCAAGTCGGCCTTCGAGACCTGGGCGGACACGACCAAGGCGCAGCTGGCGAGGAACACGAAGTTCCTCCCCCCGTTCGCCTGGAGCTACACGCCGGATGCCAACGGTTCAGACGGTGGTTACTACCCCGACACAGTCGACCCCTACAGCAATGTGGAGGTCTACGGAGCGCAGAAGGTGAAGATCTGACGTGACCGCAATAGCGACCAGACCGACACCGCCGGAAGAAGCCCAACCAACCGCTGGATCACCCCGCCCCTGGTGGCTCGGGCAGAACGTCCTGACGGCTCTGGTGGGAATGGTGCTGGGTTACCTCCTCGGCCACTGGGCGGGCAACCTCATCGGGTCCTCCCACACCACGATCCAGTACAACGGGCAGAACGACATCGCCATCGTCCTCGGGCTCTCCTTCGCGGTCTTCGGCTGGCTCCTCGGTATCGGAGCGCTCAACTACCCGCTGGCGAAGCTGATCGGACGCGAGCCGCCCGTCGAGTCGAATACGACCCATTGGGTCCGTTATCTGCGTTTCACGACGGATCACAAGGTCGTGGGGATGCAGTACCTGGTCGCCGTCTTCACCTTCTTCTTCACCGGTGGCCTCCTGGCGATGGCGATCCGCACCGAGCTGCTCACCCCCATCAACCACGTCTTCGGACCTGGTGTCTACATCGCCATCGTGGGTGAGCACGGCACGATCATGATGATGATGGCGTCGTCGGTGGTCGTCGGACCACTCGGGAACTACTTCGTACCGCTGATGATCGGCAGCCGGCGCACCGCTTTCCCGCGGGTGGAGGCGACGTCGCTGTGGTTGTTCACGGTGGGTTACTTCGTCATCCTCACTGCCTTGCCACTCGGCGGTTTCCAGACCGGCTGGACCGGTTACGCCCCCCTCCAGACGCAGTCGGCTGGAGGCATGGATTCGTACTTATGCGGCTTCGCCGTGATCGGCCTCGGCATGATCCTGGCCGGGTTCAACCTGATGGTGACGATCATCCACTACCGGGCGCCGGGAATGAGCTGGAGCCGCATTCCGATCTTCGTCTGGTCGATCCTCGGAACCTCTGCATTGCTCACTCTCGCAACGCCGACTCTCGTCGTCGCCGGCCTGTTCGGCATTCTCGACCGCACCGCCCAGACGGCGTTCTACGTAACCGAGCACGGCGGGAGCTCGTTCCTCTGGGAGAACCTGTTCTGGTTCTTCGGCCATCCGGAGGTGTACATCATGGCGCTGCCGGGCTTCGGC
>Ga0187860_1000290_pt1 | contig 49493 bp, 40 predicted proteins | sample June2016WEW_10_4_FD_132981 | JGI IMG/M metagenome (GOLD analysis project Ga0187860, IMG submission 132981) | Peatland microbial communities from SPRUCE experiment site at the Marcell Experimental Forest, Minnesota, USA - June2016WEW_10_40 | ecosystem: Environmental > Terrestrial > Soil >...
AAACGAACCAAGGACGTCTTCGGCGCGTTCAAGCGCGCCCTTGATGCCTTGGCGCAAGACGAGAAGCGCGATCCGTACAAGCTGTTGTTTGATTCATCCTGATTTTCATCCTGATTTTCACCCCAAACCCGCCATCACTGAGGGATTACTCTTTCGCGCGTTTTTCGCTTGCGCCCACCTGGCTTTGCCGATACTCATGGCGGTCATATATGGCAAAAGCATTAACCAAATCACAAGTTGTCGCATCCGTTGCGGAAACCGTCGGGATTACAAAAAAGCAGGCCGGTGAAGTTCTCGAAGCCATCGTGGCGCTCGCTTACAAGAACGCCAAGAACAGCTTCACGCTTCCTGGATTGGGCAAGCTGGTGCTGGTGAACCGGAAAGCGCGGATCGGCCGCAACCCGGCCACCGGCGAGCAGATCCAGATTCCCGCCAAGCGCGTAGTGAAGTTCCGCGTGGCCAAGGCTGCCAAGGACGCAATTTTGGGGGCCAAGTAAACGGGATCGGGCAAGTGTTGTTGCAAAGGCGGAGGAGCTTCCTCCGCCTTTCTGGTTTCACATGTGTGACTGGCACTGAACAAACAGCGGTTTGTTTCGGGCTGATCGGCTGCGGGGCCTGGGGGAGCCACCATGCCCGCGCGATCGCCAAGACACCCGGCGCCCGACTGGCCGCCGTGGCCGAACCTTCGGAACCGGCCCGCGCCGCCGCCCAGGCGGAACACCCCGGCACGGCGTTTTACGCCGACTACCGCGAGATGCTCCGGCGGGAGAAGCTTGAAGCGGTGGACATTGTGGTGCCGCCGCACCTGCACTACGAGGTGGCCAAAGCGGCGCTCGAAGCGGGCTGCCACGTGCTGCTCGAAAAGCCCATGTGCCTGCAACTCGATCAGTGCGACCACCTGATTGCCCTCGCGCAGAAGAATCAGCGGCGCCTGGCCGTCGGGCATGAATTCCGGCTCTCATCGCTCTGGGGGCGGCTCAAGGAAATGGTGGACGAAGGCGCTATCGGCGATCCGCGCTACTGTCTGATCGAACTTTGGCGGAACCCGTACCGGTTGGGGGCCGGCGGCTGGCGCTACAACATCAACCAGGTGGGAAACTGGATTCTGGAAGAGCCGATTCATTTCTTCGACCTGGCCCGCTGGTATTTCGCGAAAGCGGGCGAACCCGAATCCGTGTTCGCGCGGGCCAGCCACAAGCGGGACGAGCATCCTGAGCTGCAGGACAACTTCAGCGCCATGCTCCGCTTCCCCAACGGCGGCTACGCGGTCATTTCGCAAACCCTCGCCGGGTACGAACACCATCAGGTGGCCAAGTTGACCGGCACGCGCGGCGCGTTGTGCGCCAGTTGGAGCGGGGCGATGGATCGCACGCTGCATCCCACCTTCTCCCTCAAATACTTTGACGGCGAGAAGCTGCAGGACATCCCGCTCACGAAGATCACCGGGGAGGTCTATGAACTGGAGGAGGAATTGGCCAACCTGGCGGCGGCGGTGCGCGGCGGGGCGCTGCGTTGCGCGACGGGGCTGGACGGCCGCTGGTCGGTGGCGATGTGCTTGAAGGCGCAGGAGTCGGTAGATACGGAACAGGTCGTCAGATTCTAGCCCCCCATGAACGACGTGCCGGCACAGCGGCGCTGGTATTCAGGTGTAACTCCCTACCAATGGCTGGTCCTGGCCATCGCCTCGGCGGGTTGGGTCTTCGACGTGTACCAGGGGCAAATCTTCAACATCACCCGCGATCAATTGCTGGCGGATATTCTGAAGACCGGCGGGACGGGTGCGGCGATCAAGAAGTACGGCGAATGGTTTCTGGCCATCTTTCTGGTGGGCGGCGCCGCCGGGGGGATACTGTTCGGTTCGCTGGCGGACCGGTGGGGCCGGCGGCCAATGATCGCCGCAACGATCCTGATGTATTCCATTTTCTCGGGCGCGACTTACTTTGCCCAGTCGCTCTGGCAGGTGGGAGCCACCCGTTTTCTGGTGGCGATGGGCGTGGGCGGCGAATGGGCGGTGGCGGCCAGCCTGGTGGCGGAAGTCTTTCCCAAGGAGGCGCGCGCGCACGCGTCGGGGATTTTCCATGCTACCAGCGTCCTGGGCACCTGGGCGGCCGCCTTGGCGGGCCTGGTGGTTGGCGCTCATTGGCGCTATGGATACTTGATTGGCATCGCGCCGGCCTTGCTCGTGTTCTGGGTCGCCGCCTCGATTAAGGAACCGGAAAGCTGGCGGGCGGCTGGAGCCAAAGCCGCGGCCTCCGCAGGTCCCAAAATGGGAAGCTTGCTCGACCTGTTGGGCAATCCCCGATGGCGCCGCCGCGCCCTGCTGGGATTGCTGTTGGCGGCGGTGGGATTGGGCAGCTTCTGGGGCGTGACCGTGGCCGGCCAGGACCTGGCCAAGGAATTACTGGTGAGAAACGGGGTGGCTGCGGCGCAGGCGACGCAGCAGGCCAAGTTCGCTTATGGCATCGTGCAGACCATCGGTGGCGGCCTCGGCCTGCTGGCGATGGGACCGCTGTGCGTGCGCCTGGGGCGTCGGCGCGCCTTCGCGCTGATGCACGCGGGCGCATTCCTCATCGTGCCCATTACCTGCTACCTGCCCTCGACCTACGGCCAGCTCCTGGTCATCCTGCCGTTGTTCGGGTTTTTGACGCTGGGCATCCATGCCGGTTACGCTATCTACTTTCCGGAATTGTTTCCCACCCACCTCCGGGCAAGCGGCTCGGGCTTTTGTTTCAATGGCGGGCGGATCGTGGCCGCCTCGGCGCTGGTCCTCTCGGGCTGGCTCAAGTCCCTGCCTGGAATGGATCTGCGGCTGGCGGTTACCCTGCTCGGCCTGCTCTTTCCGTTAGGCTTGGGAATTATTCTCTTTCTGCCGGAGACCAAGGACCAGCCACTGCCGGAGTAGAAACCCGAACACCGCGGCGCGGATCAGTTTTCGGCTTCGGGAATGGTAGCATTGGCCCAAGGCATGATGCCGATGCGCGCGCTGGGCGGGAGGCCCTTCAGCGCCAGAGCCAGCGCGCTCTCCAGGCTGGCATAAGGAGTCAGCAGCAGCTTCCGGACAAACTCGGAAGGCATTTGGCTCATCAGGAGGACGCGCCGGGGCGAGGCGTCCCGGGCAATCTGAAAGGCCTTGTGCGGACCGATGCGGAACCCCTCACGCTTGAACCGCTCGATGACAGCCTCATGAGAGGCCATCCCCGCTACCCAATCCTCATAACTCCGGCTGCCCGTGCCTTCGGGGCAAGCCGCCACCAGAATGATCGTGCCGCCCTTCCGGCTCACCCGGGCGGCGTGTCCGAGCGCCTTTTGCGCCTGGTACAGGTTGATGTCCTTGGGATGCCCGCCCGGCGAAACAACCATCACCTCGAAGGGAGCAGCCACTCGAACCCGATAAAGCTCCAGCACCGAAGGAATCCCTGCCCGCACGACCGCTTGCGGTTCGCCGGCCAGCACGCGCACGATTTGTTTGTTTTCATTGAGAACGTCGTTGAGGGCAAAATGCACGCCTATCAGCCGGCCGATTTCTTCCACCTCCTGCCGGGCGGGGTTATCATCGTAGCGCGCCAGGTCGGAGCGCGGGTCGAGCATTAACGCGTGGTTGGCGTTAATCGTATCCGTCCCGGCAAGGCCAATCGCCGCGGTCTTCACGCCCCCGGAGAAGCCCATGAACTGGTGCGGCTCGAGATTCCCCACCACCAGGCGCAGGTCGGCCTGCGCAAAAATGCGGTTGGTATGCACGGGCGTGCCGCGGCGGGTCAGGCCGAAAGCAACCAGGTCCCGGGCAGCCGCATCGTGGCTGACAACACGATAACGGCCGACAATATCCGCGGGCAGGACCTCGGCGAATTCGGCCTCCTTCATCGGCGCGTGCAAGCCGGTGGCAATGACGAAGGTGATAGCTCCGGGAGGAAGGCCGAGGTTGGCCAGTTCTTGCAACAAAGGCGGCAGCAGCACCGCGTGCGGCACGGGGCGCGTCTTGTCGTTGACCGCAATCGCCGCCGAGCGCGCCCCGGCAAAGTTAGCCAGGCGCACCCCGCCGAGCGGGTTCCTCAGCGCGTCGCGCACGGCCTGGACCGGGTCAGCCACAGGCGGAACCGGCGCCGGAGCAAGCAACTCGGTTTGAAACGAGTCACCCAGCCGGAGACTCAATTGCGTTCGGCCGTACGGAATGCGGAACTCCGGCATAGTTCTGGGGCAAGTGGTTACATGGTTACAAGAGTTGCATAGTTACATCGGCCAGGGTGCGCGCCTTATGCAACCATACAGCTATGTAACCATGCAACCAGTACGGTCAGGCGCTGCGATACAGCTTGGTCAGCACGAACTCGTCATGCCGCAAAGCTTCGGCTGCCGTGAACCGGCCATTGATCGTGTGCTCCAGACACCGGAGGGCGGCATCGGCCGCCTGGTCCAGGTTCATTTCCAACCGCAGGATGCCGGTCAGGTCCACGTCGATGTGTTCGGACATGGTCTTTACGGTCAACGGATTGCCGGAGAGCTTGATCACCGGCAGAACCGGGTTGCCGATGATATTGCCCTGGCCGGTCGGGAAGAAATGCGCCACCGAGCCCGCTGCCGCGCACAAGGTCACCATCTCGGCGGCTGCGCTCGAGGAATCCATGAAGTGCAGCCCCGGCCCTTTCGGCTCCTCCGCTGGCTTGAGCACCGAGGCGATCTTGCAGCGCCCGATCTTTTGAATGTTGCCCATGGCCTTTTCTTCGATGGTCGTCAGCCCGCCTCGGATATTGCCTTCGGTCGGCTGGGAGCCCATCAGATCGACGCCCTGGCTCTCGATCAGCTTCTGGTAATCATCGAACATAGCCTGGAATAGCGCGCGGTCTTTCGGCCTGATGCACCGCGACGCCACGATGTCTTCGCCCCCGGTCAGCTCGGTCGTCTCACCAAATATCAGGGTGGCCCCGGCCGCCAGCAGACGCTCGAAGGCGCGGCCGACCGTTGGGTTGGCCGCCAGGCCCGAGGTCGTATCCGACTCGCCGCACTTGGTGCTCAGGCACAGTTGCTTGACCGGGAACGGCACGCGCTGCAACTCGGTGGCATACTGCACGAATTCCATCGCCTTGCGCGACGCCGCTTCGATCGTCTTCAAATCGCCCGAACGCTCGATGGCGAACCCCGCTACCGGCTTGCCTGTTTTGGCAATCTCTTTGACGATCAGGTCGCTCCACTTGGGTTCGATGCAGATGACCACCACCGCGGCGACATTCGGATTGCGCCCGATGCCCGCCAGCGTGCCGAAGGTCAGATCGAAGTCCTCGCCAAATTGCAGGCGGCCATAAGGATGCGGCAAGGCCATCGTGCCTTTGATCAGGCGGGCCACGCCTTCGGCGGCCGCGTTGGAAATGTCATCCACCGGCAGGATGATAACGTGATTGCGGATGCCGAAACGGCCATCCGGACGACGGTAACCGGTCAGTTTGAGTTGGTTGGGCTGGATCATATCGACCACCTCATGGTTTTGAGGTTATGGGTGTGGACGTGCCCGCCCTTGGCAATGGCCTGGACGGCTTTGCCGATTTGCCGGCCATATTTTATGACCGGTTTGTCCTTGGCAAGGTCCCGCAACGCCACTTTGTGGCCCAGCGGAACGTTGTCGCGCAGCTTGACGCTGCCGGCCGGCTTGCCCTCGAGGGTCACCGCGCCGGCGCTGGCGCCCTTCTTCAAATCGGCCACGGCCACACCGACATCATCATCGATTTCGTGCAATAGGATGCTATGTTTCATATTTTAGTTAACCATTGACGCAAACAGTTTGTTTGGGCGGATGGTTAGAGATTCTTCCATCACGCCGGCCGCAGTATGGCAGCAGAGAATATATTGTAAATCAAAACAAGTTCTTGATCTGAGTGGCTTGCGTCCGGTATGATGCGCCCGACAAAGCTAGATGCCCGAAAAGACCAACCGAATCTAAAAGCGAACTGCCGATGGAAAGAATCAAACTTTGTTGCGCGAAATGCGGAAGAGGCATCAGGCGATCCGGTTCGCGCCTTGGACGGATGGGGTCATGAAGGCCGTGGTGCCGCTGCTGGCCGTGTTGGCGCTCACCTTCGCCGCCTGGCTGGGGGCGGGGTGGGACCGGGTGGAACCGCTCTTCGGCGTGATCCTTCCTTATGGCGCGGTGGTCGCCTTTCTGGGCGGGATCACTTGGCGCGTTCTCTTTTGGGCGCGCTCGCCCGTTCCTTTTAATATCACCACGACCTGCGGCCAGCAATATTCGCTTCCCTGGATCCGTTCCAGCCGGCTTGGCAATCCGCACACGCGGTGGGGCGTGGCCGGCCGCCTGATGCTTGAAACGCTGTTGTTTCGCAGCCTGCTGCACAACGTGAAGCATGAATGGGTCGGTGGCGAGGGCGATGCGCCCCGGCTGGTTTACAAGGCCAGTCCGGGCTTGTGGATCGGCGCGCTGGTTTTTCATTATTCCCTGCTGGTGGTTTTCCTGCGCCATGCCCGCTTTTTCCTCGATCCGGCGCCGCGCTGGCTGTACGGCATCGAAGAGGTGGATTCCTACTTTCGGGTTGGATCGGTGGCGTTTTTCCTCACCGGCCTCATGCTCACGTCGGCCGTGCTTTACCTGTTGCTGCGCCGATTGTGCACGCCTTGGCTGCGCTACCTTTCGCTGCCTGCCGATTTCTTCCCGCTTTATCTATTGCTGGGCATCGCCCTGACCGGCGGCCTGATGCGCTATTCGTTGCGCATTGATATCCAGGCGGTCAAGAACTTCTGCGTCAACCTGGCCCGCCTGCACCCCGCCGCCGCGTCCGGGATGGGGCCGCTCTTCCACGTCCATCTGACGCTGGTCAGTGTCCTGTTCGCCTATCTGCCGTTCAGCAAGCTGGTCCACATGGCCAGCCTGCCCCTGAGCCCGACGCGCAATATGCCCGGCGCTGGCCGGATGGCGCATCATGAAAACCCATGGAATTACCCCGTCAACGTGCACACGTACGAAGAGTATGAGAACGAGTATCGCGGGAAAATGAAGGCGGCCGGAATCCCGCTGGACAGGGAAGCGCCATGACCGAGTCATCCAAGCCCGAGAAGCCGGCCAAGGTGCCCTTCGACCCCCGCCCGCGCGACTGGTTGGAAGCCAATACGAAATTCGCGCCCGGGCGGTGGAGTTACAGCGCCAAGCCCAAGGCGCTCCAGACGCTGGGTTTTCCCAATCCCCGCGAGTGGTCGCCCGATCAGGAGGACTGGAAACTGCCCGCCAATTGGAAGGAAATCATTCTTCAGGGTTTGCGGGAGAGACTGGACCGTTACCGTTCGCTGAAGATCTTCATGGACGCCTGCGTGCGCTGCGGCGCGTGCGCCGACAAGTGTCACTTTTTCATCGGGACCGGCGATCCGAAGAACATGCCGGTCGTGCGCGCCGAACTGTTACGGTCGGTCTATCGTGGGGAGATGACGCGGTCGGGGCGGCTGCTCGGGCGGCTGGCCGGCGGCCGGCGGTTGACGCCCGAGGTGCTCAAGGAGTGGTTTTATTACTTTTATCAATGCACCGAGTGCCGCCGCTGTTCGGTGTTTTGTCCCTTTGGCATCGATCAGGCCGAGATCACGATGCTCGGGCGCGAGTTGCTCAACTTGCTCGGCCTGAACATCAACTGGGTGATGGATCCGGCGGCCAAGTGCCTGATGACGGGCAATCACCTGGGGATTACGCCCCACGCTTTCAAGGACAACCTGGAGTTCTTCGCCGACACGATCGAGGAGATCACCAGCGTGCGGGTGGACCTGCCGATCAACAAGAAAGGGGCGGATGTTCTTTTCGTCGCCCCCTCGGGCGACCTGCTGGCCGAGCCGGGCATCTTCACGCTGATGGGTTACCTGCTGGTGCTCCACCAGAGCGGCCTCAATTACACCTGGAGCACCTACGCGTCGGAGGGAGGCAACTTCGGCCTGTTCGCGTCCCATGAATTGATGAAGCGCCTGAACGCCAAAATCTATGCCGAAGCGCGCCGGTTGGGCGTCAAGTGGATTCTGGGCGGCGAATGCGGCCACATGTGGCGTGTCGCCCATCAGTATATGGAAACGATGAATGGGCCGGCCGACTTCCTCGAGGAACCGGTCTCACCGATCACGGGGACGCGCTTTGCGAACGCCCGCTCGACCCGGATGGTGCACATCGCCGAGTTCACCGCCGACCTGATCCACCACGGCAAGCTCAGGTTGGCGCCGGGCCGCAACGACCACTACCGCGTCACGTTTCATGACTCGTGCAATCCGGCCCGTTCGATGGGACTGCTCGAGGAGCCGCGTTATATTCTGAAGAGCGTCTGCCGTCATTTCTACGAGATGCCGGCGGAGACGATCCGGGAAAGGACGTTTTGTTGCGGGTGCGGCGCGGGGCTGGGCAATGAGGAGTGCATGGAATTGCGCATGCGCGGCGGGATCCCCCGGGCCCAGGCGGTGCGCTGCGTGCGGGAAAAACACGGGGTCAATCTGCTCTCGTGCATCTGCGCCATTGACCGGGCGGTATTGCCGACGCTGATGGAGTATTGGGTGCCGGAAGTCGGGGTGGCGGGACTGCACGAACTGGTCGGCAACGCGCTGGTGCTCGACGGCGAGAAGGAACGCACGGCCAATCTGCGCGGCGAACCGTTGAGCGGAGGCGAGGCGTGAGATGAAGCTCTATCACAGCCGATACATCCTGCCCGCGCTCGCCAGCTTTCTGGTCATGGCGACGCTGCCGGTCTGGCGCGGCGCGGCGGCCCGCGGGCCGGGCTTCCAAAGCCCGCCCAATCCCCAGGGGCAACGGTGCATCGAGCCGAAAGGCGTTATGCGCGCCGGCCACATGCGACTGCTCATGCGCTGGCGCGACGAAGCGGTCCGCGAGGATCGCCGGCTTTACATCGCGAGCGATGGCCGCGCGTGGGAGAAAAGCCTGGTCAAAACCTGCCTGGCCTGTCACCGTCCTGCCGGCGCCCAGGGGAAATCCACCACCGCGGCGACTGCCTGCAATGAATGTCATGAGTACGTCAACGTGAGGCCGGATTGCTGGAACTGCCACTATGATTCGGCGACGGCCAGCGTGAAAACGATGGCGGGCAATGCGATGGCTCATGCCGCCGCGTCGAGGGAGGAACCGTGATGGAAATCCATCGGCGAACGATGCTCAAGATATCGGTGCTGGCGGCGCTCGGCCTGACGCGCAAGCATTCCCTTTTTGCCGCGCTGGCGTCTGCCCGGCCATCGGACGTGCTGGCGCCAGGGGCGGCGCTCAAGGCGGGCCGGTGGGCAATGGTCATCGACATGAAGAAGTGCCTCGCGGCCAAGGATTGTCCCGACGCCTGCATTCGCGCCTGCCATGAAACCCACAACGTCCCCGACTTGGGCAACAAGAAGGACGAAGTCAAGTGGATCTGGCGGGAATCGGCCGGGCACTTGTTTCCCGGCCAGTTGGACGAATATCGCGGTGCGGAACTGGCGCGCCAGTCAGTTCCCGCCCTGTGCAATCACTGCGCCAATCCGCCCTGCACCCGCGTCTGTCCGACTGAGGCGACGTTTAAGCGCGCCGACGGCATCGTTGTGATGGACCCGCATCGCTGTATCGGCTGCCGGTTCTGCATGGCGGCCTGCCCCTATGGCTCGCGCAGTTTCAACTGGAAAGACCCCCGCCCGTATCTGCGGAAAATCAACCCGGAGTACCCGACGCGCACCAAGGGCGTGGTGGAAAAATGCACGTTCTGCTCCGAACGGCTGGCCCAAGGCAGGCCGCCCGCCTGCGTCGCGGCTTGCTCTTATGGGGCCCTGGTCTTCGGCGACCTGAAGGACGAGAAGTCAGTGGTTGTGAAATTATTGCATGAGAATTACAGCATTCGCCGCAAGCCGGAACTCGGGACCGAACCGGCGGTGTATTATCTGGTGTGAGGGGCTTCGCCACCGGAGAATGACGTCGCCCGACCAAGACCGGCCAATGCATCGATCACGAGGACAAGCTCATGCTTGATAGAGCGTTCGTTGGACGAAGCGGCTACCAGCTATGGGTGGCGGGCCTGTTGATTCCGATCGGCGTGGGGCTGGCCTGTTACCTCGATCAATGCGCGCGCGGACTGGGCATCACGGGGATGAGCCGCGACGTGATCTGGGGATTTTATGTCGCGCAGTTCACCTTTCTGGTGGGCGTCGCCGCTTCTGCGGTCATGGTCGTGCTCCCTTTTTATCTGCACGACTGCCGTGAGTTCGGCCGCATCGTCATTCTGGGGGAATTCCTGGCCGTGACGGCGGTCGTCATGTGCGTGCTGCACATCTTCGTTGACCTGGGCCAGCCGACGCGTGTCCTCTACGTGCTGCTGCACCCCGCGCCCCGTTCCGTCATGTTCTGGGACATGATCGTGCTGAACGGCTACCTGCTGCTGAACCTGGTGATCGGCTGGACGACGCTCGATTGCGAACGTAACGCGACCAAGCCGCCCGGCTGGGTCAAGCCGCTGATTTATCTCTCCATTCCCTGGGCCATTGCCATCCATACCGTCACGGCGTTCCTCTATTGCGGCCTGCCCGGGCGTCACCTCTGGCTGACGGCCCTGCTGGCCCCGCGTTTTTTGGCCACGGCCTTCGCGGCCGGCCCGGCCCTGCTGATCCTGCTCTGTCTTTTATTGAAGAAAACGGCGGGCTTCGATGCGGGGGGCGAGGCGCTCCGGAAACTATCCATCACGATCGCTTACGCGATGATCGTGAACCTGTTCTTCATTCTGCTTGAGTTTTTCACGGCCTTTTACAGCGGCGTGCCGAGTCATCAGCGCGACCTGCAATATCTTTTCTTCGGCCTTGAGGGGCACGCGAGGATGGTCCCCTGGATGTGGGCATCGCTGGCGATGGCGGCCGCGTCCATCCCGATCCTGCTGGGCTCCATCCGGCGCCGGACCCATCTGCCGCTGGCTATCGCCTGCGGAATGGTGTTTCTTTCAACCTGGATGGACAAGGGATTGGGTCTCATCGCTGGCGGGTTCGCCATTTCACCCATGGACGCAGTGGCCGACTACGCGCCGACGCCCCCGGAAATCCTCATCAGCCTGGGCATCTACGCCGCCGGCGCGCTGCTCCTGACACTGCTTTACAAGATTGTCTTGTCGGTCAGGGAAGAGTTGGACGGCCGGTGACAGGTCGCGCACTCGGCCAGGCCGGGCTTGAATTCTCGCGGTTCCCGCGCGACCTTCTCCCCGTGGCAACAGATACACAACCGATCTTGGCGTGCAGTAGCTACTGGACATATTCCCAAATCAAAAAAAGCCAAGGGAAAATCAAAAAAGGGTTAGTCGAAGCCCCCCGTGCCAGCCCATGATGCGGTTAGGCAAGGCATAGTGATAGAACAACGACTAGGTCAGAAAAGCGGCAAAAGAGCCGGTGGCCCGCCAGAACCCGCCTGGCTTCGCGCTGGAGGTCTTCCGGCCCCAGCCGGTCGAGCTTTGCCCCCGTCCTGACCATTGGAGACAACGCAGATGGAAAAAATCAAACTCTGTTGCGCGAAATGCGGATTTACCATCGAGGAATACACCGCCAGCGAGCTGGCCGAGGTCCCACGCAAGGCCAAGCGCCATAAATACCTGCTGAACAAATCGAGCATCTGCCCGTCCTGTTTGGCCTCCGGCAGGCTCAAAGAGGTCCGCGCTGCCGAAGGCGCAGCGGTTTGCCCTGCGGCTCCGCTGGTCGAGGCCAAGTCGTCGTCGGCAGCGCCCGCCACCCACGACCACAACACCCGCTTGCCCACCCCCATGATGGATGCGCTGGCCCAAGGCCCCTGGCCCAGCCACGCCACCGAACTCAAGAAAACCAAATACCCGGTCCAGATGTACGAAGAGGCCCTGCGGCAGCGCACGACGCAGTGGGGGTATGGCGGTTACGTTTCCCTGCCGGGAGTAGCGGCCGGCGTGCTGGTCCGCGCTTCCGCCCGGCCCGAAATCACCAAAGGCTCCAATTTCCTCCGCATCATGGACCCCTGCGGCAACTTCTTCAAAACCGACGCGATGCGCAAGCTGTGCGACATCGCCGACAAATACGCCTACGGCCTGCTGCACCTGCTGAGCACCGGCGGCGACCTCGAAATGCTCGGCATCCCGACCGAAAACCTCAAGCCGGCGGTCGAGGAGATTACCAAGCTTGGCTTTGATGTCGGCTCGACGGGTGATGACTATCGCACCAGCGAAGAGTGCATTGGGCCGGCCAAGTGCGACCTGGCGCTCTACGACACCCTTGGGTTCCGCTACGCGTGGTATCAGCGGTTCCTGGATGACATCCAATACCCGCGCTTTCCGCACAAAGTGAAATGCAAGTTCGCCGGCTGCCCCAACGATTGCGTCCGCGGCTGCCAGAAGACCGACATCTTCGTGTGCGGCGTTTTCCGCGACCTGCCACAGATTGACCAGGCGAAGGTGGCCGCCTGGGTCAACGGCGGTGGCGACATCGCGCTGGTCTGCACGCGCTGTCCGGGCGATTGCCTGAAGTGGGATGCCAGCCAGGGACTGAGCATTGATGGCGATAGCTGCTTCCGCTGCATGTACTGCATCAACAAAATCTCCGGCGTCCGGCCGGGAGGCGACCGGGGGGTAGCGATCCTCGTCGGCGGAAAGATGCGCGGCAAATACGGTCCCATGTTGGCCAAGGTTCTGGTCCCCTTCATGAAGGCCGAGCCGCCGAACTACAAGGAAGTGTTCGACTTCATTGAAAAACTCACTGAGGTCTATGACGCCAACGCGCGCAAAAAGGAGCGCCTGGGCGACTTCTTGCTGCGCATCGGGATTAACGAGTTCTTTCAGTTAGTCGGCGTGCCGCCCTCGCCGCAGCTCTTCGCGCAGCCGCGCACGAATCTCTTCTACCACTGGGAACCTGAAGAGATTAAAGACGAACGCCGATCCGACTGATCCGACCGATTTAACCCATTTAACCCCCTATAGCTCATGCCTGGAATAGGAATACCTCCCCTCGAAGCCAATCTTCCGCCGATCGTAAAGCGGAACTACGGCAAATGGATCTCACACGAACACCCCCGCCCCGGCGTCATTAAGCACGATTCCGAAAGCGGCGAAGCCTGTTACACCGTGCGCGCCGGCATGCCGCCCAATGCCCGCCTCAGCACCCCTACCGTGCGGCGGTTGTGCGACCTGGCTGACGAGTTCGCGGAAGGCTATTTCCGCATCACGCAACGCAACTCGTTTGAGTTTGTCGGCGTGGCCCCCGCGCGCATTGACGAACTCATCGCCCGGCTCGCCCAGGCCGGCTTCCCCGTCGGCGGCACCAACCGCTCCCTGCACAACACAACCTGTTGCACCGGCTACATACACTGCCACCTGGCCGCCTCCGACCCGGCCGCCATCATGAAGGCCCTCTCCGACATGCTGCTCAAGGAATTCACCACCGATTGCCTCCCGGCCAAGCTGAAGATTTCCGGCTCGGGCTGCATCAACAACTGCGGCGAAGGTTCCTGCGCCGATATTGGCATCGTCGCTATCCACCGCGACCTGCCGCCCATTCACGAAGCCAAGCTCAAAGGCTGCGAGCTGCCGCTGGTGATTTCGGTCTGCCCCACCGGCGCCATCAAGCCTAAAGGCCCGAACATGGTCGAGATCGATCCCAAACGCTGCATCCACTGCCCGGCCTGTTCCGTGGCTTGCGCCGCCTTTGCACCCATCGGCAGCCCCGATGGCGACGGCGTCGCCATCGTGGTCGGCGGCAAAGCCGCCAACACCGGCGACGGCCCCGCCATGGCCAAGGTGGTCGTCCCCTACCTGCCCAACAACCCGCCCCGCTGGCCCGAAGTCACCGGCACCGTCAAGAAGATCATCGATGCCTGGGCTGCCAACGCCCGCAAGGACGAACGCGTCGGCGAATGGATCAACCGCATCGGTTGGGAAAAATTCTACCAACGCACCGGCCTGCCGCTGTCGTTCAAGGTCGTGGACGGCTACGATGCCCGCGCCCTCGAATACGCCAAGGCCAACGTGCGGTTCCGTTGGTAGCGGCAACGAGAAATAGAGCGCCGGTCTCCGACCCGGCGTGTTGAACACCAACAAACTGGCGCCGGGTCGGAGACCGGCGCTCGAATTGTCAGAAACAAATTAGAAAAGCTATGGCAGCCATTACACTTGCTGGAAAAGAGTTCCAAGTGGACGAAGACGGATTCATCCAGGACCCCATGCAATGGGACGACGCGGTCGCCCGCGGCCTGGCGGAACAGGAAGGGATCAAAGAACTGACCGAGGACCACTGGAAGCTGATTCGCTACCTGCGCGGTTACTACCTCGAGTTCGGCACCGCGCCCATGATCCGGAAGGTCGTCAAAGAAACCGGCTTCCCACTCAAGCGCATCTACGAACTCTTTCCCACCGGCCCCGCCAAAGGCGCCTGCAAACTGGCCGGCCTGCCCAAACCCACAGGCTGCGTCTGATCGGTATGTATGTAATTGTCATTGACGAACAGAAATGCAAGGTCTGCGGCGAATGCGTAAAGATCTGCCCGGTCGAAATCTATAAGCTCGAAGGCGACCGCGTTAGCGTGGGCAACAGCGACGAGTGTAGCGGCTGCCAGAGTTGCCTTTCGGTATGTGAAGCGCAGGCGATCATCATCTCCGAGGTTTAGGTGAAAACGCTGCTGATCCTTGGCGCCGGCACGGGCGGCACGTTGGTGGCCAATAAAATGGCCCGGCGGCTGGACCTGCGGGAGTGGCAGATTATCGTGGTGGACCGTGACGAGCGGCACCTCTATCAGCCTGGCTTGCTCTTCATCCCCTTCGGATGGTATTCCGAGGCGGATGTCGTCAAACCGAAGCGGCGCTTTTTGTCCAGCCGGGTGAAAATCATTTTCGCCGAGGTTGAAGCGATTGATCCCGCCGCCAGCCGGGTCAAGCTGGCCGGGCCGCCAGACGCAATCGCTTACGACCAATTGGTGATCGCGCTGGGGTGCGACATCGCGCCGGAAGAGACGCCGGGGATGAAGGAGGGAGGCTGGCGGAAGAACATCTTCGATTTCTACACGCTGGCAGGGGCCACGGCCCTGGGTCAATGCCTGCGAACCTGGCCCGGTGGCCGTTTGGTCGTGAACGTGGCTGAAATGCCCATCAAGTGCCCGGTCGCGCCACTGGAATTCCTTTTTCTGGCCGACTGGTTCTTCCATCGCCGCAACCTGCGGAACAAAGTCGAGCTGATCCTGGCTACCCCGCTTTCCGGAGCATTTACCAAACCCAAAGCTGCGGCTGCGCTGAGCGGGCTGCTGAAGCAAAAGGGTATCCAAGTCGTTCCCGACTTCGCCCTGAGCGACGTGGACAACGGACGGACAACATTGGTCTCCTACGACAATAAAGAGGTGGGCTATGATCTGCTTGTCACCGTTCCGGTCAATAAGGGCGCTGAGGTGATTGGCCAGTCCGGGATGGGCGACGAGCTGAATTACGTCGAAACCAACCAGCAAACCCTGCAATCGAAGAAGTGGCCCAATGTCTGGGTGATTGGGGATGCCAGTGATGTGCCCACTGCCAAAGCCGGCTCGGTGGCCCACTTCATGGGGGACGCGCTGGTGGCGAACCTCTGGCACCACCTGCGCGGCCAGCCCTTGCCGGAGCAGTTCGACGGTCATGCCAATTGTTTCATCGAATCCGGCTTTGGGCGGGCGCTGTTGATTGATTACAGCTACACCGCCGAGCCACTGCCGGGGCTTTTCCCGCTGCCGTGGGTCGGGCCATTTCCCATGCTCAAAGAGTCGGCCATCAACCACTGGGGCAAGCTGGGGTTCCGTTGGCTCTACTGGCACCTGCTGCTGCCCGGCCGCCTGCCGTTTCTGGCCAAATACCGCGCGCCCGGACCATCATCATAACTCAGCGGGATCGGTGTCAAAACTCAGCGGGATCGGTTGACATATTGTGAAAACAAAATATATCCTGCGGCTGAGTTTGTTTTATGCCAGTTGAGACCAAGCTGCGACACCGGGCTCCACGGGGGGGTTCCGGGCGTTTCAAGATCAAGCAGAACACGATCGCGAGCCAACAGGCGGACCTGTTGCGGCTGGTGCGCGCCCGGGACGGACTCTCGCGGGTCGAGTTGGCGCGGAGTCTGAACCTGGCGCCTTCGACCGTGGGCATCTACGTCGGTCACCTGGTCGAGGAAGGATATCTCTTCGAGGGCAAGACCGCCGCGCGGGACTTTGGCCGGCCGCCGACGATTCTGGCGCTCAACCCGCAGGGAGGACGGTTCATCGGGGTCGATTTCGAGGCGCGCAACATCATGGCGGTCGCGGTTGACTTTTCCCAACGGCCCTTGAAGGAATTCCACGACACGATCGCCCTGGCCGACTCGGTGGAAAACATCCTGCGCAAGATTGAGCACGCCATCGAGACGGTGGGCGCCGACGACAGCCGAAAAGTGCTGGGCATCGGCGTAGGCGTGCCCGGGGTGATAGATCCGGCCCGAGGCATTGCCCTAAACTATAAACATATCAAGGGCTGGAGCAACGTGCCGTTGGTGAGCCGCCTGGCGGCGCGGTTTGGCGTGCCGGTCTTTCTGGAGAATAACGTTCGCACCATGGCCTTGGCCGAACTGTGGTTCGGTCAGGGACGCGGCTTGCGCAATTTCATCTGCCTGGGTGTGCGCAGCGGTGTTGGCGCGGGCATTGTCATCGATCGGCAGCTTCACCATGGGGCCGACAATCGGGCCGGCGAAATTGGCGATTGGCCCTGCCTGCTGGCCACTGGGAACGGCGCGGGCGGGTCGCGCCCGGGGAGAGCTTTTGTCAGGCTGGAGGACATGGCCTCCTTTCAGTCCGTCCAGAATTGGCTGCCTGTGCCCGCCAGGCCCAAGCCCAATTTGCTGGTTGCGCCCGGGACGGAGGTCCCCGTTGAGGCGTTGCTCGAAGCCGCAAAGGCGGGAGACAAGACCGTGCTGGGGATTTTGGACCGAGCCGCCCAGACCTTCGGTCTGGCGCTCAACCAATTGAACTGTGCGTTCAATCCGGAGAAAATCATTCTGGCGGGCGTGCTGACCAGTTTCGGCGACCTGTTCCTCCGGCGCCTCGAAAAGAGCTTGGAGACTTTTTCACCGCCCTCCGGCCTGCCGCCGGTGGTCAATTCCAACCTGGGCAGTTTTAACGGTGCGCTGGGCGCCGCCGCCCTGGCCGTGCACGAGTGGAAACCTGTTCCCCACTGAACACCAGAAATCATTCTTAGCCTGCAACAACAAACCATCACTACACCTGCACCATGAAACTGTTCATTGATACCGCTGACGTCGCTCAAATCCGCGAAGCCTGGAGCTGGGGCATCATTGATGGCGTCACCACCAACCCGTCGCATGTCGCCAAGAGCGGTCGCAAACCCAGCGAAGTCTATCGCGAAATCTGCGACATCGTGGATGGCCCCATCAGCCTCGAAACCATTGCCCTCGACGCGGATGGAATCGTGAAGGAGGGGCTCGAGCTGGCCAACATTCATACAAACGTGGTCATCAAAGTGCCCATCATAAAGGAAGGGCTTAAAGCCGTGAAAATCCTGGCCGCGGAGGGCAAAAAGACCAATGTGACGGTGATGTTCTCGCCGTTGCAGGCCTTGCTGGCCGCCAAGGTGGGCGCGACTTACGTCAGCCCCTTTATCGGCCGCCTCGATGCGGTTGGCCACGATGGCATGGAGCTGGTGCGCCAAATCAAAACCATCTACCAAAACTATGGGTTCCGCACTCAGATCATCACCGCCGCGGCGCGCCACCCCTTGCACGTCCTCCAAGCCGCCCTGGCAGGTTCGGATGTCATGACTATGAGCTTCGACATACTCCAGCAACTCTATCAACACCCGCTCACCGACTTGGTCCTGGATACTTTCTTAAAGGACTGGGCGCGAATACCCGTGAAATGAAAACCTATCCGCTTTACCTCAACGGCGCCTTTGTGCCGAGCGAGCCGGCCTGGGACGTGATGAACCCGGCCAGCGCCGAAGCCTTCGCCAGAATTTCCACCATCGACCGCGCCCGGCTGGCCCAAGCCATTGCGGACGCGCATGCGGCGTTCCCGAGCTGGCGCGGGCTTACCGCCAAGACGCGCGGCGAATTCCTCCGGCGCATCGCCGCTGAACTGGACCGGCGGCGGGACGAGGTCGCGCGCCTGATCAGCAGCGAGAACGGCAAACCGCTGGCCCAGAGTCTGGGCGAGGTGGCCATGTCCGTGGACCATCTCCAGTGGTTCGCCGAGGAAGGCCGGCGCGCTTATGGGCGCATCATCCCCCCGCAGGCCGAGGGTAAACGCAACCTGGTCATGAAAACGCCCATCGGGGTGGTGGGGGCCATCAGCCCCTGGAACTTCCCGCTGGTGCTGGCCGTGCGCAAAGTGGCGCCCGCCCTGGCCGCCGGCTGCCCGGTTGTGCTCAAACCGGCGCGGCAGACACCGCTGAGCTGCGTCGCTTTCGCCGAGTGCGCGCAGGCGGCGCAGTTGCCCAAAGGAGTTTTGCAGGTCGTTTGCGGGCCGTCCGATCAGTTCGGCGAGGAATTCCTCAGCCACCCCCTTTGCCGCAAGGTGACCTTCACCGGCTCGACGGAAGTTGGCCAGGTGCTCATCCGCAATGCCGCCCGCACGATCAAGCCGCTGTCGCTCGAATTGGGCGGCAACGCGCCCCTGCTGGTGTTCGACGATGCGGACCTTAACATCGCGGTGGAGGAGGCGCTGCTGGCCAAAATGCGCAACACCGGCCAGTCGTGCATCGCCGCCAACCGTCTCTTCGTGCATCAGCCCATCTGCCAGCGCTTTCTCGACGCGTTCGTCGCCCGGGTGAAGTCGCTGAAGGTGGGGGAGTTTTCCGAACCCGGTGTCGAGATCGGTCCGCTGATTGACGAAGCCGCCGTCGGCCATGCGCTTGGCCACCTTCAAGATGCCGTGAGCCGGGGAGCGCGGGTGCTTTGCGGGGGCCGGCGCATCGCACGCAAAGGATTCTTTTTCGAGCCGACGGTGCTGGCCGAGGTGCCGGCGGACGCCTTGTGCATGAGGGAGGAAACCTTCGCCCCGGTTGCCCCGGTGACCGCGTTCGACACGGAGCAAGAAGCCCTCCGCTTGGCCAATGACACCGTTCATGGTCTGAGCGCCTACGCCTTCACGCGCGACCTGGGCCGCGTATTCCGCCTCGCGGAACACCTGGAAGCGGGCATGATCGGCATCAACGACGGGCTGCCCACTACCAGCAACGCGCCCTTTGGCGGCGTCAAACAGAGCGGCTGGGGGCGCGAGCTGGGTGGCGAAGGCCTCGAAGCATTCCTGGAAACCAAACACCTCTCCATCCGCGTCTGAACCGGCCTCAACCCGCAACCTTTATTCCCGCTGAAGCCGGCGCGCTTCGATGTTTCCCGCATACCTGAACGTTGCCGCCTTGGACCTCGGCAAAGGAACGCCGGTCAGAGTCCGCATCCTCGGTGACATGATGTCCCTCGCGCTGGACCTGGCCGAAGCGTTGAAGGCGGAAATCGTCGCAGCCAACCGGGAAGGGCGCGGCGCAACGCTGATCGTCCCAGTAGGGCCCGTCGAGCAGTATCCCATCCTCGCCCGGATGCTTAACGAGGAACGGATCTCCTGCCGGAACTTGGTCTTCATCGGCATGGACGAGTATCTGACCGACGACGATGCGTGGGTGCCGGAAACCCATCCGCTGAGCTTTCGGGCTTATCTCAACCGGAAGTTTTACGACCTGCTTGACCCGGCGCTGGCGCCGCCACCCAAGCACCGCCTCTTTCCCGACCCGCGCGATCTGGAGGCCGTGCCGCGGCTCATCGCTGCGCGTGGCGGCGTCGATGCCTGTTACGGTGGCATCGGCATCACCGGGCACATCGCCTTCAACGAACCGCCGGAGCCGGGCGAACCGATGTCGTTGGAGGCCTTTGCCGCTTTGCCGACGCGGATTCTCAGCCTCACCTCGGAGACGCGCACGATTAATTCCGTGACCGTGGGCGGTGAAATCTCGATTATCCCGCGGCGCGCAGTCACCGTCGGGATGATGGAAATCCTGGGGGCGCGCCGCTTGCGGCTTTATTGCAATCGCGCTTGGCAAAGCGCCGTGGCCCGGCGCGTCCTGCACGGCCCCATCACCCCGGCTTGCCCGGCGTCACTGATGCGCACACATCCCGACGCCACGCTGACCGTGGCCGATTACGTCGCCGCCCCACCCGACATCAGGCTGCGGTAACCATCTCCATGAACCTGCCGTTCTTAATCTTAATCGGTTTATGGTCCGTGAGCAGGTTCGTGTGGAACAGGCAACTGCCCCTGAACCTCGTTTCGCCCGAGACCTGCCGACGATTCCCCCTCTCCCCTTCTGAAGGGGAGAGGGCGGGGGTGGGGGGTCCGTCTTTGCCTTGGGGTTCAGGAGACGCAAAGCACGCGAAGATGTGGAGGCCTTTCTTCTGTCTCACACATACCTTCCACGAAGCTTCACTTCCATGAAACTCAACTTTGCCAACGAACGTTTGCTGGCCGTCGTCGCGCATCCGCTCCACCGTGCCGCCGCCACGCTGGCCGAAGCAGCGTCTTGGTTCTGCGCGTCGCGTGGGTATAAGGCCGCAGCGCCGCCGCTGGCCGCAGCACCCGCGCTCTGGTGGATGGACACGGTCAACATGAGCGGCTTCAACCCCGGCTTCTTCGTGGACAAAAGCCAGCCATTATCCCTGTGACGGTCCTGGAAGCCATTCAACGCAGCACGGAGTTCCTGGCCAGAAAAGGGGTCGATTCGCCCCGGCTGCAAGCGGAGCTGCTGCTGGCACACCTGCTCGAGCAACCGCGCATGAAGTTGTACCTCGATTTTGAGCGCGCACTCACGCCCGCGGAGATCGATGGCTTTCGCGCACTCATCAAACGGCGCGGCCAGCGCGAGCCGTTGCAGCATATCATCGGCTCCGCCTCGTTTTGCGGCTTCGAAATCACGGTGAACCGGGACGCGCTCATTCCACGTTCTGAAACCGAGCTGCTCGCCGAGCGCGGCTGGACCTTCCTCAACCAACTCTCAACCCTCAACCCTCAACCCTCAACCGTTCTGGACTTCGGCACGGGCAGCGGCTGTTTGGCCATCACGCTGGCCTGCAAGTGCGCCGCCGCCGAGGTCTATGCCGTCGATATTTCGCCCGAGGCGCTCGCGTTGGCCCGCCGGAACGCGGCGCGGCACGGCCTGGCCGAGCGCATCCGCTTCCTGCAAGGGGACGGCTTTGCGGCTTTGCCGGAGGGGACCCGATTTGATCTGATCATCAGCAACCCGCCCTACATCCCCAGCGGAGACATCGCGTCGCTGCCACCCGAGGTGCGCGATTATGATCCGCACCGGGCGCTCGATGGCGGTCCGGACGGCCTGGATCACGGGCGCCGCCTGGCGGCCGAGTCCGCGCGGTTTCTCAAACCGCACGGACGGCTCATGCTGGAATTCGGCGACGGCCAGGCCGAGCGCCTGCGCGAAATTCTCCAGCAGCAGAAGTGGATTGTCGAAGCCATCGAGGAGGACTACACTCACCAACCGAGAATCATGGTTGCGTGGCGATTATAATAAGTTTCCATGGACAGTTTTTTGATTAAAGGCTCTGTGCCGTTGCATGGGGAAGTAGCCATCAGCGGCGCGAAGAATGCAGTGCTCCCGATCATGGCGGCCACCTTGCTCACCAGCGAACCCTGCCTGATCCGGCGTGTGCCGAACCTGAGCGATGTGAAGTTCATGGGCCAGATCCTCACCTGGCTCGGCGCCCAGGTGCGTTTCGAGGGCGACAGCGTCCGCGTCCAGGCGAGGAAAATCAAGGGCGCCGGTGACTACGATCTGATCCGCAAGATGCGGGGCTCCATCTGCGTCATGGGTCCGCTCCTGGGCCGGTTGAAGAAGGCCACCGTGTCGCTGCCGGGCGGGTGCGTGATTGGCGCCCGGCCGATCAACCTGCACCTGAAAGGATTCGAGGCCCTGGGCGCCAAAGTGGTCATCGAGAGCGGCTACGTTCACGCCCGCGCCAAACGGTTGGTCGGGTCCGCGATATTTCTGGGCGGCCGCTCCGGCTCGACGGTGCTCGGCACGGCCAACGTGATGATGGCGGCCACCCTGGCCGAAGGGGTGACGGTGATCGAGAGCGCGGCGTGCGAACCGGAACTGGTGGACCTGGCGAGCTTTCTCAATGCAATGGGCGCGCAGATTTCAGGCGCCGGCAGCCCCACGGTGACCATTACCGGCGTGAAGGAATTGCACGGCGCGGAACATGAGGTGATCCCCGACCGCATCGAAGCGGCCACCTACGCCATCACCGCCGCCGCCACGAACGGCGAGATCACGCTGCGCGGCGCGCGCGCCGACCACATGCGGGCGGTGTTGGACAAACTGCACGACGCGGGCGCAGGCATCGACCGTTGCGGCGCAGGCATTACCATCCGCCGCAACGGCCGCTTGAAACCGGTGGACATCACGACGCTCCCCTACGCCGGTTTCCCCACCGACGTGCAGGCGCAAATGATGGCGCTGATGACGTTGACACCGGGCATCAGCATTATCACGGAACGCATCTTCGAGTCCCGCTTCATGCACGTCAGCGAGCTGGCCCGGCTGGGCGCGGACATTGAAATCGAAGGGCCGAGTGCGATTGTGAAGGGTGGCAAGCCGTTGAGCGGAGCCCCCGTCATGGCCAGTGATTTGAGAGCCTCGGCGGCGCTGGTGATTGCCGGGCTGGCCGCGCGCGGCACCACCCAGGTCAACCGCGTTTATCACATTGACCGCGGTTACGAGAATATCGATGGCAAGCTGCGGCAACTGGGCGCGCGCATCGAGCGAATTGAAGAATCATGACTAAATTGATTGCAGCCCTGATTATCGTGGCGGCGCTCTACGGCGGGTGGGAACTGTTTTTGTATTGGGAGAAGGTTAAGAACGAACAGGAAACCAAGCAGAAACAGGACGCGGCGGCGATGGTCATCGGGGACCAACTGCCGGGTATGTCGTACAAGCTCGAGCCGTCACTGCAGGCCGCGCGCAAGCAGGGCGCCACCGGGTTGAAAAGCTGGCTCAAGACCCACGCCCAGAGCGTTGAGGACCCGCGCAAGGCCTGGATTGAACTGGATTACTGCGTGGCCGTCGCCCGGGAAGACCCGGCGGAAGCCAAACGCGTCTTCGCCGCCGTGAAGGAGCGGATCGGGCCCTCCTCGCCCGTCTGGCCACGGATGAAGCAACTCGAAAGAACTTACGAGTAATTTTTTGCTGGCCCTGCGCGTCGGCGCGCTATATCATCGCTCCGCAGTCAAAAAACCAAAGGTCGCTTATGGATGTAGTTTTTAATTGTCCGAAGTGCGAACAGGAGTTGGCCGTCGATAGCACCGGGGCCGGCACGGAAATCAATTGCCCGGCTTGCGGCGAATCGATTGTGATCCCGGCGCCGGAGTTGGTGGTTAGCCGGCCTGGCCTGGAGCCCAGCCCCGGCGCACCGCGCATTGAGGTCCATCCGGTCAACCCCATCGCCTCTTCCGCCGCCGCGAAAGTGGAAATGCATTTGCGAGTGCCCGTCCACAAAATGCCGACGGCGAGCTTGATCGAAAAGCCGCTGGCCCCGCTCGAAGTCGCGGCGAAGGAATCGGACAAGAAAATCCGCGTCAAGACGATCAAGCACACCGACTGCATCGAGGTGGGGCACGACAAGTTTGACGAGGTGGTGTCGAACTTTCTGATCAAGATCGGCGAATCCAACATGATCAGCATCACGACCCTCACCTACACGCACCTGGACATCGGCACGCAGAAGCTGCTTACCGATTTCGGCGTCATGATCGTCTATCGGGGTTAGTCTGGGACTCCGCGCGTTCTCGCCGGGCAGTGCGCCGGTGCGGGACATTGGACTTCGGGATGGGGTCGGCGCCCCGCCTTGACTTGCCGGGCGGCCATCCTTACCCTGTTCCCATGCGTTGTCGGTCTATTCGTCTGGTGCTCATTGCGGTGTGTTTGCTGGCTTTCCCTGTTCGTTCGCCGGCGCCGCTGATTTATCGGCCGGGAGAAGGCTGGACCTACGAACCCGTCGGCGGCGAAGGCAAATGGCAGCAGCCGCGCGCCAAGGACCAATTGGAAGTCGCCCAGGCCGCGTTCGACAAGAAGGCCTACAGCCTGGCGCTCAAAGCCGCGAATCGCGTGCTGCTGCTGTGGCCGCTGTCGGATTACGCGCCCCAGGCGCGGTATCTCGTCGCCCGTTGTTACGAAGCCAATGGCGAAGCGGAGACGGCATTTAAGGAGTATCAAAAGCTCCTGGAGAAGCAGCCTAAGCTGGCGCATTTCGAGGAGATTCAGCGGCGCCAATTCGAGATTGCCAACCTGTATCTCGCCGGCAAATGGTTCAAGCTCTGGGGCTACATTCCGTACCGGTCGATGGAGCGCACGGCCCACATGTATGCTGACATCGTAAAGACCGGGCCGTACAGCGACGTCGCTCCGCAGGCCCAGTTGAACATTGGCGCGGCCAGGGAAAAACAAAAGGCCCTCGGTTTCAGGGACCCCGACTATTCCGCCGCCGTCAAGGCTTATGATCTCGCCGCCGACCGTTATCATGACCGGCCCAAGGTGGCGGCCGAAGCGATTTACCGGTCCGGCGTGGCTTACCAAAAACAGGCGCAAACCGCGGACCGCGATCAAGGCACCGCCGGACAGGCTATCGCCCGGTTCACCGACTTCATGACACTCTACCCGAGCGACGCCCGGGTGCCGCAGGCGCAGAAAATCATCGCCTCGCTCCGAAGCGAACAGGCGCATGGCAACTTCGCCATCGCCCAGTTCTACGAAAAGCGCAAGCGGTGGGAGGGCGCGCGCATTTACTACAACGAGGTGCTGTTGCAAGATCCCAATTCGCCGTATGCGCCCCAAGCGCGGCAACGCATTGACCAGCTCAAGCAGCACTCCCAGGGGGCGGGCAAATAGTATGAGGCTTTGTCGCTGGCTGCTGGTCGGTCTGGTGGCGCTCGGCGGAAGCGGTTGCGCCGGCTACAAGCTCGGGCCGGTCAACGGCTTGGCCGCGCGCGAGAAGTCAGTGCAGATCAATCCATTCGCCAACCACACGCTGGAGCCCCGCCTGGGGGACGCGCTCACGACCCAACTGCGCAAAGCGTTGCAGCAGGATGGCACCTACCAGCTCGCTTCTCACAACGACGGAGACATCGTGGTCAGCGGTTCAATTACCCGCTATCAGCGGCAGGAGGTCAGCTTCTCCTCGAGCGACATCCTCACCGTGCTCGACTACCGTCTGGAGCTCACCGCGCTGGTGACCGCGCGCGAACGGAGCACCGGCAAAGTCATTCTCAACCAGCCGGTCACCGGCTTCACCTTCATCCGCGTCACGACCGATTTGACCAGCGCCGAACGCCAGGCCCTGCCTCTGCTTGCGGCCGACCTGGCCAGGAACGCGACGGCGTTGTTGGCGGAGGGAGGTTGGTAGCTCGGTGATTGTGAATAACTCGGGCTTGTCGGCCTGTGGCGATGTGGTAACAATGGGCCGTCTGATCGAACATCTGAAACCATTAATGACTATGATCAAATCTCTGTTGAAAATCGGGGCCTTGAGTCTCTTGGCCGCTGCCATTGCCGGCACGCCGGCGCCCCTTCTGGCCCAAAGCACAAATAACCCCGCCGCGGAAAAGAACCCGGCTGTCCCCAAGAAAAAAGCAGGGCATCCCTTCCGTGGGAAGCTGGCCGCAGTGGACAAAGTCGCCAAAACCATCAAGGTCGGCGAGTCGATCTACCAGATCACCTCCCAGACCAAGATCACCAAAGCGGGCAAGCCCGCCACCCTCGAAGACGGCGTAGTCGGAGACCCAGTCACCGGTTTTGTCAAGCCGACCGACGACGGGAAAATGGCCGCGACCACCGTGCATTTTGGGGCTAAGGCCGAAGACAAAAGCGGCGACAAGAAGAAAGGGACGTAACCCGCCCCTCGGCCTAATTATCTGGACCACCAAACGACGCGCAAAGCTTCTGCCCCCTCTCCCCTCCCGAAGGGGAGAGGGTTGGGGTGAGGGGTCCCCTTTCGGCGATGGTGGTACCGACGAGATGCGACCGCTCCTCACCGCCGCCACCAACTCGTCTTGCTCTTGACGCCTTTGCTTTGCGCGTCTTGGGAATAGTGTTGCCTCAGCCACTCGCTGCGCGCCGCTTCGAGCGCCATGCGGAATTCGTCATAGCTTAGAAACCGGTCCCCCGGATTCTTCGCCAGCACCTTCACCAGCGCGTCGCTGGTGGGTTGAGTAATTTCAGGGATAACCAGATTAGGCGGGGTCAGTGCCGTATGCACGTGCGCCGCCACCAGTTCCTCCACGCTCGGCGCCTCGAAAGGCACATGGCCGGTCAACGCATGATAGAGCGTGCAGCCCAGGCTGTACATGTCCGACAGGAACGTCTCCCGCTCCCGCTTGATCTTCTCCGGCGCGACATAGTAAGGCGTTCCCTCCGTCACCGAGGTTGACTCGGGATCGGCCTCGGCGCTTCGCGCCAGGCCAAAATCCACCAGCTTCGGCTCGCCGTCGGCGTTGAAGAGAATATTGCCCGGCTTGATATCGCGGTGGAGCAGATTATGTTTGAGCGCCGTGTCCAGGGCGGAGGCAATCTTGCACCCGATATCCAGCACTTCGAGCTCCCCGAGGCGCGTCTGTTTCTCGATGCGCGAATCCAGGCTGCCCCGGTCCGCCAGTTCCATCACCAAATAGCGCTGCCCCTCGAACTCGTCGAAAGAATAGATGTGGATGATGTTGGTGTGATTCAGCGAGGCGCAGGCGCGCGCTTCGCGGTAGAAACCCTCCAACGCCACCGGATCGTTCTCCAGTTCTTTCCGCATCAGCTTGACCGCCACCAGGCGTTCCAGAACCGTGTCAAAAGCCCGGTAAACCTTCCCGTGCCCGCCCGAGGCGATCTTGCTGCGCAATTCAAACTGGCGCAACTGCATCGGCATCATGATCGGGTAGCCACACCGCTTGCACGGCTCGGTGGACAATGGCGGGAGGTCCCCCGGAATAAAAACCTTGGCGTCACACCCGCTGCACGTGACCATTTTCAGTGGCTTATCACTCGCGCTCATTACGCTTCAATAGTAGCATCCCCCGTTCCCGCGACAAGCTTCCTCGTAGCCGCCTTCGCCCCCTCGCCGGCCGCCCCGGATAACCTGCGGGTCGGCAAGAGGTTATCCGTCGGTGTTCCGTAGGAGGCGCGCTGTCCCCAGCGCGCCGCGAGCGTCAGAAGATGTCCGAAGTTCTGGTTGACCGGATTTGGTGCGCCGGTAGGTTACACGGGATGGGTCGCCATTTAGTCGAGCCGAATCCCTGGATGATTCTGCCCTTCGGGCTGCTGCTGGGGGCCATCGCTCTGGCGCCGGTGCGCTTCCCGAATTGGTGGGCCAGGCATTATCCCAAAGTCGCGTATTCGCTCGGCGCCATTACCCTTCTCTATTACCTTTTCGGCTTGCATGCCTGTCAGCGCGTGCTTCACGTGGGACACGAGTACGCGAGCTTCATCGCGCTGATTGGCTCGCTGTTCGTGGTTTCCGGCGGTATTCACATCAACGTCAAAGGCGAGGCGACGCCGCGCAGCAACACGATCTTCCTGTTCATTGGCGCCCTGGCCGCCAACCTCCTGGGCACCACCGGCGCTTCGATGCTGCTCATCCGCCCCTGGATCCGAATGAACCAGCGCCGCATCACGGGGTATCACATTGTCTTTTTCATCTTCATCGTCTCGAACGTGGGCGGCTGCCTGACGCCCGTGGGCGATCCGCCGTTGTTCCTGGGTTACTTGGGAGGCATTCCGTTCTGGTGGGTGGCCGAACATTGCTGGCCGATGTGGGCAGTCGGCGTGGGGTTTCTGCTGGCCTTGTTCTGCCTCATTGACGCAGCCAACTACCGCCGTGTGCCCCGGGAAATCCGCGGCCTGCCGGCAGAACCCCCCGAGCCCTGGCGATGCACTGGCTTGTGGAATATCGCTTTTCTCGCCGTGATCCTGGGCGCGGTGTTCCTTGATCGCCCGCCGTTCGCGCGCGAGGCGTTGATGGTGGGTGCGGCGGTCGGGTCCTGGTTCACCACTCGGAAGCAAGTCCACGAAGCGAACCAGTTCAACTTTCATCCGATCCAGGAGGTGGCCATTCTCTTCCTCGGCATCTTCGCGACGATGATCCCCGCGCTGGATTGGTTGCAGAACCACGCAGGCCAACTGGGTCAACCAAGTCCGGCCTTATTCTATTGGGGGAGCGGACTGATTTCGAGCGTGCTGGACAATGCGCCGACCTATTTGAGCTTTCTGAGTGCTGCCTTCGGAATGTTCATCGACCCCGAGATTGTCGATAAAGCGCAACTCCTGATCCAACACCATGGCGCGGACCTGGCCAGTGTGGCCACCGGTCCGCACGCCGAGCAGATTCGCCATACCTTCGAAGCGCTGCAAAAATATCACGCTGCGGCTCTCGCCACCGGCAACGTAGGCACAGAGCAGATCGAGGTTGCCTTCCTGGTCGGCAATCACGGTTTGAACCATTACCTCCTCGCCATCAGCATCGGGGCCGTCTTTTTCGGCGCCAATACTTACATCGGCAACGGCCCCAATTTCATGGTTAAAGCCATCGCCGACCACCAGAAAGTCCGCACACCAGGCTTCGTAGGCTTGGTTTTCAAGTACACGCTGCCCTGCATGGCGCCGATGCTGGTGCTGCTCTGGCTGCTCTTCTTCCACGGGTAACGCCCGGGCCGGAGAATCACCTATCGGGGCGAGAATAAAAGGAATGGAGATTCCAAATTTGTCGATTCGCAGCACTGCTCCGCATTACAAGCGACATCGCCAAAACCATTGATTTTACAAGCGAAAGCTGCAATCCGATCAACAACTCCAATGCTCGCAGAAGCCCTCGAAAAGGAAACGAAGCTAGGAGGCGTTTGGATGATTGGCTGGCGCGATGAGGTGGTAAGCAGGGACAGGGCGAGGCAGGGAGGCAGGTTTGTGAAATCTGGCCGGGTGAAAGCGGTGAACAGGGAAGATCGCCAAGCTTCTCCCTGACTTGCGGTGGCCCCATTTGCCCGCCTCAGCTTTCGTCTTAAATCAAGGGCGCTCCCGCTTGCCATTGATCAGGCCGAGGTCAACGACACAGCCGACTTGACCACTGCGATGCTTGCGGCTATACACATGCGGCCATGACTGTTTGCGCTTCGGTTTGGATTTCTTTGGAGCCATAACGATTTGCAAATGTGTCACGCAAGTCCCTCACGCAGTTAAATATGAAAAGCGTGAGTTTGACGGTGAGCGCCTGCAAATAGAGGCGTTAAGCCAGTTTAGCTCAGTGGTAGAGCAACGGTTTTGTAAACCGTCGGTCCTCGGTTCGAATCCGAGAACTGGCTCCACTTAGGAAGAGGGGGTGATCAGAGCAGGTCCATTCTCCTCGGTGACACCAACTTGGCGGACGCCACTCCAGCGCCCTTTTACGCCTCTCCGGGCCTCTCCGGGCTTGCCTCGGGGGGCGAAGTCGCTGAAGCTGTCGCCAGCGAACTATGGCTAAAAAGGCATTGATTACCGGCATCACCGGGCAGGATGGCTCGTATCTGGCGGAACTGCTCTTGTCGAAGGGCTACGAGGTGCATGGGCTGATTCGGCGGGCGAGCACGTTCAACACGGGGCGGTTGGACCCGATCTATGATGATCCGCACTCGGGCAAGAGCAGGATGTCCCTGTATTACGGCGATCTGAGCGATGCGAGCGCGCTGGCACGGTTGATCGGCAAGATTCAGCCGGAGGAGATCTACAATCTGGCGGCGCAGAGCCATGTGCGGGTGAGCTTCGACAGCCCCGAGTACACGGCGGACATCACGGCGACAGGCACGGTGCGTTTGCTGGAGGCGATCCGCGAAACGGGCATTCGGCCACGGTTTTATCAGGCGTCGTCGAGCGAGATGTTCGGGATGGTGCGGGAGGTGCCGCAAACGGAGCGGACGCCGTTTTACCCGCGCAGCCCGTATGGGTGCGCGAAGGTGTTTTCCTACTGGATCACGGTGAATTACCGGGAGTCGTACGGCCTGCATGCGAGCAACGGGATTTTGTTCAACCACGAGTCGCCGCGGCGGGGGGAGACGTTCGTGACGCGGAAGATCACGCGGGCGGTGGCGCACATTCAGGCGGGGCTGCAGGACAAGCTGTTTCTGGGCAACCTGGAGGCCAAGCGGGACTGGGGCTACGCGAAGGAGTACGTGGAGGCGATGTGGCTGATGTTGCAGCAGGACAAGGCGGACGACTACGTCGTCGCCACGAACGAGACGCATTCGGTGCGCGAGTTTCTGGAGGCGGCCTTCGCCCACGCCGGGCTGGATTGGAAGAAGCACGTGGAGATTGACCCGCGCTATTATCGGCCCGCCGAAGTGGATTTGCTGATTGGGGATTACAGCAAAGCGAAACGCCAATTGGGCTGGGAGCCGAAGACCCGGTTCGTGGACCTGGTGAAGCTGATGGTGGATGCCGACGCGGACTTGTTGCGCCGGCACCGTCAGGGCCAAATCAGGGTCAGCAGTTGAAGGCGACTCTGCGGAGATGCGCGAGCAGCCAAAGGCTCGCGCAAGCCAACAATCCCAGGCCGGAAAGGACCGCCCCGGCGAGCAACGTCTTGTCTTCGTAAACCATCCGGATTTGGTGTCGCCCGGCAGGGACTTCGAGGGCCTGGAAGGCGTAGTTGGCGCGCCAGATTTTTGTGGGCCGGCCATCCACATAGGCCCTCCAGGCCGGATAATGGCTTTGGGAAATGACCACCAGGCTGGCGGCGGGCGCTTCGGTCTGAATGGAGATGCTTTGGTTCGCAAACCGGGCCTCCAGCACGCGGGCGGAGGTCGGTTGAGTTGCGGTGAGGCTCCCGCGCGCTTCGAGCGGCAAGACGACGATTCGGCGGAAATCGAGATTGGTCTGGAAGAATGCCTGAAAGGCGGCGCGGTCGTCGGCAAAGACCGGTCGCTGTCCCGCAGTGACGAGCGGCATGGCGGAGGGGCGAGGGGTCCAATCAAAGGCTTTCCCGGGGGCGGTAATTTGGGAGACGCCCATGAAGTCCAGCAGGGCCGGGAAATCACGATTGGTCTGCATGTAAGGCAGGACGGTGGCGTTGTTGGCCTCGCCTGGCGTTAACGAGAAAAAGCCATGGACTTGGGGGACCCCCTCCAGCAGGTTGCAGTCAGCGAGAAAGGCCAGCCGGTTCAGCAGATAGTTTTCTTCCAAACCGGGGATCACGTGAGTCTTGAGCCCCTCCAGCGCGAGGGGTGCGAGCATAGCACGGGATTGGCCGAGGCGGGGTTGCGGGTTGAATTTCAAATGCGCGCTGGCCCAGCCCGGAGAATAGACCGAACGTTGCGCGCCCGGGTTTTGTGTTGGCATGTGCGTCACAAAGTCGAGCCAGACAACCAGCAACAGAAAGCAGCCGAAGAGGACCCGCCGAGGGCCGGAGGAGTTCAGACAGGCGATGGTGAAAAGCAAAACCAGAGCCAGAAATGCGGCCCGGGCCAATCCATTCTGCCAGGTGGCGCGCCAGACGCCCTCGGCGGCGGGCAACCTCGAGGCCAGCCAAACCAGCATTCCGATGAGAAGCAACATCACGAGGGCACTGCCGAATTCAAAGTGACCGGCAGGCCGGGACTTGCCGGCCAGGGCCGCAAACCCAAACGCCGCCAGCAACGGTGCGAGCGGCAAAATCAAAATGACGAATTTCACCGGGTAGCGGACCAGCCCAAGCCCGGGAAAGCAAAGCCGCAACCCGCGATAGAGCCAGCCGCTGTTGCCCAAGGCCAGAACCAGGCCGAGGAACAAGAGTCCGGCCAGGACGCGCACCCGCCAGTCGCGCACGCGCCGCACGGCCACTGCCACGAGCAACACGGTTCCGATCCCGGCATAATAGGAGGAGGTCCAATACTGCCCGTTTTGCATGAAAAGACCCTGCCGGGTGGGCGAGGTTCGGAACAACGGCACCAGAAAGTTGGCCCAGCCCCACACGGGCATCGCCCAATCGGAAGAGCCGTAGCCAGTATCGCGCTCTGAATGGTCCAGCAGTTCGAGGAACGGCAGCAGTTGCGCCGCGCAAATCAGCGCCACCAGAATCCCCATCCCCAGAAAGCGCAAGACGAGCTTGCTCCGCAGCTTCTCCGCGTGCGCCCAATCGCCGCAGGCCAAAACCAGCAGGATCAGCCAGGTCACCACAATCGTTTCCGGTCCGCCGGCCAGCATTTGCAGGGCGCCCGCCACCGTTCCCCACACCAACGCCTTCCCACCCTCGCGCCAGGCCCGTTGCCCGAGCCATACCACCCACGGCAGCCAACTGAAGGTCGCCACGTGGCTCGGCCACATCAGAAAGTTTAGCGTCAATCCGTTGAACGAGAAGATCACGCCCGCCAGCCCCGCCGCCAGCCGGTGGCGGGTCCAGCGCTGGGCCAGAAAGTACATCCCCAACCCGCCCCAGAACAGGTGCGCCAAACAGAAGAACGACAAAGACCACGTCAAAGGCAAGAGCAGGTAAATGAGCGAGAGCGGGTAAAGGGTCAGCGTGTTCCACTGGGCCAGAAAGGGGAGGCCACAGTTGCTGAGCGGATTCCAGAGCGGCAGCTCGCCGCGCCAGAAGCATTGCCGGTGAAAGTACGCCACCGGATAGCTGAACAGGCCGAAGTCCCGAATAATGAACGTAGTGCCCCCCAGTAGCACACCGGGAAAGGCCGCGACAACCAGCGGTCCCAGAAGCAGAGCAAAGCGGCCAGGCGTCAGCCATTCATCGGCTGCACCCGCTCTGCCAGCGGGGCCCATTCCGGCTCCGGTCATTTCCGCGCGCCATAATTGTGAGGCTGAGAATTCGGCCGCCATTGCTGATACTTGAGCTTGGCCGTGTGGATAGGGCAAAGGCAACGTTTTTCGGTTTTCGGTTCATCTGGAACGTCCGCGCAGCCGGGATACGGATCCAGGCCAAAGGTCGTCTTCGTCCCCGGAGCCAGAGAGCCACTCAAAGGCGCAAGCAAAGGGACTGGTGATAGCCAGTATTTGAAACTCGCCAGGCGGGGGCTTTTGCTTTAGCAACATAGCGCAATGATGGACCGGCGTGCATTCTACGACCAGCGGGCGGCTTTTCGGGTGCGGGAAACCGGCCGCTACTACCAGCAGTTGCTGCGCAAACAATACGCCTTCTGGGTGCCGCCGGGACTGCCGGTGCTGGAGGTGGGTTGCGGCCTGGGGGATTTGCTGGCGGCGGTGAAGCCGGTTCGCGGGGTGGGCGTGGACTTCAGCCCGGCAATGATCGCGCTGGCACGAGAGCGCCATCCCGAACTCGAATTTCAAGTGGCCGACGCAGCGGAAGCGCCGGCGGCCGAGAAATTCGATTACATTCTTCTGGCGGACCTGGTGAACGACCTGCCGGACGTGCAGGCGGTGTTCGAGCGGTTGCAATCCGTCGCGCACCCGCGCACGAGGCTGGTGGTGAGCTTCTTCAACAACCTCTGGCGCCCGGTGCTGCACGCGGCAGCGAGGCTTGGCCTCAAATCCCCGACGCTGCTGCAAAACTGGCTTTCGACGGACGACGTGAAGAACCTGCTGTACCTGGCGGGCTGGGAAGTCATTAAGACCGAGGCGCGCATTCTCTGGCCGGCGCGGATGCCCTTATGGAGCTGGCTCTGCAACCGCTGGCTGGCGCCGTTGCTGCCGCCGTTCTGCTTCACGATCGGGCTGGTGGCGCGCCCCAAACCGCGCCCGGTCCCGGCCTCGCAGTATCGCTGCTCGGTGGTCATTCCCGCCCGCAATGAGGCGGGCAACATCGAGGACGCCGTCCGGCGCACGCCGGAAATGGGGCAGGGGACAGAAATTATCTTCATCGAAGGGCACTCGACCGACGATACATGGGGTGAGATCCAGCGGGTGGCGGCGAAATATCCGCAGCGGAGGATCAAGGTGCTGAAACAACAAAGCCGGGGCAAGGGCGGTGCGGTGCGGGAGGCGTTCGCGGCGGCCACCGGCGACCTGCTGTTCATCCTCGACGCGGACCTGACCATGCCGCCGGAAGAATTGCCGAAGTTCTACGAGGCGGCGCGCTCCGGTACCGCTGAATTCGTCAATGGCGTGCGGCTGGTCTATCCGATGGAAGAGCAAGCGATGCAGTTTTTCAATATGGTGGCAAACAAGATGTTTAGCCTGACGTTCAGTTGGCTGCTCGGCCAGAAGATCAAAGACACACTCTGCGGCACCAAAGTGTTGTTCCGCGCCGACTATGAGGCCATTGCGAAGAACCGGGCCTATTTCGGCGAGTTCGATCCGTTCGGCGACTTCGACCTGCTGTTCGGGGCGGCGAAGCTCAACTTGCGAATGGTGGATTTGCCGATTCGCTATCGGGCGCGGACTTACGGGCAGACCAACATCCACCGCTGGAGCCACGGCTGGCTGCTGTTGCGGATGGTGGTTTTCGCCGCGCGCCGCCTGAAGTTCATTCCATGACAGCGCCGCTCGCGCAACACCAGGCGGAGATCGAGCGCAACCTGCGCGCCTGGAACGGCAAACCGCTGCTGAGGAATATCTATGCGGGGTTTTACCGGCGCATCCTGACGCTCATGGATTCGGCCATCCCGGGGCGGGTCGTCGAAATTGGCTCCGGCATCGGCAATCTTAAGGCGCACCTGCCTGGCGCTCTGGCGACCGACCTGTTTCCGAACCCGTGGCTGGACCTGGCCTGCGACGGGTATGAACTGCCTTTCCGGCAGGGGAGCCTGTCGCACCTCGTGCTGTTCGACGTTTTCCACCATCTGCGCGCGCCCAATGCGTTTCTCCGGGAAGCGCGGCGCGTGCTGGCCCCCGCGGGCCGGTTGATCTTATTCGAGCCCTACATCAGTTGGAGCAGTTGGCCGCTTTACGGACTGCTTCATCACGAACCCGTGGCGTGGAGGGAACCGATCAACTGCGCCGATTCGCTGCCGCGACCGCGCGATTACTATGCGGCGCAGGGAAACGCGACACGCTTGTTCTTCCGCAAGGAAATCCCCAATTGGCCAGAGGGCTGGAACATCCTTCACGCCGAAGCGTTCAGTTGCTTTCACTACCTGCTCTCAGGGGGCTACAGCAAACCCGCCTTTTACCCGGCAGGCTGGCTGGAAGCGCTGCAGAGGCTCGAGGTCAAACTTTCCCGCTGGCCGCGGGTGTTTGGAGGGCGCTGCCTGATTGGCCTGCGTCCGGCGTAGCCCGGGAGCAGCCCCGCCACCAGAGCCCGGCGCAGGCCAGCAATCCCAGGCCGGAAAGGACCGCCCCCGCCAGCAGCTTCTTGTCTTCGTAAACCACCCGGATGCGGTGCCGCCCCGCAGGCACTTCGAGGGCTTGGAAGGCGTAGTTGGCACGCCAGATTGTTGCCGTCCGTCCGTCCACATAAGCCTTCCAGGCCGGATAATGGGTCTGCGAAATGACCACCAGGCTGGCTGTCGCGGCCTCGGTCTGGATGGAAATGCTTTGGTTGGCGAACCTGGTATCCAGGATCCGCGCTACTGTCTGTTGAGTGGCGGAGATGCTCCCGCGCGCTGCGAGCGGCAAGAAGACGATTTGGCGCAAGTCGGTGTTGGTATGAGAAAGGGCGTCCAAGGTGGTGCGGTCGTCGGCAAAGACCGGTTGCTGTCCGGTGGAGACGAGCGGCATGGCGGTGGGGCGCGGCACCCAGTCGAGCGTTTTGCCCGGTATGGTTGTTTGCGACACCCCCATGAAATCCAGCAGCCTCGGGAAGCCCCGCTCAGGGTGGTCGTAGGGAAGCGCCGTGACGCGGCTAATCTCACGCGGGGTCAGGGAAAAGAAGCCGTCAATCTGAGGCAATTCGTCCAACAGGTTGCAATTGACGCGAATCGCCAGCCGGTTCCGCAAATAGGTCTCCTCCAAACCGGCCAGCGGATTGTATCGGAGAAACTCAAGCGCAGCGGGCGCGAGCAGGACGCGCGACCCGCCCAGTATCGGTTCCGGGTGCAACGCGAGCTGCGCGCGCGCCCAGCCCGGGGCATAAACGGAAGGTTTCGCGCCCGGGTTTTGCGTCGGCGTGTGCGTCACGAAATCGAGCCAGAAGAGCACGAGCAGGAAGCAGCCGAGAAGAACTCGGCGGCGGCCATCCGACCAGAGCAGCGCGGACGTGAACAGGAAAGCCAGAACCAGAAAGGCAGCGCGGGAGAGCCCGCTCTGCCAGGTGGCGCGCCAGGCGTCGTCGGGCAGCGAGGCCTTCCAATCCAGAGCGACAATCACTCCCACCAGAAGCAGCATCAGCAGCGCGCCAATAAACTCAAAGCGCCCGCCCGGCCGGCTCTGGCCGCCCAAGGCTGCGACCCCAAACGCGGCCAGCAACGGCGCGAGCGCCAAGATCAAGATGACAAATTTGACCGGGTAGCGAACAAACCCGAGCCCGGGGAAGCAAGCGCGGAGCCCGCGGTAGAGCAGGGTGGCGTCCCCCAACGCCAGGACCAGGCCCAGCAGCACCAGCGCCGCCATCGCGCGGACACGCCAATCACGCACCCGCCATACCGCCACCGCCGCCAGCCACATCGTTCCGATCCCGGCATAATAGGACGAGGTCCAATACTGCCCGTTTTGCATGAAAAGACCCTGCCGGGTGGGCGAGGTGCGGAACAGCGGCACCAAAAAGTTGGCCCAACCCCAGAACGGCATGGACCAGTTATGGGTGGTGGCGCTGTAGCCGCTGTCGCGCTGCGAATGCGCCAGCAGTTCCAGGAAGGGCAGCAATTGCGCGGCGCAAACCAGCGACACCAATATCCCCATCCCCAGAAAACGCAACACGAGCCGGCTCCGGAGTTCCCTCTCCTGAATCCAATCGCCGCAGGCCAGAACGAACAAGATGAGCCAGGTGACCACAATCGTTTCGGGCCCGCCCGCCAGCATTTGCAGGGCTCCCGCCAGGATGGCCCAGACGACGCGCTTGCCGCCTTCGCGCCACGCCGGCTGTGCCAGCCACACCACCCAGGGCAGCCAACTGAACGTGGCGATGTGGCTCGGCCACATCAGAAAGTTCAGCGACAATCCGTTGAAGGAAAAGATCACGCCCGCCAGCCCCGCCGCCAGCCGGTGGTGGGTCCAGCGCTGGGCCAGAAAGTACATCCCCAACCCGCCCCAGAAGAGGTGCGCCAGGCAAAAGAACGACAGAGACCACGTCAAAGGCAAGAGCAGGTAAATGAGCGAGAGCGGGTAAAGGGTCAGCGTGTTCCATTGGGCCAGGAAGGGAAGCCCGCAGTTGTTGAACGGATTCCAGAGCGGCAACTCGCCCCGCCAGAAGCATTGCCGGTGGAAGAACGCCACCGGGTAACTGAACATGCCGAAATCGCGGATAATGAAGGTCGTGCCGCCCAAGAGCACACCCGGGAAAGCAGCGAGGATAAGCAGTCCCAGAAACAGAGCAAACCGGCCAGGCGTCAGCCATTCATCGGCTGCTCCCGCTTCCAGTGGTGTTTCTGTTCCGGCTCCGGTCATTTTGATATCCAACATTTATGCGAAACTGAGAGCTGGGCCGTCGCTGCTCAGAAAACAGCTTGGCGATCGGACGATACCAAAAGCAACCTAGAAAGAAAAGAACCACACGCAGGTAACACCTGATCCTCTGTCTCGCTTTAGGACAATGCCAGAAAAGATTGGCGCGATGCGAGCGAAATGGTGTGCTCGAACTGCGCGCCAACGCCGCGCGGGAGCGGTAATTTTCAGAGGGAGACATGGTCGCAGCCACAGGGGACGACCTTGGCGACGAATGTGCTGTCGAAAGGCAGCCCTGATGTCCATGGTCCCGATCAACGCAAGTGCGAATCTGCCTGCCACACCGAATTCGCTGGTGGAAAAGAGCGCATGCCCGCCCGAGGGGTTGGCCGCCCCCCGGCAAGCGCAATTAGAGTCCACTTCCCCTGGATCGAGCCATTCTCTGAGCGCGTCGCCCACCCAGCGCCAGGTGCTCCCGTGGGTTTGCCTCGCCGCGGGCTTGGTCGTGCTGCCGAACGCGACGTTCATTTGCTGGCCAAAATTTGTGCCGCTCAATGTCGCGACTCTGCTCCAGGCCGCGGGCCTGGTTCTTCTGCCTTGCCTGCTGCGCCTGCCGGTGCGCGCGGTCTTGCTGGCGTGGCTGCCGTTCGTTTTGGCCGTGCCTGCGGTAACGGCCTACCATCTGGTGATGCACAATCCCGTGCGGGAGTGGGCGCTTTTGGTCCTCATCGAAACCAACGAACAGGAACTCAAAACTTTCCTCGTGCCCATGCTCGCCCTCAGCGCCCTGGCCTTTCCGCTGGGATGGCTTTACTGGCGCATGGTGACGCACAAAATTCCGCGCGGCTTCCGCCTGGGGTGGCCGGCGTGGCTGGCGGTTTACGCCCTGGTTGGCCTGCCGCCGTTGTGCGCTGGCTGGGACGCGATGCAGGCTCGGATTTCAGATGGTTACCCGGTGGGCACGCTCATGGCCGGGTGGAAAGCCGCCGGCCTGCGCCACAAGCTCGCCACCCGCGAATCACTCCGGCAGGATTATGCCGCCAGCCCGGCCTCCGATCTCGCGCCCGGCCAGCGCGAGGTCCACATCCTCGTCATCGGCGAGGCCGCGCGTTACGCGAGCTTCCAGATCAACGGTTACTCACGTCCAACCACGCCCTGGCTGGCGCGCAATCCTGACCTGCTCTCTTTTCACAACGTGACCGCCGGCGCCACCTGCACCTTGTTCAGCGTGCCGCTCATGCTCACCGTGGCCAAAGTGCACACGCTGGACCAGGCGCTGACCATGCCCAGTTGCATTCAGGTTTTCCGCAAGGCCGGTTTCAAAACCTACTGGCTCTCTACCCAGCGCAAGCACGGCAAGTTCGACACCACCGTTTCCGCGTTCGCCCGCGACGCCGACTACGCCAGGTTCCTCAGCGGCGACCTCGACCCCGGCGGTGGTGCGGGCCAGGGGGCGCACTACGACACCGCGCCCGACGGCGACCTCCTCCCGCTGGCGCGCGAAATTCTCGCCCGCAACGAACCCCGCGTGCTCCTTGTGCTCCACACCATGGGCAGCCACATGTGCTACCACAAACGCTACCCGCCGCAGTTCAATTATTTCCACGCCGACAACCGCGTGTGTGACTCGGTGCAAAACCTTATGAGCCTCTCGCCCGAGCAAATCGAACAGATGACCAACGCCTACGACAACAGCGTCCGCTACACCGACTGGGTGCTCTCGCAAATCATCGAAACGCTCGCCGCACAAAAGGCCGTCTCCACCTGCCTCTACGTGTCCGACCACGGCGAGAACTCCGGCCATGCGCCAAGCGTGCCTTTCGCGCACGGAACCGAAACCGAGGACGTGCTCCACGTGCCCATGTTCGTTTGGCTCTCACCGCAATACCGCGTCCAGCGCCCGGCGCAAACCGCCGCCCTGCGCGCCCATCAAGACACACCTTTCAGTTCCAACACCACCTTTCACACCCTGGTTGATCTCGCCGCCATCCGTTGCATTCTCCTCGACCGCTCCCAAAGCGCCGCCAGCCCCAACTTCACCCCTGACCCACGCCTCATCGCCCACTACGCAACCTTCTGATAGTTGGCATTCCAGTATGAAACGCGCTTCCATCTGGATTCTCCTGGGCAGCCTGGCCGCGTTGATGGGTTTTTCCGTCCATCTGGCCGCCACGCGCATCTACCAGGTGGACGAATGTGCCGAACTCACTGTGGCCAGAATTCTGGCCACAGGTCAGGCAAAGACGTACTTGGGGGACACAGGCTTGCTCCAATTCCCTCTTTCATGGGCGATTCATGGCGCCAGTCGGTCGGTCGATTTTTACGTGTCGGCTCGCCTGGTTATGGTGGCGATCTTTTGGCTCAACCTGGTTCTAATCGCCATCGCCACTGGCGAACGACTTCTTTCCCGCCGGGGGTTGGTCGCGCTGCTCGGGGCGGCCACCCTGGCTCCCCTTTGGGACTACGGATTCGAAATTCGGCATGACAACCTGCTATTGACGGGGCTGCTGCTCACCTGGTGTGTCGTGCGGGTTCGTCCGAAAGGGCCACCCTCCTATTTGGTCGCCGGAGCGCTCGCCGTCGCGCTACAGTTCTCCGCCCGCAAGGCCTTTGTTTATGTTATCCCCCTTTCGCTGGCGCTGCTGGTCTTTCCTCCGCCCGGTCACCAGACGCCCCGATGGAAGCTGGCCCTCTTCTGGGTTGTTGGCGCTTTGGGAATGCTTGCGGCTCTCCGTCTGGTCTATGGTGCTTATGGCGCAACGGGGCTGTGGGATGTCCAGCGCACAGGCCTTCAATTTGTGTCGAAAGTGGCCACCGGCGGTGATCGGTTCGGACCGGGGATGGCTTTGGGACGGCTTCTCGGTCAGACCCCCCTGCTGCTGACACTGGTGGTGTCCGCGTTCGTGGCTGTGGCGGTGGATCTCCGACGGCGAGGAAGAGCTGCTTTGGCTTGGGACGGAAGCGTGCCCGAGGCTTTGCTTTTGGCGGTCGCATTCGCAGCCCTGATCGTAAATCCAACGCCTTATCCCTACAACCTCCTGCATTTGGTCCCTTACGCTTTCCTGTTTGCCTTCCGGCACGCGTCGGTGCTTTTCAGGGAGATCCGGGATGCCCCCGCTCTTCTTCCGGCAGTTGGAACCGTCCTGGTTTTTGTTCACCTGGTGCCATTCTGCGTCGCCACGCGAAGGCATTGGGATTGGCCGAACTCGCGGCAGACGTGCCTGATGCGCCTCGCTGAAGATCTGACCGACCCGACGAAAGACCCGGTCTTTGATGGGATTGGAATGGTGCTCACTCGGCCGATTATCCATCCCGAGTCGTTTCTCCACAGTCTGACTTTCGAGAGCTTCATCAAAGGCTCCGGGCCGCAGGTGCGTGACATGCTCGCCACCCGGCCGGCGGCGGTGGTCATCCCCAATTATCGCACCGACTGGCTGCCGCCGGCGGATCATGCCGCCATTCGTGAAAGGTACGTCGCTCTCGCCGACGACTTTTGGGTTTTGGGGAAGGTGCTTCCCGCTGGCGGAGGCGCTTTTCAGATCTTCCACCCGGGACGCTATCGCATTTCTTCGCTCGGGGGATCGGACCTTGCGGCGGAATGCCCCGGCGGTTCGGGGCGATTATTTACCCCAACGGACGAGGCGAGTTTCACTGCGACCTTGGATGGCGTGCCAGTGTCAAGTCGTCCGGTGGAACTCACGGTGGGAAGACACTGGATCGAAAGCAAACCCGATTGCCAGCCCGCCGTGGTCTGGGTGGGACCCCAACGCGATCGGGTTGGCCGATTGAGCCCAAGCGACCACCGGTGGCTGTTTGTCAATTGGTATTAACCAGAAATGAACCGCGCTCTAATCTTGATTCTTGTCGCCAGCCTGGCCGGCTTGATTTGGTTTTCGCACCGGCTGGCTGGGGTTCGCATTTATCACGCAGACGAATGCCAGAATGTTTTCATGGCCAGAATTATTGCGACCGGCCAGACGAAAGCCTTTTACGCCGACGCCGGGTTATTCCAAACAGGGCTGGCCTGGCTGACTCGCGGTGCCACCCGGTCGGTGGATATGTTTGTGGCGGCCCGCTTTGTGATGCTGGAGGTTTTCTGGTTGAACGTGGTCCTCCTCGCGCTGGCCACCGGGGAACGACTCCTTTCGCGCCGGGGCCTGATCGCCCTGGTCGGGGCCGCCACTTTAGCACCCCTCTGGGACTACGGATTCGAGATCCGCCCGGACAACCTGCTTCTCTGCGGGGTGTTGCTGATGTGGTGTGTGGCGCGGGTTCGTCCCACAGGACTGCAGCCCTTTTTTATTACCGGGGCCCTCGCGGCCGGACTCCCGTTCATTGCGTTCAAGGCCGTTGCTTTCACCCTGCCTATTTCGGCGGCGATTCTAGCTTTCCCTCCGCCGGGTCAACGAGCGCCACGGTGGAAGCTGGCCTTTGCCTGGGCCGCCGGCGCGCTCGGAATGTTTGCGCTCATACGCCTGGCCTATGGAGCCGCCGGGTTGTGGCAGGTGTATGTGGCGGATCTGAGCGGGGTGTTAAGGGCTGTCAGCAGGGGAAATCGCTTTGGACCCGGGGAAGCGCTGGGCCGGCTCCTTAGTCAAACGCCGCTGGTTCTGGCATTACTGACGGCGGCTCTGGTCGCTGTGGCGGTGGACCTGCGGCGCCGTGGAAAGGCGGCTCTGACGTGGGACGGCACCTTACCGGAAGCTTTGCTTTTTCTGGACGCGCTTGTGGTTCTACTCATCAATCCGGCACCCGAGCCTTGCAACCTTCTGCATCTGGTTCCCTATGCGTTTCTGCTTGCCTTCCGGTATGCGTCGGAGCTGCTGAAAGAGATTTGGGGCCGGCTCGCTCTTCGTCCGGTGCTGGCGGCCCTGCTGGTCTTCGCGCATTTTGTGCCGTTCGGCGTGGCCACCCGGAGGCATCTGGATTTTACGAACTACCATCAGGAAGCCCGGATGCGCCTGGCCGAGGGGTTGACCGATCCGGCCAGAGATCCAGTTTATGACGGGGTCGGGATGGTGCCCACTCGGCCCAGTATCGGCTTCAATTGGCTGCTGCCCAATGTGGGTCCCCTGCCCCGGTCCGGGCACGGCGGGTTGCACCTGCGCAGTCTGTTAGCCGGCCGCCTCGCCGCCGTGTTCATGCCCAACTACCGCACGGACCGGCTGCCGGAAGAGGATCAGGCCTTCATCAGGGAGCGATACGTTCCGCTCACGGACGATTTCTGGGTATTGGGGAAGGTGCTTCCTGCGGGCGGAGGCGCTTTTGAAGTGGTCCACCCGGGACGCTATCGCATCTCTTCGCTTCAGGGATCGGATATCGCCGGGACCTACCCTGCCGGCTTGGCGGGACTGTTGGCCCCCTTGGAGGAGGGGAGCCTCGTCGGAACTCTGGACGGCGCGCCCTTGTCAAAACGCCCCGTCGAGCTGACAGTGGGAACCCACCGGATTGAGACCAAACCCGATTGCCAGCCGGCGGTGGTTTGGATGGGGCCCTCGCAGGAGCGAATGGGACGATTGGGCGACAGCGACCATCGCTTCCTGTTTGTCAAATCGTATTAGCAGCGGCCCGGATTGAGTGGCAGTGTCTCGCGCCGCCTCGTGGCGCCGGCACGGACTCTCCGGCTGGCCAACCCTCCGGCGGCGCAGGCGAGCAGGGCCAATGCAGAAATGATCGCGCCGGCACGGAGCGCATGGTCTTCGTAAACCAGGCGCAAATGGCGTGCACCCGCCGGGACTTCGACCGCTTGAAACGCATAATTCGCTCGCAGCAACCGCGCCGGCGCGCCCCCCACGTACGCGCGCCACGGGTGATACCAGGTCTGCGCCAGCACCACCAGCGAAGGCGCGGCGGCCTCAACTTCCAAGTCCACCCGCTCCGGCATGAATCGTTGTGAGACCACACGCGCGCTCGTCTCGTTGGTAACCGAAACGGACGCCTTCGTTTCCGGCGGCAGGAACACGACTTTGCGGCTGTCGAAGTCCGGCGCGATCAGCGCGCGCAGGGCGTTCGTGTCATCGAGAAAGATCGGCCTTTGCCCGGCGGTGGCGAGCGGCAGGAAGGAGTCACGCGGCAGCCACTGGGTCATGTCGCGCGGGGAGGTGATCTGCGAGACGCCCATGAAATCGGCCAGGCGGGGGAAGCTGGCGTTGGTGGAACCGTAGAGCACGGAAGTCAGTTCGCCGCTCTGGGCGGGGTAAAGCGAGAAGAAGCCGTTGACCTTGGGCACCCCATCCAGCAGGTTGCAATCGGCGAAGCAGCCCAGGCGCTTAACGAGGAAGTTGTTCTTCACATCGCTCATGATGACCTGGTTAAACCTCACCTCCGCCGCCGGCGACACCATCGCGCGGGATCCGCCCAGTTCCGGCTGTGGTTTCATGGCCAGCTTGGCTCGGGCCAGTCCCGGCGCATAAATCCAGGGCGGCACCGACGGGTTCTGCGGCGGTTCGTGAGTCCACACGTCCAACCAGAGCACCAGCAACAGCAGCACCGGGACAAAGGGCCGCAGCCGGCCGAGCCGTTGGCGGCCAGGCTTCAGTGTGACGGCCCCCTCCCCGACCCTTGGAAGCGCGAACAGCACCACCGCCGCCCCGACCAGGAAGGCGGCTCGGTTCAGGCCATTGCGCAAGGTGGCGGGCACATCGTCGCCCGGAAGCGGAAAGCGCCACGCCCAGAGAAGGATTCCCGCGATGAGCGCCAACAGGAGAGCCGCGAGAAAAACCAACCGCTTCTGGAACTCGCGCCTTTGGCCGGCTTCGAGCGTTTGGAGCCGGGCCAAGCCAAAAGCTGCCAGGAGCGGGGCGGCAAACACGGCCACCGTCACAAATTTCACCGGATAGGTCATCAAGCTCAACTGCGGGACCCGATGCCGCAGCCAGCGAACGGGGCCCACCTGGTCGCCCAGGGCCAGGGCCAGCCCCAGTGTGCCCGCGGCCGCGAGCAGCCATGTCCGCCGCCGCTGGGGCGCCACCCAAACGCCCAGCAACGCCAACAGCAGCCCTCCCACACCGAGGTAATAAGAGGAGGTCCAGGCCTGGTTGTATTGGAAGAACAGGCCTTTATTCCAAACGCTGCCATAGACCATGGGCACCAGAAAGTTCATCCAGCCCCAGGCCGGCATGGACCACCGCGCATCCGCGAAGCCAGGGTCTCGTTGCGAATGCGCCGCCAAATCCAGAAAGGGCAGCAGTTGCACCGCCGCCAGCGCGGCGACCAGCACGACGACCAGAGGGAAACGCCAGAGCGCGGCGAAAGACGAGGATGGCCCCGAAGGCGCTGGAGATTCAGCCGGGAGGACGGAGGGAGGCCGGAAGACTCGCCACAACCGCGAAGCCCACAGCGCCAGCAGGATGAGCCAGGTGAACAGAATGGTTTCCGGTCCGCCCGCGAGCATCTGCAATGCGCCCACCAAGGCTGCCAGAACGAGTTGGCGCCGGCCTTCCTCCCAGGCGCGCTCGACGGTCAGGACCACCCACGGCATCCAGCTCAAAGTGGCCATGTGGCTCGGCCACATCAGCAGGTTCAGTGAGAGGCCGTTGAAGGCGAAGATCAGCCCGGCCACCGCCGCCGCCAGCCGGTGGCCGGTCCAGCGGCGGGCGAGGCAATACATGCCCAGGCCGGCCCAAAAGAGGTGTAACAAACTGAAGAAACTCAGCGACCACTCCAGCGGAAGCAGCAGATAGATCAGGGCGGGCGGATAGAGCGGCATGGTGTTCCACTGCGCCAGAAAGGGCACACCGCAATTGTTGTAGGGGTTCCACAAAGGCAACTGCGCGCGCCAAAAACATTCGCGCTGGTAATGGGCCAGCGGGAAGGCAAAGAATCCAAAATCCCGCACCACGAAGGTTTGCAGCCCCAGCAGGACTTGCGGGAAAGCGGCGAAAACCAGCACCGCCAGCCCCAGGGCAAAACGGCCAAGGCTGAGCCAATCACCGGCTGCGCCAGGACCGACCCGGTGGGAAGCGGCGGCGCTAATGTTTTCCGTCTGCGGCACGGAGCAGAGTGTAAGACCGCCGAGGCTCCCGCGTCCACTCTGGAGCACCACCCACCCGGTTAATTCATCGTTTGCAGAAAAGAGGCTTGACGAACAGACGATACTAAAAGCAACCTCTTGCGGAAATGAGCCCGTACCCAGAGGCCGGCGCAAGCGAGCAGCCCCAGGCCGGAAAGGGCTGCACCCGCCAACAGCTTCTGGTCTTCGTAAGCGAGTCGAATTTGGTGGCGTCCCGCAGGCACCTGCACGGCTTGGAAGGCGTAGTTGGCGCGCCAGATCCTGGCCGGCTGGCCATCCACATGAGCTTTCCAGGCCGGATAATGGGCTTGGGCGATGACGACCAGGCTCGCGGCGGGAGCTTCGGTTTGAATGGATATTCTCTGGTTGGCGAACTTCGTGGCCAACACGCGCGCTGCGGTTCGCTGAGTCGCCGAGATTCCCCCGCGCGCTTCCGGGGGCAGGAAGACGATTCGGCGCAGATCAATATTGGTTTGGAAAAAGGCATCAAAGACAGTTTGATCATCGGCAAAGACCGGTTTCTGTCCGGCCGTCACCAGGGGCATCGCGGTCGGGCGCGGCACCCAGTTGCAAATAGTCCCCGGCGCGGTGATTTGCGACACGCCCATGAAGTCCAGGAGCATCGCGAAATCGGAATTGGTATGCACGTAAGGAAGACAGGTAGCGTTGTTGGCCTCGCCCGGGGCTAACGAGAAAAAACCACACACTTGTGGCAAATCGTCCAGCAGGTTGCAATTGGCAAGGAGAGCCAGCCGGCTGATCAAGCAGTTTTCTTCAAAATCGGGAAGCTGATGCAGCCTGAGAATCTCTTCCACGACCGGCCTGATCATGGCGCGTGATTGGCCCAACCTGGGCTGCGAATCCCATTTTCGTTGACTGTTCCCCCAGCCGGGCGAATAAACCCAGGGCCGCACGGTCGGGTTTTGGGTTGGGACATGGGTCACAAAATCCAGCCAGAAGACCACCAGCAAGAGACAACCCAAGAGGATTCGCCGGCGTCCGGGCGAATTCAAAACCGCTCGGGTAATAAAAAAAATCAGGACAAGAAACCCGGCCCGGGCCAAGCCATTCTGCCAGGTGACACGCCAAAGGTACTCGGGGACCGGGCCTTTCCCGCCCAGGGCGATGATTGATCCAATCAGGAGCAGAATTCCCAATCCACAAGCCGATTCGAAGCGTCCGATCAGGGAGGTTTTGCGGGCCAGGGCCTGCAGCCCGAACGAGGCCAGCAGCGGGGCGATCGCCAAAGTCAGAATGACAAACTTAATCGGGTAGCGGGCAAATCCAACCGCAGGAAGGCAAAAGCGCAAAGCGCGAAAAAGCAAGCCCCGGTCGCCCAGGGCCAGCACCAGACTCAGAAACAACAGCGCCGCCAGCAGGCGCGCGCGCCAATCGCACACGCGTCTCACGGCGACTGCCACCAGAAGAACCGTTCCGATCCCGGCATAATAGGAGGAGGTCCAATTCTGTTCAATTTGAAGGAATAGACCCTGGGCAGTGGGATAGGTCCGGAACAGCGGCACCAGAAGATTGGCCCAGCCCCAGACCGGCATCGACCAGTCGAAGTTGTTGGCGCTGTAACCGCTGCCACGCTGCGAATGGGCCAGCAGTTCGAGGAACGGCAGCAATTGCACGGCGCAAACCAGCGACACCAATATCCCCATCCCGAGAAAGCGCAAGACGAGCTTGCCCCGCAGCCCCCGCTCACGAATCCAATCGCCACACGCCAAAACCAGCAGGATCACCCACGTCGCCATAATCGTCTCCGGCCCGCCCGCCAGCATTTGCATGGCCGCCGCCGCCGTTCCCCACAGCAACGCCTTCCCGCCCTCGCGCCAAGCCCGTTGCCCCAGCCATACCACCCACGGCAGCCAACTGAACGTGGCGATGTGGCTCGGCCACATCAGGAAGTTCAGCGACAGCCCGTTGAACGCAAAGATCACTCCCGCCAGTCCCGCCGCCAGCCGGTGGTGGGTCCAGCGCTGGGCCAGAAAGTACATCCCCAACCCGCCCCAGAACAGGTGCGCCAGGCAAAAGAACGACAGAGACCACGTCAAAGGCAAGAGCAGGTAAATGAGCGAGAGCGGGTAAAGGGTCAGCGTATTCCATTGGGCCAGGAAGGGAACCCCGCAATGGCTCAACGGATTCCAGAGCGGCAACTCGCCGCGCCAGAAGCATTGCCGGTGAAAGAACGCCACCGGGTAACTGAACATGGCGAAATCGCGGATGACGAACGTGGCGCTTCCCAGGAGCACTCCTGGGAAAGTGGCGAGGATAAGCAGTCCTAGAAGTAGTGCAAACCGGCCGGGGGCCAGCCATTCATCGGCTGCGCCCGCTCTGACAGAGGGTTCCATTCCGCTTCCGGTCATAGTTGTGCCTTTGGTGCAATCATCATCTCAGGCCGCCGATGTCGGGAGGCGGCTCGCTGGCGCACATAACATCTCAAGATCTATGTAAGCCGGACAAATGCCGACATGATCCGGCTGCGTCTTTATGCAGCTCAGGATAGACTAGGCACGCTGTTTGCGACAAGCGGGCAAAATGATAACGTCGCCCCAAAAGCCAGGTTTATCCCAACCGGACGGGAGCAGTGTGGTCGATTCTGGAACAGTTGACCGAGTTTCTGAGACAGTTCCAACCCGGGCAGGCCCCGCTTTTGGGGGACTCCCGGTGGCGGCCTGGTCCCGAATTCTGGTGCTGTTCCTCGCGCTGGCATCGATCAAAATTGCCTTATTGGTGGGGCTGGGCAGGCACTTGGGCGAGATTCACTGGAGGGTGGGGGCGTCGCGGACAACGTGGTGCCATCCCGAGGTGGCGTGCTATCTGTTTGTTTGTCTAGGTGTTCTGAGCCTTTGGCGATTGGCGCGGCACTGTCGGTCGGTCGGAGTGAAAGCCGTCCGGGCGGCCAACGGAATAGTTTTGGGTTTGGGGCTGCTGTTCATCTTTTTGACCTTCCACACCGGTGAGAACAACTATCTGTATCCAATTATGACCGGGACACTGAAGTGGACCAGCCTGGGGCCGTATCTCAGCCTGGACTTCTTCTTCCGGCCCCCTTTTCTGGCCGTTTGGCTGCTCGGTTACGCCTTCATCTATTACGTGCTGGCGCGCACTGGCCGCGAATCGTGGGCCCTTCATTTGACCGCGCTCTGCGCGGGAGGGTATGCGCTATTCTGCCTGCGGGAACTCCCAGCCTACCGCAACGAGTTGCTGTTGGCAGATTGTCTGGGCGTGGTGTCCCTGCTGATTGCCCGGCTCCCAAGCAGGAAATTGCAGCTTGCCTGGTTGGCGGCCCCGGCCGTCTGGAGCGCAGGCTTTGCCTGGGGACTGTTCTACGTGTCCTCACCACATGAGAGCGTGTCGATGCACTATTTCCTCATGCTTTTAGGGGCGAGCATCATCCTCTTCAGTATGGCGACACTTTTGGCTCAAAAGCGGGGATTTTTGGGGCCGTGGAGCAGCCAGGTTTGCTTCTACTTCGTTGCCTTCCTGCTGCTCACCAATAACCACTATGCAATGGCCGTGAACTACAATAACGCGCTCTGCCTCGGGCTGGAATTCCCCCGCTATTTTGCCGGCGAACTTCTGGTGGCGGGACTGCTGGCGGTCTGCGCCGCGCTCTACTCCAGGCTTTGGCCCAGGGCAAACCTTTGGTGGCTCGACCTGTTAAGCCTGCTGTTGATCGCGGCCGCTTTGGTCGATTTCAGGCTCTCGCAAATCATGGGTGCGCGTTTGGACTGGGACGTCATTTCGTTCGGCAACAGCCCGGAAATAATGTGGCGAATGGCCCGGCCCTACCTGCCGGGGGTGCTCGCAGCCTTGGGCCTGACGGCACTGGTCTATGCCCTTGCGGTTCGAGGAATCCAACTGTGGAGTCGCCGTCCCCGGGCAGGAACGAGCGCAAGTCCGCCGGGCAGAGGTCTCTGGTACGCGATGGCCAGCTTCGTGTTGCTGGGCGCCCTGGGGTTGGTTGAGGCGAACCCGGATAAAGCCGAGGGTCAGGCGGGGGTGCGCTTGGTCCAGACCAGCCCCCTGTGGAAGCGCGCGACTAACCGTGCCGCCAGCCGCGAG